>Ga0316217_10007736_pt1 | contig 10145 bp, 10 predicted proteins | sample 1anoAmetaG_FD_203633 | JGI IMG/M metagenome (GOLD analysis project Ga0316217, IMG submission 203633) | Freshwater microbial communities from Trout Bog Lake, Wisconsin, USA - 1anoA | ecosystem: Environmental > Aquatic > Freshwater > Lake > Hypolimnion/Profundal zone | place: USA: Wisconsin... | reverse complement strand
TGGGAGTTCGTTCGGGCATGAACATATTGATGGGCGCCGCAAAAAAAGGATAATAATCGCCATTCATCAGATAGCGGTAGGTAGAAGTATCGTTCCTGTTCATACCGGCCCTGATAGCCATTACTTTCCTGACTGAATCTGCTTTCAAAGAATCATTCAATCTGATGGATGCTAAAATGGAATCTTTTATTTTAATGGAATCAACCGGTACTTTTACGATAGTATCGCTAAGAGCAGAATGTTCCGAATCGTTTACCTCCACAGATTGTTTCATTGAATCTTTTTGCTGGGCAAAACCATTCAGACAACTTAGTAGTAGTATCAGTAAATAAGAAATATTTTTCTTAAGCATTTATGCAAAAATACATTCGAAGGGTGATTAATTAACCTCCATCAGGGTTTTATGTTTCAATATATAGTGCATTTTAATAGTCAGCGACATAAAAAGCATCTTTCCATTGGCATTTCTTTCTATATAATAAGCGGCTTTATCCAGCTCTTTTATAATCACTTCCTTTTGTTCTATAGTTGCTATCTTATCCAGTTTCATAGCAATCTGCTTTTCATTATCAGGACTCAGCACCTTTTCTTCCCCATATACATTTACCCTGATACTTTGTTCCAGCAGATGAATGAAGAAATTGATCAACTGCTTTTGTTTTTCTCTACCCAATGCATTAATCTTATCTACCACCCTGGTTTTATTGGCCGTGTTGGTCTGCATAGTAGCATTCAGCCAGTCCTTCAGTATATTGTGCCAGTCATCGTCGGCATGCTGCATCATCAGCATGGCCTCATGATAATTGCCTTCGCACATACAAGCAATCTGATAAGCTGCTTCGGGCGATATATTGTTTCTTTCTATCAGTCCCTTTTCAATCTCTTCTATCTTTAAAGGCGGAACCTTTACCAGCTGGCAACGGCTTACAATAGTGGGAATAATATTTTCTTCCTTTTCGGCCACCAGTATGAATAAAGTATTGGGCGGTGGTTCTTCTATCAGTTTCAACAATTTATTACCTTCCTTACCCAGATATTCGGGCATCCACATCACCAGTATCTTATACTCGCTCTCAAAGCTCTTTAGACTTAGTTTTCTGATGATATCGTTGCACTCTTCCGCTGTAATATTTCCCTGTTTATTCTCCGCTCCTATATTCTGCAGCCAGTCGTACACATTGCCATAAGGATTCAGTTTAATAAACTCTCTCCATTCGGTCATAAAGTCTTTGCTGGTTGGCTTTTCCCCTGCTTTTTTAGTAATAACAGGAAAGGAAAAATGCAGATCGGGATGTACCAGCTGATCTGCCTTGGAATAGCTGGGCTGATGAATAATATCATCAGGCGATTTAACCTGCGGTAACGAAGACATAGCAGTCATTCCGCCAAATAAATCTTCGGTTTCTACGGCAGGTGGTGGCAGGCAGACAACATATTGTGCAAAGGCAATAGCAAGCGGCAAAGCACCACTGCCTTCCTTACCTAAAATCAACAATGCATGGCTCAACCTGTTCTGTTGTACCATCTCTACCAGGTGTTGTTTTACCTCCCCTAATCCTAAAACATCTTTCATCAACATAAGGCACGAAGATAAGTGTTGAACCGTTGTGCCGGACGCTTGAACCATCAAAGAATTTTCAAAACCATATATTTGCGGCATGTTAAAGAACACATTATTGAAGGCAACAAATGCTGCTGCCATAATTATTAAGGAACATTTTAATACCAATTTCAAGATTTCGAACAAGGAAGGAATGAATAATCTGGTAACAGAAGTAGATCACATGAGTGAAGAAGCCATATTCGCTGTTATCAAACAAAACTTCCCGGATCATTATATTCTAAGTGAAGAAACAGGTGCAATAGTTCAGGATTCAGCCTATAAGTGGATAATTGATCCTATAGATGGCACAGTGAATTATGCCAATGGCATACCAATCTGCTGTGTGAGTATAGGAGTTGAAAAGGATGGCAAAATGATTATGGGTGCTGTATATAATCCATTTATGAATGAGTTTTATTTTACAGAACGTGGTCAGGGAGCTTACCTGAATGATACCCGTATACATGTCAGTACTAAAAACCGTGTCCTTCACAGCAATATGGTTACCGGATTTCCTTATACCTATATAGATGAACCAAACGGACCGCTGGAAGTATTCAGCAAACTGGTTAGAAGAGGGATTCCTGTCCGCAGATTAGGTAGTGCAGCCATGGATCTTTGCTGGGTAGCTGCCGGAAGATTTGATGGATTTTACGAACATAAACTAAATGCCTGGGATAGTGCAGCAGGATTTATATTAGTTGAAGAAGCAGGTGGTAAAGTAACCAATCTGAAAGGAGATTATTACAATCCTTATCAGCCGGGCATTATAGCTACCAATGGTTTTATTCACGATGAACTGGTAGGCATTGCCAATGGTGGAAATCTGATAGAAGACTAATTTCAATTGATAATTGATAATTAATACATTATTCAGATTTAAGGTAAATATGGACTTTACTGATATAGAAAATAATGGTTACCGTATAGTAACGGATAATGAAATGATGGACATTGACATGATTCATCATTTCATTTCAACACAATCGTACTGGGCACAGAACATACCAGAAGAAACGATAACAAAGTCCATCAGAAACTCATTATGTTTTGGAATATTTCTACAAGATAAACAAGTAGGATTTGCCCGGTTGATTACTGACAAAGCAACATTTGCCTATCTGGCAGATGTATTTATTCTTCCCGAACACAGAGGAAAGGGACTCAGCAAATGGCTGATGAATTTCATCCATCAGCATCCTGAATTACAAGGATTAAGAAGCTGGATACTAAGAACAAAAGATGCCCATGGATTGTACGAACAATTTGGATGGAATAAACTTACCGAAGAACAGGTTGGAAGGTATATGGTTAAACATAACCCGGATGTTTATAGGAAAAGAGAGTAGATTAGATTTAATATTCTTTCAGCTCCATTTTATCTCCATCCATCACAGCGTAGGTAAAGTGTTTTATCCAGTCTCCTGTATTGATATACCGGCTGTTTTGTGGTAAAGGGAAATCAATAGGAAGATGCCGGTGACCAAAGATAAAATAATCAAAATGCTCTGTAGCCAGCATCTCTTTACAATATACAATCAACCATTCTTTATCTTCCCCATAAAAGCCAGGAGCCTCCGTCATGGCTGCTTTATCCTTACTCTTCTGACTAAAATAATTGGCTATACCTATTCCAATGGAAGGATGTAAAAAACCAAATAACCATTGGCATACAGGATTACGGAAAACCTTCTTGATAAACTTATATCCATGGTCTCCGGGTCCTAATCCATCCCCATGACCTATGTATAGTTTCTTATTATTGCGGATGAATACCTGTGGTTCGTAATACACTTTTATATTCAGTTCTTCCTGCAGATAATTGTTCATCCACATATCGTGATTGCCTACAAAAAAATGTACAGGAATACCAGCATCTGTTATCTGTGCCAGTGTTCCCAGTAGTCTGACAAATCCACGGGGTACTACCTTTTTATATTCATACCAGAAGTCGAACATATCGCCTAACAGAAATATTTCTGAAGCATCTTCTTTAATGCTGTTCAGAAAATCAACTATCTTCTTTTCTCTTATCAGACTTTCGGCATGTGAAGGAACTCCGAGATGAAAATCGGAGATAAAATATATCTTCTTTTGAGGAGTGGTAGAATCAGCAGTCATTAATTGTTTGACTTTTCCAGCATATACAATAATACATCCCCCGATGGAACCAATGGTTTACCCGATGTATCTCCATTGAACCAGTAAATCCAAGCAGTAACTACCTGGTCTTTATATTCTACACTCACAGCATCCCTGCGATAGGCAGAATAGACTCCCTCTTCAGGATTCAACCCTTCATAATCGTCCAGTTGTGCAATGGCAAAATTAAATTCATCGGAATGATTGATACTGAACAATTCACCCTGAATATACATATCATCTTTAGTTGGAACAGCTACAGGATAATCGCCCATATCCAGTAATTTCCCCCTTACTCTTGCATTACCAATAAAAGAAAAATAACGGCTTATATAATCATACATAGGGCTCTTGAACCCGCTTCTCAATGACCCGTAAACAAAAAGATTATACATGAAATCGATTTGAATTTATAAATAATTTTACTTTCAGCAAAGCTATAATATCCCTGTAATTTAAACCTGTCTAATTGTGTGTTCCTGCATTCCTCACGACTCACGATGTATTCTCCTATCTCCTCACTCCAGTCTCCTTACTCCTATACTACGACTTGCTCAGAAATTCATCTACCAGAAAACAAAATACTTCTTTCGGTCCATGAACCCCTACCACCAGTGTTTTTTCTATATCTGCAGTACGACTCGGACCAGTAGCAAATGTTATCAAAGATGGTATATTACGCTTATACTTCATCTGCATATTCACCAGACTGTTTTCTATATCATATACCAGTTGTCGCTGATAGGCAATACAGATATGTACAGGAGCATAAGCACTTGCATTTCTGCCATCGGTTTGTGCCGATGTCATAACAATTGAACCTGTTCTTGCTACCAGATTTTCACATCCCGTAACAGAGGCTTCACAATGCATGATATCATCCGTCAGCAGTTCCGAAAACCCTGCTTTCTGCAGCAATGTTTTTATCTTTATTTCAGTACAGAATATCTTAGTCCATTTCTTAAATGCTACCAATTCTTTCAGTTGCTGATTCAGCTCATTCGTATCAATACAATAAGAAAACCTACCCTGCAATGCCGAGAAGTTCTCTGCAAATTCCAACTCCAGTTCCTGATGCGCCGGGGCATAATGATTCGATACATTATCCGTTTGAGGAAAAGGAATAGCCACTTTAGCTGAAAGTGCTTTCCTTATCTTCTTCAATATCGTTTCCCGGGATTTCGATGTCATTTAAATTGGTGGTTCATTTTCTTTTTGTTCATCAATCTTTGCGGATGCTTCAGGAATACTTGCCACTATCTCTTCCGGCTCCGGAAGATGCAGAATCTTTTCTTCTTTAAATGGTCTCTTACCAATCAAAGCTTCTACATCGCTCTGATGCAGTACTTCCTTATCCAGCAATGCCTTAGCCAGTATCTCTACTTCCGCTTTTTTATCGGTCAGTAATGCTATTGTTTGCTGATAAGCATCACTGATAATCTTTCTTACTTCTTCATCTATTATCTTACCGGTTTCTTCACTATATGGTTTGGTAAATGTATTCTCCTGTGTAGGATCGTAGAAACTAACATTACCAATCTTTTCATTCATACCATATACGGTCACCATCGAATAAGCTATCTGTGTTACGTTCTGCAAATCACTCGCAGCACCGGTCGATATCTTACCAAAGAATATTTCTTCACTCGCTCTTCCACCCAATGCCATACACATTCTATGTATCAGATCTTCTGTTCTGTGCAGATATTGTTCTTTAGGAGTGTACTGAGCATATCCTAAAGCAGCCGTTCCTCTTGGTACAATAGTTACCTTCAATAAAGGATACGCATGTTGCAGGAACCAGCCCGCTACAGCATGTCCGGCTTCGTGATAGGCAATTATTTCTTTCTCGTAAGGAGCAATTATTTTATTTTTCTTTTCCAGTCCACCAATTACCCTGTCAATGGCATCCTGAAAGTCCTGCATGTCTACAGCTTCTTTACCATTACGGGCAGCTATCAGGGCAGCTTCATTACATACATTGGCAATATCAGCACCTGCAAAACCAGGAGTCTGTTCGGCCAGTTTATAAATATCCAGTTTCTCAGAAACCTTAATAGGTTGCAGATGTACTTTAAATATAGCTTCCCTTCCTTTCACGTCTGGTTTATCAATCGATATCTGTCTGTCAAATCTTCCGGGTCTTAACAGGGCAGTATCCAGTACATCCGGTCTGTTGGTTGCTGCCAGAATGATAATTCCGGTATCTCCGCCAAAACCATCCATTTCCACCAGCAGTTGATTCAAAGTATTTTCTCTTTCATCGTTGCTCATTACTGCATTTCTGCCACGGGCACGACCTATTGCATCTATTTCATCTATAAAGATGATACAAGGCGCTTTTTCCCTTGCCTGTTTAAACAAATCTCTTACCCTGCTGGCACCCACACCCACAAACATCTCCACAAAATCACTACCACTCAGGCTAAAGAAAGGAACCTGTGCTTCTCCTGCCATAGCTTTTGCCAGCAATGTCTTTCCCGTTCCCGGAGGCCCTATCAATAGGGCTCCTTTCGGTATCTTACCCCCGAGTGCCGTATATTTCTTCGGGTTCTTCAGGAAGTCCACAATTTCCATTACCTCCACTTTGGCCTCATCCAGTCCCGCAACATCTGTAAATGTGATATTTACTTTCTGACCCTTATCAAAAAGGGTAGCTTTCGATTTACCAATATTAAATATTCCTCCCGGACCACCACCTCCTGATGGACCACCCATCTTTCTCATCAGCAATATCCACAATCCTATCATCACCAGTACCGAAATAATGGTCTGCATAATCGGACCAAACATTTCTCCTTCTTCTTTAGGATAAGTAGCCACATGTTCTACCGTAGGATGACTCTTATAGAAATCATTCATCCCATCATCAAACACTTTCCAGTCGGTAATCTTGAATTCGAAAATAGGATTGCCTTTTATTTTAGCCGGATCCTGTTTCTTACCCAGTTTTTTCACATAGTACTCTTTATTGATACTATCCGACTTTATATAAACCCTTACCAGTTCCTTGTTTCTGATTAAATCCAGGCGTTCCACATCGCCCTTTGCCAGCATATTCTCCTTCACCTCCATTTCACTGATCTGCGAAGATTCAGGACTAAAAGGCAGGTAATTTGCTCCAAACAATACCAATACTATCAGGAGGTAAATCCAGTATATATTGAACTTGGGAAGTTTCCCTTTAGGCTTATCATCGTTTTCTTTTTCAGTTCCGGGAACTCTGCTGTTATTCTTCAGTTCCTCTTGTTCCTGAGTATTTTTATCTTCTAATGCCATAAAATAATTCTAAACGTTACTTATATAAGTGTTTATCTAACCAGTTGTATTATATCAATCATTATGAGCAGTTGCCAGGGCATCGCTCCATAAATCTTCCAGACGGTAAAAGTTCCTGCTTTGCGTATGCATCACATGAACTACTATGTTTACATAATCTATCAGCACCCATTGCGAATTCTTCGCCCCCTCCTGCTGATAAGGTCTTTCATCACATATTTCCAGCATCTTATCTTCTATCGAATCTATGATGGCTTTCAGCTGTATCGTATTATCTGCCGAACATACTATAAAAAAATCCGCCACCGCTTCATTTATCTTTCTTAAATCCAGACTTAATATATCTTCTCCTTTCTTATCTTTTATCGCCCCTATGATTGTTTTAAAAACCTTCGAGTTCCTTGTTACCTTTGTGGAAGGGTTTTTGCTGCTCACTGCTATCGATGTCGTTGTCAAATAATTCTTATTTTATGCTCCTGAAAAAATCTTTTTTCTATTAATTATTAAGATGTCAAAAATATTGAACTAATCTCATTTAATTTGTTCAAACAATCAAAAGTAACATTCTTTTGCAATCTATCACTGCTATATACACAATTGGTCAATCTTTTTTTGAACTTTCTGTCACCGACAGTACCAATAATCATGCCTTAAAGTCAATTCAGGAAAAAATGGCAGCACATGGCCACACTTTTTTCGCTCATGAACAGTTATCCGGCAAAGGACAACATGGAAAACAATGGAAAACGGAAAAAAGTTCCAATATTATTCTTTCTTCCATTCTCGATATCTCTTTTTTGCCTGCCACACGTCAGTTTCATTTAATTGCCACAATGGCAGTTGCCGTCCATCAGTTCTTTCGCAAATACACTATCGACGATGCCTTCATCAAGTGGCCCAACGATATTTACTGGAACAACCGAAAGGCAGGAGGAATCCTCATCGAAACATCTTCTCCCATCCCCGGTTCATCCATCAATGCATGGAAATGGGCTGTTGTGGGCATTGGTCTCAATATCAATCAGGTTATTTTCCCCGCCAACCTTCCCAATCCGGTTTCTTTAAAACAGATTACCGGCAAAAATTACGACCCCATAGCCCTTTCAAAGGAATTATGCCAATCAATGGAATATTGGTTCAAACAATTGCAGAACGATTCTTTCGCACCTATTCTTGCGTATTACAATCAATACCTCTATAAGAAGGATACCACCGTCCGTCTGCGCAAAGGCAATATTGCCTTCGACTGTACAATAGAATATGTAGATGAACAAGGCTATCTCCATGTAAAGGGAGCCTCCACTAACAAATTCAGCTTTGGAGAGGTTCAGTGGGTAGTGTAGTTATTGTTTTAGACCCTGTTCTTGTATTATTTTTTACTTTTACCTTTTTACTTTTTACTTTTCTTTGGGCGTTCCGCTTCGCTTTGCTCGCGTCGTGGCGCCGCTGCTATCTTTTCTTGCGCGCCTTTAACGGTCCCTGAATTTATCAAAGGGCAAAAGGCGCGCAAGAAAAGGATAATCCGCTATGCCACTAACGCAAATACAGAATACATCCACATTATGTAGAGACGCATTGTCATGCGTCTCCTAATAAACGCCCATCTCCATCACAGCCCACAATTTCAATCGCGGGTAAAAGATATTATCAAATTCAATCAACGGTTTCAACCGTTTCTTTTCACTATACAGGCATTTAATCACCAAATATCCCTGGTTTTCATTAGCTATTACTTATCGTAATCTCCTTTTTGCACTCAATCACTACATACTTTCAAAACTTTCTTCATTTAGTATCATTTCTCAATATCTGCACTTTATTTTTATTTTATAAAATTATGTTCCTTAATAAATATAAGCATAAGTGAGCTAACAAATATTATAAACATAACAAACCTATATATATCATCAAGATATACTCCTTCTTTTAAAATCATTTTTCTGAATCCTCCAGAAATTAATGTCAGTAAAGATGTAATTAAAAGCAAACCAATGGCCATTCTAACACCATTTCCTATTAGATTTCTTTCATTATTCAAATGAAGAAAAAAAGGAATGATGTCCGATAAGAATAGTATATTCCACAACACAACAAAAATAATAGCAACCGGTTTTTTAATCGGGAAACCTCCTTGTTCTTGTCTTCTGATTATGGAGGCTTCTGCATTACTTTCTATATTGTTTATATTATCTAAAAAGCCAACCTTTTTAATTTCACTGATTACATAATCCGGCGTTTTAAATGACCAGAAAATAACAGTAGAATTATAAGTTCCTATACGATGATTAATTTTTATCCCTTGTCCAAACAATTTAATCTTTGTATATGGTTCAATTGAAATAATATCTTTCGGTTGAAATATTAAGTTGCCAACAAAAGAGGCATTAATTTTCAAAACATCTTTGTCTACAGATAAGTTTGCAAAAGGGAAACTTGCATTTGCGTTCCCAATCTTTGCTCCTCCGGTTAATGTAAATGGTTTATTCATTTATTCTTTATATTACGATTTTGTTTTCATTTATTCCATTGTCATTTGTCTATTCAGATACCCCCTTCTCCCCCCAAAAATATACATTCCAACTCATTCCCCTCATTTTCTATCTGCAATCCCCAAAATTCTTATTAAACTCCCCAATTTTCTTATTAAAATACAGCATAAAATGATCTTGAGACTGGTCTATATTGTGATGTGATAGTTGTATATGTTAGTGAGACAGGTCTGTTTGATAGTGAGCAAAAGTCTAATTTTAAATAGACAGATATATCTTGAATTGCAGATGTATTGAAATTTGAAACGGAAAAAGTATTAGTGAAAATAGAGAAGAAATATGGTATAGTATTTGTGATGCAGCACTTTATTGCAAAAGATTTGTACTTTACCCTGACTGAAACAGGGATCACACATGGTGGAATATGGTATCCAACATTTAACCTGTAAATTTTCGTTGGGCAAAGATAGAGTCTTCTTTTTGATAAGATAATTTATAGCACACTATAGCTGAAACATAGGTTGTGATTGGGTTTGGCAGGGAGAAGTGGTGCAATAAATATAAAGATGCCTGACAAAATTTAATACTTTGAATTAATTTAAAAAGCCGCAAAAGTATTACTTACCTACCCA
>Ga0316217_10007735_pt1 | contig 10146 bp, 10 predicted proteins | sample 1anoAmetaG_FD_203633 | JGI IMG/M metagenome (GOLD analysis project Ga0316217, IMG submission 203633) | Freshwater microbial communities from Trout Bog Lake, Wisconsin, USA - 1anoA | ecosystem: Environmental > Aquatic > Freshwater > Lake > Hypolimnion/Profundal zone | place: USA: Wisconsin... | reverse complement strand
CCCCGGCCGGCCCAGCCGCGCAAGGGCGCCGACATGCCCAACCAGCCCGGTTTCTCGCTCAATTGACCCCGCCGGAGAACGCCATGACCCAAAACCCCCTCTTGCGCCGCTCCGCCGGCCTTGGTCGCATCGCCCTGGCGATGGCGCTTGGCGCCTCGCTCGCCGGCTGCGGCGGCATGGCGACCAACCGCCAGCTTTACAGCGTCCACCAGCCGGTGGTGAGCCACGCCAGCTTCACGCTCGATCTCGCCATCGGCCCCGAGGGCCTCGGCGCCGAGGAGCCACGCCGGTTGGCCGACTGGTTGACCGCGATGAATGTGCGCTATGGCGATCGCGTCTCGCTCGATGATCCGCAGGCAAACCCCGCGACGCGCGCCGCGGTTGAGCAGGTCCTCAGCCACTATGGCCTCATCTTGAGCCGCGAAACGGCGCCCGTCGCCGCTGTCAGCCTCGGCATGGTGCGCGTCACCATCACGCGGGCCAGCGCCGAGGTGCCTGGCTGCCCCGATTGGTCAGCCAATTCCGAGACCAATTGGCATAATGCGACCTCGACCAACTATGGCTGCGCGGTCAACAGCAACGTGGCCGCCATGATTGCCAATCCGGACGACTTGCTGCGCGGCTCGCGCAGCTCGGGCACCACCACGGTGCTCCGCAACGATAAGGCGATCAACGCCTATTACTCGGCCCAGGTCAGCGGCGCGGGCGGCGCGTCGGTCAAAGCCGTTTCAGCAGGTGGGAACTAAGCCATGAACGCACCTTGGAAGCCGGGCGCCGGCAATCGCGATGCCTTTTCCGCCTTCATCTGCGACGAGGCTTCGCTCGATGTGATGCGGGTGGTGACGACCGAACTCGGCTGGCCGCCCGAGAAATGCAACAAGGGCGGCCTGCGCGACGCGGTGCAATCGCTCTCGATCACCTCATCGCCCAACATTCTGCTCGTCGACTTGTCCGAGAGCAGCGATCCCCTGAGCGATATCAACGCACTAGCCGAAGTGTGCGAGCCAGGCACGGTGGTGGTCGCGATCGGCCAGGTCAACGATGTGCGGCTCTATCGCGAGCTGGTGGCGAGCGGGATTCATGATTATCTTATCAAACCACTCAGCCCCCAACATCTGCGCGATGCCCTGACGCATGCGCAAGCGGTGTTCGCCGCCCCCAAACAGACCGAGACCGGCGCGAAATCGCATGTCTCGGCGTTCGTCATCGGCACCCGCGGCGGGGTGGGCGCCTCCACGCTGGCCACCTCGCTCGCTTGGAGCTTTTCGGCCGACCATAAGCACCCCACGGCGCTGCTCGATCTTGATATCCACTTCGGCACTGGCGCGCTCGTCATGGATCTCGAGCCGGGCCGCGGCTTGACCGACGCGATCGAAAACCCGAGCCGAATCGACGGGCTGTTCATCGAGCGGGCGATGATCCGCGCCAACGACAACCTCGCGATCCTCTCGGCCGAGGCGCCGATCAATGAGCCGCTGATCACCGAGGGGTCGGCCTTCCTCCAGTTGCAGGGCGAATTTCGTAACGCCTTCGACATGACGGTGGTCGATCTGCCGCGCAACATGCTGATCAATTTCCCCCATCTCCTGGCCGATGCGGGCGTCGTCGTGGTGGTGACCGAAGTGACCTTGGCCGGGGCGCGCGATGCGATCCGCATCCTCTCCTGGCTCAAGGCCAATGCGGGCCAGGCGCAGCTGATGGTCGTCGCCAACAAGGTGCACCCAGCCAACCAGGAGATCAGCCGGGCCGATTTCGAAGCCTCGATCGAGCGCAAGATCGATTTTCTGGTGCCGTTCGATCTCAAGGCGGCGAGCCATGCGGCCAAGCTTGGCCAGACCTTCATCGAGGCCAACCGGGGGAGCAAGGCGGGCGCGGCGCTTGGCGAGATCGCCAATGCGGTGCGGGCGACGGGCTTTAGCGACGCGGAGCAGGCCGAGGGCCCGAAGACAAAGAAAGGTTTGCTCGGCAAGTTCGATCTTAATGGGTTGAAGCCGAAAAAACCAGCAAAGAAGGCAGCGGCCCCGGCGGGCTGATGCCAACGCGCGATAGGGATTTGCCGCGGCCCAGACCGCTGCCGACTAAAAAGGACGCCTAATCCTCATGCCGATCATGCAGATCTTGATGCTGTGCGGCGGCGCCGGATTGGTCCTCGTGGTCGCCTTTTTTGTGCTCAATGGGCCCAACCCAACCAAGGCGGCCGCCCGGCGCCTGAGCGCAGTGCGCGAGCGCCATTCCGCAAACGCCATCGACCGCGTCGAGGCGCAGCTCAAAAAGGTGGTCGCCGCGCGCAAGCCGCCCGCGCATCGCATCGCCGGTTCGGCTTCATGGATGGAGGCGTTGGCCCTTCGGCTCCATCGCACCGGCAAGAATTGGTCGATCATCCAATATGCCCAGGCATCGGGCGGGCTTGCGCTGGGGGTGGCCGTCGTCGTCTATATCCTGACCCAAGCCGCGGTGCTGGCGCTGTGCGTCAGCATCATCGTCGGCGCGGGCCTGCCGCATATGGTGATCGGGTGGATGATCAAGCGGCGCGGCAACAAATTCACCGCGAAATTTCCTGATGCAATCGAATTGCTGGTGCGGGGCCTGCGCTCGGGCCTGCCTGTCACCGAGACGCTGGTGGTCGTCGGTCATGAGGTTCCCGGGCCGGTGGGCGAGGAATTCAAGATGATCACCGAGCGGATCAAGATCGGCCGGACGATGGAAGACGCCCTGCAAGAGACCGCCGATAGGCTCAACATGCCCGAGTTCAGCTTTTTTTGCATCACTCTCGCGATCCAGCGCGAGACCGGCGGCAACCTCGCCGAGACGCTGGCCAACCTTGCCGACGTGCTGCGCAAACGCAGCCAGATGAAGCTCAAAATCAAGGCGATGAGCTCCGAATCGAAAGCCTCGGCCTATATCGTGGGCGCGCTGCCGTTCATGGTCTTTATTATGGTCTATATGTCCAACCCACAGTATCTGAGCGGATTTTTTCATGAAGATCGATTGATCGTGGCTGGCCTTGGCGGGTTAACCTGGATGAGCATCGGCGTCTTTGTCATGGCCAAAATGTGCAGCTTCGAGATTTGAAGGCGGCCAGGCCATGATGATCAACCATCCTCATCTGCTCGGCGTTGACGTCATCGCGGTCGGCTCGATTCTGGCGATGTTCATCGCCGCGATCGTCGCCGCTGCCATCTATTCGGGGGTCGTCATTCGCGACCCGATGAAAAAGCGCCTCAAGGCGCTCAATGAACGGCGCGAGCAGCTTAAGGCCGGGATCGTCTCCGCCAGCCCGCGCAAACGCGCCCCATTGATCCGCCGCAATGAGACCACCGAAAAGATCGGCAGCTTTCTCAATAAACTCCAGGTGCTGCAGGACAGCCAGCTCAAAGATATCCAGCAAAAGCTGGCCCAAGCCGGCATCCGCAAGAAAGAATATGGCGTCACGGTCATTTTGGCCCGTATGGTGTTGCCGATTGCTTTGGGCGGGATGATGGCGATCCTGATCTGGGCAATCAACTATTTCCCTAACGCATCAAGCTTCAAGCGGTTCATGTATTTCGCCGGTGCGGTGATCGTCGGCTATAAGGGGCCAGACATTTATCTCAACAACCTCATTTCCAAGCGCACCAACCTGCTCCGCAAAGGGCTGCCCGATGCGCTTGACCTGCTTGTCATCTGTGCCGAGGCCGGCCTTACGGTCGATGCCGCCTTCGCCCGAGTCTCGCGGGAGCTGGGGCGGGCCTATCCCGAGCTTGGCGACGAATTCGCCTTGACCGCGATTGAGCTCTCATTCCTCACCGAACGGCGCCAAGCGTTCGAAAACCTCGCCTACCGGGTCAAGCTCGATTCGGTGCGCGGGGTCGTCACGACGATGATCCAGACCGAGCGCTATGGCACCCCGCTGGCCTCGGCGCTGCGTGTGCTCTCGGCCGAATTCCGCAACGAGCGGATGATGCGCGCGGAGGAAAAGGCGGCGCGCCTGCCCGCGATCATGACGGTCCCGCTCATTCTGTTCATCCTGCCGGTGTTGTTCATCGTGATTCTCGGCCCGGCGGCCTGCGCGATCTCCGACGCCTTCAGCAAGAAGTGAGGCCGAGCATCCGCCGCGCCTGAACGAGGTGCGGCCGGTCGATCATCCGGCCATCGAGGCGGACGGCGCCTGCGCCCGGTTGCGCGGCGAAGGCATCGATGACCGCCCGCGCGTGGGCGCATTCCTCGGGGCTTGGTGCAAAGCCGGCGTTGATGATCGGGACCTGGCGCGGGTGGATCGCCAGCATGCCCGAAAAGCCATCACGCCGCGCGCGCGCCACATAGGTGGCGAGCCCCGCCTCGTCGGCAATATCGGGAAACACCGTCTCGATCGCCGGCGCCCCCGCGGCATGCGCGGCGAACAGCGCCAGGCTGCGGACCAGTTGATAGGGCGGGGTATAGCTGCCGTCAGCCTCGCGCGCGGCGCTGGCGCCGATCGCCGCCGGCAGATCCTCCGCCCCCCAGGTCAGCCCCAGCAAATCCGCACCCACGCCCACAAAGCTGCCGAGCGCGAACACCGCCGCGGGGGTTTCGGTCGCGATGGGCAGGATCGGCGGCAAGATCGGCGCTGGCGCCCCTTGTTGCATCTCGCCCAGCATCTGTCTGAGCCGCGCGACGCTCGCCGCCCCTTCGGCCTTGGGCAGGAGGATACCGGCCGGCGGGTGCGGCAGGATCGCGGCGAGATCGGCCTCGGCCCACGCGCTGCCCAGCGGATTGATCCGCACCAAGGTCGGCGGCTGGCTGGGCACCGGCCCCGCCGCCAGCCATTGCCCCGCCGCCGCCCGCGCCGCTGGCTTGGCTTCGCTGGTGACCGAATCCTCCAGATCGAGGATGATGGCATCGGCGCCACTCGCGGCCGCCTTGGCAAAGCGCTCTGGCCGGTCGGCGGGCACGAACAGCAGGCTGCGCAGCCGCATGCCAGCCTCAGGCGCCGATCAACTCGCGGCCGATCAGCATCCGGCGGATCTCGTTGGTGCCCGCGCCGATATCGAGCAGCTTGGCGTCGCGCAAATAGCGCTCGACCGGCCAATCCTTGGTGTAGCCCGCGCCGCCCAGCGCCTGCACCGCCTCGCCGGCGACGCGAAACGCGTTTTCCGACGCCAGCAGGATTGCGCCCGCCGCATCGAACCGGGTCGTGCGGCCCGCGTCGCACGCGCGCGCCACTGCATAGACATAGGCGCGCGCCGATTGCAGCGCAACATACATATCCGCCACCTTCGCCTGGATCAGCTGGAAGCCGCCGATCGCTGTGCCGAACTGCCGCCGCTGGCGCACATAGGGCAGCACCACATCGAGGCACGCCTGCATGATGCCCAATTGGATCCCGGCGAGGACGGCGCGCTCGTAATCGAGCCCGCTCATCAAGATCGCCACCCCGCCGCCGACCGCGCCCATGACATTCGCCGCCGGCACCCGACAGTCGGTGAACACCAGCTCGCCGGTGGGGCTGCCGCGCATTCCCAATTTGGCGATCTTCTGGCCGATGGCAAAGCCCGCCATGCCCCGCTCGATCAGGAAGGTGGTGATCCCCTTGCTGCCGGCGGTGGGGTCGGTCTTGGCATAAACCACCAGCACATCGGCCTCGGCGGCGTTGGTGATCCAGAACTTGCTGCCGTTGAGGACGAAATCGTCGCCCTGCCGCTCGGCCTTCAGCGCCATGCCGACAACGTCCGAGCCCGCGCCCGCCTCGCTCATCGCCAGCGCGCCGACATGTTCGCCGCGGATCAGCCGAGGAAGATATCGCGCCTTCTGCTCGGGGTTGGCCCAGCGGGCGATCTGGTTGATGCACAGGTTGGAATGCGCGCCATAGCTGAGGCCGACCGAAGCCGAGGCGCGCGCGACCTCCTCGATCGCCACGACATGGTCGAGATAGCCCAGCCCCAGGCCGCCATCGGCCTCGGCGACAGTGATGCCGTGGAGGCCAAGCGCGCCCATCGCGGGCCACAGGTCGCGCGGGAAGCGATCGTCGGCGTCGATCGCGGTGGCGCGTGGGGCGATCTCGGCGGCGGCGAAGCGTTGGGTGGCCTCGCGGATCATCGCCGCGCTCTCGCCCAGGGCGAAATCAAAATCGAAGTCGGGCGCCGACATCCTAGCGGCAGACAGCGTTGGCCATGCGTAGCGCAATCGCGCGTCGCACGGGCCAAGTCAATCGATCAGCGCCGAGGCTTTATACCGAATCGCAATGTTGCCATGAGCATGATTCATGGCAACTCGCTATAAGTCTCGTTGCGACTGGTCTCGGTTTGATCCCTTTGGCGCGACTTGGGCCAAAAGCGCTGTCCGTCACGCCACAAGACCCTCCTCAGCCCTGCCGTTGCATCAGCTGAGCCAACCGCAGGCAAGCCTTTTTGCAGGTCCTCAGTCCAGCACGGTGGGGCGAAACCGCTGATCCCGCCCAATTCCACGCTAAACTGGCCGTTCGCCCAGGATAGTGGCGCGGTGCATCACCCGGCGGTGCGGGCGATAATCGTCGACCGCGTAGTGCTGGGTGACACGGTTGTCCCACATCGCCACATCGCCCACCTGCCACCGCCAGCGCAGCGTGAATTCGGGCCGCGTCACATGGCGGAACAAGAGGCCGAGCAGGCTGTCGCTCGTGTCGGCATCGAGCCCGTCGATATGGGTGGTGAACCCTTCCGAGACATAGATCGCCTTGCGGCCCGTCGGCAAATGGGTGCGGATGACCGGGTGGCTGACCGGCGGGTTGGTGCGTTTGGCCGCCTCGAGCTGGTCGCGCGCCTCTGGATCGGCGCCGAAGCGTTCGGGCGGGAAGCTCTTGGCGAGGTCGTGCGTTGCGGTCATCCCGGCAAGGAGGGTTTTGAGCGGGTCGGGCAGCGCGTCATAGGCGGCGGTGGCGCTCGCCCATAGCGTGTCGCCCCCGGTGGGCGGCAAGATGCGCGCGGCCAGCACCGCCCCCATCGAGGGCACCTCGGCAAAGCTGATGTCGCTATGCCACAGCGCATTGTCTCGCAGATCGTTGAGCGCGGTATCGAGCAGCATGATCTGGGGCACGCTGGGGGATTGCGGATAGATGGGGTGGATGTGCAACGGCCCGAAATGCAGGGCGAAATCGCGCTGCTGGGCCTCGCTGATCGCCTGGCCGCGGAAGAACAGCACCTGGCGATCATAGAGCGCCGCCGCGATCGCCTCCTTCGTTGCCGGATCGAGCGGATCGGCGAGATCGACCCCCGATACGATGGCGCCGATCGCCGGGGTGATGGGTTCAATGGCCAAAGTCACGTCGCTGTCTTCCCCTTCATTTGGCCGCCGCCCAGCCGGCGAAGCGCGCCTCGACCCAGCGCAGCCCCAGCTCGATCAGCAAGGCGATCACCGCGATAACCAATATGCCCGCAATGACGACATCGGTCACCAACATTTGCGACGCCGATTGCACCATGAAACCCAGGCCCCGGGTCGCCGCGACCAATTCCGCGGCGACCAAGGTCGACCAGCCCACGCCCAGCGCAATCCTGAGGCCGGTCAAGATATCGAGAAGCGCGCTGGGGAAGATGACCAGCCAGGCGATCTGGTCGCGGCTCGCGCCCAGGCTCTGCGCGGCGCGGATGCGGTTAGCGTCCACCCGGCGCACCCCACTGGCGGTGGCGATGGCGAGTGGCGCGAAAATCGCGAGGTAAATGAGGAGGACCTTGGTCGTCTCGCCGATCCCAAACCAGATGACGAGCAACGGCAGATAGGCGAGCGGCGGCACCGGTCGGTAGAATTCGATCAGCGGATCGAGCGCCGCGTTGACCTTGGGATAAAGCCCCATCGCCATGCCGGCGGGGATCGCGGTGATGATCGCGAACAACAGCGCCAGCCCCACCCGGGCGAGGCTGGCGAAGGTGTGCTGCGCGAGGCCGGCGCCGACAAAGCCATGCCGCGCCAGATCGACGATCCGCCAGATCACCGCGGCGGGGCCGGGCAGAAACAACGGGCCGACCAGCCCGCTGGCGGTGATCGCCCACCAGGCCAGCAGCACGAGTCCCAGTGTGGCGAGGGTGGCCAGCCGATGGTTATCCGCCGGATCAGGCATCGGCGCCCTCCGCGGCGGCGCCAGCCATCACCGTGGCGGCGAGGGCCTCGCGCATGGCGGCGAAGGCGGGATCGGTCTTGATCGCGCGGGCGCTTTCACCCCCGACGAAGCGGCGCGCGAAGGGGGGGCGGTGGCGCGCGACAATGCGGCCGGGGCGCGGAGAGAGCAGCACAAGCTCGGTCGCCAGAAACAGCGCTTCCTCGATGCTGTGGGTGATCAGGAAAATGCCCTTGCCGCTCGCCTGCCACAGCTTGAGCAGCAGCATCTGCATGCGCTCGCGGGTCAATTCGTCGAGCGCGCCCAACGGCTCATCCATCAAAAGAAAATCGGGCTCGACCGCGAGCGCCCGGGCAAGGCCGACGCGCTGGCGCATGCCCCCCGACATTTCATCGATGGCGTGGTCGGCGAAGGCTTCCAGGCCAACGGCGGCAAGCATTTTGGCTGCGGTGGCGTGGCGTTCGGCCCTGGCGACCCCGCGCATCCTGAGGCCGAAGGCGACGTTTTCGGCGGCGGTCAGCCAGGGCATCAGCGCGTCGTCCTGAAACACCACCGCGCGATCGGTGCCTGGGCCTGTGATCGGCCGGCCGTCGCTCGCCACCGTGCCCAAGGTGGGCCGCAGAAAGCCGGCAAACAGGCCGAGCAGCGTCGATTTCCCGCAGCCCGAGGCCCCGAGCGCGACGACGATCTCGCCCGAGCAGATCTTGAGCGTGACATCGTGCAGCGCCGTCACCAGCCCGCGCTGGCCGCGATAGGCGACGCTGGCGTGCTCGACCGTGAGCAGCGCCACCGCTCAGCCCCCCGGAGCCAGGGCCGCCCGGCGCACCCATTGCGCGTCGACATAGGCGGCATAATCGGGGAGGACGCGGTCGATCTTGCCCTGGGCGTGCAGAAACGCGGCGGTCTTGGCGAGATCGACAGCGAAGTGGCCGCCCAGCAGCGCGGGCGAGGCCTGGTCGGCGGCGGCAGGATAATCGTTGCTGGCGAGCAGCCCGGGAACGTCGGCGGGCTGGGCGCCGCTGATCGCGGCGATCTCCGCCACTTGCGCCGAGCCCTTGCGCCAGACGGCGCCGCCCCGGCGATAGGCGGCTTCGGCGGCGAGCGTCGCCCGCACAAACCCGGCGACGGCGGGCGCGTTGTGGCGAGCGAAATCCTGGCGGACGACCCAGGCATCGAAGGTCGGCGCGCCCCAGCGGGCGACCTCGTCCGAGCCGGTGAGCACGTGGCCATTGGCCTTGAGCTTGCCCAGCGCTGGGTCCCACACATAGGCGGCATCGATGTCGCCGCGCGCCCAGGCGGCGGCGATCTGCGGCGGCGACAGGTTCAGGATCTGCACGCGGGCAGGGTCGATCCCCCAATGGCGCAGCGCGGCGAGCAGGCTGTAATGCGAGGTTGAGACGAAAGGCACCGCGACCCGCTTGCCGATGAGGCCTGCCGGGCCGGCAATGCCCGCGCCATCACGCACGACGAGCGCCTCGCCGCGCCCCAGCCGGCTGATGAGGACGACCGTGGTGATCGGCAATCCCCGAGTCGCGGCGATGGCGAGCGGGCTCGAGCCGAGATCGCCAAAATCGATGTCGCTAGCGGCCAGCGCGGTGATGACATCGGTGCCGCTGTCAAACTTACGCCACACCGCCGGCCGCCCGATCGCGCGCGGATACCAGCCCTCTGCCTGGGCGAGCTTGGTGGGGTCGACCCCGGTCTGATAGCCGATCACGATGGCGCCGCGCGGCGGGCCGACCAGCAGGCGCATCCCGGCGAGGCCAGCCAGGCCGACCAGCAGCGCAACGAGCGCCAGGCGAGCGGTGATCGTCAACGTGTCCCCCGGAGACGAGTGTCTGGCACGGTATATCTCCACTTTATCGGTAGAGCAATATCGGGGAGCAATCTCGGATGTGGCCCAGCGGCCACAACGAGGCGGTGTCATAAAAGCGTAACTCAATTTTTTCTATAGAGTTTGCGGAAACGCGACGATGCGGCGGCGCAGCATGATCTGTGGCGACATTGTCCATGCCGTTTGATGCCGCGTGTGTGGCGCTTGGCAATATCAGGATAGGGGTGAAACCGATGAAAAATGCGATGATTTGGGCAAAGCCGGC
>Ga0316217_10007734_pt1 | contig 10146 bp, 9 predicted proteins | sample 1anoAmetaG_FD_203633 | JGI IMG/M metagenome (GOLD analysis project Ga0316217, IMG submission 203633) | Freshwater microbial communities from Trout Bog Lake, Wisconsin, USA - 1anoA | ecosystem: Environmental > Aquatic > Freshwater > Lake > Hypolimnion/Profundal zone | place: USA: Wisconsin... | reverse complement strand
CGGCGAGGACGCAGGCCCCAAAAACAAGGCGAAGCGCGCGTCCTAGACGGCAAACGCCGCAAGCGCGCGAGCTTTAGGCGTAAACCGCGCGTCAAGGCGATGAGAAAAGGACTGGTCGGAGTGAGAGAACCCGCATTAGCGGGCGATTTCAATGCGCTATGCCCAAGTGGGGCAATTTCAGCCCCTATGTTTGCGCCGGTCTCCAAAGGCCCCTGCCCCACCTTTTTGCAATCCGCTTGCAACCGTGCAGTCCATTTACTTGACGCCTAAGGCGTACGCCATACCCAAATCTAAGATGACACAAAGTACGGGACTCACAATACTCGTATGTCGTCTTCAATTACTTGGGTTATAGCTACAAAACATCGTATATCCTGCATAACTCAAAATATCCCGGCCTCTCGCAACTCCTTTCGGCGGTTGCCGGCTTCCAATCGCGGGGCGACGAGGACGAACAAGTCCTTCGGCACGTCGAGTGCGCTCGCACTAACCTCTGACCATGCAGCAAAATCAGCGCGTCACTGAGCCAAAACGGAGTTGCGTCGTGAAAAAAGCATCTAAGACCGTGCTAGTCGCCGTAATCGAGAAGGTCGTCGCGGAGGAGCCCTTCGCCTTCGACGGTCACAAGTGGGCAGCCAAGTCCAATAGCTTCTATTGCGAGGCCATGGGTCTCAGCGACGCCACATTTCGTCGCATGACGAGGACCGCGCCCTTCGTCAAGTTGCGCAAGCTCGTCCAAGGCAAGCAGACATGTCTCCTTCGGATCGGGGAGCCTGGCCCTAAGAGCGTTCACGAGACCGCGAAGGTCCTGCGCGGGATTTGGCGGCACAAAGTCGGGATGAAGAAGCCGGAGACCGAGGCTGAAGCCGAGAAATGGGAGCACCAGAAGCGTTGCTTGTGGGGCTTCGCGAAGGAAGTCATGGCTCTGCCCAGCCTTAAGGACCTGGACGACCCGTCTGAATTTACAATCGCGGCCTTCAAGGGCGCGCTCGACAATTGGCAGGAGACCGCAACGGCCTGCCGGCTCGCCGCCGAGGCGATCCCCGACTATGTCTTGCGCTTTCGCGATTTCCCCAACATCCCGACCATGTGCCGCTTTCACAAGGCGGTCGCGTATGTCCACATCGGCCGGCTCATGGAGAAAGGCAAAATTCCGCAGGAAAAACTCAAGGCCGCTGGCGACCTCTATGCTCTGACCGATCCCTTCCTGAACCACCCGGGCTCGACGTTAACCAAAGAGGACCTCATCAACGCCAAGCCGTTCCCGCCCAAGACGCCCTGGAAGCCTAAGCAGTATCCAGGCGAGTTTGACAAAGCCAAGACGATGAAGGAGGTCCTGCTGACGGCGAGTGCCAAGTACGATCCGTCCGACGGCGAGCAACCCCCGTTTTGAGCGGCTTCGGACAACTGGGTCCGACCGCTTCTAGTTTTCCACGTGCTTCGCATAGGCGGCGCGAAGCGAACGTTTCTAGTTTTCCACAAGCGGGAAGTAAGCGACCGCATCTAGTTATCCACTCTCGTGTATAACAGGGGACAACTACATATGGTCATACGAGAGAGGATAAACGACCCGCCTGCGCTTCGCTTGTGCGGGATCGTCATTGGATTTTCGTCGAGTTCTAGAAGGTAGGCAAGAATATGGTTTGGTATAATTACCTGGAAAACTAGAAACGGTCGGTGGCGCAGAGCCGCTGGTCTAACTTCGGCCTTATTCAAGGCCCGCTGCACGACCTCGTCGCCCGCGTTGACGGCGACTTGGCGCGTCTGCGGTCGAAGCACGGACGTCCCGGCTATCGTTGTCGAGGAGTGCTAAACGCCTGTGGAGTTGCCATGCGCCAGTCGCGGGCAAAATCAAAGCCGACACGGCATGTAAATATACAGTATTTGTAGAATTAGATAGGTGGAAATCGAGGTCAATGCCGCGCGCTCCTGGTTGTGCCGCACTCGCTTATGGCGGCATTGACCCTGTTAAGCGGAATTCGATGCCACGCTCTGATGGACCTTGCGTGCACTGAGTCGAGCGCCAATCTCAAAGCAACGGCGGTCGAGGACATCGGCGCCTTTCTGTGAGCTTTGGGCAGTGTCCCTTGAAAGGACTTGATGATCGGTTGGGTTGAAAAACTGCGCAATGGCGACTTCGCCGCGATCCCATGGCGTGTGAGCTTCGAGGAGGCGAGCGAAGTCGCTCTGCTGATTGACGGCTACGGCGTCTGCGGTGGCGTCGAGGCTGTGATGGGGATCACCAACAGCGTATTGGGCGACCTCCGTAGCATGGGCCGAACCCGGGCCTCACCGCTCGATCTCTGGGTCGCGCTATTCGGCCTACAGCGAGCCGTCCGGTTCGGCGGCTACCCTCCGACCGACGACGAGGAGTTCTTGGCAGAGCGCCTCGTCACCCTCCTACGCCTGGGGCTGGCGGCAATGTCGCCGAAGCAATGCGCTGGGATCGCCGCACTCATGCGCCGGCAAGGAGAACTACTATCGTGAAGAGGAGCCTCTCATCGCACCGCCTTCCGGCCCCTGGCAGCCTCGCCGAGGCCGTGGCGACGTCGTCGGGTCGCGGGGTCTTCATCACGCGGCCGGACGGCCAAGGCGTCGCCCCGAGCCGCCACGCCTTGCTGAGGGCGCTCGCGTCGTCGCTCTTGGTCATCGCCGCGCCGGCCGTTGTGAGGGGGTCGGCATTGATGGGCGTTCGCACAGTTCCGCCGCTGGCGAGCCGGCGGGGCCTCAACTTCGCCAGCGCGCTGTTCCTCCATTGGCGCGACAACGCAATCGCGAAGCTCCAGGCCGAAGGTTGCCCGCCGGGCCAGATCGAGCGTGAGCTTTTCGCGCGCGGTGTCGTCATGAACCGTCCGTACGCAGAACCGTAGGACCCACGCCTGTTGAAGCCGGTGCCGACAAATGCGTGCGCGACGGCGACGGCAGACAAAGGACGCGCGCGCCGTGATTTCCGCTGCGCCGGCAGTCTGGTCTTGCCAGAGGTGCGCGCCGTCAGAGACGCTCGCGACGGGGTCGAACCTCATCCTCTAAGTTGCGGGAATAGCCCTGTAGAAGGCCGATTGAACGAGGCGACGCTTCAAAAGGTGGTCTATGGCGAAAAGCAAGGCGCTCACACTGAAGAAGGCGCGCGAGGCCGCGCGCGGCGGGGACGTCGAGGCTGCACTTCTCGCGCTGCGCGGCTTTGCGGAGGCGGGCGATGCGTCGGCGGCGGCCTCTGCGGCTGAAGTGCTGGCGTACCTCGGCATGTGGGGCGACTTGATCCCGCTCGCCGGCCAATTTGTCGCCGATCCCTTCTCGACCTACGCCGGCAATGTCTTCGACGACATGGTGCGGCTACTCGGCCGCGCCGCCATCGAGGCGGGCGAGTGGAGCGTCGTGGCGAAATTGGCGCGCGAGGCGTGGGCGAAGATCGACGCCGCGCTCGACCGCAACGCTCAGGACTTCCCCGAGCCGAAAATCGCCTCTGTCCGTGCGCGCCTGTCCAAAATCCTCGACCATCTCGCGAGCGCGGCGGATCGCAACGACGTGGCGGCCTGCGCGGAGCCGATCCTGATATTCGGGGTCGTCCATCCCGCGAGCCGCCGCGAGGACTTTGAGGCGGCCATCGCAATGAAGATCAATCTTGCGCCGGAGCGGCGTTTGGCCTTGGCGATTGCCTTCAGGCTCGACGACGAGATGCGGCGCTACTACCCGCAGTTGACAAAGCCGGCCATGTTCGACCAATCGCTGCATGTCGTGAAAGCGATGCTCCGTGCCGGCGACGCCGACGAGGCCGCGCGCACGCTCGACGCCAATTGGCCCAACTGGTACCCCTGCGACATCGCCCAGGTCGCGCCGGTCGCGCCGGTGACGGACACGCTGCTGCTACCGCTCATGTCGGTCGAGCGCCGCGAGAGGCTCATTCGGACACCGCGTGCGGGAGCAGGTCGTTGACCTTGCCAGCGTGTGGGCCGCTGTTTGTTCCGACCTTTGCCGCCGCAAGCAGGCGGTAGACGCTCGCCACTCCGATCCCGAGTTCGTGCGCGATCTCTTCCCGCTTCCGGCCCTCTCCTGCCAACCGGATCACATCGGCGGCTTTCGCGCGCGCCGTAGGCGTCCTGCCCTTGAACTTGCCGGCCGCGCGCGCCTTGGCGATCCCCTCGCGCTGGCGCTCCAGCATGATCGCGCGCTCGAACTCGGCCACCGCGCCGAGCACGTTGAGCATGAGCTTGCCCACCGAGGTCGAGGTATCCACGCCCATGGACAAAATCTTCAGCGCCACGCCCTTCGCCGCCAGCTTTTCGACGATGACGAGCAGGTCCGCCACGGAGCGTGCGAGCCGGTCGATTTTGGTGACGACGAAGACGTCGCCTTCGCGCGCGAAGTCGAGCGCAGCGGCGAGCGCCGGCCGCTTCTCGTCCACGGCGCTGATCTGCTCCATGAAGACCTTCTCAGCCCCAGCGTCCTTGAGGTCACGCTCCTGGGCTTCCAGCCCGGCGACTTGCTCGACCGTCGAGGTTCTCGCGTACCCGAATATCATCTCGCCCCCTATCATTGCCTCTGAGACATAGGTGGATGCCGCCTATCGAAATGCGTAGGCCCTATTTCGAGAGGTCTTCCGGCGTGGTTAAGGGGCCTCTCACACGGGCTTGGCCTGCGATAGGGGAGAGTGATCGTCGCGATTTAATGCAGTCAACTGCATTATGCGTTGCGAGTTCTTGTCGCCCTGATGACCAAGACGAAAAATGCGCTATGTTCTCGACGCGGGCACCGAGATCAGATGACCTGGGTCCAAGACGCTCTCGCCCGACCACTTGTAGGCCGTCAGGACGCCGCCTTTGGCGACGCTGAAATCGAGGCACGAGGCGTGGGGCTGGAGACGGTGCGGCTCGCCGGTCATCCAATAGTGCCCGAAGAGCACGGGCGTGTGGTCGTGGTAGGCGAAGTCAGTCGGGACAAGGGCGTCGGGGAGTTCGCGTTCGCGCCCGTCCATGCCGAGCGCCGCCGTCTGGAACGTCTTGGCGTCGGGGTCCCACCACCGCAGCCGGGCTTCGCGCCGAGGGTGCCCGTCCTTGTCGAGGAACACATGCCCCTCCGGCAGTGGAGCCTCCGGTCCCTTCAGCAGAACCTCGGCCGCCGCGTAGGCGGGACTACCGCGCCTATTGGTCTCCCGGACCCCGTCCTCGGTCAGCCGGTTCCGCTCGTCGAGGCACCCGGCGAGCGCGGCCTGGGCGGCGGCGTTCCAGCAGGCGTGAACGACGCGCAAGCCGCCGAGGTCGAGCCAGATCGGCAACGTCTTGAACCACGCGACGGCGGTTTGGTGCTCCGGCGTGCCCTCGCCGACCTCCTTCAAGAAGGCGCTGTGCTGTTTGCGGTTCTTCTCCGTGTGCGCCCGCAGATAGCCGCCGTTCCCGTCCGAGGTCGCAAAGCCGATGGCGTTGAACTCGTGATTTCCCATCACCGCGAGCGCCGTTCTCGCGCCCACCATCGCCCGCGCAATGCGCAGCGTCTCACGCTGCTGCGGTCCCCGATCCACAAAGTCGCCGAGGAATACGACGCGGCGTTCGGGGTGCCGATAGACCCCGTCCTTCTCAAGGTAGCCCATGGCGGCCAACAGGCGGATCAAGGCGTCCGCGTGCCCGTGAATGTCGCCGATGACGTCGAAGCCTGCCATCGTCACGTTATGCCCGTGCGCGGCCCGCGACCGCAAGCGGGTGAAAGGCGAAGAGGAGACCTGCCGTGACCAATCGCATCAAAGTTGAACAAGGTGGACGCGAGAGCCGCGAGGCAAACCGGCGTCGAAGTCCGCGTCCAGGCCCTCGACCGCGCAAGAAGTTGACGCAGACCGTCGTCTCTAATCTCCCGGACGTCTTGCCGTCTCTGCCGGAAGAGCTTGCGATCTGGAGAGCGTTCTTGGCCGACGAAATTGACGCGATCCTCTGGGAGGACCGGACGAGCCCCGGCGACTAGGACGAGAAGCGCCGCGTCGCGAGCCGGGTCCAAGCTCACGCTGAATGGTCGCGCATTTGTGCGCCCTATCCGCAATCCGCCGCTATGCGGCCGGCTCCCCGATGCGCTAACCCTGACGCCAAGAGCCGACTCAGGCCAAGAGGGGGCATTCCGCAGCATGGCGCTACATCGCGACTTTCCGCGCTCGCCCTACGACGTCCTCGATCCGAATGTCCGCTGGTTCCCCGCCGACGAGGCGATGCGCGCCACCGACTACGCCAAGCTCCTCCCGCCGCTCGTGGCGAATGTGCGGGAGCAGGTCGCGGAATGGCGCGGGCGGGGTTATCCGGGCGCGTCGCAGACCTCGCGCGACCTCCTGCGCTGGTGGTTCGAGACCGAGCACCCCATCGAGCGCGCGGACGGCACGGTGGAGCAATTCCGCTACTACTTCGCCCAGCGCGAGGCGGTCGAGACCGTCATCTGGCTCTTCGACGTGCGCCGCGCCCGCGACAAATACGACCTCATGCGCTTCGACGCCTCCGGCGCGGTGTCGGCCAACATGTTCGACGAGACATGGCCGCGCTTCGTCCTCAAGCTCGCGACGGGCGCGGGCAAGACCAAGGTCCTCTCGCTTCTCATCGCCTGGAGCTTCTTCCACCGAACCTACGAGGAAGGCTCAGAACTCGCCCGCAATTTCCTCCTCATCGCCCCCAACATCATCGTGCTCGACCGCCTGCGCGCTGATTTCGACGGGTTGAAGATTTTCTTCAGCGACCCCATCTTGCCCGATAACGGCCACGGCGGCCGGAACTGGCGCGACGACTTCCAAATCGCCTTGCACATCCAGGACGACGTCCGCATCGTCCGGCCGACCGGCAACCTGTTCCTCACCAACATCCACCGCGTCTTCCTCGGCACGGTGCGCGAGCCCTCGCTCGACGACGACGACCTCAGCGACTACTTCCTGTCGCCCTTCGGCGCGCGGCCAACCGGCGGGACGACCGACAGCAGCGTCGATCTCGGCGAGATCGTGCGCGAGATCGAGGAACTCGCCGTCTTCAACGACGAGGCCCACCACATCCACGACCCGCGTCTCGCGTGGTTCAAGTCCATTCAGGACATTCACCACCAGATGCTCCAGAAGGACCGGAAGCTCTCGATCCAGATCGACGTGACCGCGACGCCGCGCCACAACAACGGGGCAATCTTCGTCCAGACGGTCTGCGACTACCCGCTCGTCGAGGCCATTGCGCAGGATGTCGTCAAGCATCCCGTTCTGCCCGACGCCGCCAGCCGCGCCCGGCTGCACGAGCACCAGAGCGCGCTCATCACCGAGAAATACGCCGACTACCTCAAGCTCGGCGTCGAGGAATGGCGCAAGAGCTACGCCGAGCACGAGAAGCTCGGCAAGAAGGCCGTGCTCTTCGTCATGGTGGACGACACGCGCAACTGCGACGCCGTCGGCGAGCACCTGAAGCGCATCTGCCCCGAGTTCGGCGACGACGGCGTGCTCGTCATCCACACCAAGGCCAACGGCGAAATTTCGGAGGCGTCGAGCGGCAAGTCGAAAGAAGAGCTTGAGAAGCTCCGGCGCGAGAGCAACGAAATAGACAAGTGGTCGTCGCCGTGTAAGGCCATCGTCTCCGTCCTTATGCTTAAGGAGGGCTGGGACGTTCGCAACGTGACTGTGATCGTCGGCCTGCGCGCCTATGCGGCGGCGAGCAACATTTTGCCAGAACAGACCCTCGGCCGGGGACTGCGCCGCATGTACTTCGGCGAGAACCAACGCGAGACCGTCTCCGTCATGGGCACGCCGGCCTTCATGGAGTTCGTCGAGACGATCCAGAACGAAGGCGTCACCTTCGAGCGGGTCGCCATGGGCGGCGAAAGCGGGCGCGCGCGTCAGGACGCGCTCGTCGTCGAGGTCGATACCGAGAACGCAGACAAGGATATTGACGCCCTCGATATTGCCCTCCCGCGCCTCGCGCGTCGTTTCAACCGGGAGTTCAAGGACCTCGGCGAGCTTGACCCCTCCGCCTTCGGCAACCGCCGCCTGCCCCTGAAGCCCTACACCCCAGAGCAGACGCGCGAGATCGTCTTCAAGACCATGCTGGACGGCGAGGTCGATCACGTCGTCGAACTCGACGGCGAGGGCGGCGGCGACTACCGCTCCGTGATCGGCTATTTCTCCCGCCAGCTTCTCAAGGACCTTCGCCTCGTCGGCGGCTATGACCTCCTCTATCCGAAGGTGAGGAGCTTCATCCAGGAGCACCTCTTCGACGCCATCATCGACCTTTCGGACCCCGTCGTTCTGCGCAATCTGTCCGAGCCCGACGTCTGCAAGCTCATATTCGACAACTTCCGCAAAGCCATCAACGACCTCACCATCCGCGACAGCGGGCCATCCCGGATCGAGGGCCACATCCGCCTGCGCGACACGCGGCCGTTCCGCACCGAGCACCGCCGCTTCGTGCCAGCCAAGAAGTCCGTCTTCAACCGCATCGTCGGCGAGGCGCGGGCCGACAGCCTGGAACTCGACTTCGCCGCCTTCCTGGAGGCCGCGCCGGACGTCGTTTCGCACGGCAAGAACTATTTCGGGGTCGGCTTCAAGCTCGACTACGTCAAAGCCGACGGCGACCTTTCGACCTACACGCCGGACTTCGTCGTCAAGACCGCCGACGGCGGCCACTGGATAGTCGAGACCAAAGGGCGCGAGGAACTCGACGTACCCCAGAAGATGGCACGGCTCCGGCAATGGTGCGCCGACGCGACCGCCGCCGACGACGGCGTGCAATACGGCTTCGTCTATGTCGATGAGGCGAGCTTCCGCCGGCACGCGCCGAGGACCTTTGCCGCGCTCGTCGCGAGCTTCCGCGAATATCAAGAGGGGTGAAATGGCGCGTCCCGAGAAGACCGCTTACGAATTGAGCGACGCCGAACGGCGCGACCTGATCGGCCTGATCCAGGAAGGCAAGCCGCTGCCGGAGAAATATCGCTTCGTCCTTTTCGAGGACAAGCGCGAGGTCGAACTCGTTTGGAACGGCAAGACCCGTGACGTCTGCACCACCGTTCTCCCCTTCCAGAGCCTGGAGCATATCGACGAGCCGCGCGCCGAGACCAAGATGCAGCCGGACCTGTTCGACGGCCGGGGCCGTCAGCAGCGCGGCTGGACCAACAAACTGATCTGGGGCGACAACAAGCTGATCCTGTCGTCGCTCAAGGCAGGGCCGCTGCGCGAACAGATCGAGGAGGCTGGCGGGCTGAAGCTGATCTACATCGACCCGCCGTTTGACGTCGGCGCGGATTTCTCGATGGACGTCGAGGTCGGTGGCGAGACGTTCCATAAGGAGGCAAACCTCCTGGAGCAGATTGCCTATCGAGATACATGGGGGCGCGGAGCCGACAGCTTCATCTCGATGATCTACGAGCGCCTAATTCTAATGCGCGATTTGCTGAGTTCAGAAGGAAGTATTTATGTGCATTGTGATTGGCGAGTAAATTCATTTATCAGGATAGCGATGAATGAAGTGTTTGGATGGAAAAATTTTCAATGCGAGATAGTCTGGAAGCGAAGCAGCGCCCATAGCGACACTAAGCAGGGCATGACGCAGTTTGGGAAGGTAACGGATACGCTCTTATACTTCACTAAGGGGGATGCTCCTGTCTGGAACCAACAATTCCAACCGTATGATGAGACGTATGTCCAAGCAAAGTACGGTTACTTAGAACCTGACGGCCGTAGATTTAAGTCAACTGATCTTACCGCAGCGAAAGCAGGCGGTGACACTAGCTATGAATGGAGAGGCAAAAGGCCTCCATCAGGTAGGTATTGGGCCTATTCAAAATCCAATATGGAAAAATTCGAGGCGGAAAACCGTCTCCACTACACTACTACAGGGTTTCCACGGCTCAAGCATTACTTGGACGAAATGCCGGGAATACCATTACAGAACTACTGGTTTGACATTCCGCCGATCAATTCGCAAGCGTCGGAGAGGATTGCCTACCCCACGCAGAAGCCCGAAGCACTATTGGAGCGGATGATCCTGACGAGCAGCAACGAGGGGGACCTCGTTGCAGACTTCTTTTGCGGTTCGGGCACAACTGCGGCGGCGGCCGAGAAGCAGGGCTGTTCAGTTCTCGATACTTTGACGACCGGTTCCCGATTCCCCTAGGCGTAAATGTCTGAATCTATGTGCGACAACCCGAATCGGAGGT
>Ga0316217_10007733_pt1 | contig 10146 bp, 10 predicted proteins | sample 1anoAmetaG_FD_203633 | JGI IMG/M metagenome (GOLD analysis project Ga0316217, IMG submission 203633) | Freshwater microbial communities from Trout Bog Lake, Wisconsin, USA - 1anoA | ecosystem: Environmental > Aquatic > Freshwater > Lake > Hypolimnion/Profundal zone | place: USA: Wisconsin... | reverse complement strand
ATCCACATCCCGACAGGTCTGGCTGTGTTCATCCAGGAAGAGCGAAGCCAGGATGCCAACAAGAAGAGGGCTACAGATATATTGAAGCAGAAGTTGTTTGAAATTGAGTACAAGCGGTCGGTGGAAGAAGAGCAATCTAAGAGGAAATCGCAGGTTACGACCTTGGACCGCAGTGAGAAGATAAGGACGTACAACTACCCTCAGGACAGGGTGACTGACCACCGGACAGGCCTGACCAAATTCGGAATCGCCGAGATGATGCGTGGAGAGATGCTTGAAGAGTTCATCTAGTCCTACATCTAAAACGTCAAGGAGGAGAAGGTGAACGCACTTATCCTTGAGTTGTACGAGCAGGCAGGCATCAAACCCCCCAAGTGAGTCACAGAACCATGATTTATATTGTTTGTGCTGAGCTATTGCTGCGGGAGGCTGGATGTCATGATTCATCTTTTAGCTGGTTTTAATACGTCAATTAATAATACATCACTACTCCTGTTATGCAAAAACTAACGACTAACCTCGTCAGGACCTTCAGCAGAGTGCCCTCCATCAAGTTTCTGGGCCCCAGGGATCAGATCCCACAAATAACAACTTAAAAGCAGTAGGCAAAGTCGCAGGCTTCCCACGGCAGACATTCTGTAAAGCACCACTTCCCTCCTCTCACAACTGGCCCGGCCATCTCAATGTCTAAGATCCAGTACCCGAAGCTCTAGCAATGGCAAATCGATGCGATCAACTCAGGAGGGTTCATCTAAGCGAAGCCACAAAAAGTGAGGTCGATATCCCTCAAGGGAAAATGATTGGATTGTGCAATATTTGTTGAGTTAATCAAACACTCATAGCTGATACTGAAATGAACTAACAAAGAGTATAGCAACATGTCTGCTTAGGTCATTAAACTCTCTCACAAAGTTTAGATCTGTTTGGAGCATATTTACCCCATCCTTGCTCTTAAGCCCTCCAGGACAAAAAATCTACACTCAAACCTACATTCCAGAAACATCTTCCAAATAAATATAAACTAACATTCAGTACTATTAGATTAGCAGGTTTTCAGTGGCCTCAATTTCGTCGAGTTCATAGCCGAAAAGAAGGTTAGGTGTTGAGCAACTTTTTATCAGTATCCCTTTCTTATCCAGCTATCTTTTGAGCTAGTTGCTTTAGCACATAAATTGACTCCATTTCTGTATCTCTTCTTTCAGCCTTTACTCGAATCTTTGGTTTACCTCGAGATTTGAGAAGTTTTTGGCTGCCTGGGCGTATTATTTCAGCCTCATTTCGGTGATATGCCTGAGTCCTTTGGTTTAGCCCTCTTCGTAATACCTTTTATTATGAGTGGCGTATCTGGAATAGTGGATATCATATTCCGCCAGCCTGAGAGCAAAAATGGTGTTCTCAGCATAGAGCAAAGCGCATTTGGATTCCAACTTTTAGATGGTCTTTTCGTAGATGGATTTGATGCTGACTAGCTCTTCGTTCTTTTCGATGGCTTCATTGAGTGCGTCTTAGTACAATTCTTTACTCAGTTTCTATTTCTTTACTAATCTTATAAGCTCTTTGTTTGGATCCACTTTCAGTTTCTTTACCTATTTCTTCTCCTTTTCTTGAGGTTATTAAATGCTTCTTATGTTGGCAAGGCCTTTGAAAAGTTAGTCAAGTTTGAGTTTGTTGGTAGTTTAGTAATTTTCGATGATAGCCTGCACTTAAGGATAGGCACTAATGATCTCCTTTTTGAGTTCCTTGAAGACAAAGTAGTTTTTGTTCATGTTTTCATACTCCCTTTGATAAAAACTCTTTTCCTTCAAGATTTCTGAGATAAACTAATTGACATGCCTCTCCCCGATTTCCTTTTTGTAGTTGATAAGCTTTTAGTCAAGGGTAGTCTCGGCCAGATCCTCGTATCTCTTCAACCTTGCGACAACTGAGCTGAAAGAGTCTTCTTTGTCATGCAGATACTTCCTCAAATCTATCATCTTGTTTTCGAATTCAACCATCCTCTAGTTGTAAAACTGCTTATCTTCCAGCCTCATCTGCTTCTCCATCAAAAGCACAGCGTTTATGTTCTGGTACTCTTCGTAGTAGTTCCTCAACTTTTGTATTAAGATCTAGGTCTCCTCGGTTAGTCGACTGATTGCGTCGATATTTGGCCCCATATCGTTCATTTCTCTGAGGGTGGTTTTGTTAAGATGCAGGTTTTCCCTGAGGTCATCCAGATAATGCTCCCTCTTGACTCTCTATCTCTCCAAAAACTAAATTTTGTTTTTCTGGGTCTAGTTGGCAATCAGTACCTCTTCTATATTGCTCACGTAATTGTCTTTCATTTTTAAATTATAAGTACCCATGGCTGATAATGGTATTCTATGAAAGAAAGAGGGCAGATGGATTATTTTTGGGCAGGGATTGCGGGTGGCTGCGAATAAGATTTAATTATAAATGCAGACAGACATGTTTGATTATCGTAACGGTAAGTACCAAGGCTCGACAAACCAAATAAAGCAGAGAAACGGCCTAGGCATCCTGATAGATGATGATTTGGCCTTCCACATCTCGCATTGGGTCAACAACAAGCTCCATGGACCTACTCTTGTCTATCTGACTCACGGCAAGTATATCTATGGCTAGTGGAAAATGAATGAGCCTCATGGGCTCAACATCTATCGGTCTGGGGAAACGGTTCTCTTGTCTAAGTTCAAACACGGCATCCCTAGTTAACGCTGTCTTCTCATTTTCGAAAAATACAATTTCGCTTGTGTTTTAACTGACTAAAATGGGGAGTGGAAAGTAGTCCAAAGCGGGCCAGTGCCCAACCATAAGATGCTAATGAAGTACATTGACGAAATAGGGTTGCCTTTTCCGTAGCATTACTTTTCTCTCACTAAGTTCGCATGTACCTTTTCCAACAATGGGAAGATTAAGATCTTTCCTTGTAAGGCAAATCTTTGCTATTTTGGGTTTGTCAATGGGCTGGGCATCATATTTAACTCAAATAATGGAGTTGTCTCAGTGGGACATCACCAAAACTAATAATTGTGCTAATTTGGAGGCCAATACTCAGGGCTCAGAAAAGCCGAGGAAGGCAACTTTTAGACTGGAGAAGTTGTAAGTTACGTAGGCTAACGTCCTACAACCAAAATCCATGCAATTTTTCAGCAAATGCACAAAAAAGGTCTCAATTTTTGTAACGAATACTTCGATCCTAAGACAAAAGTTTTTAAGACTATCTAAGACATTTTGCAAAACAAGTTAAGTGAAATTGCTCAATAAGGACGAAAAATTAAGTAGTTTAATTATTTGGATCTGAATGACAGTTTGAATTACAAGGAGTATGATGACTAGTAAAGCTTCAAAATGAATGAAAATAGATAAAAAATGTATTCTCCACCCAAAAAAAGTATTTAGAGGAATCACAACAACCCTCAAAAGGGCACTAATTCTTACATACCTCAGCCACTATCTTCCACTTAAGACAATACAAATGTTTACAAATATAATAACTTTAACGCAACCATCAAAAGTCCCATAAAATAGAGTAAATATCGTCAAAAATAACTGTACTAAAAAAGTAATAATGACCCAAATACCACAAATAACCCCAAATAGTAACCATCTTTTGTCCCAAAATACAAGCCTCAGTAAGAAAAGTACCAAATGAGGAAGAATGAAGAGCCAAAAAAGAGTTATGAAGATCGAGGTGTAAAAAGAATAAACTAGCTTCGAAAATCTGAAACCAATCCACAATTTTTTTATGATGCAAAGCAAAGTTTGAAGGAATAAGACGAACAGAAGTAAAGATTTTAAGAATTAACCTTTTAAAACATCATCATTCCTGCCAGTAACCATAACTATTCATAAAATAACAAAAGGTTTGTGCTCAACTAGAATGGATAAAAAGGAGAGAGAGCCAAACAACGCAAATTTGAGTTTTCGAAGTTTTAGGGACTTAATGAATAAAAAACGAATGGCTTTTAAAAGGAGCATGAAAACTTGAAATAGACTACAAATTTTCAAAAAAAAGGGCTGAAGAATTTAACAAGCTAATACAAAGAAATCCAAGGACAGGATCTTCAGCGACCTCGTGAAGTTTCCATCAGTCCTGGCAATACAATACGAAAAGAATCGAACATCAAAAGACCCACTTATGAGGAGATCTAAGAACGAAGAAAAAGACTGCTCAGGGATTTCAAATAATTGAATGAAACCAAGCAGAGTTCCAAAAAGATTTCTCAATTTCAGGAAAGCCCAGTCAAAATCTCGGAAGGAATGGCTTAAAACCATAGCAGATAGAGCAGCTGCGGCTTCATTCCTTTGTCGATTTCGAACAAACTAAACGAAAAAGGCATAAAAGCAGAAGAAAATATGATAAAATAACCAAAAAAAGCGTAAAAACTGAAGCAAATTTCAACTATAAGCCAGTAAGCCCCAAAAGCATAAAAAACCAATAACAGCTAAAACGCTGTGGTAAGAAGCAATAGACCCTACCCCTTGTAGCAAAAGTAGCTGAAAGGCGACAAATAAAACCAAACCAAAATCTAGCCAACCAAACGGAGCAATCAACCTTCTTAGCACAATCTAACTCCATCGAAACAAAAAAGAACTTACCAATACATGTTTGATTGATATTATCTTAGCTCTTATTACAGATTCATGAGTACTCTCGACAAATTCTGAAAACTTTTTATCTAAACTGAATGAGTTATTGCTTTTTAATATGAATATGAAAAATAGGGCTCTTCCTCCAATCGGCCCTTTTCCTCAGATATTTCTATAACCACCTCAAATCTCCACCAATGCCCACTCCAAAACCCCAACAATCACTTCTCCAGCGAAAGTCCCCCCTGGGGCTAAAATAATAGGCAACTATCTCTTGGGTAAATCACTTCAAACTGTAGGTAAAACAATTGGGCAAGGGACCTTCGGAAGAGTTCATTTGGCCATGCACCTGCCAACCAGCGAAAAAGTGGCAGTCAAACTAATCGACAAAAAGAGTATGCGCCCCAAAGATGTAAATCGAGTGAAGAACGAAATTTCAATATTGAGCTCAGTGAGGCATAGAAACATTCTGCAGCTTTACTAAATAATCTAGACAGAAAAAAGCGTACTTTTGATAACCTAGTTTTTGTAAAGAGGCGAGGTTTTCCGCCAGATAATCAAATAAAAAAGGTACACAGTTTTGTATTCAGATTCAGCGAGGAACAGGCTTGCACCTACTTCCAGCAGGTTGTTGCTGGCGTTGAGTATTTGCATAGAAACAAAATTGCCCACAGAGATCTAAAGCCTGAAAACATACTGATTGATTACGATGGGCAGCTCAAGATAGTCGATTTTGGGCTGAGTACTGCTTTTGTGAAGGGTAAAGATCTCAACTCTTACTGTGGCTCGCCTTGCTACGTAGCTCCAGAAATCCTTGAGGGAAAAGTAGGCTACAATCCTGTACAATCAGACCTGTGGAGCCTGGGAGTGGTTCTTTTTGTGATGCTTGCAGGCTACCTTCCCTTTTGCAATCAAGACATTAATACCATTTATAAACAAATCATTGCCTGTGATTACAAGATCCCTTCTCATGTGAGTGCTGGAGCTAAAGACCTTATCCAAAGTCTGCTAGTAAAAGCCCCTCATAAGCGCATCTCTCTCAGAAAAGTTAGAGAACATGAATGGTTCAATAAAACGACCCCTACAACTGCCTATGGCTTAAATCTTGGGGAAAAGCTAAAGATCGACCAAGAGCTGCTTGAAAGGATGAAGGATACTGGCATAAATGAAGCGAAACTAAGATAGGGATTGTAAAAAGGCTAAAACAACAGAGATACAGCTTCTTATTTCATTTTCATGAAGAAACTTGCCAAAAATAACGAAAAAGTTGAATCCTATATTGGAGGCAATTACTTCAACCCCAAATACATTGAGATAGACACTAACGTCTCAGATAATGAAACTTAAACTTTCAGTGACCCTATCACTGTGGTTGAGGCAGCCTAAGGTCCATAAATGCAAGGTTAATTGTAGTAAGCTTTGGCTTCTGCTAGTTGTTTTTAAGCCACTTAGTGGAACATTGCAGCATCTCTTTAGGAGTAAAAATAAGTGGAGACCTAATAGCTGCTGAGGGGACTAGTAAAAAATGTGTTTTCATTCTTAGCTTCAATGAAGTCCACTAAAGACCCCTTATAGGAGTTTTTATCATAGATTTGTAGCCAATAAAGCAGAATAACAAGGATCATTACCTAGAAGAAAGAAGTTGATTTCTATGTCAACAAAAGACACAAAAAGTCCAGGTTCAATATCAACATTTCTCACCAACCGCAGCTGCAGTTGCTTATGGTTTAGCCTTAAAATGGTAGGCGTAAGAGAGCTGAAAGTAAGAAATAAGAAGTTTCAAGTCATTCTTTTCGCTACAAACGAGAACTGACTACCACAAAATCAGAGAAAAAAGAGTTTAGGCTCAATACTAGAAACACTATCGAAAGGAAGAAGGTAAAGTTGCTGGAAGATATGACTATTTCTATCGAATTGAAAAAGAATGCATCTAAGATACTGCCCTACTTGACTCCAAAAGAGCTGACTAAGTTGGTCATAAGAGAAAGAACCAAATCAAAGTTTAAAGACTACCCTTCTTCTTAGAAAAGTTTAAAATGATACTGTTTCGACTAAGCCTAAAACTTTGATCACTAAATAGCAGCTATTAATGTTTGAGCTAAAACTGAGTTGTTATGATTGTTATCTTAATAAAAGCAATGAGTTGCATGTTAACAAAGTAATGATGTTGTGTTAACAAAGAATCAATATTTCAATATTTCTGTCCAGATGGCTTGATAGATTCTTCGTAAAGCTTTCCTCTGATGTAATCTGAGTAAAGTTGTAATTACGGTGGGCGTTGTCAACGTAGACGTGAGTAGTCAATTCTTTCAGATCTGCTTCAGGATCTTTTGCCGCCAACTCAGCTTCTGTCTTCACTTGTGCCTCAGCGTCGTTTTAGATTTGCTGTGTTAAGGTCGAAATACATCAAGTTCTTCAGCAGTGGCTAAGTTTGTCTGGAGTGCGATATTTTTGAGGGTAAGAATAGGGTCTTTAGTTTTACGGTAAGTCTGAACTTCTTCTCTATTTCTGTAGGAAATTCCAGGGTCTGACATTGAATGCCCATGATATCGATAGCAAATGATTTCGATGAAAAGAGGGCCATGTTCAATAGACCAATGCTTGGCCCATTTGAATGCCTATCTCACCTCATACACATTGTTGCCCTCAATACAGAAGCCTGGGATCACATCGCCTCTTTTATAAAAGTCTGTGTTCATTGAAGACCTAGCAACTGAAGTTCCCATACCATAAAGGTTGTTCTCGCAGATGAACAAAGCAGGCAAGTTCCAGAGTTTGGCCATGTTGGCTGCTTCAAACAGCTGGCCTTGGTTGGCTGCACCATCTCCGAACATTATTGATGCTACGTTTGGCTTGTTTTAGTATTTAAGGGCAAAGGCCAGCCCTGCTCCAACTGGAACTTGAGCTCCTACAATCCCGTTTCCTCCGTAGAAGTTTGTTGCCTTTTTATAGTAGTGCATAGAGCCTCCTTTTCCTTGAGTTGCTCCGTTTGCCTTTCCCAACATTTCTCCAATGATCTCCCTCACTGAAAATCCTCTTTTGTAGGCTTGGCAATGGATCCTATAGGCACCAATTAATGGGTCATCAAAAGTGAGGGCTGCCTCCATCCCTTCTGGTATGGCTTCCTGCATAGACAATGGAGTACTTGACCATCGTAGAGGTGGCAAAAGCCTCTGATTTTTTTGGATTTGTAGAGAATGTCGCAAGTGATTTCCATGTTCCTCATGATTGACAGCTATTTGTAGTGTTTGAGTAAATCGATTCTTGTGATAGAGGTAGTGAGTGGGATGGAGTTATCGGGCAAGTTGTAGTAAGCAGGTTTTCTCTGCATAGCAAAGGCCTTACAAGGGAAATGACTGCCTCATTCGCAGTGGCGAAAGTAAAGAGGCTTGAAGTAGTCTGAATTATTCGCAACATCAAAAATATCAACTTTTTTATCTAAAAGTCAGCCAGAAAACTGTGTATTATCTCAAATATTTGACCTTTGGGACCCAGGGAATCAGCAGAAGAGCAAAAATAAGGTAAAAAAAGGGGCAAAAAGAGCCTTAAGCAAAAAATCTCAGTTAAGATAATCTCTTAGGAAACATATAAGTAAGGAGTTAGTTAAATTTATTTGATTTTATAAAGATGCCAATAACATTGAAGCAAGAGAATACTCTTAGCTCAAATTTCTTTCATTTTTTTCGCTGAACTTCCCTGTTTTACTCCGCTTGACCCAATCCGCTTCACCATAGAGTTTCCAAACTTTTTAGAACTGCTCATCCCTCTACATTACAGAATAAGTACTCATAGTTTTGTGAATTGTAGGAACGTCCTTCATCTTGTTGCACATATTCTAAAGCCACCACTTTCTGGCAAAAACCTTACAGAGTTCGATTTGTTTCATCATTGTTAAGAGTTATATAGAGACCTCCAGCTTTTCTGTTTCGATCAATATACTAAGTAATCTCATTCAAGTCTGACTCTAAGTTCTTTTAATCGTTTTAGTAGTAGCGAATGAGTGCTGCCAAACATTGTTCGCCTTTGAGTTGAGTGATCTTTTCGTAAAGATCCTCTATTTCTTTGGCGATATACTCTCTTACTTCTTCGCACTATTTGCGATTATAAACTCCATCTTCAGCGTATTTGGTCCTTATCTCATCAATGAGCTTAGTTTAATACTGCTAGAAACGCTAGTCTATCATTTGAAAGAGCTTTTCTTTGCATTCGCTCAACTGTTTTCGGATGTAATCAGGAAGACCAATGATGTAGTTGCTCAGTTATGCCTACATTACCATAGATCTACATTTCTGCGCCCGTAATCTTAGAGCTTGACGATTGCTGAGTAGCATTGCTGACGGGAGTCATGCAGTGCGTCATGCAAGTTGACGTAAGAAGGCTTTTGGCTACGTTCGTAATGCTCTTCTGTGTGCTAGACAACGCAAGTAGGACACAAAGGCATGAGGCAATCCTCTGAATGTAAGCCTAATTACTATCGGTGCAAAAGTTGGTGAGAAACTCTGTTGCGTGGTAGGCACAAAATATCTTTTTGTATTAACCCTGGGCTTTCCTCTATGAGGAGAGGCTGGAAGCGAGGTTGGCGTAGCCTGGGACTCCGAACGAAGTGTTAAAACCCGTTGCAGACATTAATGATGATTATAACAGTCTAAGAAAGTTATAGGCATTTCATACTCTTTCATAAACTCAAATACGCTAATCAAAGCAGTCTTTTGAATTTGTAGACATCTTAGCTTCAAAGATGATAATACGCTTTTTCAATTACTTTTTAGCTAAAAGTGGACTTTTTCCTACTATTCTAAAGTTTAAAGCCTTTACCATTTTTCTTAGTTTTTGCATAAAAAGGTCTGAGGATTTTGGTTTGTACTGTTCTGTCCCAGGAATGAAAAGTTTGAGATTAAAATTGATTTAATTATTATTTAATTTTGATTGACATTAATCGTATGGAGCTATCTCAATAAGAAATCCAAGCCAACATCCAAAGACTCAGGGAAAAGGTCGGAGATGCCAGAACTGGGGGCAAGGGAAGTCAGCGCAGAAAGGTCAAAGTTGTCAGCAAAACCAACGTAGCTCTTGTTTGATGCAGGCTGGAGGCGACAAAATCGTCAAGAACCTCGTGAAGAAAGTCAATGCACACCCTCTCGGAGTCGACGAAATCAACTTCTTCAGAGACGATAATACCATTCTTCACTTCAAAAACCCAGAAGGTACTCATCCATCCACTCAGCCTATGCCTCCATCCCCAACAACACCTTCATCGTCAGTGGAGAGCCTGAAACCAAAACAATCAAAGATCTTTTGCCCGACATTGTGCAGCAGCTGGGACCCAAACAACACAAACTTCTGCAGGAATTGGTATCAAATCTGCCTCAGAGTCCATAAGAAGTACCCAACCTTGTTTAAGCTACAGAGAGTAGTCCTCAAAATTTGGACTCCGTTGAATGATTTAGCCTAGTTTAAAACTAGATTACTTTTAAGGTTGAATGTGTAAACTTTTACTAATTTAAAACAACAAAGAAGTTGAATCGTCTATTCAAATAAGAATGAAAATGTAGATTA
>Ga0316217_10007732_pt1 | contig 10149 bp, 8 predicted proteins | sample 1anoAmetaG_FD_203633 | JGI IMG/M metagenome (GOLD analysis project Ga0316217, IMG submission 203633) | Freshwater microbial communities from Trout Bog Lake, Wisconsin, USA - 1anoA | ecosystem: Environmental > Aquatic > Freshwater > Lake > Hypolimnion/Profundal zone | place: USA: Wisconsin... | reverse complement strand
CAAATGCCGTGCGGATTGTGAATTTGTGATTGGTTTTCATTTGTTTTTTGGTTGGTGGACTTCAGTTTGATGGTTTCTAGTATAGCGTGCTGTTTATGTTGGTTCCTTTGAACGATTTCACATGCCAGTCAAAGTAGAGACGGTTGCGGACGCCGCCATGCACAGCAGTTGGCGCACCGTCAGGCCAATTGCCCGGCCAAAGCTGCTGGTCTACATCGGACATTGCAAAGATGTCCGTGATTGGTCCGAATTTCGAAACGTTCCCAAGCTTCATGACCGGATACGCGCTGGGATACCCGAATGGGAATGTATTCGCCGTGACATTGACCACACCATTGGAATACGGAACCGTAACCATGTAATTTACCCGCAACATGGCCGCTGTCGGGGCTTCCTTGGAAAACTGACCGTAGCCAGGGCAGAACATCGCCGGCAGATAGCCGATTTCCGTGATACCCAACGACGAGGGAGCCTTGCCACCAAGATACGTGCACAAGAACCAGGACATTTCCAAATTGACGGACATGGCCAGTGTTGAGTAATAACCAGAACCTTGACCGGTAGCGCAGGGGCCAGGCAACTGGTCATTATTGTCACCGGTATACATGGCCATCGCCACACCGACCTGTTTGAGATTGGAAACACATTGGATAGATTTGGCCTTTTGTTTGGCGCTTGATAAAGCCGGCAAAAGCATCGCTGCCAGAATCGCGATGATGGCAATGACCACTAGCAGTTCGATCAAGGTAAAAGCTGCGCGAACGTCAAACAGCTTTGTCTTTGCTTGCGGGAGTCGTGTGTTTGGAGATTTGTGAAGTGATGACATGTAATTCATTTTTCAAATCATGCTTGGTGATTGAAAACAAATTACCAGCAGACCGGAAATCTGCCTATTAGCCATCTGGCTAGTGGCGGAACGCTAGGTTTTAAGGCTTCAATAATCCCCGCTCGAAGGCACGGGTTACGGCTTCAGTCCGGTCCACCGCCTCAAGTTTCACCAAAATCGCACGGATATGGGCCTTCACGGTGTGGCGGGTGACTTTTAGAAACTGGGCAATATCAGGGTTGTTCATCCCCTTACGCAATAAATTCAGCACTTCCAATTCTCGCTCCGTGAGCGGACTCCCGGCGGCATGCTCGGCCAAACGTCGCTCGATCGCAGGACTTAAAACCCGTTGACCCGCATGGCAAGCGAAGATGGACGCAATCAATTCCGCTGGCTGGGCCGTTTTGGAAACATAACCGGTGGCACCCGCATGAAACGAATGCACAATGTCCTCCTCCGCATCCGACGAGCTGAGCATCAGCACGCGGGCCCCGGGATGTTTGGAACGCAGCCGACGCAGCGTTTCAATCCCGTCGATTTCCGGCATGGCCACATCCAGCAGCACTACTTCGGGTCGGTGTTCATAAAATAGTCGGAGCGTGGCGGCACAGTCGGCCGCCTGCCCCACCACGCGAAACGCTGGATTGCTGTTGAGCATATCGGCCAGCGCCGAGCGCATGACTGCGTGGTCATCGGCCAAAAGCAACCGGATGGGTGATTTCATAATTTAGGAAATTTCTTCGTCAAAAGCGCCCAGTGATACTTCCGCGCGCACCACGGTGCCCCACCCGGGGTGGCTTTCGATGCGTAAGGTTCCGCCCAGCCGCTCAACCCGCTCACGCATGCCTTCCAAGCCGAAGTGGCCGGCTTTCGTCCGCAGCGACGCCTCCAAATCAAAGCCGCCGCCGTCGTCGCGAACCTCGATGATGATGTGCTTGCCATCCGGCGCGGAGATACTTGTTTCAATCTGCGCAGGTTGCCCGTGCTTGAGCGCGTTGTGCATGGCCTCCTGTGCCACAAGCAACAGGTTGCCGGCGACAAAGTCGGAAACCGCCGGCAAGGTGTCCTCGCCTTTGATGATGATTTTCACAGCGCGCCCTTCCGCCAATTGGTTGGCCAACGCTCGCAGCGCCTCGGCGAACGGCCGGTCATCCAGCGGCAGCACCCGCAAGGCCCACACCGTCCCGCGCAAATCCTGCTGGACATGCTGCACAATCCGGCGGGCGGCGGCGAGATAGTTCACTTTTCGCTCGGCGGGCGGCAGCGACTCGGTTTCACAGGCTTCCAATTGGTAATTGAGCGCGGTCGCTGATTGCAGCAGGGTGTCGTGAAGATTCGCCGCCAGCCGGGTGCGTTCGCGTTGGGTGGCCTGAAATTCAATGGCCGCATCGCGTCGTGCTTGCATTTCGGCGGCCAACTGCACGGTCTTGCGCGCCAATTGCCGTCGCAACTGCCACGTCCAGAACAGCACTCCTGCCAGCAGTAAGAGGCCAACGAGCATCAGGCCGAGCAAACGTTGCGGCGTCCACCACGGTGCCCGGTCAATGATTTTCACCCCGGAAACACCTGCCAGGTGCAGCCGGAAACCATCCGCCCATTCTGGCCGCTTGAGTTCATGCGTGGTGGTGAGTTCGCAAATGCCAGTGAGCAATAGGCGGTCGCCCACAATCAGATTGGGCAGCGAAGCGTCTCCGGGCAGGAGGGCTTCAAACACATGCTGGTTGATCCGGCACTGGAGAATGTTTTCATCCACGCTGGTTCGGAGACCGAGAAAATCCGCCTCCATCGTCACCAGTTCATCGTGCATCATCAGCCGGTTCGTTTTATCAAAGTCAAAAGGAACCGGCTCGGGTGGCAAGACATGCTCCAGCTTGACGACCCGCGCGGCCCGCAGGATGGGACAAAACGGGGCCATGCCGCCGATGCCGTCAACGACCACCCGCATGCCGGGCGAATAGCTGAGCGCATGCGTGGCATAGACCAATGTGCTGCCGCTGTCGTCCCGCAGATAAAACCCCAACGGATCCTGTTGCGTAATGGTTCCCTGCACCCGCACATGTTCGGTGGGTCCAAAGCCGCCGGTGAGCAATTGATTCACTTTCAGCAGCGGACTGGTATCGTCATTGGTCTGTAGTCGAGCCGGAATAATATCATTAAACGAGGCGACGTGAAAATAACGGCCGGTCATCTGCCGCCGGCTGTTGAACAGCGTTGCCATCACACCGCGCAAACGAACGGGACGTTGCAGCAACGAATCGGCCCATTTTTCCGTGTCGCTGGTTTGCAGCAGTTCGGCTTTGAATGGTAGTCCAAAAACCTCGAGCGAAAGGGTGAGGACGCCATCCGCTAATTTATAACCGGTCACCACCGCCGGCACTTCCACCCATTCGGAATCCCATTCCGGGTTAAAGAGCTGACCCGCGCTCAATTTGACCGGCGGCGGCAGGGTTCCCTTCGCCAGAAATTTCACCCGCGCATCTTTCACCGTGGGATAATATCCAAGTGATTCCGAAATACCTTCCAACAACACCCGGTCCCCCGGAACCAGTTTGCCGGAAATACCGCCTTTGATGGTATGAATGGCACACCCAGCCGTGCCGTCGTGCATGAAAAAGTTGGCCTTCGATCTTGGCTGAAATTGCAAAAGCGTTCCCTCGATCCGAACCGGCATCCCTCTGGCGGCTTCCGCCGGGGTCAAGGCGCGCAAGGCGGCAAAATTCGTAATCGTGTTACCCTCGGCTGACACCTGAAGCACACCGGCAAGCAGAAGCATACCCAGCACCACCTGGCTTTTCAAACTGGCCCAGTGGCAGGCAACTGACGAACTGCATTCTTCGCTCATGCTGTTTGCGTAATGCGGAATATTGCTCTGCGAACCAAAAGCGGTCAATTTGTATCGCCGTCTGCAATTCTCTCAGAGCGCCGAACCAAACCCAGCCTGTCCGGCGTCAGCAAAGTTCCGTTGATTCGAACGTTTACCAGTTTTAGATTCCCGACCTTTCGGACCACGACGTTCGTATCGGTGACGATAAGGCCAATATCTTTAAATAAAATGTCTCGGATGACACTATTCGTCGGCCCGTCAATGCGGCCAAAGCACGTAGAATTTCCAGTGATATTTTCGAAAGTTACGTTCTCTACCCGTTGCATCGGAGCTGCCAGACCTTTGAGATCAAATACCTGCATCCACGGCTCAATGCTTACCAAAGTGCCATGGCCATTGAGGGTAATGTTTCGAAAATGAATGTCCTGGTAATACTGCTGCGTATCTGGCCTGAGTTTTAGTCGCGCCAGGCAATCCTTGTTCCAAACTCCCTCCACCCGGCAATTCTCCATGACCACATCACGCACCCGACACGCCTCGCTGCCCAACGTAAGCACACCGTGTCCGAGCCCGAAGGTGCAATCAAAAATTCGGATATGATCGACCGGCGGGCTTTCCTTGTCATCATCCGCCAAAGGTCCTTTCGTGCCCTTCATCGCGATATTGTCGTCATCCACGGAAATGTAACAGCCGCGAATTGTCACCCGCTGGCAACTATCCACATCAATCCCGTCCGTGCTTGGTGAATGTGTTGGTGTGCGGATATCCATATTCTCGACGGTCAAGTCCTGGCAACGGTAGAGATGCAGGTTCCAAAAACCCGAATCACGCAATGAAATACCGCTGATCAAGACATCCTTGGAATTCTCAATAAAAACATTACGCGGCCGGTCCACATCGAGATTCTTTGTTGTTTTATCGGCCTTGTAGCGATTCCAGAATGCGTCCCAAAACGATTTTCCACCGCCTTGAATAGTGCCACAGCCTGTAATCCGCAAATAATCGCAATGGTCCGCATTGAGCAAAGCGGGACGCCATATTTGAGTATGCCCCTCGATTCGAGTCGGCATCGCTGGATAATCAGCGATATTGGTTGAACCGAGCAGCACCGCATTAGTTTCCAGATTGAGGTTTACACCGGGCTTGAGAAAAATCGCGCCCGTCAAAAATCGGCCCGCGGGAACGACCATCGTGCCGCCACCCTGCGCGGCAAGCTGATTGATGGTTTCTTGCAATACATGAGTGTTCAATGTGGTCCCATCCCCAATCGCCCCGGCATCAATAATTGATAGCTGTTTGATTTTAGTTGCAGGTGATTGAGCCGCCATTGCATCTGGCGAGAGTCCAAAAGCTACCACTATAAAAAAACACAGGGAATTTAAATATCGGATCAGCCTCTGCTTTTTGGGGAATGCGACGTTGTTAATCATTATTGCGAGTTAGATAAGAATGCTTTTTTGCCATGTGTTTTGAAGATAATACCACGAACTTTTTATTCGGATTATAATCAACTTGGTGCGTCAAATAAAACACATGCAATTTGTAGGTTTTGATTTGTCCAATTATGAGATTTGCATTCAGCATATGCAAATTTTATACTTAATGTGTAGTGGCCATGTGGCCAATAGGTAGATTCCCCGTCTGCTTGTATGTTATTTACGATCATCCGGCCTGATTTGAAAATAAATCTGGCCCACTGCAAAACAACGGCGGCTCGACTCCGACCTGTGTGATCCGCTTCATTTGGCACGCATCAAGGTCAACCTGTCCCAGTCTGAAGTGGCGCAAAAGTTGAGGGTTTCAACTCGGACGATGCGAAAGTGGGAAAATGGTAATGATTGCCCGACCGAGTATCATTGGCTTACGTTGGCGTTGATATTGCATATGGATGTAAGCGTCACGCCGGGAGCCTTCTTGACAGAGCCACGACAGCGGCGGATTCATAAATGTCGTAGGCAATATGCTACGACGTTTATGATGCGGGTTGAACTTGTAATGTCCGTTTGACTTTTGCCCAAGCTTCGGGCGTGACTTCGGGGATTTGCCTGTTGGTCATGCTGGGCAGACGCGTGAGAACATCTTTCAAGTAAGCATACGGGTCGAGGCCGCGACGGCGGCAGCTTTCGATGAGGGTGTAAATGATGGCACTGTGTTCGCCGGCCGCCGCGTCGCCGACGAAGAGCCAGTTCTTCTTGCCGATGGCTGTGGGACGAATGGCGTTTTCCACGAGATTATTGTCGATCTCAACCCGTCCATCCGCCAGATAAACGGTTAACGTGTTCCACAAGCCCAAGGTATATTCCAGAGCTCCAGCCAACAGACTTTGTGGCAGGTGGCGTCCATTGGTTTTGAGTTTTACCAATGCCCGCTGAAACCGTTCTACAATCGGATGGCTTTGGTGGGCACGCTTGGCGGCCCATAAATTAGGTCCAGCCCGCTGCTCGCGCAAAGCCGCTTCGATTTGGTAAAGCATCTGGATTTGGTGGACGAACCAACCGGCGATCTTGGGCGAGCTCTCGATGGCTTCGTAAAACTTCCGTCGCACAGCACCCAAATCCCCGTGCCATCAAAGCAAATGATTTTGATCCGCGTGTGCCGCCGATTGCTGAACACAAACAACGCCCCTTGCTTCAAGTCTTCACCCAAACGCTCCGACACCAAGGCGTGCAGACCATTGAAGCCTTTGCGCATATCGCAGGCCTCCACCGCCACAAACACCTTCAAGCTCTCGGAAAAGTTTAACATGGACGGGCGAGCAACCGCAGCAGCACCGCCGCCAAAGCCACTTCCTGTTCATCACCCACTTCCACCCGCGCGCCGCCGGGTAAATGCACCACCAGACCGCTGCCGTTTTTACAGTCAGGGCTTTGCGCTGCCGCTACGACCGCTTCCAACCACTGCACGGCCGGCTTCGCTGGCTTGACCTTGCCCACCGCATAGTCGCCGCGCTGGCGTCGCCGCTTTTGCAGCCACGTCGCAAACGTCTGGTATTTGATACCCACCAGCTCCGCAAACTTTTGGCCTGGCAAACCACTCCGCTCGAACTCATCGAGCAACTGTTCCCGGCGTGCCTTCGGCGTATGCACCCGCCCCAACACATCCTGTTTCAAAACCACTCCAATGGTCGGTGTCGTATTCATCGTAGTCGTTATAATACGACACTTATGACTTCAGGAGATAGTGGTGCTCCGCGTGACGCTTACATATGGATTCCCAATTTCTAAAAACTTAAACCAAACGCCAGAGTAGCTTGTTGGGATTTACACAGTTTTGAATATAATTCCCAATCCACCCGACCATCCACCGTCTTTGTTTTTAAGACCTCACGCAGGGCATTCTTAATCTCTTGCTGTTGTCTTGCGCTGAAGGATTTGGATACTAGAAAGTTATCTCGCCACGCCCAAAACACGTCCGCAATTTTTACCAACCCCATGGATAAGCAGAGGTTTTCTGTGCTCGAAAGAAACTGGAGATGGGCCAGATTTAACGCGGAATCAGCTTGATTTAAGCCCATCCTCGCACTCACTCCATAAGTGCCCACCGGCACCTTTTTCATTTTATCAGAAACTGGAAAATCTTCAATTTCAGATAGCAGAATACTCATGCCTGCAACCTATCATCCTCAAGCGGCCAATTCTTCTACCATTCATCAGGCGCGCACAAAAAAGCAGCAAGCGAATGATTTTTCAATATAAGCTGGCATTGCCCCGATTGTGTGGACGGAAGAGATGGCGCAGGAACTGAGCCTCAATGCCTAATTGCGCGCTATCAGCTTACAAGCCTTTAGTCATGAATACGACATGACTGGCTTCGGTTGCCTTACTTCTGGCAATTAGAGCGTTGACACCTGGCGTTTTGCCAAGAATCCATCCTCCGATGACAGCAATACCTCTGGCATCGCTGATTGCCGTTGGCGCTTTTACTGCGCCATCGCCGGATTCCACGGAAAAAACCACTTCGACACCTGGCACGGGTCGGTTCTCACGGTCGGTTACCAAGACCGCTGGGGCTGCCGTCGCGACTTTCCCGGCGACACCCGCCTCCGGATTTGTGCCCCACACTGCCGTCAGCGTATAGCCTAGTTGGCGCTTATCCGGTTCCCTGTAGATGTTCGTGGGATTGCCTTTTCCCCCAACAACCGGCTTTTCATGTATGGTGCAATCTATGACTTTGACTTTGGACACCATCGCGTCTTTGCTGTCCAGCTGGATGGAGGCACCACCGGCCGAATTAATTTTCACCCTATCATAGGTCACTTCGCTGACGGGGGCGGTTCTGTTGCTTTTTATCGCCACTGCCGCAGATTTGCAGTGACCCTCGACGGTAATGTCTTGAAAAAGAACATTTCTTGCCGGTGCGTTTCCCATGGCGTGTTCGATTACGACCCCTCGGGAGCAACAGACCACATGCGAATTCTTGGCGACGATATTGAGTGCCGGCACAGACGAGGCCGCTCCCAGCTTAAAGCCGGCGGCATGAGTCCACGCTACGCAGTCATTGAACACGACATCGCGCAGTTCGATCGCCGGGCCCGGCTTGGCACCGCCTCCATGCGAGCCGACTCCGCCTGGTTTCGGGCAAAACGCATCATCCGTGGCCACGACAAGACAATGGTCAACCAGCACATCCTGGCAACCGAGCGGATCAATGCCGTCATCTTCATAGAGGCACAGGGTGTTGACGATTTTCAAGTTGCGGATCAACAACTGCTGGCTGAACGCCGGCACCAGTGTCCAACTGGTGGAATCAATGATAGTGATGCCCTCCAAGGTCAGCCCTGTGACATGGGACGAATGGAATGCGGAGATTAATCTTCGCCTTTTGTCGGCCCCGTGTAATGTCTGGCCGTTGCAGTCCAGAAGACCATGCCCCGTGATGGCCATGTTCTTGGAGCCGGAAGTGGAAATGAAATAGATCCCGGCCTGTTTCTTTTTGAAGTCAAAGCCTTCGGAAATCTCGTCAACAAACTTTAGCGCTGCCCCCTCGGCAAGATGAAGACGGACATTGTCTTTCAGTGTCAGCTTACCGGAACGGAAAGTCCCTCTTGGAACAAGAACGATTCCGCCGTTGACAGCGGCATCGTCAATCGCTTTTTGGATGGCGACCGTGGCTTCCTTCTTGCCACTGGGATCTGCCTGGTAACGTTCCACGATGTCAAAGACACCGGGCCCGGGCTTGGGCTCGGGCAAAGTCGCCGGTCCGTCACCCAAGATCACCAGCTGGTTCCTTCCCGGAATCTGAACGAAAAGCTGGCGCGGTCTGTCCATGTTAAATCGCACGACCTTGCCTGACACCGCCGGCTTGATCCCATACCCCGCCGGAAGAATGGTGGCCGCTTCGACGGGCTTCTCAAAAGTAAGCTCAATGAGCGCTGGCGCGGTCTGCGTGAAGGAAACAACGTCAAACACCTCCCGATCATGGTGACTCAACTCAACCTGAAGGATCGGTGTTGCAACGCCGTTTACTTTCATGGTCAAACCTTCCGCCTGTTTATAGCCCGGCGGAAGCGGCGCCGGCGCGACTGGCTGCGCCAGCGTTGGCAGCGCAGTAAGGGTGACTAGCACAAGCGTGCCAATGATGATTCGGGTGATGGTTTTATTCATGGCGAGATTGCTTTTTGTGATGGTGATGTCGCCGGCTCCGGCTCGCCCGGATTGCCGCCGCCAACGGCCTGTCGAAGCTTCGACGACGAAACGATACCCGCAAGAAATGTCGCGCTCAAGACTGCCAAGCCGGAGATAATCCTGAAACGATTCCTTTCGTTTGCGGTCACTTTGGTTTCTCTTCAAGGTGTCTTGGGTTTGGCCGTTTCAGTTTTCAACCAGCCCACCGCTGACCGCGGGGCGATGATAACCGTGCCGTGCCGGACGCCCTTGGGAAGTTGCAGTTGCGGGGTCAAATCAGTCCATGTGACCAGATCGCTTGATTTGGCGACACTGTAATGATGGCTGGAAAATGCATCGCAGTAGATCCGATACTCGTCGCCAAATTTCACGAGGCAACCGCCCTCGACCTGTTCCTCTGGGCGAACCGTGGAGCCGGGGCCGAATACTGATTTGGAAAGCGGCGTCCACGGACGGCTGAAATCGAGCGGAGCCGTGGTGAGATGCAGGTTCTTGCCGCCTTCCTTGATTCCCCGTTCGTCCTTGACCACCATCACCCAGCGCGCCCCGGATTCGGTGGCTGGCGGTGGCGGGGCGTTGTCGAGAAGCATTTGGGGATCAATTACGGGAATGCCTGGATCGAAGAAGAGTTGGGCGGGAGTGAATGTTTTACCGTCGGGAGTGCGACATGAGAAGATGCGAAATCCGCGAGTGCGCGGCGGATTGGACGCCCAGAGGATGAGGTAGTTCTTCTGAACCGGATCCCAGTGGATTTCGGGGGCCCAGACGCTGCGCGGCAAATCCTGAGGATCGGTCGCATTGGGAAAAACGGAAACCCGAACGGGTTCAGACCATTTCACCAAGTCGTCCGATTCGGCATAGCCGAAAACCTGCCC
>Ga0316217_10007731_pt1 | contig 10150 bp, 5 predicted proteins | sample 1anoAmetaG_FD_203633 | JGI IMG/M metagenome (GOLD analysis project Ga0316217, IMG submission 203633) | Freshwater microbial communities from Trout Bog Lake, Wisconsin, USA - 1anoA | ecosystem: Environmental > Aquatic > Freshwater > Lake > Hypolimnion/Profundal zone | place: USA: Wisconsin... | reverse complement strand
TAAATAATCTAAATTTGAATCTTTTCAATTTCCAAAACAAAGAAGAGCAAAAAACTTTGTCATAGCTATTACTGTAAATTTGATTATAGTTTATTTTAAGATGATGCAGGAGACGGCAATCCGAAATAAGGAGCTGACAAGCTAGCAGCTTGAAAGCCTGAGGAGTCATCCACAATTCCTACAAACAAACAAAAGCGAATTCGTACTGTACAACCTGGTGAACAAAGAGTCAAACTCAGGGTTGTTCAAAAATTAAAGACTACTTATATTGGACATTGTTGGCTAAAGCATTTGCTATCTTAGCAAAGTTCCAGCGGGTCTGATACCCTTCCAAAAATACCAGTAAGTCAAAGATCAGCAACCGAAATAATCTATAAGCCAAAAGGAGATATATGAAGATAATGTGAATAAGTTCACTTGTCAAAAACTAGACGATAAAAATGCGATAGAAATAAAGCTGACGAAGAAAGACAGGAAAGTTTAATGGGTGTACTACTTCGCCAATAAAGATGTTATGAACCAATGGTATACTCATTTAAGTTTCTTATTCCTGAGAACGAGGAAGTAGATTGATTAGTTTTACCATTCAGTCCAGCAGCCCAGCCATACTTAGGAACTCTCGCCACAAAAAAGTTAGTACAAGCCTCAAAACCAATCGGTAATACATGAACTAAATGATTCCAAAGTCAATTAATCTTTAAACAAGAATAGCGCATTGAAGGAATAATACTTGAAGCCTCCTTCACAGGTCACACCGCTCCATTAATCTCAGAAAAGTATCAAACCAAAATCAGAAAAGAATTAAAAATTTGAGTCAAATTAAAACGATTTGCTTAACAAAAATGAGGAGAGCTCCAACTACATCAAAAACAAAGAAGTCGATTCTTAATTCAAATAGTTTGATTAGCACACACCACTAGGAAGCTTTCTGAGATAAGATGTGTAGCAAAGTGAAAAAAAACCAAGCAATTCCCATCATATATATAGTAGTAGCTAGTATAATAAAAATAAATAGTCAAGGAGACAAGTAGGCACAATTAAGTAAGAATCGTTACAAAATAGTAAAAAGCAGATCATAAAAAACAATAACTCTTTCAATTAAAACCCATAACCCAAAGAATCATCTTTGTCTGGGTTAGAATATCGGCCTATTTCAAGGCATACAAGATTAAATTAGTAAGAAAACAATCGAGAAAGAAGCAGTGATAAATGGGGTTCAATAAAGAAACAAAGCCAAGTCTCAATCAAGAGCGAATCTCCTTCTAAGCACAAAAAATGGAACAATATCTATCAAAGCAGCATTAACAAGTCACAGATCTACTTCGAATTCGTTTAAGAAAGTATTAAAAATGGAATGAACCTAGTAAATAATGTAAACAGTAACAAAAAACCAACCCAAATAAACAGAAGTGAGGCATACAGTAGCGAAGTTTTGAATGGAATTTAGTACATCATCGGTTTTAAATACCCTAAAGAATAGATGCTACTCTACTAAACTTCGGATTAGCATCCATTGGTCTACGATTTATATGATGAGGTTCGTTAATTCAAGCAATAGTTTTATGAATTAAAGCAAAGATTCAGGCAAGAAGATTACCAAGATCCTCAACCTCTTGCAATTCTACTTGAATACAAATTAGTCTCTGTGCTTTGTCGAAGTTTTGATGATAAATAGCGTTCATACCATTCATCAAGAAAAAGAACTCAGAACTTTTTCATTTAAGATTAACTATTGCAAAAGATGTAATTGGGGTAGATAAATATAACTTCAACTCTTGATTTCAGGCATTAAATGCGCAAAAAGAACATTTCGAGTCTTAATTGGAGTTATTTGTACAAAAACAGCAAAAGCAAATACCTACAGTAGATATTTTTAGCCTAAATCTTTTGCTAAATCTTTCTGAATATGCTCAGAAGTGAATTGTACCATATCTATGCTAATTTACCTTTAGCCTAGCAAAAGTCCGAAATCAACAATTTAGATAATATCTTAATAAAATGTACTTTGAACCTTATTCAAAGATTATTTGCTTAAATTGAAAAGGCTAAGGAAATTTGGGAACTGCTCAAAAGCTAGTGCCAAAGAGTTTTTAAAATTAGTGGTTTGAGAGAGGACGTCAATGAAAACTATCTTCTTTTTGCCATATTGTAGAATACTGGCTTACAAAACTTAAGCTAGAAAATAAAAATCAGCAATAAAATGCTTCCTCTTATTTCTTACTGGAGCAAGTCGAACGAGGTTAGGGTTAGTTTCAAGCCTATTGTTAATTGTCTTTAATATTAGCAAATGACAAAGAAAATCCGATAAATTGCATCAATTATCACTTAAAATAAGTTTTAATATCACAAATAGCTTTTGGCCTTTAGGGATGAAGCTATCCAATAGATACCTTAATAGATAAATTATATAATATTAGAAATAAACTTAGCCTTGACTTCAACCCTTTCTCAAAAAGTATCTCTTAGCCGTGAAATCTACTAAATAATCCACACCCAGTAACCTTCTAGCTTTCTTTTCTTAACAGCCCTTTCCAAAATAAAATGGCTTCTGAATGATGGATGCGATGAAGAGGCAATTGAATTAGCAAGTGAGAATATCGGGCTGATAATTTACTACGTTGGCAAAAATCCTCTTCTTGTGAAATATTATGAAGCATTTAGCACACAGCAACTAAAATAAAACTAATACGAGAAAGCAATAGCTAATATCAAACGACAAATAGAAATATTGAATGACAGCTTAGGCATTGATTGTGAGCCAGCTTTGTTGAAGAAGATGTAGCTAAGTGATGCTTACTTTTAAATAAATAAGAGAGATGATTGTTTGAGAGAACTAAACTAATCAAGGAAAATATGTGAAGTAAATAAGAATACAGAGAGCGGCATTTACAAGAGCATTCTTGCAAAGCTTTCCAAACTGGCCTTGAATATGGGGAAGTACAACGATTGTATCAATAATACATTGGTTAGCCTTAAGCAGCTTCAAAAAGAAGCACCAAGTAACTCTAGATAAAGCTAAGCTAAAGCTTTGTAATTCCTTAAAGTAATATAACTTCTGTCTCGTGCTTTTGAGCTAGGAAAAAGGAAAGAATAACAGCTTTAAGTCGTAAAGCTTTCGATTTAGAGATGCAAGCAAGTTCATTCTTACAAAGTATATTCCAAACTTTTCAAAATTACACTTTATCCTTATTTGAAAAAGCTAGCCTTGATTTAAAGCCAAGCTCTGTTAGATTTTATAGAAAAACTTCTGCAATTGAATTTATTTGTGAAAATGAGTCAAAAATAGCTTTTATCAATGGTCCAAAAAACCAATTTGCTTGTTAAACTAGAATAAAAGATACTCAGTTAGCTTAAAAGTTTGAAAATTCTCAATGAAAAGATTTCTAACCAAAGGATCTTTCAAAAGCTGAATTCTATGATCTAAAACAATGACTAGTAGATCACTGAAAAAGGAGAGCCCTATTAGTTTATCATAGAGTGGTTACTAATTGTGAAAATATTGACGCCAGCCTTCGTTCAAGCTATTCTCAAAGATAGCTATTACCAATGAATCAAGCAGAGTTCTTTGGTTGATACTAATCAAGAAGGATCTATGTTAAAAATAATATCGATGAGCATAATTTTGAATTAAACATAATTCAAGGTGATAACGCTTTTCTCATTAAGTTTCCATGACCTTCTTTCATCCGATTAAGAACAGCTATTGCTCGTTTGGTCTTCAGTAAGATATCCTGAACTCGACTCACCAGTTATTTTTCAGCCTATGCTTTGGCATTCGTTATTTCTTTTTGTTATTTGCTTTCGTTTTTTACGGTCGCAGCCAAAGTATTATAGCTCTTGACTCTATGAATATCTTCTACTGTGGGCTGCAGATTATTATCTTTTTTGGTCATTTTCATGTCTTTGACATCTTTTTCTTCCTTCTTCGTGCTTTGAGATTCATGAGTTTTTGAAGCTACACTACGACCTGCCTAAGCTAATTAATTGAAATATAATTTGTGGGAGAAGTCATTTTAACTATCTTCTTCCATGGGCTCTTCGTAAATATTGGACTTTTTTGCCAAGAACTGAGGTTTGATAAAATTATTTACAATATTCTTAAATTGTAGAGGTCCTGCGGATTCTGTTTCAAATTTTCTACTCTAAACTTGGTTCTTTTGGTTCACTTTTTTACTAAGGCTTTATTTCAATTCATCTTTCTTCGGTTTGTAGTTTCTTTCAGAAATTTCGCGGTCATATTTACCTGAAGGAAGTGCTAATTTTTGTGCGAAATTGACTATAGGCTCTTAGTTCCCAAACTAAATATCATAAGTATCCAACGAATCCTAGTCAGAGATACCATCAAGAGGATCCGGAATGTAAGAAGGTCTTTGGTAGGGTTGCGCTTTTTTGGTAAACATCTAACGTGGGCTTGGAGGAGTTTGATTATGGTAGATATTGATGCAGTTAATGTTTTGCTGGATAGAGTCTCTGAAGACAACTTGCTATTGCGGTTTGGTTAGATTTTGACTCCCATTATTGTTTTATTTCCTTTCGCTCTAAATGAGCTTGACAGCTGGCAAAGTTTTTTTGATTATTTATAAATTTTTCTGTAAAAACTGATCTGAGTCCTTGCGTTTATCAGTTTTTTACTTTTATCTTTTCTCTAGCCTCTACTTGATAAGTTTGATCTACTTATCTATCTTCTTCATTTTTTAGACCTGAAAACTTGCCATCTTAGAAAGCTAGCTCTAATAGGATTTAGTGCTAGTTTGTAAGTTCGGGCTTGCTTTGACTTAAGTTGGTAAACACTCTTCTAAGTTTTCTGGCTTACTCACAGTTTTTTTGATCGTAATAAATTTAAACTCTTCAAGACTATTTTTTCTTTGAATTCCTAAGTCATAGCTATCTCCTAGCTGCCTGTTTGAAACAATATGACTTGGTCTTTTCTCCCTCTAAAGATGGTTGCATGACATTTTAATTTTCGAAGCACAAATGAACTGTTAGTTTTTAGGAGTAATAGTCGGAGAATATTGGGGTTATTTGGTTAATTTGGTGAAAGTCGTTTCCCACCAACTCACTAGCTTGTAATTATTACTAAACACCATGTGTTGAGGTATTGGAGTATTGCCTTTTGGCAGGATGGGGGGTAGATATACTTTGATTGTGCCTTGCTAGGTAACTCCAATATCAGTCAATCTGATGGCTCTATTTATTTCCATCTTCATTAGGTAAATCGTTATTTTGTTGAGGATTTCACGAAGATTGGACTATATGATTTTTTAAAACAGGAACGGTGAATCTTGTTCAGTGAAGCCTATGAATTTGATTGAGAAAGGTACTTCCTAGTAAGTGATCTCCAAAAAAGATTGCCTCTTGCCAATTCCAGTGACCTTTTCTCTCTCCTTTACCTCTTTCACGCCGATTATATTCGGATGTTTTATTTTATTCAGCCTTTCCTGGATTTATGCTGCGTCGTCCTTGATAATCACTTGTGTTTTGTAGATTTTAGGGCTGGTGGGGTATTTATTGAGAAAGGGATATTGGTCTTGCTCAAACTAGAGGATATTGACCAAATTACTAGATCGTTCTTAATTTTTGTAATTTTTCGGGATTGAGACTGTGGATGGAGTGCCAGGCTATTGTACATAGATTGCTTGTTTTGGATAAAATTGTTGCCCTTTTATTGCTTTCATTAACAATCAATAAATAATATAATAACAAATTAAAGCTTATTACAGAGAATCTCAATAAAAAAATAATCTTGTGATTTCTAAAACAAACCTTACTTTTCATCTTGATAGATAAAGGATAGCGAAACCAAAGATAGTTTATTATAGGCACATGATTAACCAAGAGAAATGTAAAGTTCTGAGTAATAATATGTTTGGTTTTAAGTTTTGCTGCTCATATCACATCTTATAATTGCCAATTGCTGAATCAAATTAGCCCTTTGGTTATTTTATTCTTGGCTTACAATTAATAAAATAATGACAACAAATGATCCCAAAGAGTTATTCTAGCTCAAAGAAAAGCATGCTGTTCATCATTTGCTTTAGGTTGCTGAAAATAAAATTATAACTGAAGAACATTGGCATACTCCAATCCGTCTTTAAACCAGGAAGCGCAGAAAAGATAAAAACAAGTTTGAACATAAGAACATCAGAATTAGGTAAAACCCAGAATCTACCCAAAGACACATTGAGAAATAAAAGCTGAAAGAATTCGTTGATTAAACAATAAGCAACTAAGGGAGATTGAAGACCTAACAGTAAAACCAGCCAGCAGAACCTAATAGGCAGTAGTAGTTGCAGCTAACTTTGAAATTTATAAAAAATGCCAAATTAAGACCTTTCAACTCGAATATGACATTCTACAGCATCAAGAAATAAGGCAAAGCGAAATTCATTAGCTCCAACATCAGCTTTTACAGCAAGAACAAAAGAAATGATAATGTACTTCCAAGTTGTGAAAGAAAAAGTGAAGGTTTATTTTCATAAAAAGAAATGAAGAGATTTTAAGAAACTGGAGTGCTCACAAAAGACTAAAAGCAGAAAAGTGCGGTATACTTCACTTCAAATAAATCTGAAACAGTTCGGCAGCTTTTGAATAGAATGAGTCTTTAGAAAACCAAATAAAGCAAAGTATTGCTGAATTCAACTGAGAGAGAAGCTAAAAACGAAGATAAAAACACTTATGATGAGCCATATAGTTAGAGATATTTGAGCCAGCAGCAACTTAAGCAGCTAAACCGATACAGTAAATTTTTTCCCTTTCAGAAAGATGAGCAGCTTCTCTATAGAAAGATTTCTGAAGTCGATAGCATATGGCTAAACAAATTCAAATAAAGTTGGTAAAGGTCAAAGCAAACTCGGAATTCTCGCAGTCGCTACCTTAAAAAGCTAATTGTCAAATGATAAAGCCTTGATTTCATTTCAGTAATTGAACTTGATATCCTTGCATTGTATCTAAATAATTACTAAATAAAGAAAACTGAGTTGCAATTACAAAGGTTTAGAGAATGAACTTGCATTTGAAGCAAATATATAAAACTAGAATTGAAATGACGATTTAGATAAATGGCTCGTCTAATTTATAACTCTTTTTGGACAGTAGCAACTAAATAGTAATATGGAGGCATAAGCAACAGAACAGCAAAACACAGGGACCACTCGCGAAGAGCTCATAGCGATGATCAGAAACAGTTTTGCAGCAAGCAACCAGCAACAACAGAAGCAAGCTTAGTAAAACATAAGATCCTTGTTGAAAAACCCAAATTTTCTCTAAAAATTGTTCACCCTCCTAACATAGCCTGGAGAGGGCTATCTAAAAAGTAACTGGATGACTAGCTAGGTGATTTAGACAAGGCGGTTGCTTCAATGATAAAAAAGTATTCTTACGATTACTCTAAAACGGCATAGGACAAAACCTATTTCATTTAAACAATACTGAGCCTAATTTTGAACGAAAACGTCAACTTCGTAGCCAAAGAGTTGCTGGGAACTGCACTTTAGCATCAATTCAACTAAGATCAAGGTAGCTTAAGTATAATTTAGAAAATCGATATCGGCCGACAGTCATGGTCAAAGCTTTCAATTTACTAGCCATCAGAGAAGGCATAATCAACTTAGAAGGTTTAGTTATCGTTTGTATTGCTTACATTAATAGCTTGCTCGACTCTTAGTAGCAAATTGACTTTTTCATGAATTCAATGGAAATGATAAACATCGCCGCAATGAACTTTCTCAGATAATTAGAAAAGCTGAGCATTCAAGAAGCAGTCTCAAAGAGTGCGCTTTTGTACCATTCTTTTTACTTAGAATTCCAAAAATATCTAAAATTTTTTAGTATATAGAACTATCTGTAGAACGAATACTAGATGAGTAGGATTATCTGCCTGCAAAGTTGAACGAACTGCGATATAATAAAAACCTTATATCAATTTTAGAACTTTATCTCCCACTTTTCAGCAATGAGGGATCTTTAGTTAGCTTGGTATGCCCACAAATAAATGAGGCCAAACGTATTATGGTTCATATTGTTTCACTGCTGTATACCAACTTTTCTTGTCCTACAAACATCTTCAGTACACTTTACCTCACCTTTCTTGCCGAATCCAAGAATGCCGACAGAGATTGCACTACTTAATCAATCTTAATCAGGATTATAGAAATTCTGACCTTCCATCTCTAAAAAAAGCTATACTATAGCCTGTTTGCTGACAACATTGAGTAAACTGTTTTGTCTCTTTTTATGTACTCAACTACTTCCAAACAGGAATACTAAGCTTTGGACAATAATCCAGAAGAGTTTTCAGATATTGCCGATTACTACGTAAATGGCTAATAAAAATACTACAATTTGAAGGTCAAAGCTTCAATTTTCATCCAAATGTTAGCAGAAAAGATTGATGGAGCTCTCAAACATATGCTTTAACTCCTCATAGTTGTTATTGCAAGTACGCTTTAGCGCTCATCAAATGATTCTTAAATAATGAGAGAAATCAAGTAAAAAATGCTTAACTTAGGGAGTAGACTTCGAAATTCGATTTTTATGGAATGAACAATTAAAAAAAGCTAGAAACAAGCTTGATGATGCTTTGTTCACTTTCTCAGTACATAAATCGAAGAAGGGACACTGGACAAATCATTTATGCGTTGTTTATAACTCAGTTTTAAGTCTTTTCAAGAGTCACGTCTTCGATTGTCGTTTTAAGATTACTGAGATGCCTATCCTGCTATCCTTCAGCTCTTTACTACGCTTATATCTAGCAGCAAATCAAAAAAGGAAAGGTTTTTGCACTATAAGGTATCAAATGCTTAGAAAAGATGATTAAAACAAATAACTTCGATGAGTTGTTCAAAAGTTTAGCACTGACTATCGCAAACATAATTGAATATGTGGCAGTTACCGATCCCATAATGTAACTTATGATTACAAAACAATATTAGCGGATGTTGAAGGTTTCCTTTGATCTTTTCGAAAATATCTTGGCTAAGATAAGAAAATAGTTTTACAAAAATGTGTAAACCCATTAACATTAAACTTTGATCTGCTTTAACTTGCTTTACACTTTGCTTAAGAAAGAAACAGAGATGGCCTTTTGTGATGAAATACTCAGCATATTTTATGAATGGGTCAAATTTTTACAAGATCCAACAAATCAAAAACTTTATAACAAGTATGACTAAAAAATAGTTGAGCTATTTTAGTTCATTCTCACAAAATTTAACAATGTAACTGTCTAAATCGATTAATTTGTAAAATTCTCTCTCTACAACATCTCCCACATTGGTAAAGGTTCTCAGTTCTTCAGATTTTACAGCTTATACATCTGTAATTCAATCGGTGCTCAGAATAAACTGGAAGTACTATTTTATACTTTTTTCAATGAGATGAAAGCAAGATACACAAAGTTTGAGAAAGGATAGGGCTATGACTAAGGAATTAGTTACTTATGCTTTCTGTTAAGTGCAATAATATCAAGCTACTGCAAAATAGACATTACAGAAAAAGATCTTACGAATTTGCTAGAAATAGCAGCAAAATTGCCAGGCTAATACAAGCAGTTTCCACTAATAGTCTTTTTAACCCATGTTTATCAGTTTCCTTACCCAGCTCGTGTTTTTCTCAACCAAAAGGGCATCTATAGCAATTTCTTAAATGAAGTCGTCAAAATCAACTTTGAGAATGGCATCATTAAAAAGATATTTATACTGTCCATCATAAAACTACTGGAGATCGAAGAAAATGTTGATAACTTCAGAATCATACTTGTGTACTGTATAAATCATTTAAAGAGGCAAATCGGTGAATCTAAAGTCCAGAATAATCCCAAACTATTAGTATAACCTAGAACAAGATTACTGCCGTTCGAAAAGTCTGCTCAGAATGAAAAATAAGAGCAAATTTAAAATGAGCCTGATAACGAACTCATCAATCTATTCATCAAGTTTAAGCATCCTTTTAACAATTTGAGTGATTTTGATCAATTCAAGGTTTTGGTTTGGCAAAATGAACAACAAATGAACGTACTAAGCTAGGAGTTGAAAGCAGATTTGAAACTTATTTTATCGATTTAGTGGGTTTAAAACAAAACCAGAAGAATTTTACGGGTCAAAAAATGATGATTTATCCATTAGTTCATTCAATTCTTTAGATAATCAAAAGA
>Ga0316217_10007730_pt1 | contig 10150 bp, 4 predicted proteins | sample 1anoAmetaG_FD_203633 | JGI IMG/M metagenome (GOLD analysis project Ga0316217, IMG submission 203633) | Freshwater microbial communities from Trout Bog Lake, Wisconsin, USA - 1anoA | ecosystem: Environmental > Aquatic > Freshwater > Lake > Hypolimnion/Profundal zone | place: USA: Wisconsin... | reverse complement strand
GCGCGCAACGGAAACTTTGGAGGCGTCCGCCAAGCCGCCGCCGTAGAGCAAAACCGTATTGCCCGGTTCCACGCTGTCGGGCGCCCAGAACACCACCGGGGCGGCGCGCAAAGAAATCCCCGCCGCCAGCATCAGCCAGCCCAGCCATTGTTTTATTCGTTGATTCATGATTCAATTGGGTGCAATGAGGATATGAGACGCCATAAACGCGCAAAAGGTAAGAGGCTGTTTTGCGTCGCACCGGGGTAATTTTTCATCACGTCAGTTTGCCGAACCGGAACGAAAGAAGAGGGAATTGCCTCACTTTTTGGCTGCCCGTGCGTTCGCCAAGGATTCAGGCCGCTAAATTTTTATAATTTTATCTATTTTTCTGATTTTTTGGTTCCTGCGCGTGACCTGATCCGTCTGCTACGCTGCGCGCCATGCCGTCCACATTTGATGACGCCTTTGCGCTTGTTCAATCGCCGATGAAAATTTCTGGCCCACCCAGAAGATGATGGGCTTGCTCTATGACGTGGAAACCCACACCGTCAATTACCACCTCAAGCAAATCTTTGCCGACCACGAATTGCCGGACGATTCAGTTATTCGAAATTCTCGAATAACTGCCGCCGACGGCAAATCCTACGACGTCTCCACCTACCTGGATGTGGCCGAAGACATGGCCCTGCGGCAAATCCCCATGACCCATGCAGGACTGGGAAAGCCGCTACGGCGGGGTTGGTGCTTGGGCAGCAAAAATTTCCGCAAGGAATTGCTGGCCGAAATGCCTGACCGGACGGGGCCGCATCATGGCGGAGAGGAGCGCCGGGCAACGGACGAAGCCTGGGCCGAAAAACTGCTGGCCGAGGCGCTCCGGCGGCCGGGCGTGTTCACGCATTTCCAACGTCAAGCGCCATCTCCCGGTTCAGCCCGCAAATTCCGATTCTGGTCCCGGCTGCAACCTGAGCGAATTTGTTGTGCATGCTAAACAATAATGATAAAATTGGCCTTGGCCCTGAGACGAAATTCAGGCTGGCGGTAAAGTCGAAAATGCGGGGCACTTTTTTATTGCCAGAATATGAGAATCACTTAAGATTGACACCGCTCCGATGAATTGGGCAAGTTGTCTTGCAGGATGAGACCGTGAAACCCAAAATCCTGACGAGTGATATGGCCGAAACTTTCGCTCAATATCTGGAAAAATGGCTGAAACAATCGACTGCCCAGGGATTGACCAACCCGTTGGTCAAAATGCCGGTCAAACGATTTCGACCTTTGCAACCAGACGAAATCAGCGCCCTCGCTGATGGCGGCGCTGTGACCATAGGGACGATGTCGGATCCCGTGGCCCGCAATCTTCATAAGAATTATCAGACTCGCATACGTGAACGCGGCGAACACTGTGCTTTCATTTGTTTTGGGGCGGTGGAAATGATTGTTGCCGGCGGCACAGACGGGAAACAGCGCAAACAACTTTTCCCGGTTTGCCTGAAACGCGCCACACTTCAAAACAGCGGTGACAGAATTAAGACAGTCGTTGGCGAAGAAGAGCCTTGGCAGTTTAATCCAGTTTTACAGGCGCATCTTCGTGGATTGGCAATTCCAGTTCCCAAATCCGTCATGGACAAACCGGCGCAAGCAACGAACTGGTGCAAAGCGCAATTGGGTAATCGCGCATCGCAAGTTACAAATGATAGCTACGTTGGCCTTTTCAGCAGCCAACAGATGGTTGTCCAAAACCGATTGAGCGATCCACCGCTACGACAGGCGCTGGCAAAAAACCCAGTTGTTCAAGCAAAGGTTAAAGGAGTCAAAATCGAAGCGGTTGTTCTCGGTGAAATCAGTGACGACGGTATCGAGGAGCTGGGCCTTGCGCTGCCCTGTGATGATAGTCAACTGCGAGTCATTCAACTTTCACAACTCGGACATAGTTTGCAGGTTGAAGGACCGCCCGGCACCGGCAAATCGCAGACGATCGCCAACATCATCAGCAATGGACTTTATCACGGACGAAACGTCTTGCTTGTTTGCGACAAAAAAGCAGCCATCGTTCAAGTTGAGGAACGATTGTCGAATGTCGGATTAAAACCTGCCATGCTGAACCTTCACGATGAGGATTTAGACAAGAGAGAATTTCTTCGACAAGCAACAGCCAAATTCCCGTCGGGGCAAGAAGGTCGTGTATATCCTTTCACTCAATTGCAAGAGGCACGCAAGGTGCTTAATGAGCGGGTGAAGTTCGGGCGTTCGATTGCACACTCATCTTTACAAGTCGCAAAACGCGAAGCGTTGGCTGGCATGATCCAGTTACGTAAGGAATTAAAATACGTCCCGAATATATCCATTGACAATTGGCAGTCCCTCTCCAAAGAACGACTCACCAAGCTTCTCGGCTGTCTTGGCGAGTGGCCCGACTTGGATGGAGTCTTGACGGACAACAAGAATGTCTGGAATCAGGTTCGCGTGGAACATTTCGACGACAATCCGAATGCTACAAACGAACTTCAAACATTAGTTCAAAAGCTCTTGGCGCAGCTAGAATTACTTCAGGTCGCAAGAGAATGGGCAGCATCCGTCGGAATTGAACATGGACTGATCTCCGATGCAAACGTGGCAGATACGCTTGCCCTCGTGATTTCAGTTCTAGGCAAGCCAACCTGCCATCAGAAACTTCTCGGAAATAGTCAAATCAATCTGAAGGAAGTGGCATTCTTGAATTTGCAGTGGCAATACCGTGAAAATCTTATTGCTGCCCGCCATCCTGTCTCATTGGGGAAACTATATCCGCCAGGCGTGAAACGTGAAGCCGAAGAATTGCTGTCCGCCGAAAAGGCAAAATCTTGGCAAGATTTATCGAATCGAGAGAATTTCTACAAAGAAAGGCAGGAGGAAATTGAGCGTGGGCAAAAAAACTACCGACGACTTTGCGATCAAGTTGGTTTGCTATACTCCCCATTGATCAAGACGCGTAGAGCGCAATTGCAAGCCTTGCTATCCCTTGCGTCATGCGGAACCACAATTCCCCGAACCTGGTGGAAACAAGACACAACGCCGGTCCTCACCGTTGCCGGATGGAAAGCACACTTGCAGGCTTGTGCAACTCAGGCCACAAGATCTCCGGTGCCATTGCACTTTATCGCATTGGAGCGTGTTGCGACAACTCATTGGTCACACGTCGAGGCCAAAGCGGAGCATGGCTTTAACATGGTAAGCTATTGCCTGCATTTCATAAACGATCGCAAATGTAAATATGCGTTGCGCCAGGTATATCCAACCATTCCCGTATACGGATTTAAGCAATGGCAGGAAGCCACACTTCATGCGGTTTCATCTCTGCAGACGGTTCGTTCGTTGCGGTCGGCGGCTGAGACCCATGTTGTCCTAAAACAACTGACCTCAGCCTATCTGGCAGTCGCTCACGAAAATGCAAACCACGTTGACAATTTCGTTTCACGTGAAGAAGTTGCTGCTTTGGAAAAAGCCGCTGCTATAGTCGAGCAACTGCGCGAAAGGGCCGATTTGTTTGAGGTCGGCAGCCAACACTGGCAAACAATCTGGGAATCCGTGAGTACAGCTTTTATCGCAAACGTGCAAGCTGTGCTTGTTGAATTGGACACGCTGGTCTTACCGGACTCTCAGGGAACAGACAACCTCGATGCGGCGTTTCAGTTTTATGCAACAGCGAGGCAACGCATACAACAATTTCTCCACAATTATGAAACGGAAAAAGGTGACCGGACCAATTCCGTGTTGGCTTCATTTGATGCGACACAGTTGTTTGCTGATTGCCAGGAAAACCTCAAGCCATTAGCCAAGTATTTGGAGTTGTTGTCAAATGACCAAACTACCCCCGATTGGAAATGGTTGTATGAAGTAATCGCGTGGCGGGATTCATTTGAGCGGATGCGGGGACAACAGAAGCTCGACATTGACAGTCAACTTTGGACAAAACTCCGAGATCATTTACAAAGCCATCAGGCTGAAATGAAGACAGATTGCGCGGCTTTGGAAAATCTGTTTGAGGACTGTGGCTCAAAATTGCGGGATTATGATGCGCTTACTGCGCTTATCACCGAAATCATAACTGAGCTTCCCCGCAGACCTTTATGGCTGGAAAAAAAGCGCTGGCAGGACAAGATATCAGCGTTCCCGGAGATCAAAGCTCTGTGGGGCAAAATACTTGTAAACTCTGTGAAGCCTCAGCAGGCCCAGCGGTTGTTCTGTTTCAATTTACTACGACTATGCGACCCGGTCGCTAAGCCGCACGGGATGGAATTTAAGCAAACTCTCAAATCGTTCACTGATCAAGACGCGAAGCTGGCTTCGTGGGTGATTGACCACATGAAGACCAAGCTGCGTTACCAGATGGATCTGGCGGCGGATACTGCCTCGCAAAGCGAATCGGAGTTGCGGCGTCTCTCGGGCTTGCAAAGGATTCGTGGCACAGTGCGCGAACTGGCGAATGCACACCTGGATTATCTACTATCAGCAAAACCGTGCTGGCTGATGAGTCCAACTTCATTGGCAAATTTGATTGATTCAAATGTATTTGAAGAGCACGGGGTTCCCTTTGACTTGGTTATTTTTGATGAGGCCTCTCAAATTCGTGTGTTGGACGGTTTGCTTTCCATGTCCTTCGGCAAGCAGGTCATCATCGTTGGCGATAAGCATCAGCTTCCGCCGACCGATTTCTTTTCAGGATTTGCCACCCCTGAAGCAGAAGCGGAAGATTTTGGCGTTAGCGAGAGTTTGCTGGAGGAATTCGGTGGTGTTTTCGAAGAAGATGGGACGCAGGTAATGCTTATGTCCCACTATCGCAGCGAGACCCCCGATCTTATCCGCTTTTCCAATGATTTTTTTTATGGGGGAAAGCTGGAAATGTACCCGCCAGCCCATGTCGCTGGTATCGGTCGTCGATTGCATTATCTTCCCGACGCGGTTTATTCTGAATTTGGACAGCGAAATAATCCGGTGGAAGCCAGAGAGGTCGTTAAACTCATAGATTTACACATCCGCGAGCATCCCGATAAATCGCTTGGCGTCGTCACAATGAACATTTCGCAGGTAGAACTTATAGAAGAACTTCTGTTGTCCGCGACTGAGGCCGTGCGTTGTTTTTGTTCTGATGAATCGAGGTTCTTTGTGCGAAATTTGGAAACCGTGCAAGGTGACGAAATGGATCGAATCATTTTAAGCCTTACATATGGGAAAAATTCCGACGGCAAATTTAACGCCTCGGTACTTGGTCCTTTAAACAAAGGCGGCGGAGAACGCCGTCTAAATGTTGCAATAACTCGTTCTCGAAATGGCATGATAATCGTGTCCTCCCTGAAAGTTGCCGACCTACTGACGACGAACGCTCAAAGCCGGGGCTTTATTTGCTTGAAGAATTTTTTAGCCGAATTGGAAAATGCGGAGCAAAGTCGCACATTCGGGATCGGTAGTAAAAGATTTGAGCGCAAAAATGATGGCGTATCTAATGTCGTCTTTTGTGAATCGCCCTTTGAGGAACAAGTGGTTGAATTCTTGGAAAACGAAGGGTATGAGATCGAATGTCAATATGGTGCCGGAAAATACCGGCTGGACATCATTGTGAAAGAACGCGGGAAGAACATTCTCGCCATCGAATGTGATGGAGCCTCTTACCACAGTTCCCTTGTCGCACGAACACGTGACCGTGCTCGGCAGCGGGTCCTTGAAAAGCTTGGCTGGCGAATCCATCGTGTTTGGAGCACAAATTGGTGGAATTTTGAGCAGCAGGAAAAAGACGGGATTATCGAAGCGATTGACGCAGCGCGCAACAAATGAGAATTTGCTCGCACCAATGAAAGGGTTCTAGGAACTTGGTATTGCCATGAAGGGGTCTAAACGGTTCAGTCCCGCACAAGCACATATTTGCTGTCGCGGGGCGAGCAAAGACATTCCCTCCGCCAGCATTAGCCAGCCCAGCCAGCATATCGTTTTTTGATTCATGGTTGCTTGGTGAGGCCGATTTGAAAATTATTTCGGCCAGTCGTCCGTGCGGAACGGCGACGCGGGCAGACCTTCCCGATTGTAGAGGTTGCAACGCGGTGAATTGGCCCAGCCATACCGGACGGCCACCGGATTCGGAACCTGCGCACTGGACACCACCACGCTGTCACCGTCAATGGTTGCGTCAGCTTCAATCCATTTATGGTCCGCGCAGGCGAGATAAAAGCCGATCAACTTGTCTTTGGGAAACGGCGTCACGCCTTTGGCGCACCAAGGCTGTTGACCAGCGGTCAACCCGCTGCCAGTTTCGCGGAAGTGAACACGAACCCTTCCGCCTGACTCACTTTTGTAATCCTGGTAAAGCGGGCCGGAAGCGGCCACCTTTTCCTGGTACACCAGTTTCCTGGCGGCGAGCGCCAACCGGTGGCCAACATCAACCTTGTCCGCCGGATGGACGTTGTTCGGGTCGCCAATATCAATGGTGATGGCCATGCCCGTGCGCGGCTCTTTGAGCGTCATCATTTGCGCCTCGCGCAACCAAGGCCAGCCTTGCTCGGCCACCGGGATCGAATCCGGCCCATTACACGGAAGCTGGACAAAGAGAAAGGGGAGGCCGGATTCCAAACCAGAACCGGTCGCTTGCCACTGATGCCGCCAATCCTCAATCAAACGGGGGAACAGCTTGCGATACTCCAAGCCACGGCTGCCATTGTTCTCGCCTTGATACCAGATGATACCGCGAATCGCATAAGGCACGAGCGGCGCGATCATGCCGTTGAAATTCACCGTCGGCGTGCTCGGCCGGCGGGACGGACTGGGAATGGCCATCGGGTCGGGATTGGACGGCTCCGGGCGCGAGGGTTGCGGCTTGGGACCGACCGCCTTACCGGCGGCCTTGTCCTCGTTGTATTGCTTCGTGGCCGCGTTGAAGGCCGGGGCGACTTCCGCCTGCCATTGCTTCAAGTCTTTCTCGTAGTCGGCGACCCGGTTTTGGTTCGTTTTGACTTGCTGGTATTGTTCCACGGCCTTGTCCCAACGGTCCAGCGTATTGGTCAGCGGCGGATTCCGCTGGAGTCCGTCCAGGCTGATCCAGGTTTCAATATCTGTTCCACCCCAGTTCGCCTGCAGCACGGCCACTGGACATTTTTGATCCCGGCGGATTTCCTGCGCGAAAAAGTAGGCCACCGCGGAAAAATTCCGGGCGGTCTCCGGCGTGGCGGCTTGCCACTTGCCGACACAATCAGATTGCGGCTCGGCTGCGGTCCTGGTTTTGACCTGAAAGAACCGCAATTGGGAATCCTGCGCCTGGGGCAACACCTCGGCGGCGTTGTGCGCGGAATTCAGCGGAACGCCCATGTTGGACTGGCCGCCCGCCAACCAGACATCGCCGACGAGCACATCGGCAACCTTCACGCTGGAGTCCTTGCCGGTGACCGCCAGTTCGCGCGCTTCGGCGCTGGCGGGCAGGGCGTCGAACAGTACCCGCCATTTGCCATTCGCATCAGAGGTGGCGGCTTTGCTCTGGCCGGCAAAGGTCACCGTCACGGTTTCGCCGGGGTCCGCCCAACCCCAAACGGGGACGGGCGCGTCGCGTTGCAGGATCAGGTGGTCGGCAAAGACGCTGGGCAGGCGGATTTTGGCCTGCACAGTGACTGTGCAAAACACAACGAATGTCAGAAATGCCACTGATTTCAATATTTTCATGTTTCAATTGGGTGCAATGAGGGAATGAGACGCGATCTTCACGCAAAAGGTAAGAGGCCATTTTGCGTCGCACCGGGGTAATTTTTCGTCACGCCGGCCGGTCCAAGCAGGGTAATCCAGAGGGAATTAACACAAAAATCTTGAGCCACAGATGGACACAGATGGACACAGATGTGGAAGGCAGACGAATGGAGGCAAACGAAATAAACGCTTGAATCCACACTTCCACCGCCGCACCTTCCGCAGCAGCCGGATGATGGAGGATAGCCACATTTTCCGCCGCGACCAGTTTACGGGAATGTCTCCCAGGCTCCGTTGCGTTCCGATGCTTCTGCCGGCGCCTTCGTACTCGTTGACCATACGCCTCCTCCATACCCAGATTGTGGTGCCTCACGCGCATCTCCTCCCGCGACGCGTAGCTGCGGCGCCACGCCGCAGAAAGTGCGCGCGACGCCCTCGTCGCGTGAAACCCAACGACACACCTTTTGGTGAACCACCGACACTGGCGACGGGGCGGCGCCAGAACATTCTGCGACGAGGGCGTCGCAGCTACCCAGCGTTTTGCGACTACAGCGCATAGGTTCGCAGCCGTCTGATCAAGGCAGGCGCAAGCGGTAGTAAATTTGCGGTGAATTTGAATTCAACGGATTCGTTACGTTCACGCTGCCGCCCGAACCGAATGGGTTGGTGGACAGAATGGTCCAGTTGGTCAACGGCAAAGCCAGATTGGTGGAGGTCAGCACCAGATAATTTGCTCCCGCGGTGCCGTTGGTGCCGGTGATGATGAAACTGCCGCCAATAATTTGAACTCCGCCAATGACCGGCGGCTGGGACGGCAGCACCACAATCGCGAGACTGGCGGAATTGGTTCCCAGGCCGCCGCTGACGGACAGAGTGACCAGATTCGTGCCAACCCCCTTGAAAGTGTGCGTCAGATTCGTCGCCTGCGTGTTGGTGCTGAAGCCATCCCCAAAGTTCCAAAAACGATTGGTGATCGTGCCGGTCGAATAGGAGGTGTCGGTAAACGCGACGGCCAATGGGGCCAGGCCATTGGTGACGCTGGCGGTGAAACTTGCCTGCAACGCCTGAAAATTCGTCAACACCACGCTGGTGGCGGTCGTCACGACGAGAAAACTGCCGCCGGCGTAGTTGGCCACGGACACGCGGTTATTGGTGATGTTGGCAAACGATCCGCTCAAGCCGCTGCTCGCGGTGAGCATCGTGAAGCTGTTGTTCGTGGCGGGAATGAAACCATTGATCAGGCTCACACTCAAACTGCCAGCCAGCGCCGCCGTGCCGCTGACCGAAACGAAGTCGTAGTTGTTCGGGGCGTTGGTAAAGGCATTGGCCTGCGTGGCGCCGCCGAGATCCACCGCCAGCACCGCCGCGTTGTTCGAGACGGCGTAGTTTCCGGTGATGGTGATCCTGCCCGGTGTGCCGAGGTCGCCCGGCGCCAGGGTGCCGCCGTTGTTGACCAGGAGGTTGGTGGGACCATTGACCGAACCGCGCAAGTTGGCGGCATTGATGGTGCCGGCCACCAGCGTGCCGCCGTTGAAGGCGAAGATCTGCTGCGCGCCCGCGCCCTGCGAACCGGCGATGGCGCCGTTCACCCACAATTTGGCGGAATTCGTGAGCGTAAACGTGGTGGTGCTGGCATTGGTGCCGGAACCGAGATTGAACGTGTTGCCAACCTGGCTCAAGACGCCGTTGCCCGATAAAGTATAACTACACGTGGTGTTGGTGGTATTGTTGCCCAGTTGAAATCCCTCGCCGCCGACATAGGAAAATGTCCCGCCATCCTGGCAGCCGGTGAAATTGGCACCTGATTGGTTGGCGTCAAAAGTGTTGCCCAAGCGGAAACCGTAGGTGTTGCTGCTGATGAGCGTCCCGCCGTGGAGCGTGAGGGTCTGGCCGTTTTGGTTCATATAGCAATTCTGTCCGCCGTTGCGATTGGTCAAGGCGACCAGGCCGCCGTCCACCTCGAGGTTGCCGGCGAAAACGGTGCCGTTTCCGGCGGGATACCAGTTCCCGCTGCCAAACTTAAGGTTCATGCCGCCGGCACTGAATCTGTTCACGACCACCGTGGAGGAGGCCGGGTCGCCGTCCAACACCACCGTGGCGCCGCTGACGCCGCCAATCGTCCCAAAGACATGCGCCCCGGGGCTTTGATAGAAGGTGATCACACCCGAGGCATTATTGTTGTTGGCAGTCGCCGCCGCGCCGTTCAGGCTGCCGTTGGTCTGGGTGGTGGTGGTGTTGAAGGTCAGCGTGGTGTTGGCACCCATGAGGATTTCCCCACGGCCAAGCTGCCCAGTGGCGCCACCGTTCCCGACCTGGACCGACCCTTGGTTGATGGTGTTGGTGCCGGTATAACTATTTGCATTCAGGAGTGTCAGAATGCCAGTGCCATCCTTCTGCACGCCGCAACTTCCGGTGATGCCGCCGCTGCCGCTGAAAATATAATTGTTGCCGGTGTTGACTTCCACCCAAC
>Ga0316217_10007729_pt1 | contig 10151 bp, 7 predicted proteins | sample 1anoAmetaG_FD_203633 | JGI IMG/M metagenome (GOLD analysis project Ga0316217, IMG submission 203633) | Freshwater microbial communities from Trout Bog Lake, Wisconsin, USA - 1anoA | ecosystem: Environmental > Aquatic > Freshwater > Lake > Hypolimnion/Profundal zone | place: USA: Wisconsin... | reverse complement strand
CCGCCTCAGGAAGGCTCAGCGGCGCCGACTGAACCGTTCGGATATTCGTCGTGATGTTTTCGCCGGTTTGTCCATCGCCCCGCGTCGCGCCGATCGTCAGGCGATGACCATCGTACGTTAGCGATACCGCGAGTCCGTCGAACTTGGGCTCCGTGCAATACTCCACGTCCGATTCCGCCGCCAGGCCCAGATAGCGCTTGACACGGCCATCGAATGCACGGATCTCGTCTTCATTGAACGCGTTGCCAAGCGAAAGCATCGGCGCACGGTGGGCATGCGGCCCAAACGAGCCCGCTGGCGCGGAGCCTACCCTATGCGTGGGAGAGTCTCCGGTGACAAGTTCCGGATAGGCCTGCTCCAGCTCGATCAGCTCACGCAGCAGCCGATCGTACTCCATGTCGGAGATTGTTGGCCGATCCAGCGTATAATATTCGTAATTCGCGTGGTTGAGCTGCTCCCGCAGCGCCGCCGCCCGCGCAGATTCCGCCACGTGCTCGTTTGACATAGTAGTGTATGCTACCGGACAGCGGGGGGGAAGGTCAAGTGGGTCGCGGCTGGGAAAGGGTTCACGGTTGCCAGAGATTTAGGCCGCCGGATAGGCCGGCGGATAAAGCCGCGCATTGGGAGAAATGAAAACCTGCCTTCGCAGGTTCGTTGGCCAGGCCTTACAATCGGCGAAGCTAGCCCAGATTGATGCCGATTGGTATAATAGCAGAGGGAGGGCAAACCATGATAGATGCGCAAGAAGTTACTCGGATGTCTGTCGACGATCGCCTCGTGCTGGTGGAAATTATTTGGGACTCAATAGCTCTCGATTCTAGCGACCTGTCCGTCTCGGCAAACCAGCGCAAGGAACTCGAAGAGCGCCTTGCGAGGTTTGACGCCAACCCGGCGCCGGGTTCATCTTGGAAGGACGTTCGTCGCCGGATTGAGAGTCAACTGTGAACCGCGTAGAATATACGCTAGAAGCCGAACTCGATATCTTGGAAGCGGCGAGATGGTACGAAGCGCAAAGACCGGAGCTGAGCAAAGAGTTCCTTGATGCAGTGGCGCAGTCTGAACAACTGGTTCGATCAAACCCCAACAGCTACCAGGTCGCTGCCTTAGATGTTCGACGGGCGTTAGTTAAGCGATTTCCATATGGACCATTCTTTGTTTTACGAGGCGACCGAATTGTGATCCTCGCTTGCTTCCATGCAAAGCGCGATCCCAAAACGTGGATCAACCGAAGATTCAGTTCGGAAATCGTGTAATGTCTGTGCAATCCTGCCAGGATCCTTACCCGCCTTCGACATCACCCCGCGACATCAAATCCGAAGCTATGCCTATGCACACAAACCGATGTCTGACGCGCCGAACTATGTCTTCTCAGGCGACGTCAGTGATGGTAAAATACGGACGTACGCCGCGCATCTAAATGCCAATAGCGACTACTACGGTGGCACGGACAACCGATACACACACGAAAGACGAGACCACACAATGATGACTGGAACAGAACGCATCAAGGCCCTTCTTGCCGGCCAGAAGTGCGACCGATTGCCGATACAACCACTTGTTATGCTTTTTGCGGCCAAGCATTGCGGCGTGCCGTTCGAAGACTACTGCCGGGACGGGCGCCTCATGGCCGAGGTTCAGATGAAGTTCGCGGACGATTTCGACGTGGATGTCCTTACGACTTGCTCGGACCCGGCTCGCGAAGTAGTTGATATCGCCGGCGAGGGCAGTGTCGAATGGTTCAAGGACCAGCCCCCGGCGATTGCCGAAGATCGCGCGGCCCTCACGGATAAGAGCCTGTTGGATACATTCAAACTTCCAGATCCTACGAAGCCGGGCCGAATGAACGATCGGATCGTCGGCATAGACATCATGGTCAAGGAAGCAGGCGCGCGCAAGAGCATCTGCGGATGGGTCGAAGGTCCTCTCGCTCTGGCCGCGGAGCTTCGGGGCATCAACAACATCATGATCGACTTCCAGGACGACCCCGAGTTCGTCGACCGCCTCCTGACATATACGGCGGATGTGGCAATCCTCTATGGCAAGGAGCAGGCGCTCCACGGTGTGGATACGATCGCGATGAGCGATGCCGCAGCGTCGCTTATGGGACCGCGCCTGTACAGGCGGTTTCTTCTGCCGCAGCAGATGCGCGTGGTCAGTGCCCTCAAAAGCTACGGCGTTATAACCCGGCTGCATATGTGCGGGCAGACAGGACCGCTCATTGCCGACATGAAGACTCTGCCGTTCGATATCTTCGAACTGGATTTCCCGGTCGATCTGGAGCGCGCCCGGCAAACGCTGGGACCTGACAAGGCGATCCTGGGCAATGTCTCGACGATCGGCGATCTGCTTAACGGCACGCCCGAGATAGTGACCGCGGCAGCCGAGCGCTGTCACCATATCTGCGGCAAGTTCCATGTGGTGGGCGCAGGATGCGAAGTGTCGCCCCGAACCCCGCCGGACAATCTCAGGGCTTTGGTGGAATACGGATTGACCCACACGCCGTAAACGCGCGAGCGCCGCTTATGCGGATTCGCGAACGATCAATTCCACAGGCAGCACATGCTGCTCGGGCGGCCCGGGACATTCCGTGAGCCGCTCGAGTAGCGCTCTTGCAATCGTATGTCCGATCAGATCGCACGGTTGTCGAACCGTTGTCAGTGGCACCCGAAGCAGGCTCGAATAAGCCAGATCGGCGAAACCGACGATCGCCAGATCCTGAGGCACTCTCAGACGATGATCGAGACAAGCCTGCATCGCGCCGGCGGCAAGCAGATCGCTGAAGCAAAACAGGGCATCGGGCCGCGGATCTTGCGAAAGGATTCGCTCGACAGCGATGCGCCCCCCCTCGAGGGTCGATGGCGTCTCGATTATGTATTCGCTTCTGGGCAAGATGCCGTGCCGAATCAGGGTTTCCTGGTATGCCGTTCGCCGGACTCGGCAGGTCGATAAGATCATCGGTCCGCCCGCGCAGGCGATACGAGTTTTGCCGCTGCGGATCAAATATTCCAATGCCGCCGACGAGCCCGAAGCATCGTCCGTGGTGACGCTGGCAAACGGCGTGTCGGGGAATGTGCGATCAAGCAGCACGAACGCAACCTGCTGGCGCCAGAGGTCCCAATAAGGGCCGGCGTCCATGCTCTCTTGCGCAGGCGCGATTATGAGACCGTCGACACGCCACGATAAGAGTTCGTCGATCTTCTCCTTCTCGGTCGACGCCGACCCGCGCGTATTGGCCAGCAGCACGCTGTATCCGACACTGGCAAGATACTCCTCGATAACCGATGTGACGCTTGGAAAGAAGCTGTCCTGGATGGACGGGATTACAAGCCCGATGATTCCCGTGCGCGAGGTGATCAAACCGCGTGCGATACGACTCGGCCGGTATCCGAGACGCTGGGCAGCGGCGCGGACGCGCTCCTGAGTATCGGCCGCGAACGGGATCGGAACGCCCGACTTGGCTGAAAGAATCCGCGATACCGTCGCCTTCGACACGCTCGATAGTCTAGCGATATCGTCCAGTGTAACCGGCGTATGTGCCATGTGTGTTAGTCCGAGTCCTTCATTATGGGTGTTGGCGAGACGAACTCGATCCCAAGATAAGTGCAGAGCATCTTTAGCTCATTCAAAATATCGCCCTGCGCCATCGCCACATGATGCGGGAACCCGTGTTGCATAATCAGGGCGCCCAGTTCCTTATACTCGGGCACGTAGATATCGGATGCGCTGTAACGCATGCCTTTGGCAGTCGCCGGACTGCTTTCGCCGCGGAACGCCAAGATCTTGAATGCCCCGCCGCGCTCCTGCAGAAGCGTAAAGCCGGTTTTGACTCCATACGCGAATTGTCCAATATGCACCGGCCCCATGGTCTTGCCGCCCTGGCGGATGACCGGATGGACGTCGATCGTGTCGACAACGCCCGCACCGGCATGGCATGGTTCACATGCCATTTGCCCGCAGATACCGACGCCGCAGTGGCCTAGTTGAATGATATTCGAACGCGCGGTGTCGTTTATCCAATCGAGGCAGGCAGCCGGGCGGCCGGACATCAATGTTCCAATCGTCTGCATGATGGCGATGGGCCAGTCCCCCTCGCATGACGCCGCGGTCACTTCGCCGCGGCCCATCAAGAGACTTACGGTTAAGCACGAACTGACGCCGATGTACTCCTCGTTCATCTCGGGCCAACAGCGAAATGCGACAGATGTGTAGCCGTTAGCGCGGATGACAGCCCGATAGGCCGCATACATGCGAACGCCCCGCTTAAGCATTTCGGGCTCGACCGCGACTCTCCGATCCTTGGCGAGCAGTGCGATCGTCTCTTTGATATCGTCCTCGTCGATTACAGATTCTCCCAGGGCGCCTGAGGCGCGGCCGGTTTTGTATGCATTGATTACCGTCGTCAGATCGCAGGTGTCGACTTGGGTTCCGAATAGCTCGGCGCACGCCAGCGCATTACCGGTTGCCGAATGAAATCCGCCAGGTCCATCGCCGATCCGGCCGAGAAAATCGCGTCGTAGACCTTTCATCGTCCCGGCCGTGCGCAAGAGTGCACGCAGATCGGCGTCAAACTCGGCGCTCGTGAAGTTCCCCCCGATGGTCACGATCGGTCGGCCAAGCTGTTTTGCGGCGTAGTTGTTCATAATAACGCCGCACCAGGCATTGGTCGCCCATTCCTGATTATCGTCGGGTTCCGGCTGACCGGCGACTGCAATTGGAATGCCGCGAAGATGCGGGTCGGTGGCAAGCGTAACCAACACATGACCGTTGGGAAATGCGACATTGGCGATCACGATAACGTCGACGCACGCTACGGCAAAGTCGTCCGATGCCTTTCTGGCTTGGTGATAACCCATGACGCGCTCGGAAACAATTGAACCGCCATCGATGGCGCCTTCGTCCTTTAGCTTGTCAAAAAGATCAACCAGTGCTCGCTCACCCCGGTCCTTGTCCGACGCGCTGAACACGTCGATCGAGTTGATCAGAAGGCCAAGCCTGGGCGTTGGGCACAGGTCGGGCGCGAAAAATCCTGCCATGATCATGATTCCTTTCTCAGATATGCGACATCCCTGCCCGCGAGTTCGAATACCCCCTCATGACGCCTGTCTGTCATGAGATCCGTGTATAAGCCATTCAGATTCAATGTTACAGGTGCGTAAGTCCAGTTGAGCAGGAACGTAACGTCCAAGTTGCCGCCAGTGCGCCGGATGAGTTCGACACCTTCAGGAACGATTATAGGCGATCGCAATACGCTTGCAGCGTTGAGAACCTCGTCCAGAATTGTGCTGAGCGCGTCCTTTTCAAGCCAGGCGCCCAGATAGTAAGCCAGACCCTTTCCTGCGCGGTTGCGTGTAATAACGGGCTCCCCCGCCCGGTATGACCCAACAATCCTGCCGATCACGTCCGTGTCGCGTCCCACGGTCTCAAGGACATCGGACCAAACGCTGTGTTTGACCTCGCATTTGCAGGCGCCTGTGTCGAGCGCGATCCGCGTGGGCAGATCGGGACAACCCGGATCGACCTCCACCACATTGACGCCGAAAAGATCGTCGAGATAGCCCGGCAGCGGCCGGTCCCAGATACCGACATTATGCCAGTCCTTCACGCCGGTCAGGAACGTGCTCAGCAAGACGCCGCCCCCGTGAACGTAGCTTTTCAGCGCTGCCGCGATCTCGGGGGTCATCAGGATCGGCGACGGGAGTACGACCATACGGTACTTGGTCAGGTCCGCCTCCAGCGAGACGACATCGACATTCAGCCCTTTGGCGACAAGCGCATCATACAGTGCACCGCTTTGATCCGAATAGGAAAAGCTATTGCTGAATGGCTTGAGGCTGTGCGCCCAATGGTGGTCATAGCTAAAGATGAGCGCGACGTCCGATTTGACCTGCGTCTGACTGAGCCATGGCTCCAGCCGCTTCAGCTCGGAGGCCGTTCGCTTGAGCTCTTCATACTTGCGGCGCGGCACACCATCGAGTTCCAGAATGGACGATTCGAGTTGTTCCGCCCCCTTAGCCATCATGCGCCACTGGAAGTACAGAGCCATTTCCCCGCCGTTGGCGAACACATGCCATGCCACCAGGCGCAACGCGCCGGGAGGAGCCTGAGGTCTGGCGCCGCCCCATGTACTGAATCCGCCGCCGGAAGACAGCTCGAGAATCCAGGGTGGCTTGCCGGTTAGATTACGCGAATGCGACATGTTGCGCGAGGAGGCGGAGTAACTCTCGGCCACGACCGATGGGTAGCAATCGTAACCGCAGACGTCGAGAGTCTTGAAGAGGTCGTAATAGTCGATGTTATTGCTTGCAAGCCCCATACCGTTGTGCGTAACCGGCTTATCGGTATGCGGCCTCACTGCATTCTCCTGCAGGTTTTGGTAGGCGACAAACGAATCCGAGCTGAATCGCTCGTAGTCGAGAACCCAGCCCGGATTATGGCGTAGCCCTGGGATCAGCGGCTGCGCAAACGGCCGGCTGCCCTGCATAGGAGGCTTGATCTGATCCCATGAGTTGTACTGGCCAGACCAGAAGACCGTGCCCCATGCCTCGTTGAGCGCTTCCAGCGAAGCATACTGCTCCTTCAGCCAGTTGCGAAATTCGGCGGCGCAGACATCGCAATAGCAGGGGCCGACGCCTTCGCCGAACTCGTTGTCGATCTGCCATCCGATCAGCGCGGGATGATTGCCATAGCGCTGAGCCATCGCGCCGGCGATCCGAACGCTGTGGAGTCGATACTCGGGGTTGTTCGGGCAGTAGTGGCGACGGGCGCCGGCCGGCCGCTCGATCCTGTTCACGTCAATATTGAGCATGCCGGGGCAGGCGTCGACCACCCACATCGGAGGCGATGCGCTTGGGGTGCAAAGAACCACGCCGATGTCGTTCTCATGCAGGAGCTTCATCACTTTGTCGAGCCAGGTCCAATCGTAGCAATCCGGCGAGGACTCAATCCGCGACCACGCGAATTCGGCGATCCGGGTCGCATTCAGACCTGCCTGTTTCATCAGGCGGATGTCCGGCTCCCAGGTGTGTTCGGGCCATTGCTCGGGATAGTAGGCAGCGCCGTAATAATATGTCATGCTAGAGACCGTCCTTTCGAATTCTCATATCGGTTATGAAGTTGGTCTGAATACAACGCCGGAACAGTGTCATCGGAATGCTGTCACCGGACGAGTTAGGACCCATCCGGCTCGCTGACGTTTTGTTGTAACCTCGGCGCTCAGCGAAAGCGCGCGATCCACCTTCCCGAAGCGGGAAGAAAATTCTCCTGTTTTTGCACGGCCGCTATCGCGATTAACCCTTGAATTCTCTTCCCGTTGCGGGAAGGTGGCGAGCAGCTTGTGCTGAGCCTACGGCCAAAACCACGCCTAGCTCGCCGGATGGGTCGTAGACTCCGGCGCCTGGCCAGGTTAGCACCGTGAGTGACAACGCCGGGAATCGATAGGTCAATGCCATGGTATCGGTCGTCACGACGGACCGCACCGGCTTGACACGATCCGGATCGTCAAAGCTATTGGTTACATCCGGCTCCCCTGCCCGATCGCGATCGGCCAATGTCCACACGGTAAGCTGCCGTGCGGATACGCCATGCGCGGAAAAGTCCAATGTCTGCGAAATCGCTTGCAATGCCGAGTTGACCACGTAAACAACCATTTCGTTGTGGGCCTTGCACCATGTGGCGCTTATATCGAGTTCGGTTGGAGCGTCTCCCGATGTCTCGATCATAAGCGGTCTTGCCGGAACATGCTCGGCGTACAGCGCCTGCGCAAAGTATGCCGGTGTCTTATAAAGCCGCGAGCGGTCGGTCTGGATGGCCCCGCTGCAAAGGCTGTTGCTCAGGTTGGAACGGTTGGACAATCGCACGAGATCGCAATTTGCGTGCATCAGATTTTGATAGCGAGCACAGTACAGCGCATTTTCCAATGTCCATAGCATGGCGCGCTCAGTGCCCCAATTCCCTCCGGTCGAGTTCCATTCGGTTACGCCAACGCCGATGGACTTTCCGGCAGGCGCGTACTCGGCAATCAATGTTCGTATTCGCTTAAAGTCCTCTTCGTGGCCTTTCAGATCGGGGCTATAGTGGTGCGGGCACACGATATCCAGATACTTGCCGGCTCCCTGGAGCACGGCAGGCTTGGGATAGGACGACAGCAATATCGCCGAAGGGTCTTCGGCCTTTATCGCTGCGCAAAATGCCGGCAGCAGTTCAGCATAAACATCCTCCCCGCGCTCATTGCCGACTTGCCAATATCGAATATTGTAGGGAGCAGGATGACCGTTGCGCGCCCGCAACGCGCCCATGGGTGTAGTGACGGCGCCATTAAAGTACTGAACTTGTTCGGCGGCGCCCGAGGGCGTATTCTTTTCAAATCCAATGCAGATGAGCGGCTCCGCGCCGACACTGCCGCACAACTGAACTATCTCTTCCAAGCCAGGTCCGGTCGGCTGCAGCCCGCCCCACGCATGAAATGGCCGGCGAAGATCGGGATCGCCCAGGGCTTCGCGCCACGAAAACAATTCTCCGCCCAGGCCCTGATCGACCGCGCAGCCTCCAAAGCGTATGCAACCCGGACGCAAACCTTTGATTGCATCCACGACATCGCACCGCCAGCCGCCGACGGTTTCCTCGGGCATGAGAGTCACGTTGTCGAGCCACAAGGTCCCAGGTCCAGAAAAGGATATCGAGAGGGTCGCATTCTCGCAGGTAGATGAAAAGACGAGGCGCGTCTGATGTTTTTGCCATGCATTGCCGGGTAAGATCTCCGCCGATGCCAGGATGACGCCCTCGCGATGAACCGACACCTTCACAGGCCCTCGTACGCCGTCTTGCTTCAGATAACAACGGAACTGACATGGCTTTTTGGCATCGACAGCAACCCCATCCTGGGAAATGCCGAGGTGACATGGCGTCTCGCCCTTTGTCGAGATCCTCATGGACACGTTTCCGCTGATTTTCGTCTCGGGATCGCGCAGCCACGTCCCACGATTCACGGCGCCGCTCGGATACCAGGGATGCTCCTTAAAATCGGTCTCATGCAAGTAACAGCACCAGTCAAGATAAGGTGAAAGACCCGCGAATTGATTGTCGTAGAGCTTTTCGGCCCACATCGACGGCACTACGTCGCAAAGGTATTCAACGAACTGCCCGTAATGCATGGACGTGATGATGCCGTCGCTCAACAGTTCATGTCCGACATGCAGCGTTATATTTGTTTTGTTCATAACAGCTCCGATCAATCGAAAAATGCAATGCTCTGCAGCACAATCGGTGTCTGGCCGGCGCGCACGGCTTCAATGCGGAGCGCGTCGAATGGCGCGGGACCGGTCGCATTTGGGGTCGCCTGAAAGCCGGGCCATGGAATATCGTATGTGCCCACGCCAGATGCGAAGTCCAGTTCATTCACAAATGAGACCTCGTCGATCGAACCGGCGTTTCGGTCAAGGCTCACGCGCAGATGTCCGGCCAGTCCATTTCCATCGATTATCAACCAGATTCCTTTGTGAGTCATCGCGATGGGGCTAGCCAGTTGAACGCTATCGGTCAACAAGCACAGTTTGCCGTCCGCCGGCGGCGTCAACTTCAGCCCGTCGACGCCGCCCAACTCCGCATTGCCGCCTGACCCAAAAACTCGCTTTCCCGAACCCGGAACTCGCCATGCGCCGGGTCCCCGCTCGATATCCCACAATGCGCCGTTCTTCCACGCTGCCTTGCCCGTCGCAGGATCGTCACCGTCGCGACTTACCAAACGGCTGGAAGCTGCCCGGCCTTTCTCGTCGAACACGGTCGCGTAGACCAATCCGGACAAGCCCGCATACGTCTCGGGGAGATCGATTTTCCAAACGCCATCGGCCACGTGAGCGTCGAATGGAATCCAGTACCGCGCGGGCCAGACCCGGCTGCCTGCGGTTCCCGGGCTCCAGTAGAGGGTCGCCCTGGTAGCCGGGATCGAATCGGTCACGCGGAATGTGTATGTCTTGCCCTTTGCGACAGGATCGTCAATCGTGGGAAACGGCGCGTCGCCTCGGTATGTCGATGAGAGCCATTGCACTCCGCAGTCCGGTGGCTTGTAGCCAACTGCGGCGGCATTATGATTGAAGTTCGGCAAGATGACGATCCGCTTTTCACCCGGCAAAATGTCGTATTGGTGCAGCGCATCG
>Ga0316217_10007728_pt1 | contig 10151 bp, 6 predicted proteins | sample 1anoAmetaG_FD_203633 | JGI IMG/M metagenome (GOLD analysis project Ga0316217, IMG submission 203633) | Freshwater microbial communities from Trout Bog Lake, Wisconsin, USA - 1anoA | ecosystem: Environmental > Aquatic > Freshwater > Lake > Hypolimnion/Profundal zone | place: USA: Wisconsin... | reverse complement strand
GCGCGCCCCCCTCGACGTGACGACAGTGCCCCTCGAGGCGACGAGAGCATCCCGCGAAGTGACGAGAGCGTCCCTCGGAACACCGAGAGCGTCTCTCGGAATACCGGGAGCGTCCCTCGAAGTGACGAGAGAGGCCCGAGGATCGATCTGCGTACCCCTCGGTGTGACGAGAGCTGCCCTCGATGCGACGAGAGTCACTGTCGGTGTACCGAGGGCTGCTCTCGTCACACCGAGGGCGGCGGAGGAGACACCGGGAGCGCCCGTCCGAGCGACGAAAGGGGGCGGTCCGAACACCAAAAGCGGCTCTCGGCACTCCGGGAGCGGCTCTCGGCACGGCGAGGGGAGCTCTCGGAACACCGAGAGCGTCCGTCGAAGTTGCGAGAGGGGGCGGTCGGAGCACCGAGAGCGGCTCTCGCCGTTCCGGGGGCAGCTCTCGGTGTGGCGAGGGGGGCTCTCGGAGCACCGGGAGCGTCCGTCGGCACACCGGGAGCGCCCTTTCGAGGCACCGACGGCGGCAGTCGGCATTCCGAGAGCTGCTCTGGTCGATCTTCGGGACGCTCTCGGTATTCCTCGGGAGGCTCTCGGTGGACCGAGGGGAGCTCTCGGTAGACCGAGGGGAGCTCCGGGAATTCGTCGGGCGCAACTCGTTGAATTTCATGAGGCTCGAGGCAAGAGGAGCGCCTCTGTCGATGCGGTGAGAGGCGCTCTCGATGATCCGGGAGCGGCTCTCGGCAGGTCGAGAGGCGCGCTCGGCACGACCTCGGGCGCCCTGCGAGGAGCTCGGGCGGCCGTCGAAGGGCCTCGAGAGGCTCTCGCCACGGCAGGAGCGGCCCCCGGGACCACCGGGCTCACCTGCGCCTGAGTCGTCGCGTCGAGCCGGCGCGCCCCCACCCGGAAACCCCGTTTGATTGTCAGCTCCGGGCGAACTAGCTTCCCCCCGCCGTCCGGGCCGCGCGCCGTCGCGCCCCGCGCGGCGTGTCCCGCACGGAGAAGGAGTTGACCATGATCGTCGGTGTCATCGGCTCGGGGGCCATCGGGCCGGATCTGGCCTACGGCTTCGTGACCGCGCTCGCAACCGAGCCCGGGAGCAAGGTCTACCTGGTGGACATCAAGAAGGAGGCGCTCGACGCCGGCGTCGCCAGGATCAAGGGGTACGTCGGCAAGGCGCTCGCCCGCGGAAAGCTCTCGCCGAAGGTGGCGCAGGCGGTCGAGGCGGCGCTCGTGCCGACCCAGAAGATGAGCGACCTCTCCGCGTGCGACTACGTGCTCGAGGCGGCCACCGAGCACCTCCCAACCAAGCGCGCCATCCTCCGCGATCTCGAGGCGATCGTCCGCCCGGACTGCCTCATCGGCTTCGCGACCTCCGGCATCCCGCGCGCGCAGATCGCGAACGAGGCGAAGGTCCCGGCCCGCTGCTTCGTCAACCACCCCTTCTTCCCCGCGTGGCGCACGCTCCCCATCGAGATCGTCCTCTCGGGCGACGCCGCGCTCGGCCAGCGGATGGTCGACACCATGAAGAAGCTCGGCAAGGTGCCGATCGTCACCGCTGACGTCGAGTGCTTCGCGGCCGACGACGTCTTCTGCAACTACATCAGCGAGGCGGCGCGCATCGTCGAGGAGGGGGTCGCCACGCCGGCCCAGGTCGACAAGGCGGTGAACGACGCCGTCGGCGGCGGCGGCCCGTTCAACGTCATGGATCTCACGTCGGGCAACAAGCTCGTCGTCCACTGCCAGGAGCTGATGCGGGACGGCAAGCACGGCACGCCGTGGTTCTCCCCCCCGGCCATCCTCTCGAAGCAGGGGGCCACCCCCTGGCATGACCCGAAGAAGCCGCAGGACGCCGCCTGCTCGGAGCCTGTCCGGCAGCAGATCGTCGACCGCATCCTCGCGGTGCTGCTCGGGCGCGCCTTCGCGGTCATGGACGACAAGACGTGCGAGCCGTCCGACCTGAACTGGCTGCTCCGCATGTCGCTCGGCTTCGACAAGGGGACGCTCGAGCTCGCCGAGACGCTCGGCGTGGAGAAGGTCCACGCGCTGTGCGCGGCCTTCAAGGCCCGGTTCAAGGACTTCCCGGTCCCGCCGACCGTCGCCGAGAAGCGGTCGCCGGAGCTCCTCCGCGACCTGCGCGTCGAGCGCGACGGGGACCTCGCGGTCGTCCGCGTGTTCCGCCCCGAGGTGCGCAACGCGCTCTGCGCCCGCACGCTCGGCGAGCTCGAGCGGACGGTGAAGGCCCTCGCCGCCGACGGCGCGGTGAAGGGGATCGTCCTCACGTCGACCGACGGCGCGTTCGCGGGGGCGGACATCAACGAGCTCGCGGCCCTCAAGAGCCCGGAGGAGTGCGAGGCGGTCTGCCTGCGCGGACACGCCGTGCTCGGGGCCCTCGCATCCTGCCCGAAGCCGGTGGTCGTCGCCCTCGACGGCCCGGTGCTCGGCGGCGGCGCCGAGACCGCGATGGCGTGCCACGCGCGCGTCGTCGGCAAGGGCTTCCTCCTCGGGCAGCCGGAGGTCGACCTCGGGATCATCCCGGGCTACGGCGGGACCCAGCGGCTCCCGCGGCTCATCGGGCTCGAGCAGGCGCTGCCGGTGCTCCGCGCGGGCAAGACGCTCGACGCGGCGACGGCGTGCAAGCTCGGCTGGGCGCACGGCGAGCCGGCGGCCGACCCGGTCGCGGCCGCGAAGTCGCTCGTCCGCGCGCACCTCGAGGGGAAGGTCAAGCTCGGGGCCGTCGATCCGAAGCCGATGACGGTCCCGGCCAAGCTCCCCGCCCTGGACCTCGGCCACCGCTCGCTGACCATCGACGCCATCGTCGTGGACGTCGTCCGGCGCGGGCTGGCCCTCCCGCTCGCGGAGGGGCTCAAGATCGAGGCGCAGGGCTTCGCCCGCTGCAAGCGGACGGTCGACATGGACATCGGGATGAAGAACTTCATGCAGAACGGCCCGCGCGTCCCCGCGGCGTTCCTCCACGAGTAGGCGACCCGCGAGACCCCGGAGAACACCCATGCATCACCACGATGACCCGATTGTGATCCTCGATGGCGCGCGGCGGCTCCCTCGCGCGGACATCCTCGTCAACAACAAGAAGCCCGGGCTCTTCTCGCGCTTCTCCACCACGCAGCTCGGCGGCATGGCCATCGCCGCCACGCTGAAGCACACCCCCATCGACCGGCGGCTCATCGGCCACGTCGTCATGGGGATGGCGCAGCACAGCCACCGCGACTCGATCTACGGCGCCCAGGGGATGCGCTGGCGCGGGGGGCTCCCGGACAGCGTCCCCGCGCTCACGGTCGCCCGCATCTGCGGCAGCGGCGCCGAGGCCATCGCCGTCGCCAGCGAGATGCTGACGGCCGGGCTGCGCCACGACGAGGAGCGCCCCTTCTACGTGGCCGGCGGGGCCGAGAGCATGCAGTACCCGTTCTGCCTCTACAACTACCGCGGCAAGCCCGTCGGGACGTCGACGCAGAAGTACGGCCCCATCGACGTGAAGGCGCTGCCGCCGGGGGCGCACCTGCAGGACATGCTCCTCATGAGCCTGTACGACCCGTCGGCGAACCTGGCGATGGCCAACACGGGCGAGGAGCTCGCGCGCCGCTACAAGATCACCCGGGAGCAGTGCGACGCGTTCGGCCTCCGCTCGCAGCGGCTGGCGAAGCAGGCGCGGGACAGCGGGTGGTGGACGACCGAGACCGAGCCGGTGACGGTCGAGGACGAGGGGCACGAGCCGGTGACGGTCGTGCACGACACGCACATCATGGATGACGCGAGCGCCGAGGGGATGGCGCGGCTGCGCCCGGCGTTCGAGGCGGGGGGGGTCATCACGGCCGGCAACGCGAGCGCCGTGGTCGACGGCGCGGCGGCGATGGTGCTCGGGCGGGAGAGCGACGCGAAGAAGCACGGGCAGAAGCCGCTCGCGAGGCTCATCGGGATGGGGGTCGCCGCGTGCGATCCGCACATCATGGGGTGGGGCCCGGTGCCGGCGACGAAGCGGGCGCTCGAGCGCGCGGGCATCAAGGGGAAGGACGTCGACCACGTCGAGCTGAACGAGGCGTTCGCGCCCCAGGCGCTCGCCTGCATCCGCGACTTCGAGGCGATGGGCATCGATCCGGAGAAGGTGAACCCGCAGGGGGGGGCCATCGCCATCGGTCACCCGCTCGGGGCGACCGGCGCCATCCTCACGGTGTCGTGCGCACACGCCCTCCGGCGCAAGGGCGCGCGCTACGGCGCCGTGACCATGTGCATCGGCGGCGGCCAGGGGATCACGCTGATCCTCGAGAACGTGGCCTGACCGGCCTCCCGTCCGGCAGCTCGCCGGCCTGCGGGGGCCCTCTTCCTGGCAACGCCGTGCACCCTCGCGCGGGATTTTCGCGTTCAGGGCCTCAAGCGATCCCAGATCGCGCCGTACTTCGTCTCACGCGGTCTGAAGCAATCGGGCTCCGGACGGCCAGACAAGCCAGGCGGTGATTCACATGGGCATTTCTTCAGTCTCGGGTTCCTCGGCCGCTCACGAAGCCTCGGAGACCCGCGCGCCGGCGCCGAAGGCCCCTCCGCCCCCTCCGCCGTCCCCCGCGGCCGTGGTGTCCATCTCCGCCAAGGCGCAGAGCCTCTCCTCGGGCGGCGACAAGGACCACGACGGCGACAGCGCCTGACCGCTCACGCCACCGGCAAGGCGCCCTGCCCCCCCGCGGTCTGCCGTATCAGTAGACCCAGGGGATGATCCGGTACGGCACCGCCCGGCAGTACTCGTCCCAGACGGGGCCGTACTTCGCCTGGCAGCGCCGGTGATCGTCGCGCTCGCGGGGGGCGAGGAGGGCGACGTAGTAGAGCGGGTAGAGCCACGGGCCGATGGCGCCCGGGTAACCCAGCGAGAGCGTGAGGCCGAGCGCCATCAGGATCTCGCCGAGGTAGTTGACGTGCCGCGAGACGCTCCAGAAGCCGCTGCAGAGGAGCTGCTTGCCGCCGCCCGAGACCGTGCGGGGGGCGATGAAGCCGAACAGCCGGGCCTCCGGGCGCGTCTTGAAGAGGAACTTCTGCAGGTTGGCGCCGCGTGACAGGGCCCAACCGCAGAAGAAGACGAGCCCGTACAGCACGAGCAGCGGCAGCGGTGTGTGCGGGGAGGGGCGGTCGGCGACGGACCAGAGCCCGACGCCGTAGAAGAACGGGTAGAAGACGAGGCACCCCCAGCCGAGCTTGAACCCGACCCGCTCGGCGAAGAGGTCGTACGTGTAGAGGTGCACCTTCTCGAACGTGAGGTACTCCGCCACGAAGAACGTGAAGAGCCCTGCATAGAGCAGGACTCCCCGGGACGGGTCGCCGGGGTAGAGCGCGAGGTGGTGGGCGGCGAACGAGAGGACGTTCAGCTCGAGGAGGACCGCGCCCACGAGGTAGAGGTACATCTTGGCGTCGACGCGCCCCCCGCCCCACCGCGGGTTCTCGAGGCGACCGAGGTAGAGGTCGGCCAGGAGGCTCGAGCGCACCTTCGGCGCCGGGAGGACGATCGCCAGCGTGAAGACGAGCCCGACGGCGCACGCGCCTACCGCCATGGTCCAGCGCTCCGTGTAGAAGAGATCCCACGCGAGCAGGCCGCGCGAGCAGGCCAGCACCCAGAGCGCCAGCGTGGCGAAGAGGACGAGCAGCCCGTTCAGGCGGTAGCGGAGCGGAGCGCCGGTCGCAGCGTCCTTGACGTACCCGTCCGTCCACCGGCCCGGGATGACGAGGTGGAGGCCGAGGACGATCGCGTACACGGCGAGCGGCCAGAGGAGGGCGAGCGGCATCGCTCCCTGATATCGGGGCGGGTTGCGCGGCGCAATCGCGTGGGCCGCGGGCCTACCCGCGGTCGGGGCGAGCCTCCGGCGTGAGCCAGCTGCGCGTCAACCAGTCGAGCGCTCCGTCCGCCCCGCGGAGCGCAGCGTCGATGGCGGCGACCCGCGGGTCCGGTCCGAGGGCGTCGGCCGCGTAGGCGCGCGCGTAGAGCACCCAGTTGGAGATCTCGAAGCGGTGGAGGAGCGGAGCGAAACGGTGGCCGTCGACCGCGGCGAGGACCGCGAGCGCCTCATCGGCGCCCGCGCAGGCGACGAGGGCGCGAGGGACGTCGAAGAGGAGCGCGCGGAGGTCGTCGAACGCGCCGTCCGGGTCCCGGGCGATGCTCGCGAGGAGCGCCTCGAACTCCTCGTCCGAAGCGCCGGCCTCGGCCGCCGCATCCGCCATCGCGGGGACCTGGGTCTCGAGGAACGACGAGCGGGGCGCGTGGCCGAGCAGGCGACCCACGAGGTACACGTCGAACGCGCTCGCGATCGACTCTCCGAGGAAGAGGGCGTCGGCGCTCGGCCGCCGGGCGGGCACCTCCGAGAGCGCCCGCGACGCGAGGTGGTGCCACGCGGCGTGCGCGACGACGTCGGCCGGGATGTGGGAGTCGACGAGGACGTCCCCGCCCGCGTCCGTCCCCCAGAAGGTCAGGTTGAGGCAGAGCGCCCGGTCCCACCGGCCCGCCTGGGACTCCGGCAGGACGCGGAACGTGTACCGGTCGCGACGGAGAGCGTCCCGGAGGTCCGCGTAGAGCGCGACGTGCCGGAACGACGCCTCGTCGTCGATGGTGAGGTCGTCGAGGGACAGCGTCTTGAATGCGGGGGCGGTCTCGGTCGACATCCGGGGGTCATACCATCCTCCCACGCCGCCTCGTCTCCGGGTCAGCGTGCCTCGAGCTTCTCGAGCCACGGGGCGAGGGCCTGTGCGTCTCCCGCGCCGAGCGTCGCCTTCTTCCACGAGCGCCGCGCGTCCCCGGCGCGTCGCTCGAGGAAGGCGAGCATCCCCCGGTCGATGTCGCTGTCGGGGTTCAGCTTCACGGCGAGGGCGCAGTCCTCGCGCGCGGCCTCCACCTCGCCCAGCCCCGCAAGCGCGAAGCAGCGCGTCCCGCGGTACGCCGCGTCGTCGCCGTCGAGGGCGACCGCCTGGTCGGCGTGCCTGCGCGCGCTCGGGTAGTCGCGCAGCTGGATCTCGACCCACGCGAGGTTGTTCAGGCCGACCGCCGAGCCCGGGTCCGCCGCCACGAGCGCCTCGTAGTCGGCGCGCGCCTCCCCGGGGCGCCCCTCCTTGTCGTGGAGGAGCGCCCGCGCCAGGCGCGTCACGTGGTCCTTCGGCTCGAGCGCGATGGCGCCGTCGAGCCGCTCACGCGCCACCCGGTCGTCCCCGTTACGGAGCGCCAGCAGCCCGCATGCGCCGAAGACGGCGGCCCCCGGCGCCTTGTGCTTCAGCAGCGCCACGCAGTCGACCTCGGCCTCGCTGTCCGATTCGAGGTCGAGGTAGAGGTGGAGGCGGATGCGCAGCGCCAGGTCGCTCTCCGGGTCGAGGGCGAGGGCGGCCGTGGCGTCGGCCAGCGCGAGCGACGCCTCCTTCTGGTCCTCGTACACCGAGGCGCGCCACGCGAGCGGCTCCGGGTTCTTCGGGTCGCGGGCTATCGCGTCGGTGCAGAACCTCACGGCGGCCTCCAGGTCGGCGGCGCTCCTGGCCGCGCGCGCCGCCGCTTCGCAGACGAGCCCGCCGCTCCTCGCGGAGTGCTCGGCGGCGTCGGCCGCCCGGAAGTCCTGGAGCGCAGCGCCGTACCGGCCGCCCATGAGGTGCGCGAGGCCGCGGTTCGACAGCCATCCGTCGTCGGGCTCGAGCGCGAGGGCCTGCGTGTACAGGTCGACGGCCTCGGGGAGCTCCCCGGCCTTCAGGTGCTTGAAGGCCTCACCGGCGAGCCGGTCGGCGGAGATCTCCGGGACCGCCGCGAGGCGCCGGTGGACTCCGACCGAGAGCCCGAGCAGCGCGGCCGCGACCCCGACCACGCCGAGGAGGCGCCGCGCGACGTGGGCCTCCGGGCTCGCCAGATCCCGCGCGACGAGTGCCCCGGCGAGCATGCCGGTCACGAAGCCGCCGCCGTGCGCGGAGAGGTCGATGTTCGGGACACGGAGGCCGAAGACGACGTTGAACGCGAGGAAACCCAGGAGGCTGTTGCGCTGCTGCTGCAGGAAGGCGTCCGGGAAGACCCCCTTGTGCAGCAGCACGAACGCGAGCGTCGCGCCGTAGACGCCGAAGATGGCCCCCGACGCCCCGACGCAGACGGTGAGCGGGTGGACGGCCAGCGACGCCAGCGCCCCTCCGAAGCCGGAGAGGACGTAGATGGCGAGGAACGCGAGGTTCCCGAAGACCCGCTCGCAGAACCGCCCGATGCTCCAGAACGCCCAGACGTTGAAGGCGAGGTGGAGGAGCCCCGCGTGGATGAAGATGGAGCTGGCGACGCGCCACCACTGCCCCTCGAGGACGGAGGGGCCGAAGTTCCCCCCGGCCTTCAGCAGCTCCGCGGCGGTCGGCTCGAGCGGCGACGCGCCCAGGGCGGTCTCGACGCCGAAGCCAATCACCACCAGCGCGACGAGCGTCGGGGTCACCCAGGCGTGCGGGGTGATCCGCTCGAGGAAGGCGGCGATGGTGAGCCTCGAAGGGGGCGCCTCGTCGGAGGGCGCGGGGTCGGGCGCGGGGTCGAGCGGCATGGATGCGGCGCAATCTGGCAGAGGCGGCCCGCGTGGCCAACCGCGTCGTCAGCGGTACCCCTCGGCCTGCAGCTTGAACATCCTGGCGTACACCCCGCCCATCGCCACGAGCTCGGCGTGCGTCCCCTCCTCGAGGATGCTCCCCCCGCCGAGGACCACGATCCGGTCCGCCATGCGCACGGTCGGGAAGCGGTGCGAGATGACGATGCTCGTGCGCCCGCGCGACAGCTCGTGGAACCGCTCGAAGACCGCGTGCTCGGCCTCGGCGTCCAGCGCGGCCGTCGGCTCGTCGAGGACGAGGATGTCCGCCTCCTCGCGCATGAACGCCCGGGCGAGGGCCACCTTCTGCCACTGACCACCGGACAGCTCGACGCCCCCCTTGAACCAGTGACCGAGCGGCGTCCCGAGCCCCCCCGCGAGCGTCGCCACGAGCGGCGCGGCCCCTCCCCGCTCCACCGCGCGTCCGACACGCTCGTCCTCCTCCATGTGGGCGACGCTCCCGAGCGCCACGTTCTCCCGGACGGTGAGCTGGTAGTGGTTGAAGTCCTGGAAGAGGACGGCGACGCGGCGGCGGAGCGCCTCCCGATCCCAGTCGCGCAGGTCGCGGCCGTCGAGCGTGATCGTCCCCTCGGTCGGGTCGTAGAGGCGCGTCAGGAGCTTGATGAGGGTCGTCTTGCCGGCGCCGTTCTCCCCCACGAGCGCGAGGCCGTGCCCGTGCGGGATGCAGAGGTCGACGTGCCGCAGGGTCCACCCCTCGGCGCCCGGGTAGCGGAAGCCGACGTCCTCCAGCTGAAACCCCGTCTTCGCGCCGTCGAGGTCGCCCGCGGGGGAGCGCGGCGGAGGGGCGACCGAGGGGAGCGGCCTCGCGTCGAGCGCGAGGAAGCCGAACAGGTTGGCCATATAGAGGTTGTGCTCGTAGATGCTCTCGATGGCGCTCAGCACCGCCTGGAAGGCCTGCTGCCCCTGCCGGAATGCGACGACGTACATCGTCATGTTGCCGAGGGTCAGCCGGCGCGCGGCGGCGCCGACCGCCATGGCAGCGTAGGCGCCGTAGAAGGCGAGCGTCCCGAGGAGCGAGAGGGCGTGCGTCACGACGCCGCGCTTGACGGCGAGGGCCCGATCCTCGCGGTAGAAGGTCTCGGCGAGCGCGCGGTAGCGGCCGAGGAAGAGCGGGCCGAGGCCGAAGAGCTTGACCTCCTTCGCGTGCTCGTCGTTGGCGAGGACGTACTCGAGGTACATGAGGCGGCGGGACTCGGGCGACCGCCAGTTGCGCAGCCGGAAGGTGAGCTTGGAGTAGCGCGCCTCGGCGAGCGCCGCGGGGACCGTCGCCACGACGAGCGCGAGCACCGCCCAGCCGCTCCACCGCACCAGCAAGGCTCCGTAGCCCGCGAGCGTGAGCGCGTTCTGGACGAGCTGGAACGCCTCGCTGACGAGCTGGACGGGTCGAGACGACGCCTCGCGCCGCGCGCGCGTCAGCTGGTCGTAGAACTCCGGGTCCTCGAAGTGGGAGAGCTCGAGCGTCTGGGCCTTCTCGAGGATCGCCGTGTTGATGTCGACCCCCAGGCGAGCGCCCAGGACAGTCCGCGTCAGACCGAGGGCGCGCATGACGAGCGCCTGGGACGCGACGGCGGC
>Ga0316217_10007727_pt1 | contig 10152 bp, 2 predicted proteins | sample 1anoAmetaG_FD_203633 | JGI IMG/M metagenome (GOLD analysis project Ga0316217, IMG submission 203633) | Freshwater microbial communities from Trout Bog Lake, Wisconsin, USA - 1anoA | ecosystem: Environmental > Aquatic > Freshwater > Lake > Hypolimnion/Profundal zone | place: USA: Wisconsin... | reverse complement strand
GTGAAGACCTAAAAGATAGAATGGTTTCCTATCGATAATAGCTAAAACGAATAAGATCTAAGTGAGACTAAGATTTCGCGTCTGTACGAGGCGCTGAAAAAGAAAATACAAAGCAAAGAAGTCAGCGAGATCTCAAGCTAAAGCTGATGACTGTATTACACAGAATATTTGATATAACCCTTTTATATGGTATTTCCCCTCAAACTCAACAGTTCATAGTCAAAATTTATTTTTTGAGATTATATAGTCCATTTTTTAGTAATTTTATTTTATGTAGCTTAATGCCAAATAAGCAAATCCAAACCAAAACTCGACCAGCAATCGAACAACTGTATCATATGGCTACTATTTCTCAATTCCTTTGCTCTATACTATCAATCAAAGTGCCAATTTTATTGTTGCATGATCTAAAGCTTTATTATGTATCAGACACCAAATAATCGTAAAAAAGAAAATCAACAAACGAAAAGATAAATGAGATAATGCTTTTGTTTTGCCTATGTTGAAAATCGACATTTAATATAAGTTCAAGAAAAGCCAACGAGTTTATGAAATTTTGGCTCCTTTGAGTCAGATTACAGCAAAATTCAAGTGAGAGCATGTTCCTGGAGACTAGCTTCTTGTTCTGAGACCGTTTTGTTGGTAATCAATTCAATTGGGCGTGCTGTTGATTGTGGGCTGTTTTGTATAAAATAATGGCTATTGTATCATTTTTATTTCTTTTTCATTAGTTTTACTTTACGTATACTTGAAAGAGTTTAGTTGACATGTTTTAGCATGCTTTCCTATCACTTTACTGGGATTGTGATGAAAAATGAGGAATTTTTGGGACTTTCATCTTTGGTAACTCAGCTAGTTTTTTCAAATCCCTCAATGAAAGCAAATATTTGTTTCTGCCTACCCTGACTTTAATATAACTCCTGGTCATCAATTTGATTAAAATATAATTTGAGATTTCTAAATTATTACCTTGTTTACTGGATCCGGCCACAGCTTATCTTTTTTACCACTAATCCTAAACACTAAGGAACCTCACATTTAACTTAAAGACGTGGGGCAATCACAAACTACGCAAAAGGAGAGAAAGAAGATTATGAAGTTATATTCGGATATAAATTAAAATTTATAAGCTATTAAGTAGGTAATATAAAATCATCGAATTAAAATCATGCCTTTCTATGGCTAAAGTCGCCCAAAAGATGTACCATGTAGTTTAAAACATACTTGAAAAAAGTACCGAATGTTTAACCCCACGCCTTCGAAGTTTATAATTTCACTTTCATCTCTCCTTAGTTTTTGTAGAATTCAATAACTATCAGAAAGCTCAGCTCATTATGTTTGACTTGCCACAAAAAAATCTCCTTTTTCTCCCCTAACTTCTCCAGCTTAATCACAAAAGGGAAATAGATGAAAATGCTATCAATGTTTCCTTGGGGAAAGAGGACAGGAGAGCAAGCAAATGTTTCAGAAATAAACTGGCTATGCAAGCTACCCTACATTGCCCTGTAATTCTCTAAAACCTGAGGTTAGTTAGAGTGGCAGTCAAGAAAGAAGTTTATTGTAAAGGGCAAGATATACTCTAGAACAGGGGTTTTCTCTACGAGAATTCTCACAGTTGGCAATTTCAATGGGATTTTTTTCATCTACCCCACCAGCTCGATTGTATATCTAGCCTAAGACTGTAGTGTGTGAGGGAAAGGTTTGGTATTATCAGAAATCTGAATACAACCTTGATCTTAAACGGTATAACAAACGTTTGAAAGATCTACAGATGGAATCAAAATGATGTAAATTTTTATTTTTATCTTTTCCCCCTGAATTATCTGGCAGAGCACTCTTTCTACGACCAACTGCTCAGATTTGAAGATTATTATATGCGCCAAAGTGTAGGAATACTTGAATTGTTAGTTTCTTAAGTACTCATAGTATTGGGCGTTCTAATCTAAAGGAATTTTAACAATCAGCATGTTTTAGACTTTATTCTAGCCTTTGTTATTTGTTGCATCTGTAGAAATCTACGAAAGTTTACTGCTCTTTAGTGGAGAGCCATTTTCAGCTACATTTTTGTCATTGTCGCTCAGATGTTTTGAATTTTTCGAAACGACTGTAATCCTTTTTTTAGAATTACTCTTCGCTTAACTTTGAGGAGATTAGTTATTATTCAATGGCTCTATTTTGTTGTGGTTATTTGAGATAATTTTCTTCAAGGAGTTTTAATCAGAATTCATAGAATTGTCTTTTTTCTAATGTTAATTGCTGTCGCCACTAGACTTTGAAAATTTATTTCTGGTGTAAATTTCTAAGCTCAAAACTGAGGACTAAGAGCTGCGGGTGTCTTGGGTCTTCTGTCTCTTCTTTTTAATTTTGGCTCTCAGCTACTTTATGTTTAAGTCATTTACTATCATTTTCAATTCATTTTCTTAGGGAATGCTTCTGACTTTCAGAAACTATAACTACCTTCTTTTGACTCTTAGCTTCTCTGATAAAAACCTCCGAAAAGAGCCTTCATTTTACTTTTTTTGATCCTCATTAAAATAATTAAAGCAAAGATTAGCCACTGTATCTTTAAACTATTTAGCAGTAGATTGCTGCTTCAGGTAAAGGACATACGGCTAATAGATAGCCTAAATTAGGTCAATAAGTTCTAAGCCATTTTCAATGAGTAAATCAATATCTTGATTTTCATTTGAGATGCTTTAAATGGATTCGACGTAATACTAAAACAATTCTTTGAAATTCAAGAGTTTATTGATATTCTAGCTCAAATCTTTGGTTCCATTGCTGATTACTAGTAAAAGGCACTCTTTGTGGGCTTAATAAAACTTTTAAACCTCCTAGAAAGTCTTTGACTATTCCATTAAAATACTCTATTTTTGACCGTTTATGTCAATTAGTATAATCTAGTTTCTGATCATTTTTTCTTTCATATTCAAGTGAGACTATTTCTCATAACGAGTTAGCATCAAATTCTGGGGAAATTTGAACTTTTTGTTGTCCCTCAAAAGTTTGTACAGCCTAAACATAACTGATTCATCATTCTTCCTTTTGTTTTAGTAATTGAAATAGTCATTCTTCGGATAGCATTACCCCCAGACCTGAATGCATCTCAAGAGGAATGTATAAAACTCCAATTTTTATTCTTCCTGTCCCCCTATTTAAGGGTATATCTTGCTGCCTTCATCGATACTAACATCTCCTTTGGCATAAAGGATATTCTTGACAACGATTTGAATATGTTCTGTAAAATTAACAACAAGTAAAGCCTAGACATCTCCCCACAAAATTAGATTATCAATAATTTTGAGTGCTCTAGTCCTTATCTTAAAATTATAGCTGGAGGAAACTATTTCAATCAATCTCGCTATTATTTCAGAGGTTATCAGTGGCTATCCATATCTAAGGATTTAATTGAAACTTAGCTCATGCTTTTGTAGTTCTACGCCACTGCACAAATATTACTCTATGACCTTTATGAAAAATTAGAGCAAATTTCCTTAGTATTCATTCCAATTTGACAAATTATATAGGTATTTTTATCTAAGTGTCTAACTGTCTTTGGATTTTTGTAGTTTCATAGGAAATTAGCTGTGGTCGTAGTTTTTCAGCAATTTTTAGCTTTTTTGCTTAAAAATGGAACTTTATGAATATTACCTTCCCTAATAGACTCTAAAAGGCTTAATTTTGGCAGCCAGTTGTAGGAAGTTGGAAGTAGTCGTCACAAATTTATAGCTGAGATTTTGTAGATAAGGAATGTTCGCACTATAGCCTTATTGTTGAAAAAACTGAGTTTGTTGTTGCAAGCCTGGGTTTGAAATCAAAAAATCAGTGATTTTTTAGATATGAGGCATTAAGTAAATTTACGCGAACAGAAGATAGGGATAATTGGCGAGGTTTAGTAATCTATGCGCAACAATGATGGAATTGAGCCTGACAAAGGGTTAGACAGTATTTGCCAAATTTTTGGCTATTTCTGCAACATAATCATAAATTTTCTATCTAGATTGTAGATGCAGTACATGTTCAAACCATTTTCAAGATCGGCTATGATGCCCTCGAGCGATTGCTGAGAAATTTGATTATTAAGAAGCAGGGAGCGCAGAGTTTGAACCTGGATTTAATACATGCTTTAGAATTTAATATAGAAAGAAGTACTATACAACACAGCTTGCAAAAGAATATCAGAAAATTCGAGAAAATTGGTCAGAAATAAACCTACATATCATTCCCATCTGGAAATGGTCAATCAATCTCTTTATAACATGGAATATAAAAATAATAAAGTTTATACTTAAGATGATCCAAAGAGTGAAAGTATCTCATGAGGAAGTCAAATATATACAGACAGAAATCGAAAAGATTCTGAATTATAGCAGAGAAATTGAAGATGTGGATGAAAATCAGCAAGAAAGCACCAAGCGCAGGTTTTCCACCATCCAAACAAAATAGTCCAGAGATCGATCTTTTGGCAAAAGGTCAAACAACACTTCTAATAACACAGCTTACGTTAGCCCTGATAAAAAGTCATCAGATGGCAGAAACATAAAGTCTCCTCTTAAATCGACCTAAAAAAGCGGTTCAAATAACAAAAAGTCTGGCACACCAAAAAGTAAGAATAAGAAAGTATATTCTAATAAAATTACCAATGGATAATAAGAAAAGGCCTATGGAAGATCATCTCCTGAAACTGCTCATAAATATTTACCGAAAATTCTCTAATAGAGGAATAGTCAAGTAAAAAAGGAGAAACCAAACAATATTCCACGAAAAAACTCAGCTAATTCTTCAGAAAATATCTCGACAAACTAGCTTTTTAAAAAATGGTCTTTCATTGATAAGAATCCAAACCAATAGGATTCATAAAGTACAAAAAAACATTAGAAAAAAGGCTGGCATAAAAAATCTTAAAGCTAAGTGAAATCTCAATAAAAGAAAAAGTCATCTGCTCTAAATGTTTAAAAACAACCAAATCATACGAATTCGACGAAACAAAATGAAATTTAGGAAATCAGAAAAAAGTATTTCCCCCATGGCCTAATACCTTTAAAGAATTAGCAAATGCCTACAGACAGTTCCACTTCAACAGAAGTAATATATAATATACAGACAGAAAGAGATAGTCCTTATCATTTGAACCGAAACAATGAGATTCCTATCAGAGACCAAGGAGACTATTTATAGAGAAAATTCAAGTAAAAGAGGTAGAGGAAATATAAAAAAGAGGAACTTATACTCAAATATCATATTCTCGATCAAAGATTGAATAAGCTAAGGTAGGAGATAAATCAACAGCATTTGTAGTCGACAGAAAGCTAACTCAAAACACAACAAGAAAGAAAGAGAATCAAATCCAGACAAGATTACAAAGACGCCCTAAAAAGCTATTTCCGGTACTCTCCTCTAAAAAAACTAATCAAAACGAACTAACGGCTAAAAACCTAATTCTAAAAAAATGTCAATGCAAAAATCACCGATTTCAATGTTAAGAAAGTTAAAGAACTGTATTTAGAAGGGAGGCCTCTTTGGAATGAATCAAAAAGCAATGATTATAAAAGAGTCAAAGATCTAACTTAAGAAGGACGACCTCCCTGGAATAAATGATTGATACAGCCATCTATAACCAAATAATTTTCATAATCAATCAAAGAATGCCTAAATTATTTACTAACTAGTCATTGCGTTGATGAAAGTTGCACAATATATCGCAATTTGCTTCAAAAAGAAGTAGAATTTATTAAGAAAAGGAATATCACCAATCATCCTATTCTTCGTGTTAGAAAAATGATCTTTTATAAAGCCTGTTGTTTATTTTCTCTGCTTAAGCTCCCTAAAAGTGGTTATCTCTCCAATAACCTCCTTTTAAATCTCCTTTTATCCCTTTATAAATTCCTACACCTTCCCTCTTATTTTTTCTAAACTAACCATAATAGACTGATTTGCCAGGCGTCAGTTGAAGTCCAAGTCCCATCTTTTGCCCCCAGCTCCACCCACCAATGTAGATTTTGCCGGAAAAATAGCTTACTATAGCCTTGTTTTCACAAACTATCACCACACAGTTGAAATATTTCTTAATATTCAACTATTTGTAACTAATGTTCAGCTTATTTACCAAACGTTTCGCTGCCTTAAATATTTCTTATTGAGATGAATTTTCCTAAAACTCTACGAAAGACAAAGCTTATGGGACCATTATAATCACTTATTGCTAACAAAGGTCCTATCGGGCACAAATTTCTTTGAGCTATAACAATGTCGTTTTGTAAGAAACCGTTATTCTCTATTTTGCCCTTTGCTTCTCTTGGAAATGTCCTTTTGGAGAAATGTCTTGCTAAAAATTTGAGCCTTTGGGAGGTTCAAAGTTGCCAAATATCGTGGAATAGTGCTAATCTGTTGACTCAGAATCACCAGGTACCATTTTTTTGATTCCTCTCACAGTTCTAAGCTAATCCGCTTTGCTCTTGATATGCTAAAAGATTATCTTTTGTGAATTTTTATCAGTTTGCATAGAAACCGCTGTGTTCAGGTGGTTTTAGTTCTAAGATTTCTCATCCAGAGAGTTAGTGTATGCATATCTCTGTGAAATGTTATTTACATTTTACTATTTGTGGTATCTGAATTTGTTTAGAGTTTCTGAAAGGCGGCTCCTTACAACAGATTTGCTGAACTTACTTTTCAAAGCTACATTCTATTCCTCAACCTTTTGACTCTCGACTACTGGTTATTGGGCTTATTTGACTTCAGTGGCTTAGGGTAGTATTTTTTTCCATTTCTTAATGATTATTGCCTTATCGTTTATCTTCTTCTCCAATCTTGTGTCTTAGTTATGCTTTAAAGGCTACTCTTTAACAAATTTTGAAATCCTCTCTACATTTCTTTTCATTCCAATTGACCTCTATCTTAATCTACTTACTCCAAACGACAACCTTCGTACCTCCTAATGAGATTTTTTGGTTAGCTCTTAGTTCTACATTTATTTTTGTTAAACTTTAGCTATGCCCACTTAAAGAGGCAGAGGTTTTTCAGCAGACAAGTATATTTTTGACCTTTCCTGTGCTTGCTTGGTTTCTTTAGTTTTCTAAAAGAAAGGCTCTGAAGGCTAACAAAAAAAGTTTTATTCTTTTGAAACAATCGTATCTGAAATCGGTAGCTAGGGGTTCAATGTTCTCTTTTGGTTAGAAGTCTCCTAAATTGTGTGATCCTATTATTAGTAGACTGATGATTCAGGAATGATTACTTGCCTAGGATTCATTTTGATGCTGCGAATTATCATTTTATTTTTACAATCAAATGCTTGAAAAAGTAAACAAATATTCAAAAATCTAGTTTGAAACTCAATTTTAAAGACAAAAAATTAGAATATCGCTCATTCAAATGTTAGCTGAATCAAATGCATATTCTTAGATCATAATACAATGAAAAACACCTTTTTGAAAAAGCTTGCTTAGTTTTTCACTGCTAAAACAATTGGTTATGAAAAACTGATTAAGTTACCAAGTAGTGAATTCAAACCTCTTCATAGTTACTTCTATGAAAACAAATACACCGTTTCAATAACATCGAATCATTTATAATTAATGAATTAAAAGTAACAGCTATCCCTTAGTAACTATCACTAAAACCTTTTGGCCCAGGCAATTGACTCTAAAGTGTCTTTCACATCAATTGATACTCCAGGCTGGTCTTCTATGGTAAACACACTAAAATCATCAAGAACGCAAAAAGACCGCCCAATATACGAGATTCTCATCAGCGATGATGATTTCACAGGAAAAGACATATCTAACATACATTATACTAGAAACAAAGCTCATAAAGTAATGCACTCTGATATGCCTTTATATCTGTAACAGGAAAATAGAAACCACATACGCTATATTAGCAAATAGAGTGAAGATAGTAAGTCCCAAAAACCTATGAAACTGAGTTAAAGGATTTAGCTAAGGTTGAAAACCCATGGTTTTTAAAGCTCGGACTTAAAAAGTTCTTAGCTTATTGATTCATCATAGCTCTCTGCGAACTGGCAGTCCAAAAAAACATAAATCAGCAAACAAAATGGCGCAATCAATGTTAACAACAAATGCAACAAACAAAAAAGATTCAAAGAGATCACAGTCCATTAGCATCTGTATCAAACTAGTAAACGGCTACAAAATAAAAGAGCAATCGAATCAGTTTTGGACTAAAAATTTGCAAACAAATATGTCACAACTTTTCAGCCCCTCATAAACTCCAACAGCAATAAAATATTCTAATAAAAAGCCATCAAAGAATCCAACAAATAAAAAGAAAGCTCTAAATAAAAAGCAAAAAGCGATCTTTCTACTGATAAATAAAAGAAAATCCAAAAAGGAGAGTTTCAGCCGAATAAGCACAATGAATAAGAGTAGATGATGACTAAAAAGCTATTTGCTTTCCTAGCGAAGCAGGGAGAAAAGGTAAATGACAAATCAATTAATGCTGTTTTGTAGTAAATTCCTTTGTCTTGCGTCCGTTACTTGTAAAAAATTATTTTTACTATTTTAAGTGGAAAAACCTTAACTTTCTAGGACTTTAAAAGCGTTTTAGACAACAAAAAGCTAGTCTGCAACAAGAAAAGTCTACTAGGTGCCTTCTCGCGGTGGAACTAAGCCAATACAGCCAACTCAAGCAGCATAGCTTAGAAATGACAATTGAATTGATATTTTCGTTATTAATTTATGTTTTGCTGTAAAACATAGGACCTTGAGTCTACAGACAAGGCTTAATACCAATAATCTCCATTTAAGGTCAAAATACTGCATGCTCTGGGCCTAAAAGAGTTTGCTATCAATCGTTTAGTATTCGCGCGTCCGGAGCCGAGTACCCTTATCATAATGAAGCTTATTAATTTAGAGGCAACTCCGATACAGCCGAAATAATTATAGAAAATGAACTCTATGTTCCTCCCAGTGATTATACAGCGCTCAGCATAATTTTAAATACTTAAACTGCCAGTGTTCCTTTAGTCCATCTACATAAAAAGGATAAAAAGTTAAAATCCTTAGTGATATTTTCTCATGGGAATGGGAGTGATCTTTCTCAATCAATAGATTTCATTTCCTCATTAGCATAAATTCACGAAGCCGAATATATCGCATACGACTATTCCGGATATGGACAATCTTCCTACAAAAAAACGACGGCCCAAGGCATATGCAACGACTTATAAACAGTAATAGCCTGGATTGATCGACCCTTAGATGAGGTTTTTCTAATCGGCTTTAGCCTAGGATGCTATCCCACTGCTAAAGTGGCAAGCCAGCACAAAGTTAAAGGAGTAATTCTGCTTTCGCCCATGATGTCTCTGATTTCCCTTCTCCAGGATGAAAACCGGCTCTCGTCAAGCACTTTTTTCAAGTATGACGAATTTAGCATTATGGAGGTCATTTAAAATATTTAGAGTCATCTGCTGATAGTACACAGTAGGCATGACGAACTCATCCCCTTTAAACATGCCCTCACTATTTTCTAGAGGTATACGTCTCTGTCTAAGAATCCCTCAGTTGATTTGATTGAAGTTTCAAAGATAAACCATAACTAAATGCTCACTTTCCTGCGCGCTTAGAAGTAAAATAGACTCCAAAAGGAATTCGTTTGCTTTTTGCGTAACATTCAGGAAAGCTAGCCCGTTCGCAACTTCCTCTAAAGAAAAAATGCAAAGGATTTGCTGCGAATGGGAAGGTTTAGCAAAGAGCTGATTTCTCTGATGAAGTAATAGCTATAAAAACATGTGAAATAAGCTGAGAGGGCTTCTCAAATGAGACTAACCAAACTGAGAAATGGTATCAAAGTATGACTGATTATTTATTCTAAAGGAAAAGCTACACTCAAAAATATTAATCAATTTTGTTACTGCCATTTTTTACGGAGTCTTTTTGTCTACTGTATCAGTCTTTCGATATTTTAAACTCTTTCATGCAGATTAGGATGCGTGTAGTTGGTACTCGAGTATAAAAAATCAGGTTTCACCATCTAGGATTTGTGTAGATATAGCTTAACTAGAGCATTTTTGAGCTATTACCCGTAACCCACTTTTACAGAATACGCATCAGATTCGAACTCATATGATCTCTTCAAGGCCAAAGTCACAAAGTCGAAAACTGCGATTATCGGCGTGAAGAGTTCATAGAACAGGAC
>Ga0316217_10007726_pt1 | contig 10155 bp, 10 predicted proteins | sample 1anoAmetaG_FD_203633 | JGI IMG/M metagenome (GOLD analysis project Ga0316217, IMG submission 203633) | Freshwater microbial communities from Trout Bog Lake, Wisconsin, USA - 1anoA | ecosystem: Environmental > Aquatic > Freshwater > Lake > Hypolimnion/Profundal zone | place: USA: Wisconsin... | reverse complement strand
ATGACGATGCCACTAGACATAATTTCACGAGCTTTAAAAGATATAGGAGCTTTAGAAGCAGGTGAAACACCAACACCTGAAGCTACTCAAGATGCTTTTGATATGCTTAATGATTTAGTAGATCAATGGTCAAATGAAGATATGATGGTCTATAACACGACTGAAATTATATTTCCATTAATTGCAGGTCAAGTTCAATATACAATCGGCCCTACACCATCTACTGCTAACTTTATTGGTTCAGTATTTACAGGTTCAATTACAGGCAATATTCTGACAGTAACAGGTATAACAAGTGGTGCAGTAGCACAAGGTCAAACACTTAAAGGTACTAACATTACAGCAGGTACTAAAATTGTTCAATTCTTAACAGGTGCAGGCGGTAATGTAAACGAAGTTGGTACATACGAATTAAATATTACTTATACTTCACCAGTGACTTCAGAATCAATTACAGCGTATTACCAGAAGCCTTTATATATTGACCAAGCGTATGTAAGGGTAAATACTCAAAGTAACGGCCAACCTGTTTTAAATGGTGGTTTAGACTATCAAGTCAGTATTTTAGCTTTAGAAAATTATAATCAAATTGGATTAAAAACATTAAATGGCCCTTGGCCTAAAGCACTTTATTACAATCCTAATGCTGTAACAGGTAATGTATTTGTATGGCCAAACCCTGCTCAAGGTGAGATGCACATATTCTCAAGTACAATCTTTAGTAACTATACTAATTTGTATGATGAAATTGCTCTACCTCAAGGTTACTCAATGGCTCTTAGATGGAATCTAGCAGAACGATTGATGCCTATGTATGGCAAAGCCTCACAAATACAAATAGGCATGATTAATCAATACGCACAAGAATCTAAATCTACAATCAAACGTAATAACATGAAGCCTATTGCTTCTGCAAGTTATCCTAGCTCAATGCTAGTCAGCAGAGCAAAAGATGCAGGTTGGATTTTGAGTGGGGGCTTCTTCAGTTGACATATTCCGCTAATTTATGTATGAAAACTTTAATACGTGGTGATTCTTATAAGGAAAGTGATTAAATGTCAGATTTTGGATTTGTAGGGCCAAGTTATGAAGCACCTTCAATTTATCAAGATTCGCAGGAGTGTATTAACTGGCGTCCAGAAATTGATCCATTGAAATCCCCTGCTAGTGCAACTTCAGCAGCAAGTAGAGGTATTGTAGCTTTATATCCAACACCTGGTTTGCAATCATTAATTTTATTACAAAATCAAGCTCAAGTACGAGGCATGAGAACTGTATCAGGTGGCAATTATTTAGTAGCAGTATGTGGCCCTTATGTCTATGTGCTAACTTCAAACTTTGTACCAACTTTAGTAGGCACATTAAATTCTAATTCTGGCATGGTAGGAATTACTGATAATGGATTAAATGTTTATATAGTTGATGGTTCATATCGTTATACATGGCGCATATCAAACCCTGCTAGTGCAGTATTCACAGGTTCAATATCAGGTACAACTTTAACTGTTACTTTATTAAAAAGTGGTAGTATTGGTGTAGGTCAATCATTATTTGGTGTTGGTTTAACTGCTGAAACTGTTATTACTGCTTTAGGTAGTGGTAGTGGTGGCCCAGGTACTTATACAGTTAATATTTCACAAACTGAAACTTCAGAAGTAATGAATAGTGCTGCTGTAGCTGCAACATTAACTGGATCAATATCAGGTACAACTTTAACTGTTACATCAGTAACAGGAACATTATATCCAGGTCAAACAATACAAGGTATTGGAGTAACGGCAGGCACGATTATTACCACATTAGGGAGCGGTACTGTTCTAAGTCAAACAATTACTGCTGGTGGCACAGGTTATAACGTAAATGATGTAATTACAGTTTTAGGTGGTGTATATGGTACAACGCCAGCAACTTATGTAGTAAGTACAGTTTCAGCAGGGGTAGTAACAGGTCTAACAATGACTAATGCAGGTGCTTATACTTCATTACCTACTAATCCTGTTTCTACATCATGTAGTGGTGCAGGAATAAACTTAACATTAACACTTACTTTTGGTACAGGTTCTGGTGGTACAGGTAATTATGTAGTTAGTGCTTCACAAACAGTAGCATCAGAAACATTATATGCGCTTAACTTTAGCGTATTGCCTAATTCTGATGGTGCATTTAGTGGAGCTACTTCAGTAGATATTGTAGATAATTATTTTATTTATAATAAACCTAATACTCAACAATGGGGAGCAACTAATCCTTTATCTCCTATTAGTCAGCCTTTAAGTTTTTCATCTAAAGATGGCGCACCTGATAATCTTGTTACATTAATTGTCGATCATAGAGAAGTTTATTTATTAGGTGAAACTTCTTCAGAAGTATGGGTAGATGTAGGTACATTCCCTTTTGCTTTTCAACGCATACCTGGCACATCAACACAACATGGAATTGCTGCAAAATCTTCAGTATCACGTTTAGGCAATTCTTTTGCTTATGTTTCAAGAAATCAACGTGGGCAATCTGAAATTATGCAAATGAATGGTTATATACCACAACGCATATCTACTCATGCTGTAGAAAATACTTTAGTTAATCAATATGTAGGTGATGCAATAGCTTGGACATATCAATTAGAAGGACATGAGTGTTATGTTGTAAGTTTTCCTACTATTAATTTGACTTGGGTATATGATATTACAACAGGTATGTGGCATAAATGGTTAGCAACTGATCCATTAACTGGTCAATACGATATGTACACAGGTTGTTGTAGTGCGGTATTTCAAGGATTAGTTGTAGTAGGTGATTATGCAGATGGGCATATTTATAAACTTGATCCTGATACATATACAGATGATGGTGTAGAAATTAGACGATTAAGAAGATGCCCTCATTTAGTTACAGATTTACAAAGACAATACTTTGATGAATTACAAATACAGTTTCAACCTGGTGTTGGTAATATTGTAGATCCAGGCTCTGATCCTCAAGCTATGTTAAGATGGTCAAATGATGGCGGTAGTACATGGTCAAATGAACATTGGACAACTATTGGTAAAATAGGTCGTTATAAAAACAGAGCTATATGGCGCAGATTAGGTATGGCACGAGATAGAGTATTTGAAGTAGTTGTAACAGACCCTATTAAGGCTGTTATTATTTCAGCTAATCTTAAGGCTTCAGAAGGTGAGAGTTAATTATGGCTAATGGAATATATGGCACCAGTCAGACTAATCCTTACCCTCAAACTGAATTTTTAGATGCTCAGACTAAAAGGCCTTCTCGTGCATGGCAACAGTTTTTTCTTAACTTGTTAAACTTTACTAGCGCACCTACAGCAACAACAGGTACAGCTAATCTACCTGCAAAGCCTGTAGGTTTTATTAATATATCAGTAGCAGGTAAACCTTATAAGGTGCCGTACTATAATCAATGATTAATAGAGCTATTATTTTAATTTATAATTCTGTTAAAGATAGAGTAGATTTAACATTAGAGCAATTTGCTGAAGCATTAAAAGATTGGAACTTTGTAGAGTTAGAGCATGACGGCAAGTTATATGGTGTAGTAATGATAAAAGATAACGAGCTTCATGTTAGTTTTGATGGTGTACCTAAATTTAGTATTAGAAAACATATTAAAGAAACAATAGGCAAAGTAATAGAAAAGTATGGTTATGCAGTAACAGTCGTTACTAAAGGTAATAAAAAAGGATTAAACTTTTGCAAACGCTTTGGTTTTGTTGTAATAAATGAAGATCAAAGTAATATATATATGAAATGTGATAGGTGCCATTATGTTTAATAATAAATTTAATAGAGTATGTCCACACCCAGGCTATAACGATCCAGTATCGGCTGCTTTAAGTGTAGGTGGTAGTTTGATTAGTGGGGCTATTAGTGGTAATGCTGCTCAAGATGCTGCTAATACACAAGCTCAAGCAGGTGCGGCAGCGCAACAACAATTATTAGGCATAGGTCAAAATGTTTCAGGTATGTACACACCATACCAACAAACTGGTCAATTAGGATTAAATAATCTTAATCAAATGGCTAATTCTGGCTACTTAACTAATCAATTTAATAATCAAGATTTAAATGCAAACATGGCACCTAATTATGCGTTTCAGTTAGGGCAAGGTCAGCAAGGTAATTTAGCTCAAGCTAATGCTACTGGTGGATTAGTTGGTGGTAATGCCATGCAAGGTTTACAAGCATTTACACAAAATTATGCAGGCAACGCTTATCAAAACGCATTTAACAACTATCAAACACAAAGAACTAATATATATAATCAAAATGCAGGATTAGCAGGTATTGGGCAAAATGCAGTAACAGGTTCAGCTAATGCTCAACTAGGTGTAGGTACTCAAATATCTAATATTACTCAAGGTATTGGTAATGCTCAAGCAGCAGGTACTATTGGGGCAGCAAATGCGTATAGTGGTGCTTTAGGTAATGCAGGCAATACAGCAGCGTTATATGGAATATTAGGTAATCAAGCTAATGCTGTTACTAATAATGCTAGTCTTTCTGGTGGATATAGTTCTGTACCAGGTAGCTCAGGCGTAAGTATGTTTACAAGTTAAGGATATAATCATGGCAGGCTTAGACTCAAGCATATATGGCAACTTAAAACCACCAGCTCAAATGTCGCTAGGCGATATTATGGGACTTGCTCGTGGCGCACAAGCCTATCAACAAGCTAATATTATTAATCCATTAGCTGCTAGGCAACAAGAAGCTGAAACTAATGTATCAGAGCAAACAGCAGAACCTAGAATATCAGAAGCAAAATCAACTGCTACTAAATTGCAAATAGAAGCTGACAAAGCAGGAGTTGATCTTAAGCAACATTATTCCAATGTTGGTAGAAGTCTTATGGGTAGTTTTGTAACTGATCCTGATTTTGTTCAAGGCAATAGTAATGCTATGGTTGAAAAAATTAAAGGTGCAAAAGATTATGCTAAAAATGTTTTAGGGCTTCCTGATGATGTTTTAAGTTCAGCAGATCAATTAATTGAAATGGCAAAAACTAATCCTAAACAAGCATATCAAGGAATTAAAAATGGCGTTACTGCTTCACAAGCAGCATCTACACAACAAAATCTTATTACACCACAAGCAAGTTCTAATATTTATGGTCAAGCAACAGGAGTTAATCCTGCTACTGGAGAAATGGGAACGCTTGGTGCTGGCAATACTGATGTTAATCCAAAAAGTACTTTAGGGACTTACTCTACTGATGTTTATGGTAATAAAGTATTTATTCCTAATACACCACAAGGGGGAGTTGGAACGCCTCAAGTACCAGGCGCACCTACAACAGGGAATCAACCAACAATGGCTATTCCACCTGGTGAAACACCAGATACAATGAAGTATGTTACTGACTTACGTAATAAATCTAATTTCAATGCTGGAACAGTAAGAGTACAACAAGATAATGCTAATCAAATTATTAAATTAGCGGATGAAACTAATACAGGTGTTGGTGCAAGTATATTAAAAAATCTTGGTGGGGGCTTTGCTGGCATACCTTGGACTTCTGATAATGCTGCTAACTTTGATAAGTTAGGTCATTATATTGCTTCAACTTCAATACAATTAGCACAACAGGCTGGATTAGGTACTGATTCAGGGAGAGATTTACAAGCGCAGGCTTCAGGCAGTACTAACTTTACTAAAGAAAGTTTAAAATCTGTAGCTAGAACTAATAGAGCTTTATCTAGTGGGGTTGATTTATTTAATCGTGGAATTGAAAATTCAATACAAAGAACAGGTAGTCCATTTGCTGCTCGTGATTTTCAAAATGAATGGTCGAAAACTGCTGATGTTAATTCATTAAGACTGTATGATGCGCTTAATAATCATGATAACGCTGCTATTAGAGATGTTGTTAAAAGTGTAGGTGGCCCTAAATCTCAAGGTTATAAAGATTTAACTGCTCGTATGGCAAAAATGAAACAATTAATACAAGGTCAATAAAATGGATGATCTACAGAATTTAGGTGCTGATAATGTTGATAGTCAGGTTAATAGTGCTTTAGGATATAGTCCTAAAAAAGCAGTTCAATCAACTACACCTAAATATTCTGACTTTGATGTTAATAAAACTTATGGAACACCTGCTAAATTATTAGACAATCTTAATCAAACAGAAAGTTCTGGTAATCCATATGCTGTTAATAAAGAATCTAAAGCTTTAGGTGGTTATCAATTTTTGCCTGAAAATGTTGCAGATTTAAATAAAAATGGTGCTGTATTTAATGTTTTTAAAGATAAAGAAGCTCGTGCTGCTGCTGATTATCAAATACAACAATATGTTAAACAAAATGGTGGTGATTATACAAAAGCCATGATGCAATATGGTGGTTTTAAAAAAGCTGACCCTACAGCATATTTATCTAAAGTATTAAGTGGTGTTGATTTAGGCAAACAACAACCACAAGTACAACAAGCATCATCTAATGATCCTTTAAACAATTTATCAGGTGGTAGTATAGATTTAGCGGTACAAGGTGCTTTAAATGAAGGTAAAAATGTACCACCACCTAAGCCTGTTAAAGTATTTAACCCTGATGCTGATATACCTACTGATGTTATAACTACTCCTACAGCAGCTAATGTTCAATCTACAGCACAACAAACATCAAATTTACCAAACTATAAAATGACATTACAAAATATTAATGTTGGTAAAAATAATGTAGCACCTACACCTACAGTTGTTCCTGATTATCAAAAAGCAATTAACGCTGTTAATACTACTAATGCAGGTGATATTGAACAAAAATATGTTACTCCAGCAGTAGAAGCAGGATTAACTTTAGCTACTGGGGCAACTACAGGATTGTTAAGTGGGATTATTTCAACGCTTACCCCTGCTTCTAAACAATACATTGATGCAGAACGTAAAGCATGGCAAGCACAAAATCCAAATGAACCATATAATAAATTTGAACAAGCATTTTTAAAAGGTGTTCAAGCAGGTACTTTACAACCTAAATCTGAAGGTGGTAAACAAGCTGTATCTGCTATTAGTGATGTTTTGTCTACATTACCTCCTACATTACCTGGTGAATTAGGTGCTTTAGGTGCTGAAAGAGAAGCTACTGCTGGTGTAGCTAAAACTTTACAAGATCAATTTGTATCTAAGAAAACACCAACACCTAAAATAGAACCTACTATTGGTGGTGTTGCTAGTGCTGGTGCTGCTGCTACATCACATGAAGCTGCAATTAATGAAGCATTATCATCAGCATCACCTAGAGTTCAATCAGCATTTACAAATGAAGCTCCATCAAATATAAATTTAGATTCTTTAAATACACGTAAGCAATTTGATAAGTTTGATATGCAACCTACTGAAGGTGAAGCATTACAAGATATTTCTAAAATGTCTGATGAATGGAATGATCGTACTATTGACCCTGAGTTACAGCATAGGTTTGAAGAAAGAAACCCTAAATTAATAGAGGCTTTTGACAAACTTACTGAATCAGCAGCACCAGATATTTACGAAAAAAACCCAGTAAAATTAGCTGATCAAATATTAACTAAATTAAAAAATGATGATGATGCTAGAGTATTAGACATAACAAATAAATATCAACGAGCTAATGAAGTTTTAGGAACTGGTGAAAGTCCTATTGATGTTGGTGCATTAAAAGATAATATTGATGCTGCACTAAAGAAAGCTCAGAGAACTAGATATGTACCTGAAGAATTAAAAGCAGATTTAAATGATGCTCTTTCTAAAGGATATTTAACACCTGAAGAATATGAAAATTTTAGAACTGATACTGCTTTAATTGCAAGGACATCAAAACCTTTACAAGCAAAAGCAGCTTCAATTATTAGACAACAATTAGAAAATGTACCATTAAAAGGTGAGTTTGCACAATATAAGCCTTTATTTGATGAAGCTAGAAAAGCTGTAGCTGATAGAAAAAATTTGATTGATAGCAATCCTGCATATAAAGTAGCTATTAGTGATACAAGAACACCAGAAGAAGCATTGACATTACCACACCCAGCTTCTGCGACATTTTTAGACAAGAATGTAACTGGTAAAGGTGTTTCTCAAGTCAATGTGCAAAGATTAGTAGACCAATTAGGGCAAGGTTCTGTAGAGCATCAAGCATTACAAGCAGCAGTAATTCAAGATTTAAAACAAAAATCAGGAGTTATTAATAATCAAGGTAATGTAAGTCAAAAAACTTTAAATGCTCAAATACAAAAAGAATTAGGTTCAAAGCTAGATACAATACATGGACAACAACTCGCTAATGATATTAGAGATTTAGGTGAAGTTGCTAGAAAGTCAGAACATATTAGAGGTGGTGCTGGCTTTGCTAACACAAGTAATACTGAGTCAGTTAGAAAAAGAGGTGCATTAGGAGCTACTAAAGATTTTATTACTGCTGCTGCTGCAAAGGGTTTAGAAGGTAGCGTTAATCTAAAAACTTATGGCATAGGCGGTACACTTATAAAAAATATGTATCAAAGTAATAAAGAAGCAAAAGCATTAGCAGCAGCAGAAGCAGAAAGACAAGCGTTATCTAAAAGACGATTAGGCGCAACCGCTGGTGCGCTACTTAGTGATATAGGAAAATAATATGAGTGTAAATTTATCCCCCATAGGTAATGGAATTAACTTCCTAACCAATACTGGTCTACCTCTCGCTGGTGGGTTACTTTACACCTATCAAGCAGGGTCTAGTACACCTCTAACGACTTATACGACTATTAATGGCACAATAGCTAATACTAACCCTATTGTATTAGGTACAGATGGTAGATTGCCTAGCGAAATGTGGTTAACTTATGGTTACTTTTATAAATTTGTGCTTGAAGATGCTAATAGCAATCTTATAGCAAGTTACGATAATATTTATGGAATATTAGGTACTGTACCTGCTACTTCTTCAGCATTTACCACGGGTATGATTTTATTATGGTCAGGCTCTACAGGTTCAATACCTGCTGGCTTTTACTTATGTAATGGCTCTAATGGCACACCTGATTTAAGAGATCGTTTTATTGTAGGTGCTGGTGGTTCTTATTCAGTAGCACAAACAGGTGGTAGTGCTGATTCTATTGTAGTAAGTCATAATCATACGGCAACTTCAACTTCTACTGTTACAGATCCTGGACATATTCACGGAGGTAATGTTGTTGTTGGGGGATCATCTTTTCTTTATAACGGAAGTGGTAGTCAAGCTTATTCAGCTGTTCCATCAGCAGTAACAGGTATTACAGTAGCAACATCTACTACAAACGTAGCAGCTGGTACTTCAGGTACTGGTGCTAACAATCCTCTTTACTACGCATTAGCGTACATCATGGCTGCATAACATGGACAATCAATCAATACTAAATCTTTTATTTTCATCTACTGGCTTAGTATTAGGTTGGTTTTTAAGAGAATTGTGGGCTGCCGTGAAAGAGTTAAAATCTGACCTTGCTAAACTTCGTGAAGAAATACCTACTCATTACGTTTCTAAAGACGATTATCGTCAAGATGTAAAAGAGCTAAAAGATATGATAAGTAAGCTCTTTGATATTCTTGAAAAGCGTAGAGAAAAATTATGACTATTATTAACCATCTAATTGGAGTAGTACAAGGCAAACATCCAATGGCTTCAAAAAGGTCAAGTCATTGGGATAATGTTCGTAAAACATTCTTAGGTAGTGACCCAAAATGTGCTGTCTGTAATGGCACTTCAAAACTTGAGGTGCATCATAAAGTCCCTTTTCATTTAAATCCTGAACTTGAACTTGAACCGACAAATTTAATTATTCTTTGTGAAGCAGACCATAATGGTATTAACTGTCATTTGGCTTTTGGTCATTTAGGAAATTTTAAAAGTCTAAATCCTGATGTTGTTGCAGATTCACTTTTATGGAATAACAAAATTGCCAATAGAAAGTTAGGTTTAAAATGAACTTCATTAAGAACCTATTTACTGAACCTGACAATCACACTTGGTGCATTGTAAAAATTCTAACTGGGTTGGGTGCGTTTACTTTTATGGTTTCAACATTAATACACATCTATATGAATAAAACATTTGACCCGCAATCTTTTGGCATTGGATTTGGTTCATTAATGGCTGGCTCAGGGGGCGGTATGAAATTAAAACCTGATACTCCAATATGATAT
>Ga0316217_10007725_pt1 | contig 10155 bp, 10 predicted proteins | sample 1anoAmetaG_FD_203633 | JGI IMG/M metagenome (GOLD analysis project Ga0316217, IMG submission 203633) | Freshwater microbial communities from Trout Bog Lake, Wisconsin, USA - 1anoA | ecosystem: Environmental > Aquatic > Freshwater > Lake > Hypolimnion/Profundal zone | place: USA: Wisconsin... | reverse complement strand
CAGCGCGGCGCGCGGATAAACGGTTGGGCCGCGCCGTACGGTGCGCCGTGATTGAACGATCCACTTCGAATCCGTCCATAATCCACCCCAAGCCACGAAAAAAAGATAGCCGCCGCCGCGCGGTCGGTCCTGCCACTTTGTTTAATGCTCTACTCTACGGTTGAGGTAACAGCGACTCAACATTTTTTCGGCCAAATTCCGCGGTGTCGCTTAAATGAATTCGGCAACGCGTACGTATAACCAAAAGATAATGTCGACGCGACGGCGGGTGAAAGAAAAAACGGGAATAAATTAGCCACAAATGAACCCAGCGCGGCATAGCCGCAACCCAAAAGCATAAACACGAAGCCACGAAGTCACAAAGACGCACGAAGAAAGGCAACAAGGGAGCCACAGATGAACACCGATGAACACAGATATTAAAGAGGGAAATGAAGATGATGGACATTTGCGCAGCGTGCGAAGAAATTGATGGATTGTGGCACAAATCACAGAGAAGTAACAACCCAACTCCCGCCAAACACCAATCATCCCATCATCCGTCCTCATTGGTGTTTATTGGTGTTCATTTGTGGCTCATTTACGTCGGTCCCGTCGGGCTTGGTCTTCCAACTCCTGCCTTCTTCCCTCACGCATGAATCGCCCGCTTGTCCACCGCCAAGGCCGCCTCCTTGAGGGCCTCGGAAAGCGTCGGATGCGCATGGCACGTGCGGCCGATATCTTCGGCACTGCCGCCAAATTCCATCACCGCCGCCGCTTCGGCGATCAGCACGGAAGCTTGCGGCCCTAAAATGTGCACGCCCAACACACGGTCGGTTTTGGCATCCGCCAGAACCTTTACGAACCCCTCGGCCTCATCCATGCACAGCGCCCGGCCATTGGCGGCAAAACGGAACTTGCCAACCTTGTAGGCGATAGTGGCGGCTTTGAGCTGCTCTTCGGTCTGGCCCACGCTGGCCATCTCCGGCGCGGTGTAGACCACGCCCGGGATCAGTTCGTAATTCACATGCCCCGCCCGCCCGGCGAGCAACTCCATCACGGCAATCCCTTCCTCTTCGGCCTTATGGGCCAGCATCGGGCCGGCGATCACATCGCCAATGGCATAAATATTCGGCACGCTGGTACGATAGTCCTTTTCCACCACCACGCGCCCGCGCGGATCCAGCGCGATGCCGATCTCCGCCGCGCCCAGGCCGCCGGTAAATGCCCGCCGCCCCACCGCCACCAGCACCACATCCGCCGGTTCCTGGAGCGCCTTGCCTTCCCATTCAAAGGTTACATTCTGCTGGCCGTCTATCTCCTTCATGCCGGTGACCTTGGCATTGGTATAAAAGTTCAGGCCCTGTTTCTTAAGCACGCGCTCGGTGGCGGTGGCCATTTCTTCATCGGCCCCGGCCAGGATCGTCGGCAGCATTTCCAGCACCGTTACCTGCGCCCCAAGGCGCGACCAGACGCTGCCGAGTTCCAGCCCGATGGCCCCGGCCCCCACCACCACCATGCGTTGGGGCACGGCACTTAGCGCGATGGCCTGGTCCGAACTGATGATCCGCGAGCCGTCGAACTTTAAGAACGGCAACTCCACCGGCACCGAGCCGGTCGCAATGACAAACTTCTTGGCCGCCACCGGGCGCGTGGTGCCATCGGCAGCGGTCACTTCCACCACCCCGGGCGAAACGAACCGCGCGGTGCCCACGATGGCGTCGACTTGGTTCTTCTTAAGCAACCCGGCAATGCCGCCGGTAAGCTGGTTGACGATTTTATCCTTGCGCGCCATGAGCGCCGGCAGATCGAGCTGGAGGTTGTCGAATTTCAGGCCCAGCGCGGCATAGCCATGCCCCGCATGGTAGAACTTCTCGGAGGCATCCAGCAGCGCCTTGCTGGGAATGCACCCCACGCGCAGGCAGGTGCCGCCGAATTTGGCTTCCTTGTCGATGCAGGCCGCCTTGAGCCCCAGTTGCCCCGCCCGAATGGCCGCGACATAGCCGCCGGGGCCTCCCCCAATCACCACCACGTCATACACGGTATCGCCCATGATAACTCCCACGTCTAAAAGCCCACGGAAACGGACCGCCGCACCTTGGTACAAGATATAACTATAGCCGCAGTACCGGGCCGCTGCATCTGGGGTTCCTGCGGTTCGGAAATTTCCCCGTGCCGCCCTGCGCCCGGCTAACGGACGGACCGTTTAGCGCCGTGGCCGCAGCGGCAACGTTGCCGTCACCGCCTAGCGCACAGGGTCCCCGATCATCCAGACAACAGTGGCACCGTCTGCGACGCCGGAGAACGACCCCGGGCACCATGCCCCCCGGCCCGTGCCGATGAATCGCAATTGCTCCGCCCGGTGCGCGTTGAACAGTATTGAAAGGTTAACGATGAAGCGGATGGCACGACTGGCCCTGGTCCCCCTACTCCTGCTGGGCATTGGCGTGCGCGCAGAGATTCCGCAAAAAGCCCCCTTCAAGGTTCTCTATGACAATGATCGGACCAACATCCTGAGCTGTCCGATACCGAACAAAACGCCGTTCCAGCCTTTTCGGGAAGAGGAACTTCACGCCGCGGTGGTCGAAAACCGTAACCAACGCCCGTACTCCCTGTAGTTTACATCGTGCCGCATCTGCCAGCGGCGATCGAAGGTATCATACGGAACGCGTTTCCACCGGAACTTCGGCTATATTGGGGCGGCCAATGCATACGAAAACCATAGAAAGATGGAGCAAGCCATGAAAACCTGGATCCTCGTAATCGCCCTGCTGCTGGCCTGCGTCACGGGCTGCAAGCCCGCGACGCCCACGGGATCCAGCATCGTGACCGCCAGGGCCAATGGGCGCACCGTGAAGGCGACTGTGAGGGCGATGGTCTGCGGCGCCGTGTTCGTCCAGCCGCAGGAAGATAGATTCATTGTGTCGCTTCAGGGCCACCAGCTCGTCATCGAAAAGGAACGCCTGCTGGTGGACAAAAAGGAAGCTGCGAAGTTCCCCGCCACCGCCACCAAGTTCGAAGTGACCTATACGGACGGCGCCCTGACCGTAGCCGCCGACGGAACCAATGTGCTGACGACCACGCTTGGGAAATAACCCCCTACTATTGAAAGGAACCATCACATGGACGAAACGACTCCACCAAAATCGACCAGCGACGTGAAGAACCCCGGCGATGCGGAGCGCACCAAGCAAGTGACGGTGGTGGGCTGGACTGCGGGGCTATCGGCCTTTTTTGCGGTCGGGGCACTGGCCTCCAGCCCGACCTGGCCGGTCGCCATCGGAATTGCAGCCATTGCGGCGATGGTAGCGGTTATCTGCATGGCCATTTTGAAGCGATGACCGGTTTAATTCGGTGGCAGCCCCGGAAAGTGCTACCAGACGTCAAAGGACAGAAGACGTGAGAACGAGCACCCAAGCCTTCGGTATCGTGAGTATTTTGGGCCTGACCTTACTGGCCGGATGCGCGGCGAAATCCGCAACCCGCGCCGCCGCCACGGGGCGCGTCGGCACCTATGATTCGCGGGCCATCGCGGTGGCCTTTGCCGGCACGGAAACATTCCGCCAGCAGTTGGCGAAGTTGCAAGCGGATCACGAACAGGCCAAGGCGGCCGGCGACAAGAATCGCATGGCGGAATTGGAGCAGCAGGGCATGGCGCAACAAAAACGGCTGCACTGCCAGGGCTTCAGCACCGCACCGGTCGATGACATTATGATCAATCTCAAGGAGCAACTGTCCCAGATCGCCCGGACCGCGGGCGTCGCGCAGATAATCTCCAAGTGGGACAAGGCGGCGCTGGCCCGATATCCAGACGCGGAGCTGGTGGATGTTACCATGGCCCTGGTCGATGCCCTGCACCCCGACGCGCGGTCCCGCAAGTGGGCCATGGACATGCAGCGCTCAAAACCGATACCCCTGCAGCAGGCGGAAAAACTGCCGGTGAACGAGTAGCCGGAATCCGCCACCCTTACAAGGATCTGCCATGACCAAGATGCTAGGAATCAAGCGCGTGCTCAATACCCTGGCATGGCTGCTGGTCCTGTTCCTGGCCGTCAATACCGCCGCGCCTTTCCTTACCAGCGATCAATCGGGGCTCGATGCGGCCTATGCCCGCTGTGCCCAGGCGGGCTGGACCAAGGCGGACCTGGAACTCCGCGGGACGACGGAATCGCGCGGCCTGTTCGGACAGACCAGGATTCTCACCTTCGCGTCCAGAGACCCCAAAAAGCCCAAGTCGATTCACCTGGTCCTGCGCCTGCCGCTCTATCGGTTGCACTGGCAGGTGGATGATTATGCGGAGAAGGATGCCCCGCCATAATGGGTGTCCAACTCCCGGAACACGGCACGCGTTGCCACGCGGTACTGGTTTTCATTACACCCCCACCGGTACGCGGCGCTGCCGCTTGGGGTTGTGCCGGCCCGCGGCTATTATTGGCGGGATGAAAACGCGGCTGCTGATCTTCCTTGCCATGGTGGGCCTGCTGGTGGCCCTGTTGATTTACGCGCAGCATCGCCAACTACCGCCCAAGGCGTCCGGGTTTATTGAGGCGCACGAAATCCGCATCGGCTCGCGCGTCGGGGGGCGCATCGCCCGCGTGGTGGTGCAGGAAGGCGACGCCGTAAAGGCCGGGCAACTGCTGCTGGAGTTGGAACCCTTCGACCTGCTGGCCAAGCAGACCGAAGCCCGGGCCACCGCCGCCGCCCGGCAGGCGGATTATCAGCGGGCTTTGGCCGGGTTCCGCCCGGAGGAAATTGCCCAGGCCCGGGCGCGGCGCGACCAACTGGCTGCCCGGCTCGACAAGCTAAAAACCGGCCCGCGCCCGCAGGAAATTACCGAAGCCCAGGCGTTACTGGAAGCGGCCGTGGCGCAGCAGGAGCTGACGCAGACGACCTTCGACCGCGTCAAGCGCACCTATGCCACCCAAGCCGCCAGCCACGATGAATTTGCCAAGGCCACCGATGATTTGAAGGTGGCCACGGCGACGGTTAAAGCCCGCAGCGCCGAACTGGATGTACTTAAAGAGGGCTCGCGCAAGGAAGATATCGCCGATGCCGCCGCACAGCTCGCCGAAGCCCAGGCGGCGCTGGCCATGCAGGAAAAAGGGTTCCGGTCCGAGGATATCGCCCAGGCCAAGGCGGCCGCCGAAGCGGCGCAGGCGGCCCTGGCCGCGGTGGAAAGCCAGTTGCAGGAGCTCCAGGTTAAAACGCCGGTGGACGGTGTGATTGAAGCCGTGGAGATCCGCCCCGGCGATCTGGTGGCACCCAATGCGCCGGCCCTGGCGCTCTTGGACCTGGGCGAGCTGTGGGTGCGGGCCTACGTGCCGGAGAACCGCCTGGATATCCAGACCGGCCAGAAATTGCCGGTCACCGTTGATAGTTTCTCGGGCCGGCGGTTCGCCGGGCATGTCTCGTTCGTGGCGCACGATGCCGAGTTTACGCCCGGCAACGTGCAGACGCCCGAGGAACGCTCCAAGCAGGTGTTCCGCATCAAGGTGGTCCTGGATGAAGGCCGGGATGTGCTGCGCCCCGGCATGTCTGCCGATGTCTGGCTGGGGCCGGCCCCAGAGCCGGGAAAGACGCCATGAGCGAACCGGTTATCGCGCTCGATCATCTCTCGCGCCGCTTTGGGCACATTGTGGCGGTCGATGATGTATCGTTTGCGGTGGAGCGCGGGCAGATCTTCGGGCTGCTGGGACCCAACGGCTCGGGCAAGTCCACCATTATCCGCATGCTCTGCGGCGTGCTGGCACCCAGCGCCGGGGGCGCCCGCGTGCTGGGGTTTGATGCCACCAGCCAGACCGAAGCGATCAAGCGGCGCATCGGCTACATGTCGCAGAAGTTCAGCCTCTATTCCGACCTGTCGGTGCGCGAAAACCTGGAGTTCTACGGCAAGATCTACCAGCTTACGCCCACGCGCCTGGCAGAACGTACCGCCGCCGTATTGGAACTGACCTCGCTGGGCGATCGCCTGGGGCAACTGGCCGGCACCCTTTCCGGCGGCTGGAAGCAGCGCCTGGCCCTGGCCTGCGCCCTGATCCACGAACCGGATGTCGTCTTCCTGGATGAGCCCACCGCCGGCATCGACCCGGTGGCGCGCCGCCAGTTGTGGGATCTGCTTTTCGACCTCTCGAGCCAGGGCGTGACGCTCTTTGTCACCACCCACTACATGGATGAAGCCGAACGCTGCACGCACATCGGCTATATCTACCAGTCGCGCCTGCTGGCGGCCGGCACGCCCGACGAGCTTAAGGTGCTGCCGAGCATCACGCCGCCCGGCACGATCCGCTACGAATTGGAACTGCCCGACCCGGTGCACCACCTGGCGGCCTTGCGCGCCCTGCCGGAGCTGCGCGATGTGACGCTGTTCGGCCAGAATCTCCATTTTCTCTCCCAGCGCCCCTTGGATGATGCGGCGCTGGCCGCCACCCTCCACGAGAATCCGGAGCGCGTCCACGTCCGGCCGATCGGCCCGAGCCTGGAAGATGTCTTTGTCACGCTCACCGCCCAGGCCGACCGCAATATCCCCTCCACCGCCGCAGCAGCGCCCGCCTCTCCAACAAATTCACCGCCGCCTCCAAAATCAAAAATCAAAAATGAAAAATCAAAAATTGCCTCCCCCGCGCACCCGGCACTGGCCCAAAAACCAGCGCTGTTCGCCGGCCTGGGGGCCATTCTGACCAAGGAGTTCTTCCACCTGCGCCGCCAGCCTTCCACCCTTTTCTTCATGCTGCTGGTGCCGCTGCTGCAAACCTTGATCTTTGGCTACGCGCTGGATACCCAGATCAAGCACATTCCGATGGTTGTTTTCAATCTCGACGGCCGGGCCCAGGGGCGCCAGCTCGTGGCCGAGTTTGCCAACACGCAGCGTTTTGATGTCGTGCAATATGCCGCCGATGAGGAGTCCTTCCAGCGGGCCCTGACCTCCGGCCGGGCCAAGGTAGGCCTGCGCATTCCCCCGGACTACACCGAGCGCCTGACCAATGCCCAGCAGGCCCAGGTGCAGGTGCTCATCGACGGCTCGGATTCCCAGGTGGCCACCACCGCGCTCAATGCCGCGAGCCTGCTGGGCCAGACCAAGTCCATTGTGCTCGCCCAGGTCTTCGACGCGGCCCGGCAAATCGGCCCGGCACGCGATCAGGCCGGCCGCATTACCCTGCCCATCGAGGTGCGCCCGCGCCTGCTTTACAACCCGGACCTGGACTCAGCCCACTTTTTCATCCCCGGCCTCGTCGGCATCATCATGCAGTTGGTCACGCTGTTCCTCACCTCGTTCGCCGTGGTGCGCGAGCGCGAGCTGGGCACGCTGGAACAACTTTTCGTCACCCCCGTGGGCCGCGCCGGGCTGCTGGCCGGCAAACTTCTTCCCTATGCCATGGTTGGCTTTGGGGAAATGGTGCTGGTGCTCACGGTGATGGTCTACCTGTTCGGCGTGCCGATCCATGGCAACCTGCTGTTGCTCTTGACGCTCTCCCTGCTGTTCCTGGTCTGCGCCCTGGGCATGGGGCTGCTGATTTCCACTATTGCCTCAAGCCAACTGGCGGCGGTGCAGGCGGCATTCATGATCATGCTGCCATCGGTGCTGCTGTCCGGGTTCATCTTCCCGCGCGAACAAATGCCGCTGCCGATTTACCTGGTGACGTTCCTGTTGCCGGTAACGTACTTTGTCGAGATACTACGCGGGATCATCCTGCGCGGCGCCGACTTCTTCGACCTGGTGCCCCAGGTCGTGGCCCTGTGCGTGTGCTGCGTGGTGATCCTGAGCATCAGCCTGGCGCGCTTCCGCAAGCAACTGGCGTAAGCCCTGGGAAAACAACCACAGCAGCGCCGAGGCACGGAGAACTTCACCGAGAGTGCGTCATTATTTGAGCGACGATCAGCAACGTGGAATATCAATATAAGGCACTGTTTACCGGCCGCAGAGCGCGGCCATAACGAAAGGATGTTTATGAAGAACTTTCCGCGGTGGCTGGCCCTGGGCCTGTGTCTGCTGGCGTTAGGTCAGTTCGCCCGGGCGGCCGACGCGCCCCGGCAAACGCCCCTCGTGCTGGAGCGCAACGCCAAGGTCACCTTCAAGTACCTGCTGTACCTGCCCAAGGATTACGCCACGCAGCAGGCCTGGCCGCTGGTGCTGTTCCTGCACGGCGCCGGCGAGCGCGGCGATGACCTGGACATGCTTAAAAAGCATGGGCCACCCAAGCTGATCGAAACCGGCAAGGATTTCCCCTTCCTGGTCGTCTCGCCCCAGTGCCCCAAAGGCAAGTGGTGGGAACCGATGGAACTGGCGACCTTGCTCGACGAAATCACCGAGAAGTACAAGATCGACCCGGACCGCATCTACGTGACGGGCCTGAGCATGGGCGGCTTTGGCACCTGGTCGCTGGCGGCCTACCAGCCCACCCGCTTCGCGGCACTGGTGCCCATCTGCGGCGGGGGCGATCCCATCTGGGCACATCGGATTTCCACGGTCCCAGCCTGGGTATTTCATGGGGGCAAGGATCCGACCGTGCCGCTGGCACGCTCGCAGACCATGGTCGATGCCCTCAAGAAACTTGGCAGCCCGGTGAAGTTCACCATTTACCCGGAAGCCGGCCATGATTCCTGGACGCAGGCCTATGACGATCCGGAGTTGTACACGTGGCTGCTCCAGCAGAAACGACCAGCGGGCGCTGCCCCGACGGGAAAATCCCTGACGTTTGATACCCACGACGGCTACTTCGTTTCTAATAAGTTTGAGCCCGCGGCCCCCACGTCGTTTGTCGTCCTGAACGATCAAAAGGCCTTCGATGACGTATTCGGCGCTGGCTTTGTAATGCACGATAAATCCCATCGCCTGTCCCCCAACGCCTTTGCCACCCAAATGGTGGTGGCCGCCATCCACCGCGGCAAGGCGCTCTGGGAGTACAAGGTCGAGGGCGTCACGACCCGGGACCACAAGCTCATCGTGCAGTACACCGCCAAATCCACCCCGCAGGCGAGCGCCGAATACGCCTGCCCGCTGATCGTATCGCTACCGAAAGCAGACTACGCCGGCGTGGAATTTGTAGAAAATGGCGCGGTGATCGCCACGAAGTGACCGCCCGAGCGCATTTCGAGTTAAGGACTATTTCAAAAATACCCTTTTCACCGCGGAGGTCGCAGAGGCCGCAGAGACAATACAAGAGATTTGAGGGGTTTCTCTGCGCAATTCTCCGCGGTCTCTGCGCTCTCTGCGGTTTTTGAAATGATCCCTCAATCCGTTGTGTCGATAACTTGCGGCGGCAGACCAAGCGCGGCGCGCGCCACGTTGTGGGCCGCAAACACGCGTGGAAGGTCGGGCACGAGCACAAGTTCCGCATGGCCGTCGGCGAAGGCCACCGCACGCGAATGGCCGAAGTAAATGTACCGTCGACAGGGCTCGTAATAACGAACCACGCCAGTGTCGCGTAAGGTTATTTTGCCATAAGCAATGATAAGACTGGGCGCACCTGCAGGTACAGCACCCGGCGGCAAATCCTGTCCCGTACAGACAAAGTTTTCAAAGATTCTGCTGCTTGGCGGGGGGAAACCCGCTCCACCGCCGAAGTTGCGTGCCAGGGACTGCGCCGTATAGATGGCGTCCATATGCGAACGAGTTGCAAAACTCGGGTCGCCGATGAATCGGAGGACGACAAGGATCAGAATGGCAAAGAATGGCCCGGCAAGGCCAAAGCCACCGATGTAGAACGGTAGCGCTCGGTCGTACCTCAAATAGGCGCGGAACGTGGCCAAAACGCAAAGAATAGGCGGTGCCAAGGCAATAATGATTCCCAAACGCTCCGCCATCGGCCACGGCAAGATCGGATGAAAATAGTTGAGCCTCATGACGGCATAATGGATTTCCCAGAACAAGAGCGGCGTCAAAAAAGCCAGAACACAATAGATCACTATGCAGCGCATGGCCCGGCGAATGGCAGGATCCGGCGCAGGCGCCGGGGGTGTGGCATGGACGTTGTACGATTCGAGCGCAGATTCTGGCGTGCTCATCGCAACCTCGAACAATGGAAGCATTTTACCACAGGCATCGGGAAGCGTCGCGGGAACTGCCAACAATTCCAGTCGTGGGGGTGCATAATAGATAAGGCAGGCGTATCTGCGGCATTCCGCCCCGGCAGGGGCCAAAGAAAGTAGCCCACGGCAAGCCGTCGCAGACGGCGCGGC
>Ga0316217_10007724_pt1 | contig 10156 bp, 7 predicted proteins | sample 1anoAmetaG_FD_203633 | JGI IMG/M metagenome (GOLD analysis project Ga0316217, IMG submission 203633) | Freshwater microbial communities from Trout Bog Lake, Wisconsin, USA - 1anoA | ecosystem: Environmental > Aquatic > Freshwater > Lake > Hypolimnion/Profundal zone | place: USA: Wisconsin... | reverse complement strand
CGCGATCGGCGCGGGCGAACCGGCGTTCCGGATCGGCGACGGCGACACGCTGGTGACCGAAACGCTCGACGCCTGGGGCGTCGACGGAGCCGGGGTCGCCCGCGCCGGGCGGCCGAACCCGATGACTGGGCCGATTTTCGTCGAGGGCGCCGAGCCCGGCGATGCGCTGGAAGTGCGGATCGATCGCATGACGCCCAATCGGGATTCCGGCTGGACCTACACGCCCGTCGCCCCGAACGTGGTCGACCCCGCCGCTTTGGCGACCATGCCGGCGCGCCAGCGGGTCATCTGGTCGCTGGACCGCGAGGCGGGTCGGGCGCGCCTGGCCGAACCGCCGGCCGCGCTGGCCGACTGGTCGGTTCCTTTCCGGCCGATGCTGGGCTGTTTCGGCGTCGCGCCTTCGCTGGGGCAGGCGATTTCCACCGCGACGAGCGGCCCCTACGGCGGCAACATGGATTATCGCCGGCTGGGGCCGGGAGCGACGATCTGGTTTCCCGTGGCGATAGCCGGGGCCGGCTTCTACCTCGGCGACGGGCATGTCTGTCAGGGCGACGGCGAAATCGTCGGCACCGGCATTGAGACCTCGTTCGAGGTCGAGGTGACGCTGCGGGTGCGCAAGGGCTGGCCGCTGAACTGGCCGCGCGGCGAGACCGAACGGGACATCTTCGTCATCGGCAACGCCCGCCCGCTCGATCAGGCGCTGCAGCACGCCACCACGGAAATGATCGCCTGGCTCGGCGCCGACTGGGGCCTGGATCCCCTGGCGGCGAGCCATTGTCTTGGCCAATGCGTGCGCTACGACGTGGCCAATGTCTTCAACCCCGCCTATTCCGTCGCCTGCCGGCTCGACAAATCCGTCCTGCCGCCGCGCCGCGCGCGCTAGCCCCCGCCGGTTCCGGGAAATTTTGGGAAAACCCTTCGGCCCTCCCGGCCAAATGCGGTCTTGGATCGGACCCCCCGGGCGCCCTAAGCTGAGGCGTTGAAAGGCCGGTCCGGGACGCCGGCCGTTTTCTTGCTAGGGGCGTTGCATGACCGAGACCTATCCGCGCGACATGATCGGCTATGGCCGCAATCCGCCTTTCGCGGACTGGCCGGGCGGCGCGCGCGTGGCGTTGCAGTTCGTCATCAACTACGAGGAAGGCGGCGAGAACAACATCCTGCACGGCGACGCCGCGTCCGAAGCCTTCCTGTCCGAGATCGTCGGCGCCGCGCCCTGGCCGGGCCAGCGCCACATGAACATGGAGTCGATCTACGAATATGGCTCGCGCGCCGGCTTCTGGCGGCTGCATGGCATGTTCACGCAGCGGCAGAGTCCCGTCACCGTCTACGCCGTCGCCACCGCCATGGCCCGCAATCCGGAGGCCGTCGCCGCCATGAACGAGGCGGGCTGGGAGATCGCCACGCATGGCTACAAGTGGATCGACTATCGCGACATTCCCGCCGAGCGCGAAGCGCGCGACATCGCCGAGGCCGTGCGCATCCACACGGAAGTCGCCGGCGCCCGGCCGCTCGGCTTCTATCAGGGGCGTTCCTCGATCAACACCATCCGCCTCGGCATGGAGGAGGGCGGCTTTCTCTATTGCGCCGACGCCTATGCCGACGATCTGCCCTATTGGCTCGAGGGGCCGCGCGGCCCGCAGCTGATCACGCCCTACACGCTCGACGCCAACGACATGCGTTTCGCCACGCCGCAGGGCTTCAACTCGGGCGACCAGTTTTACGCCTATCTCAAGGATTCGTTCGACACGCTCTATGCCGAAGGCGACGTGGCGCCCAAGATGCTGTCGATCGGCCTGCATTGCCGGCTGGTCGGCCGCCCCGGCCGCGCCGCCTCGCTGGCGCGCTTCCTCGACTATGCCCTCGGCCATGAGAAGGTCTGGATGCCGACCCGGCTCGCCATCGCGCGGCACTGGATCGCCAAGCATCCCCCGGCCGGCGGCTGGAAGCCCTCGGGCCTGACGCGCACCCTGTTCGTCGAGCGCTTCGGCGGAATCTACGAACATTCGCGCTGGGTCGCGGAGGCGGCCTACGATGCGGGCCTGACCGGCGCGCAGGACAGCGCCGCGGGCCTCGCCGCCGCCATGGCCGCCGCCATGGCGCGCGGCGACGACACGCAGAAGCTGGCGCTCATCACGGCGCATCCCGATCTCGCCGGCCGACTGGCCCTGGCCCGACAGCTGACGCAGGAGTCGACGGCGGAGCAGGCGAGCGCCGGCCTCGATCGTCTCAGCCCCGACGAACTCGCGCGTTTCAGCGCGCTCAACGACAGCTATCGCGCCCGCTTCGGCTTCCCCTTCATCATGGCCGTCAAGGGCAGGAGCAAGGCGGACATCGCGGCCGAATTCGAGCGGCGCCTCGCCAATGACGCGAGCGTCGAATTCACGACCGCGCTGGCGCAGATCGATCGCATCGCCGCCCTGCGTCTGGCGGAGATCCTGCCTTGAGCGCGCGCCTGCTGCTGGGGCGCGTCCTCAGCTTCCGCGACGCGCCGCGCGAGGCGGGCGAGCGCGCCGTGCGCTATATCGAGCGCGGCGCCGTCTGGATCGCCGACGGGCGCATCGTCGAGGTCGGCGAGGCCGCCGACGTTCTGACGCGCGCGCCGGCCGACGCGCCGCGCGACGATCATTCGGGCAAGCTGCTGCTGCCGGGATTCATCGATGCGCACATCCATTATCCCCAGACGCGCGTCGTCGGCTCCTATGGCGCGCAATTGCTCGACTGGCTCAACAAATACACCTTCGTCGAAGAGCAGAAATTCGCCGATCCCGCGCATGCGGCGGCGGTGGCGGAATTCTTTCTCGACGAGCTGTTCCGGCAGGGCACGACGACGGCGATGGTCTATTGCACCGTGCGGCCGGAATCGGCGGAGGCGTTTTTCGCCGCGAGCGAAAGTCGCGGCGCGCGCATGATCGCCGGCAAGGTCATGATGGACCGCAACGCGCCGTCGGCGCTCACCGACACGCCGCAGCGCGGCTATGACGAGAGCAAGGCGCTGATCGCGCGCTGGCATGGCAAGGGCCGGCTCGACTACGCCATCACGCCGCGCTTCGCGATCACCTCGACGCCGGAGCAACTGGAGGCGGCGGGCGCGCTGGCGAAGGAATTTCCCGGCTGCTTCGTGCAGACGCATCTGAGCGAGAACGACGCCGAGATCGCCCTGACGCGCGAGCTCTATCCGCAGGCGCGCGACTATCTCGACGTTTACGACCGTTACGGCCTGCTGGGGCCGAAATCGGTGTTCGGCCATTGCATCCACCTCAGCGACGCCGAGGTCGCGACCATGGCGGCCAAGCGCGGCGTCGCCGCCTTCTGCCCGACGTCGAACCTGTTTCTCGGTTCGGGCCTGTTCAACGAGAAGCGGCTGCAGGAGGCCGGCGTGCCGGTCGCGCTCGCCACCGACATCGGCGGCGGCACCAGCTATTCGCTGCTGCAGACCGCCGCCGAGGCCTACAAGGTGCTGCAGATGAACCGCCAGTCCTGGCCGGCGTTGCAGGCCTTCTATCAGCTCACGCTCGGCAACGCGCGCGCGCTGGGCCTCGACGACCGCATCGGCGCGCTCGAGCCGGGCCGCGAGGCCGACATCGTCGCGCTGAACTCGCGCGCCACGCCCGCCATGGCGCATCGCATGGAGGCGGTGCGCGGCGATCTCGCCGAGGAGCTGTTCGTGCTGATGACGATGGGCGACGACCGCGCCGTGGCGCAGACCTATGTCGCGGGGACGCCGGCGAAGGCGTCGGCGTAACGGGCGCGTCGCGCCGCCGGCCGCTTTACGCCGCCGCTTTCTTTCGCGGCCAGCGGCGGGCCCGCCGACCCTGCGACGCCGCCCATTCGGCCTCGCTCTTGGCTTCGGGATCGACCTGCGGCAGGGCGTTCATGACCCGCTCGGGCGGGAAGATGACGATGACCTCGGTGCCTTCGCGCACCTTCGAGATCAGCTTGAACTCGCCGCCGTGCAGTTCGATGAGCCCGCGCACGATCGGCAGGCCGAGGCCGGTGCCCTCTTCGGCGTTCTTCTGCGCGCTCGAGCCGCGGCCGAACGAAGACAGCACGATGGGGATTTCATCCTCGGGTATGCCGGGCCCGGTGTCGCGGATGGACAGATATTGCCCGCCCAGCGCGGTCCAGCCCACCTTGATCGCGATGGCGCCGCCCGCGGGCGTGAACTTGATGGCGTTGCTGAGCAGGTTGAGCGTGATCTGGCGCACCGCGCGCTCGTCCGCCCAGATGCGCGGCAGGTCGTTGTCGAGCCGCTCGGTGATGTCGAGCGATTTGTTCTTGGCGCGCAGGCCGAGCAGATGCCGGCATTCCTCGACCACGCCGGGCAGCGAGATCGCCTCCTCGTTCAACTCGTAGCGACCGGCCTCGACGCGGGAGAGATCGAGGATCTCGTTGATGAGCATCAGCAGATGCTGGCCGCTGGCGTGAATGTCGCCGGAATATTCCTTGTAGGTCGCCACCGCATGCGGACCGAACAGCTCGGCCTTCATGACCTCGGAAAAGCCGAGGATGGCGTTCAGCGGCGTGCGCAGTTCGTGGCTCATGGTGGCCAGGAACCTCGACTTGGCCAGATTGGCGCCCTCGGCGCGCCGTCGCGCCTCGTCTGAGTTCAGCTTCGCCTGTTCGAGTTCGGCGATGAGCGCTTCCTTTTCCGCCTGATAGGACAGGCCCGCCAGAGCCGTGCGCTGCAGGCGGTTGGCGAGCAGGATGAAATAGATCAGCGTGCCGCCGCACAGCAGCGACAACACCTCCCACATGATGGCGTCGGCCTTGGCGCTGAACAGGGCGACCACCAGAAACAGCGTCGGCAGGAGGGCGCCGCCCGCGGCCATCGGAATGGCCGAGGCGATCATCGACGTCATGCCGGACACCAGAAACACGATCGCCAGCAGGAGACTATGCGCATTCGACGGCGGCGTCGGCGACAGCTCCATCGCGGCGAGCGACCAGGCCGCTCCCGAGAGAATCTCGACCAGCGTGAACAATGTTCGCCATCGCCAGGTCGCGCTTTCCGGCGGCTTCGTGCGGAGATAGGCGGCGGCCAGGCCAAAGCGCAGCGCGACGAAGCCCGAGAGCGAGGCCCAGATGAGCGCCTGGGTCAGCGGCAGCCCGACATAGGCTGCGCCCCCGGCCAGCAGGGTGAGGAGGCCGATGGCGGGCGTCGCGGCCCGGGCGCTGAGCGCGAACTGGCGCACAAGGCCCTCGTAGGGACCGGGATTTTCCGACGTGCCCATAGTGAGATTGAGGCGCGCATGACGGAGCTGGATCGTCATCTTGCGACGGCGCGCGGCTTCGTCGGGGTCGCCTTTGCGGCCGCGTTCGATCATTTCCGCGGTGACTTCACTCATATCCGCCCAACGCCGCGCCGCCACAAAACACCGTCGGGTCATCATGGCGTCTAAACGTTAACGAGCGACTGACGCGACGCTTGAATCCGACGCCCTTTTAGGGTCAGTTTCGTTAATTTTGCAGCGGGAAGGGTCGTCCGTGAAGATCGAGAACGTCAAGCTTTACAATTCCAAATATGCCCCGAACGCGCGGCGCGTGCGGATGTTTCTGGCCGAAAAGGGCCTCGAGACGCCGATGATCGACGTCGATCTGGCCAAATTGGAGCAGAAGACCCCGGCTTTTTCCTCGCTCAACCCGTTTCAGGGCGTGCCAACGCTGGAATTCGACGACGGCTCGACCCTGTGCGAATCCGTCGCCATCTGCCGCTATTTCGAGGAGCTCTACCCCCAGCCGCCCCTGTTCGGCCTCGGCGCCCGCGAGCGCGCCGAGGTGGAGATGTGGCAGCGGCGGGCGGAGCTCTACCTGTTTTTCCCCGTGGCGCAGGCCTACCGGCACACCCATCCCGCCGCGAAAGTCCTGGAGACGCCGCAGATCGGCGATTGGGCCGAAGTCAACAAGGGCCGGGCGCTGGAAAACCTCGCGCGCTTCGACCGGGCGCTGGAAGGGCGCCCGTTCCTCGCCGGCGAAAGGTTCTCGATCGCCGACATCACCGGGCTATGCGCCCTCGACTTCCTGCGCCCGGCCCGGATCGCCCTGCCGGAAGGGCTCGAACATGTGAAGCGCTGGAAGGACGCGCTGTCGGCGCGTCCCAGCGCCGCCGCCTGAGCCTATTTGCCGAGGCGGGCGATGAGGGCCGAAGTGTCCCAGCGTCCGCCGCCCAGGCTCTGCACCTCGGAATAGAACTGGTCGACCAGCGCGGCGACCGGCAGATGCGCGCCGTTGCGGCGCGCCTCGTCGAGGCAGATGCCGAGGTCCTTGCGCATCCAGTCGACGGCGAAGCCGAAGTCGAACTTCCCGGCGATCATGGTCTTGTGGCGGTTGTCCATCTGCCAGGACTGGGCCGCGCCCTTCGAGATCACGTCGATCGCCAGCTGGCGGTCGAGTCCGGCGCGCTCGGCGAAATGCAGGCCCTCCGAAAGCGCCTGCACGAGGCCGGCGATGCAGATCTGATTGACCATCTTGGTCAGCTGCCCCGAGCCCGGTCCGCCCATCAGCCTGCAGGATTTGGCGAAGGCGGCGATAGCCGGCTCGGCCCGCGCATAGACCTCGGGTTCGCCGCCGCACATCACGGTGAGAGCGCCGTTTTCCGCGCCCGCCTGGCCGCCGGAGACCGGCGCGTCTATGAAGCCGAGGCCGAGTTCGGCGGCGCGGGCGTGCAATTCGCGCGCGACATTGGCCGAGGCGGTGGTGTGGTCCACGAAGACGGCGCCGCGCTTCATGCCGGCGAAGGCGCCGTCGGGGCCCAGCGTCACCGAACGCAGATCGTCGTCATTGCCGACGCAGGCGAACACGATGTCCCGGCCGGCCGCCGCCTCGCGCGGGCTCGGCGCGCTGGCGCCGCCATGCTGGGCGACCCAGGCCGCGGCCTTGGCGGGGGTGCGGTTGTAAACGACGACGGAATGTCCGCCGCGGGCGGTCAGATGCCCCGCCATCGGATAGCCCATCACGCCCAGGCCCAAAAACGCGACGTCGCTCAAAGTCTCTCTCCTCGAACATCCCGGCCTGCGCCGACGCCGCTCTATAGCGCGGGCCGGGCCTTTGCGCGACCTTCGCCGCGCCGGCGTTGCGGCATAAGTTTTTGCGAGCGCGCCGCAAATTTGCGCGCCCTGTGATATAGCGCTGCGCCTGAGGCGTCGGAAACCGCGCGGTCGCGCGCGCCAAGCGCGGCGGCGGCCCGCCGGCATTCTCGGGCCAGGAATTTTCGGGCCGGGAGTTTCCGGGCCAAGAAATTGCGGAGCGATGGCATGGGCGAGGGACGCCGAAGGTTTCTGACTGGCCTTGGGCTGGCCGCGGCGGGCGCCGCGCTGCCGGCGCCGGCGCTGGCCGATCCCGCGCCCGCGATCGAATGGAAGCTGACCTCCAGTTTCGTGCCGACGCTCGACCTCATCTACGGCGGCGCGGAGACGCTGGCGAAGACCCTCTCCGAACTCACGGACGCAAGGTTCACGCTGCGCATCTCGCCAGCCGGCGAAATCGCGCCGGCGCTGGAGGCGCTGGAGGCGGTGACGGACGGCCGCGCCGATTGCGCCCACACCGCGCTCGCCTATGGCTGGACCAAGGACCCCAGCTTCATCTTCGCCTCGTCGACGCCCTTCGGCATGAATGCGCGCCAACACGCGGCCTGGCTCGCCGAGGGCGGCGGGGGCGAACTCGTCGACGAACTTCTCGCCGACCGCAAGCTCGCGGCGCTGCCGCTGGGCAATACCGGCGGCCAGATGGCGGGGTGGTTCCGAAGGGAAATTCGCAGCCCCGCCGATTTCGCCGGCCTGAAGATGCGCATCGGCGGTTTCGCCGGCAAGGTGTTCCAGACGCTCGGGGCCGAACCCGCCGTGCTGGCGAAAGACGCCATCTACGGAGCGCTCGAGGGCGGAACGCTCGACGCGTTCGAATGGGTCGGCCCCTATGACGACGAGAAGCTCGGCGAACGCAAGGACGGCCCGAAACAGGTCATATCGAAGGTGGCGCCCTTCTATTATTATCCCGGCTGGTGGAAGGGCGGGATGCAGATGCATCTGGCCGTCAACCGGGAAAAATTCGACGCGCTGCCCCGGGCCTATCAGAGCGCGCTGCGCGCGGCGGCGGCCGTGGCCAACGCCTCGGTGCTGACCCGATACGACGCCGCCAATCCCGGCGCGCTGAAGCGGCTGGCGCTCGGGGGCGCGCAATTGCGGCTGTTTCCGCAAGAGGTCATGGAGGCCTGCTTCAAGACCGCCAACGATCTCTACGCCGAACTCGGCGAGCAGGACGCGCGATTCAAGAAGATCGCCGACAGCTATCTCGCCTTCCGCTCCGACCAATATCTCTGGTGGCAGGTGGCGGAATATTCCTTCGACAATTTCATGATCCGTCAGCGCCGCTCCAAGACCTGAGCGGCCTCAGGCCCCCAGGAGGTCGATCAGCGGCGCGATCAGCGGCTCGTCGGCCGGCGGCATGGGAAAGTCGCGCAAGGCGCCGGCGCGCACCCATTTGACGGCTTGCCCTTCGCGCGGAACGACGAGACCGTCCCAGCGCCGGCAGATGTAGAGCGGCATCAGCAGATGAAAATCGTCATAGGCATGGCTGGCGAAGCTGAACGGCGCGAGGCAGGCCGGCTTGACCGCGACGCCGAGTTCCTCGCGCAATTCGCGGATCAGCGCCTCCTCGGGCCGTTCGCCCGCCTCGAGCTTGCCGCCGGGAAATTCCCACAGGCCCGCCAGCGTCTTGCCGGCCGGGCGCTGTGCGATCAGCACGCGATCGTCGGAGTCGACTAGCGCCGCCGCGACGACGGTCAGCAGTCTCACGAGCGGTAGTCGCCGTTGATGGCCACATAGTCCTTGGTCAGGTCGCAGGTCCAGACGCGGGCGCGCGAGGCGCCGATGTTGAGCTTCACGCCAATGACGATCTTGTCGTTCTTCATATAGGCGGAGGTTTCGGCCTCGCTGTAATCGGGATCGCGTCGGCCCTGATGCGCGACGCGGATGTCGCCGAAATAAATGTCGAGCCGGTCGCGCTCGGCCAGCTCGCCGGCCTTGCCGACGGCGGCGACGATGCGGCCCCAGTTGGCGTCCTCGCCGGCGCAGGCGGTCTTGACCAGCGGCGAATTGGCGATCGACATCGCGATGCGCTTGGCCGCCTTCGCGGAAGCCGCGCCTTCGACCGAGATTTCGATGAACTTGCGCGCGCCTTCGCCGTCGCGAACCACCTGCTGCGCGAGGTCGAGCAACAGTTTGTCCAGCGCGCGCTTGAAGGCGGCGAGGCGGGGGTCGGCGGCGTCGGAAATCTCCGGCGCGCCGCGTTTGCGGGCCGCGCCGGTGGCGAACAGCATCAGCGTGTCCGAAGTCGAAGTGTCGCTGTCGACGGTGATGCAGTTGAACGACTTCTGCACCGACTTCGACAGCATGGCCTGCAGCGCCGCGGCGGCGATGGGCGCGTCCGTGAAGATGAACGACAGCATGGTCGCCATGTCCGGCGCGATCATGCCGGCGCCCTTGGCCATGCCGTTGATGACGACCTCGGCCTCGCCCAGCTTGACGCGGGCGGTGGCGACCTTCGGGAAGGTGTCGGTGGTCATGATAGCCCGCGCGGCGTCCATCATGGCGTCGGGCTTCAGGCCGGCGACGAGGCCGTCGATGGCGTTCTCGATCCGCGTCGGGTCGAGCGGCTCGCCGATGACGCCCGTCGAGGCCATGAAGATCTCGTGCGGCTGCGCGCCGATCGCCTTCGACAGGGCGGCGCCGACATGCGCGACGGCGCTGGCGCCGACCCCGCCGGTGAAGGCGTTCGCGTTGCCGGAATTGACGATGACGGCGCGGGCGACCCCGTGCGGCAGGCTCTGGCGGCACCAGTCGACCGGCGCCGAGGGGCACCTGGATCGGGTGAACACGCCGGCGACGCTGGCCGGCGCATCGAACAGCGCCAGCGTCACGTCGGTGCGGCCGGCATAGCGAACGCCCGCGGCGGCGCTGGCGAAGCGCACGCCCTCGACCGCCGGCAGTTCGGGATAGGACTTCGGGGCGAGCGGCGAAAGCGGGGCAGGAGCGGCCATGTCGGTCAATCTCGGCGGGAGGGAAAGGGCCGGGGCGGGGGCCCCGGCAGGTCGTGCGGCGTGCGGGCTCAGGGCGCCTTGGGCGCGGGCGAAGCCGCGGCGTCCGGCGTCGCTGCCGGCATTGCG
>Ga0316217_10007723_pt1 | contig 10158 bp, 1 predicted proteins | sample 1anoAmetaG_FD_203633 | JGI IMG/M metagenome (GOLD analysis project Ga0316217, IMG submission 203633) | Freshwater microbial communities from Trout Bog Lake, Wisconsin, USA - 1anoA | ecosystem: Environmental > Aquatic > Freshwater > Lake > Hypolimnion/Profundal zone | place: USA: Wisconsin... | reverse complement strand
CAGCTATACCGGCGGCACGGTCGTCAACGCCGGCACCCTGGCGCTGGGGAATGCCAACGCGCTTGGCTCCGGTGCCATGACCCTGTCCGGCGGCAATCTGGATAGTTCCGTTGCCAATCTGGTCAATTCCAATAACAATGCCCAGAACTGGAACGCGGATTTCACCTTCGTTGGCTCGCAGAATCTGAGCCTCGGCACTGGCGCGGTGACGCCCAGCGCCAACCGTCAGGTTACCGTCACGGCCAGCATCCTGACCGTCGGCGGCGCCATCGGCGGCGGGGCCATCAGCTTGACCAAGGCTGGCGCCGGCACGCTGGCCCTTTCCGCGGCGAACACCTATAGCGGCGCCACCGCGGTCAGCGGCGGAACGCTTCGCCTCGGCCCGGGCGGAACCTTGGGCAGCGGCACCTATGCGGGGGCCATCTCCCTCGCCAGCGGCGCGACCTTGGAATGCACCAACGTCAGTGCCGGCCAGACCTTTAGCGGCGCGATCACCGGCGCGGGAGCGCTCACCGCGGACGCCGTCGCCGGCCAAACGCTGACTTTGAGCAGCACCGCCAACACCTACAGCGGCCTCACGACGGTTGCCAATGGGATGCGCATTGCAGCGGCGCCGGCCGACCTTTCCCCCAACACGACGCTCAACCTCGTGGGCAACTCCTCGGTTGGTGGCCAGTTGTACTTGAGCGCAGCCGGCACCGTCCCCAATAACATGACCCTCTCTGGTGTGGGCTTTGCCGATTCAGGCATCAACTTCGGTGCCATCCGGTCGGGCGGGAACACCTTTAGCGGCGTCCTCACCCTGACCGGGACGGGTAATGCACGGATTGGCAGTTACGCTGCCGCCGGGGCCACGATCACTGGACAACTCACCGGCACCGGGGGCGTGGAATTTTTAGAAGGGGACAGCGCCAACAGCCAGAACGGCATTTACACCCTTCAAAACTCCGGCACGGCCAATAACTACAACGGAAACACCGTGATATCCTGTAGCGACTATAACAGCGGCAACTACACCGGCTGCAAATGCACCCTCAAACTGGGTGCCAGTGAGCAGATTCCCAACGGTGCGGGTGACGGCTTGCTCGTGTTCAACGGCGCCAACGCGAACCATATTTCCGTCTTGGAAATGAACGGCTTCAGCGAAACCGTCAACGGGCTGTCCAACGTCGCGGCGGTGGGAGCCATCATTCAAAACACCACCGCCGGCGCTTCGACGCTGACGATTGGCGACGGCAACACCAGCAGCAGTTACTCCGGCGTCATCACGGACGGCGGTACCGGGAAGACCCTGACTTTGACCAAGATCGGTTCTGGCTTGCTGACCCTCTCGGGTGTGAACACCTACATCGGAGCGACCACCATCAGCGCGGGCGAATTGGTAGGCGCCACCGGCGGTTCCTGCTCGAACAGCGCCTTCGCCGTGTCCTCGGGCGCCACCAATGGCGTGCAGGTTCTGGCCGCCAGCGGCCGGTGGGCTTGCGGCGCGCTGACTTACAGCGCCGGCACGACGTACGCCGACTTCAATTTCGGCGGTTTCGCACCCAGCACCACCACTGCGCCGCTGCAAGTCACCAACGCGCTGACCTTCACCGGGACGCCTGCGATCAGCCTCCGCAACTTGGGCCCGGTTACCAACGGCGTTTATCCGCTCATCAAATACGGCACGGTTTCCGGCACGCTCCCGACCACCTTCACGTCGGCAAACGTGAGCGGCACCATCGTCAATTCCAATACGATTAGTACCCTGTATCTGGTGGTGAACAATGGCGGAAACGTGTTGTTGTGGGCCGCCGGCAATGGTCCCTGGGACATCAATGCCACCCCCGACTGGAAGAATCCGACCGGCACGACCGGCTTGAATTACTTGGACGGTGACTATGTGACGTTTGACGACACGGCCAGCGGCGCGTCGCCGATTGCGCTTACCTTGAACACGACGGTCAATCCCGGCAGCGTGACGGCCAATTTGACGAACAAGAACTACACCATCAGCGGCTCCGGCACCATCGCTGGCGCCACCGGGCTGACCAAGAATGGCACCGGCACACTGACACTATCCGGCGCGAGTACCTACACCGGCGGCACGACCATCAACGCGGGCATGGTGAAATTTGCTGGCGCGTCATCCCTGCCCGCGACCGGTCTGATCACCGTCGCCACCAACGGGACCATTGACCTGGGCGGCCAGAGTCTGGCCACGACGGGTCTGGTCACGCTGCAAGGCGGCAGCACCCTGCAAAACGGCACGCTCACCTGTAACAATGCGGGCGAGGCCGGCAACAACCAGTTCACCGGCAGCCTCACCAATGGGACCGGCGCGGCGTTCGTCTCCAATCAGCGGCTGCTGCTGGCCAATACCGCAAGTGGTTCGCTGACGCTCGCGGGCAGCGGCTCGATGACCTTCGGTGGTGATAATGGCGGCAACATGAACTACGTGGCGGTCGGGGCCTTTACTTCCGTCTTGACCCTCAACGGCAGCACCATGAACTTCACCAACTCGACCGTTGGCACTGGCAACGGCTGGTTGAACATTGGCAACAACACTGCCAACGCCAACGGGTCCATTGTGGTCAACGGCGGCACCATGAATGTCGGCACTTGGTTGAAGCTGGGGGGCATCTATAACACCGCGCAAGGCCTCACCTCAACGTCAGCGCTCACCATCACAAACAACGGGTCCGTGACCGTCGGCGGCGGTTCCGCCGGCACCAACGGCATTTTGTTCATGGACGGCGCCATTGGCGACATTACCGCGAACACCGGCGTGGCCACCTTGACGGTCGGCAGTGGTGGCACGCTCACCGTCGCCCAGATTCAGACCGGCACCTCCGGCACGAACACGATCATCCTTAACGGCGGCACGATTGTTGCCAGTGCTGGGGCAACGAATTCGTTCCTGAACCCGGCTCCCGGATTGACGGTCAACGTGCAAAACGGCGGCGTGACGATTAACTCGGGCACGAACAGCATTCAGATTGGGGCCGCGCTGACAGCCAACGGCACCGGCGGATTGACCAAGACGGGCGCCGGCACGCTAACGCTCACCAACGCGAGCACCTACACCGGCGGCACCATTATCAACGGTGGCACGCTGCTCGCCAACAATACGAGCGGCACCGGCACCGGCACCGGTGCGGTGAACATCAACACCGGCGGCACGCTGGGGGGCACGGGAATCATCTCGGGTGCGGTCACCAACAACGCCGGCGGCATCCTCCTGCCGGGCGTGAGTGGCAGCGGCACGCTGACCGTGAGCAACTATCTGACGCTGACGTCCGGTTCCACGAACACCTTTGCCGTGAATGGCAGCACCCCGGCAAATACCAGTGTCGCGTTGGCGGCTCCGGCCACGGTGACCTACGGCGGTGTGCTGAACCTTGTCACCAACGGCACGTTCACCATCGGCCAGACCTTCACCCTGTTCAGCGGCCCGGGCGCGACGAACACGGGTAATTTCGCGAGCCTCGCGGGCAGTCCGGGTGCGGGGATGGTCTTCAGCTTCACCAACGGCGTGTTGAGCGTCATCAGCAGCGCTCCGACGCTGACCAGTGTGTCGCCCAATCCGGTGACCGGCTCGAGCTATCCGGTGACTTTGGGCCTGACCGGCAGCGGCTTCACCGGCGCCACGGCGGTGTTGTTGACCAACGTGACGGCGGCGGCGGGAGCCAGCTACGTGCCCGTGGTGAATAATAACACGAGCATCTCGGTGAGTTTCGTGCCCGGCACGGCGGCCAACAACTGGAACGCCACCGTGGTGAACGGCGGGGCCTCGGCGCAGGTTCCCTTCACGGTGGCCGCACCGACCCAGGCGAGCATCAACTCCACGAATGCGAATTCGGCCGGGGCCGGGAAACTGGTCTTGAGCGGCACCGGTGGCGCGGCGGGCAACAGCTATGCGGTGCAGAGCGCGACGAACCTGACCCCGCCAATAGTGTGGGTGCCGGTGGTGACCAACGTGTTTGGCGCCGGCGGCAGCTTCAGCTACACCAACACGGTGAACACCAATATACCGAGCTTGTTCTTGCGCATCGCACAGTAATCCTTGCGCAGGTTGGGTTGGGTTGGGTTGGACGAGAGGCCGTCGCAGTCATGGTTTGCTGCGGCGGCCTCAACCTTTTTGGATTTTGAACCGGCTCACCGGCCCATGAACCAGCGGTTCCTTTGCTCCCCTGCCCTCCCGCATCATCCCTCGGTAAATGCGCGGCTTTATCCCGAGATCTCGTGATTCGCAATCAATGCGCATGGGTGTATATTACCTTGTAAAATGACCGCCCAAGCACTCGCACCCAGCTTTAACGCAGACGCGCCCTGAACCGCTTCATGCCACCGCCAGATATTTCCATTCGCAAGACCACTCCGAACCGATCCCCTAAACTCGGACAATCCCGTCGCCCGGTACGGCGGCGTGGAGTGACTTGGCTGCTACTGGCGGCCGCTTTTTCTCTGTCGGCGGCGACCGGTTTTGCCGCCGCCATCACTTGGAGCGCTTCCACGACCATCAATGGCGATGCGGATGTGATCACCAACGGCACCGCGTTCTGTGCGTACACCGGGGGAACCACCACCACGACGCTTAACGGCGTGGCATTCACGGCGGGCAACAGCGGCACGACCTGGGGCAGCGTCAGCCTCTCCGGCTTCGGCACGGACAATCAGACGGCCTTTGGGTCAGGCTCCAATGTCTCGCCGTGGTCCACGTTGAGCGCCGCTTACAAAACCGTGCTGGCCGGCGGCGCCTACGGCGGAGCTTCCGCCGGGACCGTGACGTTGAATGGCCTGACCTCGGGCCATCCCTATTCGGTGCAGCTTTGGGCCAACGATAACCGGGGCGGCGGGGAAACCACGCGGAGCGAAACCGCCGGCAGCACCGGCGGCAATACGGTCACGCTGGCGTACGAAGCCAATCAGGCCGCGGGTGGCGGTGGCGTGGGCCAATATGTGATCGGCACCTTCGTGGCCGACAGCACCAGCCAGTCCTTCACCCTCACCCCCTCTGCCAGCGGCTCCGTGCAGCTTAACGCCATCAATGTGCGGGATAATTTTGTTTATGTTTACACCCCGATGACTTTCACCGCCACGCGGGTCAACCTGGCAAAGTATCAACCGGTCATCACCGATTCGGTGAATTCATCGCAGTCGGCTCCGGCGAATGGATTGCCGACGAGTTCATTTATCACCGACGGCCTGACCTGCAACGACAGCTATTGGCAGAGCGGATCCACCTTGCCGCACTGGGCGCAGGTGGTGTTTCCGTTTCCCGCGCCGGTGGGCAGCGTGCAACTGGCGATGGGGCGGGATACCGTTTCGCCGCCAACGGTGTTCTGGCTGCAGTATCTGACGAATGGAACGTGGGTGGATGTGCCCGGCACCACTGTGGTGGGCAACACCAACAAGGAGGTGAATCTCGTCTTCACCACCCCGATCACCTCGTCGTCCTTCCGTTTTTATGATTCCACTGACGGCAATGTTTATCTCCGGGAAATGGCGCTCTATCCGCCCAACGGCACGAATGGGTTTCCCTTTGGCACGGATTTTGACGTGGATTTGGCGCATCAACAGCCGGTTTTTGCCACCGCCAATTCGCCCGGCAATTACCCTTTGCTGGCGGTGGATGGCAGCCTCAGTCCGTCCTCGGCCTGGCAGACCACGCTGGTGGGCAGCAATTCCTTGCTGGTGAACTTGCAGTTCACGAACAAGCTTGGCAGCGCGCATCTCTATTCCGGCGCGACGGGGGTGGGGCCGCTGAGCAATTTCGTGCTGCAATACTGGACGGGAGGCGCGTGGGCCAATATTCCCGGCGGGAGCGTGTCGGGAAACACCAATGGGGCGCTGGTCATTCCCTTCACCACGCCGGTCACCACCACCAAGGTGCAACTGCTATTCACCAACGCCGGCACCAGTGCGGTGCAGGAGTTGTGCATTTTTTCCACGAACAGCAATGGCGGCTATCCGCTGGGGACAGGCGTGAGCACAAACCCGCCGAGCACCGCCAAATACGATACCTTCACGGATTCGTATTACTACCTCAGCAATTCGCTGGCCGGGTATGCCGCGGTTGACAGCAATGGGGTGCCGGTATTGGGGCCGACCGGCCTGACGAACTTCTGGGGTCAGTATCAGGTGCTGCTCAACTACGACAACGGCACCTATCGTTTGCGGAATCGCAACACGGGCCTGTGCCTGTCGGGGGCGCAACTAACGACCAACGCGGGCGCGCTGCTGGCGGATGAACCTTACACGGCGCTGCCGGATCAGGAATGGTTTTTGCTGGCCGCGGATGGATTGAACTTTTATCTGGTCAACCAGTTTAGCGGCTTGGTGATAGACACGTTGGGCGGGAGCCCGGCCCCGGGCGCGCCGTTGGTTCAGAATGTGATGACCAACACCCTCACCCAGCGCTGGCAGTTCCCGCTGGCCGCCGAATTTCCCAAAAAGGGCAGCGGCGGACCCGGCCTCGACGGCATCCAAAACTCCAGTTGGTGCTATACTTGGTGGGTGACCACCGGCACGCCCATTCCGACGAACAATGTCTTTTATCCCATGAACGATGCCGCCTGGTATCTGGGCCCCACCCTGGCTGGTAATTTAATGATTTTCAATCGCCTCTGGCGGGCCAACGGCCAGTCGCAAATTGTGCTGGGGTACAACGAACCAGACCAAGCGAGCCAAGGCAACCTCGATCCCACCAATGGCGCCATCTATTGGCACAACTTCAACAACCTGAACCTGCCCTTGGCGGCTCCGGCTCCCGCCAACGCGGGCAACTCCTGGCTGCCGATATTTTTTGGCTATATCACCAATTGGGGCTTGCGCGTGGATTACCTGCCCGCCCATTTATACCCCGGCAACAGCACCAACCCCTCCTCCGCCATCTGGATCAACTCCCTGCAAAGTGAATACGACACCTGGGGGCTGCCGATGTGGACGACGGAGTTTGGCTGTGTGGACTGGGGTGGCACCGGCAGTTGGAGCGAGGAAAACAACTACAATGCCCTGGCCGAATTCATGTGGCGGGCGGAAAGCTTGCCCTGGCTGCGCAAGTATTCCATCTTCTCGTTCGGCGGTTCTTTGGCGCCCAATCCGTGGACGACGACGACCCCGGCGCCGACCTCAAATTGCTTCGACACTAATAATGTTTTGACGCCGTTGGGGGAATTGTATGGCGCCTGGGATGGTGATGCGAATGTGGAGACCAACAAGGCTTATTACCTGCACAACAGCAGCACCAGCAAACGTCTGGCCAACCCGCTCAGCTCCCAGTCGCTGGATGCGCAAAGCATTCTGGCGCGGGATGGCTCGGTCCAGTGGACACTGGTGTCCGCAGGCAGCGCCAATTTATATTACCTCGTTTCCACTTTGGACGGACGACGGTTGAGTTACAACGGCAGTTCGCTCAGCTTGGTTGCGCCGGGCACCACCGGCACGGCCGCGCAGTGGTCGCTGGCAACCTATCAGTATGGCTGGTATTACTTGCAACACCCGGCCACCGGCAAGGAGCTGTCGCTGGCCTACAACAATACGACCTTCGCCGCCACCTACAGCATGGTCGCCAATACCACCACCGGCACCCCCGTCCAGTGGCGTTTCATCGTGCCCCTGGCTCCGATTCCCTGGACCGGTGGCAGCAACTCCTTATGGGGAACCTTTGGCAATTGGAATTCCGGCATCCTTCCCATGGCGGGCCAACCCGTGACCGCCAACAGCCTGTCCACCGCCCCCCCGACGCAGGGACAACCGGTGACGTTCAACCGCCTGTCCACCGCCAATCTGGTCACGGTGGTGAACGTGACCAATATCCACGTCTCGACCATCACCGTGACCACGCCCGCCGGCCCGGTTTCGATCGGTGGCACCAACACGCTGACGGTGGGCAGTGCCCTGGACCTTTCTGGCGCCAGCCAGGACCTGACCATCACCGCGCCGGTGAGACTGGGCGGCAGCCAGCCCGTGACCATCAACTTCACCGTCACCAACACGCACACGTTGAATATCAGCGGCGCGGTGTCCGACTTTGGCAATGCCTCCCTGAACGTCGCGGGCGGCGGCACGGTGTCGCTGGGCGGGACCAACACTTACAGCGGCGCAACCACCATCAACGCCAGCACGCTGACGATTAGCGGGCTGGGACATTTGGGCGGCGGCAACTATGCGCCGGCCATCACGGACAATGGCGTTTTCAACTACCAGAGCTCCGCCGACCAGACCTTGTCGGGGATCATTTCCGGCACCGGGTCGGTGACCATGAGCGGTTCGAGCACGTTGGTTCTTTCCGGCGCGAACACCTACAGTGGAGCCACCACCATCAGCGGCGGCACGCTGACGCTGGCCGGGGCGGGACAATTGGGGGGCGGCAATTATGCGGCGGCCATTACCAACAATGGGGCCTTCAACGACAACAGTTCCGCCGCGCAGACCTTGTCCGGGATTATTTCCGGGACGGGCGCTTTAAATGATCTGGGCGCCGGCACGCTGACGCTTTCCGGCACCAACACTTACAGCGGCGGCACCACCATCGCGAATGGCACGATTACCCTGGTGAATAGTTGCGAGTTTGGCACCGGCCCGGTGACGGTAAACTCGAATGGCATCGCCTACAATTACTCCGCCACCCCGGTGACCATTACCAATGCGGTCATTCTGAACGGTGGCGAGTTTCACACCGGCGGAGGAAATGGCGGCACGAAGAATATTTGGGCCGGACCTGTTACCCTGACCGCCAGCTCCTATGTGCAGTCGGATGGAGCCACCACCGGCAATGCTTTCGCGGGGGGGTTGAATATGGGCAACAGCGGCTGCACGCTCACCGTCGGTGGCAATGGGAACAATAGCGGCAGTGCCAACAACTTCAACAGCGTCATCAGCGGCGGGCCAAACGCCACGATTCTGGTGAATTCAGTTGGTCTCGCTTATCTGAATGCGGCGAACATCTACTCCGGCACGATCCGCTCCGGCTGGTCCTTGGTCTTGCAAAATGTGAATGCGCTGCAAAACGCCACGCTGGACATGAACGCGGCGGATGGCGGCGCGGTCACACTGGTCAATAATGCCGTCCTCGGCGCGCTGACGGGAGCTCGCAACCTGAACTTGGGCAGCTTCGCGGTGGCCATCGGCAACAGTGGCGCCAGCACCACCTACAGCGGCGCGCTGATCGGCAGCGGTTCGTTAACCAAGCTGGGGTCTGGCACCCTGACTCTTTCCGGCGCCAACACCTACACCGGCAGCACGACCATCAGCGCCGGCACGCTGGCCTTGAGCGGCAGCGGTTCCATTGCCAGCACGAACATCCTCGTGGCCGGTGGGGCGGCGCTTGATGTTTCGGGTTTAACGGCGGCGTTTGCGCCCGGCCGCGGCGCCACGTTGGCGAATGGTTCGATGGGAGCGGTGATCAATGGCGCGGATAATTGCAGCGTGAGCACACTCTTGCTGGTGACGGACGGGATGACCCCCTCGTTCATCCAGACCAACGGCACGATGACCCTGTCGGCGAGCACCGTGATCACGGTCAACAATACCGGTGTGACGCTGGCAGCGGGAACCCATGCGCTGATTGCCGCAGCCGCCACGGGCAATCTTGGCCGGGTGACCGGCGCACTGCCTGCGGTGGTCGTCACCGGCAACGGCGCCGCCGGCCCCGTCTCGTTGCAAATCAATGGCACGGGCGGCTTGGATCTGGTGGTTGCGCCCCTGCCGAAAGTGGTGATAAACCGGGTCACCTTATCAGGCGGCAGTTTGCTTCTGCAAGGCACCAATGGCGCGGCCTCGGGCACCTATTCCATCCTCACCTCCACGAATCTTGCCGTGCCGTTGGCGGGTTGGACCACCAACACCACCGGTTCGTTCACCGCCGGCGGGACTTTTAGCAACGCGATTCCGCTCACCGCCCAGGGGCAACAATTTTTCCTTGTCAAACAACCTTGATACAGCTATATTTCACGTTAAGATCATTAAAAATAAAATCATCAACCAAATAGTTTTTATATGAAAAGCTCTCCTTCAATCCGCCGGAAAAACCCTCGTCAAAGCTCTGGCTTTACGCTGATCGAACTGCTGGTGGTCATCGCCATCATTGCCATTCTGGCCGCCATGCTGCTGCCGGCGCTGTCCAAGGCGAAAATGAAGGCTTCCAGCGCCGTCTGCGTGAGCAACCAAAAACAA
>Ga0316217_10007722_pt1 | contig 10158 bp, 10 predicted proteins | sample 1anoAmetaG_FD_203633 | JGI IMG/M metagenome (GOLD analysis project Ga0316217, IMG submission 203633) | Freshwater microbial communities from Trout Bog Lake, Wisconsin, USA - 1anoA | ecosystem: Environmental > Aquatic > Freshwater > Lake > Hypolimnion/Profundal zone | place: USA: Wisconsin... | reverse complement strand
ACCGCTGCTGGAATCGGCGCGCAAATCCAACGGCCAGGCGTTCATGACCTGCACCGAGGAAAACTGGCCACGCGAACTGGGAAAGGATTTACAGCGGTGGGAAGTCCTCGCCGGCAAACTAAATAAACTCTAGCCGCAAAAAAATCACAAAAGGTGCCGGCACGAATTTGGGGTTTGCGCATTTTGCGCTTTTTTGCGGCCAATTGATTGTTAGCTTTTCCCCATGCGAATTTTGTCAGGCATCCAGCCCAGCGGCACGCTGCACCTCGGAAATTATTTCGGGATGATGCGGCCCGCCATTGAACTTCAGGACAAGGGCGAGACGTTTTATTTCATCGCCGACTATCACTCGATGACCTCGCTGTTCGACGCCGCGCAGCGCCGCCAAAACACCCTGGACGTAGCGCTGGATTTTCTGGCGTGCGGCCTCGACCCGAAGAAATCCGTCTTCTTCCGCCAGTCCGACCTGCCGGAGCACACCGAACTGGCGTGGATTCTCTCCACGCTCACGCCGATGAGCCTGCTGGAAAAATGCCATTCGTTCAAAGACAAATCCGCCAAGGGCATCCCCGTGAACCACGGGCTATTCGCCTATCCGGTGCTGATGGCGGCGGACATCTTGATCTACGATGCCAACGTCGTGCCGGTGGGCCGCGACCAGAAGCAGCATGTCGAGGTCACGCGCGACATCGCCATCAAGTTCAACGAGCAATACGGCGGCACGTTCGTGATCCCCGACCCGCAGATCCGCGCGGAGGTCGCCGTCGTCCCCGGCACCGACGGCCAGAAGATGAGCAAGAGCTACGGCAACACGATTGAGATTTTCGGCGACGAAAAAAACATCCGCAAAAAAATCATGGGCATCAAGATGGATTCGCGCCCGCCGGCCGAGCCCAAGCCGGATGCGGAACAAAATCTCGCCGTCCAGCTGCTCAAGCTCGTCGCGCCGGCCGGCGTGGGAAAAGAATTTGAGGACAAACTTCGCGCCGGCGGCCTCGGCTACGGCGACTTGAAAAAGGCGCTGTTCGAGCATTACTGGAATTACTTCGCCGACGCGCGCAAAAAGCGCGCCGAGCTGGCGGCCAACCTGGATTACGTCAACGGCATCCTCGCCGACGGCGCCACGAAGGCCCGCACGGTGGCGCAAAAAGTTCTGAAACGCGCCCGCAAAGCCAGCGGATTGGAATGAGCCGGCCCGCCGCAATTCAAACCGCGGCCCGTCTCCGTCTGCGCCTGACCGCCACGGCGGAAACCATTGTCCGCTCCGGCCACCCGTGGCTTTTTGCCGACAGCATCCGCGACCAGAACCGGGAAGGAGCGGCCGGCGAACTCGCCGTCATCTACGACCGCAAGGACAAGTTTCTCGCCGTCGGCTTGTTTGATCCCGACTCGCCCATCCGCGTCCGCATGTTGCATACCGGCAAGCCGCAGGCGATTGACGCCGCTTGGTGGCGGGCGCGCCTCGCGCAGGCGCTCGCGCGGCGCGACGGGCTTTTTGACGCCACGACCACCGGCTACCGCCTCATCCACGGTGAAAGCGACGGCTGGCCCGGACTGGTGCTGGATCGCTACGACACGACGATCGTGCTGAAACTTTACACCGCCGCCTGGCTGCCGCGCCTGGATGAAATTCTCGCGCTGCTTCAGGAAAACATTCCAAGCGAACGCATCATTCTGCGCTTGAGCCGGAATCTTCAGCCGGTGGCGAAAGAAAAATACCGGCGGCAGGATGGACAGGTTCTTTTCGGCACCTCGCCGACCGGCCCGGTGATCTTTTCCGAGAACGGGGTGCGGTTTGAGGCCGATGTGCTGCGCGGGCAAAAAACCGGATTTTTCCTCGACCAGCGCGAGAACCGCCGCGAGGTGGAAACGCTGGCGCACGGACGCCGCGTGCTGAATGCGTTCAGTTTTTCCGGCGGCTTCTCGGTCTATGCCGCGCGCGGCGGCGCGAAAGCCGTGACCGACCTCGACATCAGCGCGCACGCTCTGGAATCCGCCAGACGGAATTTCGCGCTGAACCAAAATTTCCCCGGCGTGACCGCGTGCCGGCACGAAACCGTGCAGGCGGACGCGTTTGGATGGATTGAAAAGACGGCGGAAAGATTCGACCTGATCGTGCTCGATCCGCCGTCGCTGGCCAAGCGCGCCACCGAACGCGAAGGCGCCATCCGCGCCTATGAACGCCTGAATTCGCTCGGCATCAACCTGCTCGCCCGCGACGGGATACTCGTCGCCGGCTCGTGTTCCGCCCAGGTTTCGGCGCCGGAATTCTTTGACGCCGTGCGCCGGGCGGCGCTGAAGTCGGGCCGGAAATTTGCGGAGTTAAAGACCTTGCGGCATCCGCCGGACCATCCGGCCGGATTCAAGGAGGCGGAATATTTGAAGGTGATCTACCTGAAGTTTCCGGCGTGAATTGGCTCCAGAGGTAGGACTCGAACCTACAACCACACGGTTAACAGCCGCGTGCTCTACCATTGAGCTACTCTGGAACGTAAATGGGCGCGTAATTTACAAACCCCTGACCGCAGCGTCAATTTCATTCGTCATGTTTTCTGGCAGCGCGGACAGAAAAATGTGCTCCGGGACGCCTGCACCAGCCGCCGGATGACGGAACCGCACCGGGCACACGGCTGGCCGGCCCGGTCGTAAACCAGCAGGCGTTCCTGATAATAATCCAGCCCGCCGGCGGCGCGGCCAAAATAAAACAATCCGTCGGTTTTTCCCGGCGCGAAATTCAACGGGATCGTGCTGCCGCAGCGGATAGCCTCGGCCAGCACCAGCCGGATGCCCGCCCGCAATTTTTCCGCCTCGCGGAGCGTCAGCCGGTTCGCCGGCCGGCGCGGGGAAATTCCCGCCCGGAACAGCGCCTCGCTCGCGTAAATGTTGCCGACCCCGGCAACCAGCGACTGGTCGAGCAGTTTCACCTTGATGGGCTGGCGCGATTTTTTCAACTGCCGGGCGAACGCGGCGGCTTGAAAAGCGCCGGTCAGCGGCTCCGGCCCCAGTTTTTCCACCGCCGAAAGGTCCAGCGTTAGCCGGCCAAAATACCGCGTGTCCTCGTAGATGAAATCCCCGCGCCCCAGCGATAAAACCACCGCCGCGTGTTTCGGCAGCGGTCCGCCTTTCCGCGCCAGATACATGCGGCCGGTCATGCCGAGGTGGCCCAGTAAAATAAATTCCATCCGCAGCGGCCGAGAACGCAGCCCGAACAGGAGATACTTTCCACGCCGTCTCACGCTTTTGAACTTCGCACCGGTGAGCATGCGGGTTAGGTCGCGCGGCGAATTGGGCGACACCACCTTCGCCCGGCGGACCTGGACGGCGCGGATGGTTTTCCCGCGCAGCAGCGGACGCAGATGGCGCACGAGCACTTCGACTTCAGGGAGTTCGGGCATAAAGCAAACAACTTTTTTCTTCAGGTTTCTTGGCCGCCGCCATCGTTCCGCCCCGGCAACAAGGCCAGCACTTCCGCATCGCCCGTCGCCAAAAACTGCCGGTAATACTGCCCCACCGCGCCAAAATCGGGATCCACCAGCAGCGCCCAGACTTGGTCCGCAATGCGCCCCAGTTTTTCATAGGCGCCGGCGGAAGCCACCGGCACCGCGAGATAAACTTTCCGCGCCGCCTGCTTTCTGGCCGAATGCACGGCAGCCTCGGCGGTCGCGCCGGTGGCCAAGCCGTCGTCCACCAGCAAAACAATTTTGCCGGCGAAGTCCGTTTTTTTGGCGCCATGAAATTTTTCCTGATATTCCCGGAGCCGGGATTTTTCCTCGGCAATTACGTCCGCCAAGGCCATTTGCAATAGTGGGTTGCTGCCGGCGTATTCTTCATCCAACAGCATCACGCCGGCCTCCGCCAGCGCGCCCACGGCAAATTCGCGGTGCTGCGGATGGCCGATTTTACGGACGACCAGCATGTCCAGCGGGCGTTGAAGCACCTGCGCCACCGCCGCCGCCACCACCATCCCGCCGCACGGCAAGCCCACCACGACATCCGCAGCCGCACCGGTTTTCCGCAGGTAAAGCCCCAGCTCACGGCCCGCATTCTGACGCGACTCGAATCTCACAAGAAAACCGTGCGTCCGTTCCGGAAAAATTGCAAACGAAAGCCGGGGCGTGAAATGGTTGATTGGCGAATCGTTGCCCCGGCCGCACGCGGCGCCCGTTCCCGCTTCCACGCTCCATCCCTAACCGGTCACCAGCGTGCCGACCTTTTCACCCATGACGACTCGCTTCATGTTGTGCGGCTTGAAGAAGTCAAAAACGATGATGGGCATCTTGTTGTCCATGCACAGCGAAAATGCCGTGGAGTCCATCACCTGGAGCCGGCGCTGCAAGGCCTCGATGTAGGAAATTTTCTCGTAACGCACCGCCTTGGGGTTTTTCTTGGGATCGCTGTCGTAAATCCCGTCCACCTTGGTCGCCTTCAAGACCACTTCCGCGCCGATTTCATTGGCGCGCAGCGCGGCGGCGGTGTCGGTGGAAAAATACGGGTTGCCGGTGCCGCCGCCGAAGATCACCACCCGGCCTTTCTCCAGATGCCGCACGGCGCGGCGGCGGATGAACGGCTCGGCGATCTGCGACATGGCGATGGCGCTTTGCACGCGCGTCGGCGCCCCAAGCTTTTCCAGCGCGTCCTGCAGCGCGAGGGAATTGATGATCGTCGCCAGCATCCCCATGTAGTCGCCGGTGGCGCGTTCGATGCCGCGCTCGCTGCCGCTCAGTCCGCGAAAGATGTTGCCGCCGCCAATGACGACGACCACCTGCACGCCCAGTTCGCGGACTTCGCAGATTTGCCCGGCCATGCTGCGGACCGCCTCGGGCGAGATGCCGTTGCCCGTTTCACCGCCGAGCACTTCGCCGCTCAACTTGAGGAGCACGCGGGAAAATTGGGGACGCTTGGTTTTAATCATAAAAAAATGACGACGCGTGCGAAGTCACGCGAATCTTTTAACAACCAATCGCCCGCCGGTCAAACCAAACTCAATTCAACCGCTCGATGTGCAGGTCGGCGCGGACGATGTTGCCGTCCTCCGGCGAGATGAAGATGTCGCCGATTTCCATGATCGCGTCGGGCTTGCCCAGCTTGGCGGCCCAGAGCCGCACTTTCCAGGTCAACCCGTCGTCGCCGCGCTGAAGCCAGAGCTGGGAGTATTTGAGTGTGAACGGCTGGAGCAGCTTCTGCATCGTGGCCATCCTCAACGCCCCGTCGGAATCCACCTTGAGCTTTTTTAGGTCGAGCACATCGGCGTCCCTGCCGCCGCCGAACATTTTCCACGGCCGGCTCACGTCCAGCTTCAACCCGGAGCCAAACTTGACCTCCACAATCTTGCTCCGCGCGTCGGGGTCAAAATACGCCACGCGCCAGATGCTGGGCGTGAGGCCGGCGATGGATTTGTCGGAATTGATTTTCAGCACCCGGTCCCGGCTCGGCTCGCCGACGAAACGGTTGCCGTCCTTCGCCAGTTGGAACGCCGTCGGCTCCGGCCCGGCAAAGGCCGGCACCAGCGCAGACAACAGCAGTGCGCCGGCCGCGACGAGGCGGAAACAATTTGATTTTATTTTCATAAATGGACCTTGATCTTTTCGAGCACCTGCCGCGAAACCGGCTCGTCGCCAAAGGTGCCCACCCGGATGCGGATTTCGGTAATCGTGTCCGCCTGTTTGATGAGCAGAATTTCCACTTTTTTGTCGTTGCCGGTGCGCGCAATAATTTTGTCGCTGACCCCATCCTTGGCGTCACTCACGATGGCGAACTGCAAATCGTGCAGCCCCGCCAGCGTGGCCGCATGCGCCTGACCGAGTGACGCCGGTTCAGTGTCCTTCAACTGGCCGTCAAGGTAAATCACGGTGCCGGCGCCGGCCGCCGCCGCGCCACCGATCAGAAACAGCGCGCAGCCGTTGCACAAAATGAGTCCCGAAAACGCGATGGCAAAAATGATGATTGAATTTTTCATGGCGTTCATGATTTGTTCTCCTTGCGGCAACCCTCATATAATTTGATGAAAAATGCAAACTTTTGTTCACCTGCGGCCCACGGCATTTCAGGCTGCTGAATTTGCCGGGGGCATCACCGCAAAAAAAACGGCGCGAACCAGAAGTTCGCGCCGTTCAGGTTTAAGCCGATGAATTATTTCTTGCCCTTTTTGGCGCCGCCCGTCGGCACCGTGGCAATGGTCTGCAGGATGCGGCCCGCGATCTTGTAGGGGTCGCCCTGGGAGTTCGGCCGGCGGTCTTCCAAGTAGCCGCGGTAGCCGTCGGGAATGAAGCTTTGCGGCAGGCGCACGGAGGCGCCCCGGTTGCCCACGCCGTAGTTGAACTTGTCAATGGACTGCGTTTCATGCAGGCCGGTCAGGCGCAGATGATTGTCCGGGCCGTAGACGGCGATGTGCTCGTTTTTGTATTTGTCGAACGCGGCCATGAGGCCCTCGAAGTATTCCTTGCCGCCGACTTCGCGCAGGTGCGTCGTGGAGAAGTTCGTGTGCATGCCGGAACCGTTCCAATCCACGTCCTTGCCGAGGGGCTTGCAATGCCAGTTCACATCCACGCCGTATTTTTCGCAAAGGCGCATCATGAGGTAGCGGGCGACCCAGACCTGGTCGGCGGCGTTCTTGGAGCCTTTGCCGAAGATCTGGAATTCCCACTGGCCCTTGGCCACTTCGGAATTGATGCCTTCGTGGTTGATGCCGGCGTCGAGGCAGAGCTGGAGGTGGGTGTCCACGATCTCGCGAGCGACGCAGCCGACGTTCTTGTAGCCAACGGCGGTGTAGTATTCGCCCTGCGGAGGCGGGAAGCCGCCGCCCTTCGGGAAGCCAAGCGGGGCGCCGTCCTTGTAGAGAAAATATTCCTGCTCGAAACCAAACCAGGCGCCGGGATCATCAGGAATCGTCGCGCGGGCGTTGCTCGGATGCGGCGTCTTCTTGTCCGGCATGAACACTTCGCACATGACGATCGCGCCATTCTGCTTGGTGGTGTCGGGATAGACGGCCACGGGCTTGAGGAAGCAATCAGACGTGCGGCCTTCAGCCTGGCGCGTCGAGCTGCCGTCGAAGTTCCACCAGGGAAGCTCTTCGAGTTTGGGAAACTTGGCGAACTCCTTGAGGGTGGTTTTGCCGCGGATGTTGGCGACGGGTTCATAGCCGTCGAGCCAGAGGTATTCTAGTTTGTATTTTGGCATGTGCTTAACTTTTTGTTGTCAGTGAGGAACGGTTCTTTTGGCCCGTTCGCACCATAAGCGAGGGCTGAACCTGTGTGCGAAATGATTAGCAGGGCGGGTGCCAGTCCGCAAGATTTTTGCTCGGCCAACCGTGATAAATCTCCTTTGGCCACGTGTGCCAACGGGTTTGCGCGTTTGGAAAAATTTGGCCGTCCCGGCGGCGGCGCGGCGGCGCGGCTATTTTCTGTTTGGATTTGGCCAGCCTGCTAAAAAAATCTCATTTTCCGCGCAAAGCCGCTTTGCATCGCCGCCGGAATGCGACATATTCGACTCGCCGGATGCTGAAAGTCAAAGACACATTGCGCGCGACCGTCCACCTGGGCTTTGACGGCCGGGTTTTCAAGGCCTATCACGGCCCGAAGGCGGAGGAACGCTTTGACAACGAAGTGCGCGTGCTGCGACATCTCAAGGCCAAAGGCTGCGGCTTCGTGCCGCGCCTGCTGGAAGCCGACCGCGAAAACCTGCGCATCATCACCACCAACTGCGGCACCCGCGTGGAGCAGCTGGACGAAAAGCGTCGCGCGGAAATCTTCGCCGAGCTGGAGAAGTTTGGCGTGCGCCACGACGACCCGGACGTGCGCAACGTGACGTATCGCTTTGCCGACGGCCGTTTCTGCGTGATTGATTTCGAGTTCGCCACCATTCTGCCGGAAACACCCGCGTCATGATCCAACCGCAAACAGAGTCGCGCGAAGAAGGCAAAGGCGGCGAAGGCATAACCACCTTCGCCGACTTCGCAGCCTTCGCACGAGGTTATTAATCAGCAAATGAAACCGCCTTCAAAAAAATCCGCCGCGAAAGCAGGCCAGCTCCGATGGTTTGGCTGGACGGACATCGGCCGCGTGCGCACGAACAACGAGGATGCCTTTCTCGGCCTGCGGTTCGATGCGCAGGAAGTCCACCGGCTCGGCAAATTCGGCGAGGCTTCGCTCGCGGAGCACGATTTCACATTTGCCGTGTGCGACGGCATGGGCGGCGCCAAAGCCGGCGAATTCGCCAGCAACATCGCCGTGGAAAAAATCACCACCCTGCTCCCGCGCGCCTTCGACCACGCCAAGCGCGGCCTCCACGCCAGCTTTGCGGACGTGCTGGCCGAGCTTTACGAGCAGATCCACCGCGCCCTCGTTTATCTCGGCCGCAGCTACGACGAATGTCATGGCATGCAGACCACCATGAGCCTGGCATGGTTCACGCCGGGCTGGCTGTATTTCGGCCACGTCGGCGACACGCGGATTTATCATCTGGCCAATGACAAAAATGAACTCCTCCAGCTCACGGAGGACGACACCCATGTCGCGTGGCTGCTGCGGAACGGAAAAATCAAGGACTACGAAGCCCGCACCCACCCGCGCCGCAATGTCCTTCAAAAAGCGCTCGGCGGGGAAAATCAGTTCGTGGACCCGCAGGCCGGCGCCGTGGCCTGCCGCCCCGGCGACACCTTCCTGCTCTGCTCGGACGGCTTGACGGAAGGCCTTTATGGCCATCACATCGTGGAACTGCTGCGGACCGGGGGCAAAAATTTCAACCCTGCCCAAGCCCTCGTTGAGCTCGCCGTCAAAAATGACGGCCGCGACAACACCACCGCCCTCGTCATCAAAGTGGTTTGATTAAAAAAGAAAACCGGCGGGCAACTCGCGTTGCCCGCCGGGCGATCCCCCGATTCCTCCTCCTTGGACTAAGCTCAGTCGTGGTAACCAAGTTCGCCGTGTTCGGATTCGTCGAGACCGGTGATTTCGACTTCTTCCGTCGGGCGCAGACCCACGAGCAATTTGGTGATGTAGGCGATGACCACGGTGGCGACCACGCTCAAGATGATGGTGATGACCACGGCCTTGAGCTGTTCCTTGACGAGCGGTTGGAACCAGCTGTCGGTGACGTAAGCCTTGAGGTTCGTCGCCAGGTTTCCGTTGACCGAGTTGCGGGCGAGCATACCGGTCATGATGGCACCGGTGGTTCCGCCGATGGCGTGCACGCCGAACGTGTCCAGCGCGTCATCATAACCGAGCCAGGCCTTGACCTTGTAGCACATGAACCAGCAGATGGTGCCGGCCGCGAGACCGATGTAGATCGAGCCTTGGGGCGTCACGAAACCGCAAGCGGGCGTGATGACCACCAGGCCAGCGACGGCGCCGGAGCAGAAACCGAGCACGCTCGGCTTGCCCTTGACGATCCACTCCCACATCGGCCAGACGAAGGACGCGATGGCCGTGGCAATCGTGGTGGTGGTGAAGGCGTTGGCCGCCACCACGTCAGCGGCGACCGCTGAACCCGAGTTGAAACCATACCAGCCGACCCACAGCATGCCGGTGCCGATGTAGGTGAGCACGAGGCTGTGCGGCGCGAAGTTCTCCTTGCCGAAGCCTTTGCGCTTGCCGAGGATCAGGCAGAGCACGAGCGCCGACCAACCGGACGTCATGTGCACCACCGTGCCGCCGGCGAAGTCAATCGCCTTGATCTTGGCGTTGGCGTTCCACACGCCGTTCATGATGCCGTTGATGCCCCAGACCGCGTGGCCCTGGGTGAAGTAAACAATCAGCATCCACAGGGTCATGAACACCAGGATGGCCTTGAACTTCATGCGTTCCGCGATGGCACCAATGATGAGCGCCGGGGTGATGATGGCGAACATCAATTGGAACATGGAGAACACGTTTTCCGACACCCAGTAGGAATAATTGGTGTTGGGCGCGGAGGTGACACCTTTCAGCATCCAATCAATCGTTGGGCTGCCGACCCAGCCGGCAATCACGTCTTCCTTGGCCGACGCGCCGGTGCCGCCGAAGATCATGCCGTAGCCGACGAACACCCAGAGGATGGTCACCAGGCCGGTGATCAGGAAGCATTGTGCGAGGACGGACAGGACGTTCTTGCGGCGCACCATGCCGCCGTAGAACAGTGCCAGGCCGGGCAGCGTCATGAACAGCACGAACGCTGTGCTGGTGA
>Ga0316217_10007721_pt1 | contig 10159 bp, 8 predicted proteins | sample 1anoAmetaG_FD_203633 | JGI IMG/M metagenome (GOLD analysis project Ga0316217, IMG submission 203633) | Freshwater microbial communities from Trout Bog Lake, Wisconsin, USA - 1anoA | ecosystem: Environmental > Aquatic > Freshwater > Lake > Hypolimnion/Profundal zone | place: USA: Wisconsin... | reverse complement strand
CTTGCGGCAGACGAGATCGAGCTTCGCTTCCTGCGCAGCGGCAAGATCCGTCGCGGTACGCCAGTAACCGCAGGAATAGATCATCCGCGGGTCGAGCATCCGCTCGTACAGGTCGTCGCCGACGTCGTAGTGGACCGCGCCGACGCGGAACGCGCGCCGGCCCTTCTGCAGGTTGACGAGCGCGGCCTTCAGCGCGAGCCAGCGCTCCGCGAGCGTCGACAGGTGGGTGTCCACGCCGGCGCGCAGCGCGCGCGTCAGCAACTGGTCGACCGCCGGGGCATCCCACCAGCCGTCCATGTAGGCCTCGCCCACCGCGAGCGAGCCGCCGAGGAGCACCCGCTGGTAGAACCGCGGGTCATGGACCGCCAGATCCCACGGGCGGTCGCCGCCGGCGCGGATGTCCGCCGAGGCGAGCCATCGCGAGAGCAGTTCACGCGCCGTGACCCGCCGTGGATGGGTGAGGGCGTCTATCCAGCGCAGCGAGGTGGTGACCATGACCTCTCCCTGTCGCAGCATGATCCTTGCGTCGCTCCGTTCGGAAGGCTACCCGCCACGGCGTCCCCCTGGCGTCCGCACTAACCGGGCCGGGCTCGCCTGCGACGGGTTTCGTGTTGTACGTGAGGGGGCGCCGGGCCGGCCACGAGGCCCATGACGAAGAACGCGGCCGCCTTGCGGCGAACCGCAAGCGGCCGGCCGGCGGACCGGCCTCGCGTCCCTGCCCGCCGGACGCGCAACGGATATTGGGCGGATCCGAAAGGCGCGCGGGCAGCACCGCATAGGCGGCCATGCTGCGGCGCGATGACAATGGTCGGGCGGGTCGTCGCCGCGCAACGGCTGCAGGCCGGGTTTCAAACCGAATGGCTCACAATGACTCCTGCGGCATGGCTGCCGCACCACCGGGCGCGTCCCGTTACTGGTCCGTCGTGCAGGGGTGCGTCCTGCTCGCCGCCGTCGCGCTGGTCGGTGCACTGCTCGTGGCCCCCGCCGTGGGGCTCGTCGTCCTCTGGAACGTGCTGATCCCGGCCGCGCCGGCGCTGGTCGTCGTGGCCCCGGGCCTGTGGCGAAACGTCTGCCCGATGGCGACCGTCAGCCTGCTTCCGCGCCGGCTCGGGCACTGGCGGCGCCGCGTCCCCTCGCCCCGTGCCATCGGCATCCTCTACCTGCTCAGCGTCGCGGCCTTGAGCCTCGCCGTGATGCTCCGGCACGCTGTCTTCGATACCGGCGGCCCGTCCAGTGCGGGGCTGCTCGTGGCCGCCAGTACGGTCGCCTTCGCGATGGGGCTCGTGTACGAAGGCCGGAGCGGCTGGTGCACCTCGCTGTGTCCGATCCATTCGGTCGAGAAGCTGTACGCGCGGGCGCCGGCCTTCACGCTGCCCAACGCGCGCTGCGCGTCCTGCCGGCGCTGCACGACGCCCTGCCCCGACTCGACACCGGGCATGACCTCGGTCCGCAGCCGCTCGCCGCTGGGCCGGCGGGTCGGGACGGTCATGACGGGCGGCTTCGCAGGCTTCGTCTGGGGGTGGTTCCACGTGCCCGACTATTCGGGCGCGATCACGGCGGTCCAGCTGGTGACGTGCCTTGCGTGGCCCCTGGCAGGCGCGGCGGCATCATCCGTCGCATACCTGGCCGCGCGGGCCTGGCTGGCGCCGTCCGAATCCGCGCTGCAGAGGCTGGACAACGCCTTCGCGGCCGCTGCGGTGAGCGCCTACTACTGGTATCGGCTGCCCGCCCTGATCGGCTTCAACGCCTTCCACGACGCCGGCCTGCTCTACGACCTGTCCGGCGGGTTGCCGTCGTGGACCCCGTTCGCCCTGCGAGCGCTCACGACACCGTTCTTCTTCTGGTTCCTGGTGGTCAGGAACTCGCCAGGCAGGACGTGGATGGTTCGCCCGGCGACGATCCCGTTGGCGACCGCGGCGACCGGGCGTTGACTCGGCTCCGGCGCTGCGCAGCCGGCATGACGTAGCCGCGGCGCCGGGCCCGTCCCGGCGCCGGTCGCCCCCTGCGGTCAGGGCGTGGTCGGCGAGCCTGCCGGCTGGGCGCGCAGGTATGTCACCGCCTCGCGTGCCGCCTTGCGGTTCAGGTCGGCCACGATCTCGTGCAGGAGGCGGTTGACCTTTTCCTCCGGCTTGAAGCTGACCATGTACGAACCGGCCTTGACTTCACCCGAGTCGAACGTCCGCGACCACTGCGCGACACCGTTCTCGTTCACGAGGCTCACGTCGAGCGTGACCTTGACTCCCGGCGTGATCGCGAAGCCCAGATTCTCCAGCTGGTGATAGGCGTAGGAGAACTGCGTCACGTGCGGCCGCACGATCGCCCGGTACGCCTTCGCCCGCTCGAGCGAGGTGGCGGCATCGGCGCCCCCCGGAAGTACTCCGACCACGCGGCCCTCGAAACCTCGCGCGTCACGATCCCGATCGGGATGCTCAACGTCGTGGCGGACGCCGTGAACGTGGTCGGCGAGCCCTTGTAGATGTACTCGACGTCCCCGCGGTCCATGTAGACCAGCACCTTGCCGTCGATCTTGTCCGGCGCGGCCACCGCCTCCTTGGGAACATAGTCCGGCATGTAGCCCACGCTGTAGGAACAGCCGGCAAGCAACGCCGCGGCAAGGATCGCGAATACGGCGCGGGCCCGGCCGCCGCGCAACGTCATGGTCCGGTTCGATCTGTCCATCGAGGATCCTCCTGCACTGATCCGTGTGGCGTGCCTAGTGAGCCGGTGGGACGACTGCGGTCAGCAGGCCGTCGGCCGCGAACTCCAGGTGGTGTTCGCCGTAGCGAAGCGACGTGCCGTCCGCGTTCTTCCCGTCGGGAACGCCGAGCACTCCCAGTACCGCGTCGCGAGTCATGCCCAGCCTGAGCGTGCCGCGGCAGGTCGCCCGATCGACCTTGGTCGCCTGGTCGCAGGCGGGCTCGACGGGCACCAGGGCGAGCGACACGGTCGGCGCTGGCGGCTTTTCCGCGACGAGCTTGATGTCGAGCGGATTCGGCTTCAGGCCCCGGGTGGCGCCCGTCGCGGCATCGACGCCGGCGCCGATGAGCCCGCCGAGGACGACGTTGCCCGCCATGCCTGCAGCCCCGGCGCCGACGATCTGCGACCGCACGTCCGCATCGACGCGTTCGTAGCCGGCCATCTCGACGATGACGTGGTAGTCGTGCTTGCGCTTCAGTTCGACGCTGCAGGGCGTGCGGCAGCGATGGCCATCGGAAATCTCGACTTCAGCGCCGCCCGGATCCGTGTTCACGACGAGCACTTCGGTACTGCCGCGCGTAACCGTCGCACAGCCGGCCGTCGACGCGATCAGCGCCAACGCGGTGGCGGCGGCAAGAGCGGTCTTCATCCTGAAGGGCCCCCACTCCCTGGCGCCCGCGCAGGCGCCTCATTCTGGTTCTGCGGTCCGACGCGGACTCTCTGCTGCATCGGCGTCCTGCAGGCTAGCACCGCGGCCTTCGGCGCCGGTTTCTCTTTTCGAAACGGGACGGTCGCCGGCAGGCACGTGCGCGCATGGCGGTGTGGCGCTGGCGCGACGCCTCGATTCCGCAGGACCCCGCCGCGGCGCCTGGCCGCCATGCCGGCGGCTGCCGCCGTCCCCGGCGCGCCGGGCGCGCCGGCGCGCGCGCACGTCCCGCTGACGACAAGTCACTGACCGCGGAAGGAAAGAGAACCGGCCGGCATGGCGACGTCTCCATCTTCACGAGACCGTCGCGCAGCAGTCACGAATCCGCAATCCGGCTCGACGATCGTGTTGCCCGGACGCCAAGCCCCGCTTGCGGGCGTGTCCCGGCGTGCGAACCGCGCGCCGCTCATCGGCACCCGTGCCGCACAGTCAGGAAGTTGGAGTCGAACGAATGCATCATTTCCCGAACCGGGCCGCGCTGCGCCGCGCCATCACCGCCGCCCTGCTCGCGTCCGTCGCCGTCGCCGGGGTTGCCACCGCGGAATCCGATCCGACGGATCAGGTCAGCCTCGGTACCGTCGGGTCGTCGCTCGGCAGCGTCGACGTCATCGTGGCACGCGATTCGATCGAGGCGGTCGCCCCGGTGCAGGCGAACCTCGCCGCCATCGAGCCGCAGACGGTGATCTCGCGCGCCTTCATCGAGGACCAGGTACCGCCGACCGGCAACTTCAACTCGATCATCGGCATCGCGCCGAGCATGGCGACGACCCCCTCGCCGAACGGTCCGGGCCTGTCCGACACGTCGACGACGATGCGGGGCTTCAAGGACAACCAGTACAACGTCACCTGGGACGGCATCCCGTTCGGCGACACCAACGACCCGTCGCACCACTCGACCTCCTACTTCCCCTCGTCCGTCATGGGCGGCGTGGTCGTCGAGCGCGGCCCCGGCAACGCCAGCAACATCGGCCAGGCGACCTTCGGCGGCAGCGTGAACCTGTTCTCGAAGACGCCGTCGGACACCCGCAGCACGGAAATCTACGAGTCGCGCGGGAACTGGTCGACGAACCTGTTCGGCATCGGCTACGAGAGCGGCCGCATGGCCGACATGAACGACGCGACGCTGCAGTTCAACTACCAGAAGCTGCAGAGCGACGGCTACCTCAAGTACAACGACCTCAGCAGCGACAACCTGCTCGGCAAGTTCACGCGCAAGCTCGGCCAGAGCACCACGCTGACGCTCTTCGCGCAGTACAACGACGAGTTCCTGCACCTGCCGGACAACTGGGTCGGCCCGACCGCCGCCCAGGTGCAGCAGTTCGGGATCGGCTACGGCGGCCTGAACCAGGACCCGCGCAGCATGGCGTTCGCCGGCTACAACCACATCCGCAAGCAGACGGACATGGAGTACGTCCGCCTGCAGACCGACTGGGGCAACGGCTGGAAGACCGACAACAACCTGTACACCTACGCCTACAAGAACTACACGGTCGCGGGCGACAGCCCGGACCAGGCCGGCGACCCGGGCCAGATGGCGGCCTGCGGGGCGGCCGGCGGCGCGATCCTCGAGAACGAGGTGTGCACCGGCCACAAGGGCTCGACGCCGGGCGACGTGCCTGGCAACGACAAGCTGAACCAGTATCGCGTCGAGGGCGATATCTTCAAGGCGACCTACGACACCGGCGTGGGGCTGCTGCGCACCGGCTTCTGGGCCGAGACCTCGCACACCCACCGCCACAAGTACTACATGGACCTGACCACCGGCCAGTTCACCGGCAAGGTCAAGAACGACCAGGGCTCGAGCTGGGACAACTACCAGCCGTTCGCGGAGTTCGAGTGGGCGGCGGCGGACGGCCTGACCGTCACCCCGGGCGTGAAGTACATCAACTTCACCCGCAACCTCGCCGCGGCGCAGAACAACGGCAACGGCCCGTTCTACGGCTCGTACAAGTACACCGACACGCTGCCGTTCCTGACCGTCAACAAGCGCTTCGGCGCCGAGGACTCGATGTACTTCCAGTTCGCGAAGGGCTTCCAGATCCCGACGCTGGACTACACCTACGTGACCAACCCCGGCAACACGCCCAAGCCGCAGACCACGACCAACTACCAGCTGGGCTTCGTCCACAAGGACCAGCACCTGACCTGGGACCTGGACGTCTACCAGATCGACTTCAAGGACCTGGTGCTGTCGCAGTACAACGGCACGCAGACGATCTTCTACAGCGCCGGCGGCGCCCGCTACAAGGGCATCGAGGGCGAGATCGCCTACCAGATCGGCGGCGGCCTGTCGGTGTTCGCGAACGGCTCGGTCAACAGCGCCAAGTTCGTCGACATCAACGACCTGCAGGTCGCGACCGACCAGAACGGGGCCGGCGTGTCCAGCGCGTTCACCTACAACGGTGCCGCGCCGACGAACGGCTCGATTCCCTACGCGCCGAGCTCGACGGCCGCCGCGGGCATCCTGTACCACGCCGGCCCGGTGGCGGCGTCGCTCAACTATGTCCGCACCGGCGAGCAGTACGCGGTACCGGGCGAGATCGCCGCCTACCGGATCCCGGCGTTCGACAACGTCGACATGAACGCGAGCTACACGTTCACGAACCTCGGCAACGGCCTGCAGTCGCTGAAGCTCGCTGTGAGCGTCTACAACGTCGCGAACAAGCGCAACCTGACGCTGATCACGACGGGCCCCGACGAGTTCAACTACCAGGCGCCGCGCAGCTTCATGTTCACGGTCCGGGCGAAGTTCTAATCCGCGTCGACCGCCGCCACGACGGGCACCGGCCCGCGAGGCGGCATGGCGGGGAGGCGGCCGCGCAAGGCCTGCCCTCCCCGCACCCGCGCTGCCGTCCGCCCGACGGCAGCGCATCGCCGGGCTGCGCCGCCCGTCGCCGGCATACAATGCCCGGATGAATCCGCCCATCCCCGAACCGGCCTTCTCGGACGAAGACCTGCGCGCTTGCGTGCGCGTGCTGCGCGCCGTCGACGCCGACCGCTCGCACCTGACCCGACTGTCGCAGGAGGAACGCCGCGAACTGCTGACGCTCGCCGGCCTCGTCGCCAAGCCGGAGCGCCGGGACCTGGTCAGGATGGCCAAGGCCTTCCGGCGCGCCGAGCGCGAGGCGCAGCAGGCCAGGGATCGGCGGGCGATCGAGCAGGCGGGACTGCGCGTCCAGCGCCGGGCGGCGGAGTACTCGCCGCTGTGGCTCCCGCCGCCGGAGGCCGGGAGCGACGCGGCGGGGCCGGAACTCCACCGGCAGCGGTCCTGCTACGTCTGCAAGCAGGCGTTCACCCGTGTCCACCGCTACTACGATTCCATGTGCGAGGCGTGCGGGGACTTCAACTACGCGAAGCGGGAACAGACGGCCGATCTCGCCGGCCATTACGCGCTGGTGACCGGCGCACGCGTGAAGATCGGCTTCCAGGCGGCGTTGAAGCTGCTGCGCGCCGGGGCGCACGTCGTCGTCACGACGCGATTTCCCATCGACGCCGCCGACCGCTTCGCGCGCGAGGCCGACTACGAGGCGTTCTGCGGCCGGCTGCAGATCCACGGCCTCGACATGCGGCACACGCCCAGCGTCGAACTGTTCGCGCGCTTCCTGGTGGAGCGCCTGCCCCGCCTGGACTACATCCTCAACAACGCGTGCCAGACGGTGCGCCGGCCGGCGGGCTTCTTCCAGCACCTGCTCGCGCGCGAGGCCGACGCGATCGGGCAACTGCCGCCGGCGTGGCGCGGCCCGCTGGCCAGTCACGACGAGCTGTGCCACGCGCTCGAGCCGGCGCAGGCCAACGGCGCCGGCGCGCTCGTCGCCGCGCCGACGATGGCGGGCCGGCGCGGCGAGGGGCTGCTGCACAGCGCAGCGCTGTCGCAGCGGCGTTACCTGGACGACGACTTCCTCGGTGGCGAGGCGCTGTTCCCGACGGACGTCTTCGACGAGGACCGGCAGCAGGCGGACCTGCGCCAGACCAACAGCTGGCGACTGCGCATGCACGAGGTCGAGACGCCGGAACTGCTCGAGGTGCAGCTGGTCAATGCGATCGCGCCCTACATCCTGAACGCGCGCCTCAAGCCGCTGATGCTGCGGACGCCCGGACGGCACAAGCACATCGTCAACGTCAGCGCGATGGAGGGGCAGTTCTACCGCACCACCAAGACCGACAAGCATCCGCACACGAACATGGCCAAGGCCGCGCTGAACATGATGACGCGCACCAGCGCGCCGGACTTCGTCCGGGACGGCATCCACATGAACGCCGTCGACACCGGCTGGGTGACCGACGAGGATCCGGCGGTGCATGCCGCGCGCAAGGCCGAGGCGGGGTTCTCGCCGCCGCTGGACATCATCGACGGCGCGGCGCGCATCGTGGACCCGATCTTCGCGGGCCGGCTGACCGGCGCGCATGCGTGGGGCCAGTTCCTGAAGGACTACAAGCCCGCGCCCTGGTGAGCGGGACGATGGCGCCGCACGCCGGCGCGGCGCCGTCCGCGCTGTCAGGCCGCGGCGTCGGGCGCGAACGGGCAGTAGCTTTCCTTTTCCACGAGCCCGAGCACGAACGACAGCTTCGCCATCCCGCAGATGATCGCCATCGCGGTGCCGAGCTCGAGGATGTCGGCCTCGCTGAAGTGACGGCGGAGCCGGGCGAACAGCGCCGGGGACATGCGGCCTTCTATGTTGGTGAGCGCGACCTCGGCCGCGTAGGCGATCACGGCCTTGTCGGCGTCGGTGAACGGGCCGTTCTCGAAGTCGTCCATCGCGTCGACCTGCGCCTCGCTGATGCCGGCCGCGAGCGCGCCGGGGACGTTCTGCTTGTTGCAGGTCCGGCAGCCGTGGATCAGCGACAGCTTCAGGCGCGCCAGCTGCTTGTAGCGGTTGTCGACCTGGCCGCCGAAGAACACGGGGCCGTAGAACTTGTTCATCACGAAGTCGAGCATCGCCGGATGCTGGGCGAACACCTCCACGAAGGAGGCGTCGCCGGTGAGGCCGTTGAGCGTGTCCCAGGCGAGGTGGAACTCGGCGGGCAGGTCGCTGCGGGCGATGCGCGTGAAGGGCGTGTCGGACATGGCCAGGCTCCTTGCGTCGTACGGACGGGCGCAGTGGAGCACGGATCGGCGCCCGAAGTCCAAGCCCGGCCGCCCTTGTGCCCGCCGGGGGCAGCCGGTAGTTTCACGCCCGTCATGCATGCGCCCTTCCCTCTCCCGCCACGCCGGACCGCCTGATGCGCGCGGTATTCCTGGACTTCGCGACCGTCAGCACCGGCGACGACCTCGACGTAGGCGTCCTGCGCCGGGCGCTGCCGGAGCTCGTGATCCACGCCCACACCCCGCCGTCGCTCGTCGATGCGCGGCTCAGCGGTGCCGAGGCCGTCCTGATCAACAAGGTCGAGATCAGCCGCGCCCGCATCGCGGCCAATCCGGCGCTGAGGCTGATCGCCCTGACGGCGACCGGCACCAACAACGTCGACCTGGAGGCGGCGCGCGAACACGGCGTCGCGGTCTGCAACATACGCGACTACTGCACGCCGTCGGTCGTGCAGCATGTCTGGGCCGTGCTGCTGGCGCTGACGCACCACGTGCGTGAGTACGACCGGGCGCTGAAGGCCGGCGCGTGGGAGCGCGAGGAGCAGTTCACGATGCTCCACTACCCCGTTCGGGAACTCGCCGGCCGCGCGATCGGCGTGGTCGGGTGGGGCAATCTGGGCCGCGGCGTCGCCCGCGTCGCGGAGAGCTTCGGCATGCGCGTGCTCGTCGCGAACCGGGCCGGCGCGCCACCGACGCCGGGGCGGTGGGCGCTCGCCGAACTGCTGCCGCAGGTCGACGTGCTGACGCTGCACTGCCCGATCACGCCGGCCACGCGCAACCTGATCGGCGCCCCCGAACTGGCGCTGATGAAGCGTGACGCGGTGCTGGTCAATACCGCCCGCGGGGCGCTGGTCGACGCAGCGGCGCTCGCCACCGCCCTGCGCGCGGGACGGCTCGGGGGAGCCGCGATCGACGTGCTCGACGGCGAACCGCCGGCGCCGGGCCATCCGCTGCTGGCGCCGGACCTGCAGCGCCTGATCGTGACGCCGCATACCGCCTGGGCGGCACGGGAGTCGCGGCAGCGGGCGCTGGACGAGATGGCCGCGAACATCGCGGATTTCCTGGCCGGCGGACACCGGGGACGCGTGGTCTAGGACACGGTCCTGAGGACACGCCACGATCATCGGCCCGCTGGCGCTGGTCGCGGTCGAGACATGGTGCTCGCTCGCGCCGGCGCACGTCGCCGGCCGGGTCGGCAAGCCACGCTTGCACGGCCCCGCCGGGGATCGCAGACTGCGGCCGCCCGTCCCCAGCGCCGCACCGTGCCACACCCGTCCCATCCCCCGCCGCGTCCGCTGCTCGTCCTGCGACTGATCGCGGCATTCAAGGCGGTCAAGGCGACGTTCTTCATCCTCGTCGGGCTCGGCCTGCTGTCGTTCTACCAACCGGCGTTCCTGTCGCGGCTCTACCGGCTCGCCGACGAGATGCCCTATCGCGTCGAGCAGCACATGCTGCGCGAGGCCATCGGCTTCCTGAGCGGACTGAGCCCGTCGCGGATCCAGTTGCTGGCGACCGCGACGTTCCTGTACGCGACGCTGTTCGTGGTCGAGGGCATCGGCCTGTGGCGCGGCCGCTACTGGGCCGAGTGGCTGACGGTGATCGCGACGAGTTCGCTGATTCCGTTCGAGATTTACGAGCTCGCCGTGCATCCGGGCTGGAACAAGGTGTTCGTG
>Ga0316217_10007720_pt1 | contig 10159 bp, 9 predicted proteins | sample 1anoAmetaG_FD_203633 | JGI IMG/M metagenome (GOLD analysis project Ga0316217, IMG submission 203633) | Freshwater microbial communities from Trout Bog Lake, Wisconsin, USA - 1anoA | ecosystem: Environmental > Aquatic > Freshwater > Lake > Hypolimnion/Profundal zone | place: USA: Wisconsin... | reverse complement strand
GTACGTGAAGTCGTTGTAGAGGTCCATGCCGTAGCCGATGCCGTAGGCGCTGACCGTGGTCACGGACGTCCCCTCGGTGTGCTTCCACTGGCCGGAGAGGCTGTAGCGATAGGACGAGCCCCGGTCCGACGGGTCGAGCGTCCCGAAGCGCGAGATGAGCCCTTCGCTGACGGCGCGGTCGGCCTCCTGGTTCGTGGCGTTCCACTTCCCGGAGTACCCCATGGCGTCGACGGTGACGGTGTTCTTCCCGAACGTGTTCGTGTAGCGCACCATCCCGTTGGCCTTGTAGAAGCTGTCCGGGTTCACCCAGGGGCCGTCGTCGTGCATCCCCTCGGCGCCGACGAGCGCCTTCCCGCCGAGCAGGTCGAAGGAGGTCCCGGCGAACGCGCGCTCGTAGCCGTCGTTGCCGACCGTCATCACGGCGAGCGGGCGCCTGAGCTCGTGGACGTAGTCGAGGTGCGCGGCGCCGACCGCGGAGAAGTCCCCCTCGTCGGCGTAGTAGGGGCCCTTCCTGTACTGGATGCCGGAGAGCAGCTCGGGGATGACGAAGTTGAGGTCGGAGTACCCCTGCCCGTGGGCGTGCGTCGGCATGTTGACCGGCATGTCGTCGACGGTCGTGGCGAAGTCGGTGCCGTGGTCGAGGTTGACGCCGCGCAGGTAGTACTGGTTCGCCTTCCCCTCGCCGCTGTGCTGGCTGATGATGAGCCCGGGGACCCCTTCGAGCAGCTCGCCGGTGCGGAGGAGCGGGCGGTCCTCGAGCTGCTTCGCCGTGATCGTCCCCTCCGTCGAGGAGTCGGCGGTGCCGACGAGGTCGTCGGCGGAGTCGGTGACGTCGACGGGCTTCAGCGTCTGGACGCCGCCCGCCCACGCCGTCCCGGGGAGCGCGAGCCCCGCGGTCACGGCCAGCGCGCCCGAGAGCCGCGCCGGGCGCCGCGACCCCGCTCGTCCCGCGGGAGCTCGTACGGTTCGTCCGCTCACGGGCAGCGTGAGTAACACGAATGTAGAAATCGTGTTACGGCTGCCCGCCGACGAGCGACGGACGGCCCAGCGAACGGCCAGGGCGGACGCCTCCGCCCGGCGCGCAGGGCGCGCGCGAGATGGCGCAGGCGTGACACGCCTGGATGCGGTAACGTCTGCGTCGGTGTTCGATCTCGCCATGGTCACGGTCGCGCGATGAAGCTCTCGGGGCAGAAGCTCTGGGCGGTGGCGGTGTCGCTCGCCCTCCACGGCGGCGGCGCCGCGTGGGCCCTGGGGCCGGGGAGCGCGCCCGGAGGGAGCGAGGGCCGGCGCGTCGACGTCCAGGTCCCGGCCCCTCCCATCGTCGTCGAGGCGCCGGAGCCCAGCCCTGAACCAAGGCCTGAGCCGAAGCCTGAGTGCGAGCCCAAGGTCACCCCGCGGCACCACGCGTCGTCCCCGCAGGCCCCGAAGCCCGGCCCTCCTCCCCCGCAGGCCCCGGCGGTCCGGGTCGCGGAGGCCCCCTCGGAGGCGGCGACCCGCGTCACCGAGAGCCAGACCCTCGCTGCCGACCCGAGCGTGAAGGCCGATGTGTACGGGGTGCTCGGCGGTGCTCCGGGCGGCGCGGCCGGCGGCGTGGCCGGTGGCCAGGGGGATGGGCGCCGCCTCGGCCGGGACCTGCCCGTGGTCGGGCCCAGCTACGACGCGGCCTACCTGAACAACGCCCCGCCTCGGTATCCCGCGGTCGCCCGGCGGATGAAGCTGCAGGGGACCTCCACGGTGCGGGTCCTCGTCGGCACCGACGGGCACCCGGAGCAGGTCCGCCTGGAGGCGACCTCGGGGGTCGGGGTCCTGGACGAGGCCGCCCTCGAAGCGGTGCAAGGGTGGCGATTCGTGCCCGCCCGCCAGGGGGAGACCGCGGTGGCCGCGGAGGTCAACGTCCCCCTCAGGTTCCGGCTCCAGGAGCTGTAGCCTCGGGCGGGGGAGGCGCAGCGCGATGCGTGCGTCACCAGGCGCTCCTGTCGGCGAGCGCCACCACCGCGATCTGCTCGGCTTCGGCGCGGTGGGTGGAGCACCCCCGGGCGATGACCGTGACCGCGGCGCCGCCGTCGGCGTGCCGCACCTGCCGCACCGCGCTGCGCGCCTGCTCTGCCCGCGGCGGCCTCTCGACGCCGTCGAGGTGGAGTCGCATCGCGACCACCATCCCCTCGTGAAGCTCGAAGCGCGCCCACCCGGTCGGCGATCCCGCGCTCGTCCGGGTCCACTCGAGAGACGGTCCCCCGCACGCCCGCCCCCGCACCCACGCGCCGCTCTCGCTGTCGACGAACGCAGCCCGGACCTGCTCCTCCGACATGCCAAGCCGTACGCCGCGCTCGGTCCACACCGCCTCGGCCTCGGTCCCCGCGAGCCGATCCAGCAGGGTCGGCAGCGCGACCCCGAGGAGGGCCGCGACGGCGCAGGTGAAGAGGAGAAACCCCTTCAGCCACGCCACGACCCTACTGCCTCTCGCCAATCCTGGTGAGCACTCGGCGTGCATCCTCGGTCTCCACGAAGTCGAACTCCACGCGGTCACGCTCGGCGAGGCCATCGAGCTGCCCCGCGCGCTGCGGCTCGAAGGACATGGTCATCGCCTGCATGTACCCGGGGATGTCCTCGTGCGAGATGTTCACGAACGCCCGCCCCGGCCCGAAGGACTTCACGACGCCGACCGCGTGGTAGCTCTTCGGCCCGGGCGCCTGCTGCGCTCCCTCGTGGCTCGAGGGCGTCGGCCCCTCGCGCGGCGACGCCCCGGGGCCCTCCGCGGCGAGCCTGGCGGCGTCGTCCACGAGCGCGCCCATCCGCTCGGAGTCGCTCGCGGCGTAGTACCCGCGCAGCGACCCCGCGGCGTCGACCAGGATGATCCACTCGCCGTGCATGATGGCGCCGATCCCCGCGGCGGGCTCCGCGCGCTCGAAGGCGTAGTTGAAGCCCCCCGTGACGACGTGGTCGAGGTCCTCGCTGCGCCCCGACAGGAACGACCAGCGCGCTTCGTCGGCCCCCGCGCGCTCCGCGTAGGCCCGCAGCGTCTCGGGCCGGTCGTTGTCCGGGTCGAGCGTGATCGAGACGAGGCGTACGGGGAGGTGACGCCCTGCCTGCCGCTCGCGTGCGTCCAGCCCCTGCTGGACGGCGAGCATCCGCCCCGTCAGCCGGGGACACGACGTGGTGCAGGTCGCGTAGAAGAAGTCGACCACGAGGACCTCCCCCCGCAGCGTCGCGTCGGTCACCGCGCGCCCGCGCTGGTCGTTCATGGCGAAGGACGGGATGTGCCCGAGCACCGGGAGCTCTGGCCGGCCGGGGCGCGCGCGCCGCGCCGCGACGGCCACACCGGCGACGAGCGTCATGAGCGCGAGCAGGGTCAGCACGACGCGGACGGCGTGGGGAAATCTCCTGGATGGTCTCGTCACGCCCCGAATCATGAGGCCCGGCGGGGGGCGCGGGGTGCGGCATGATGTCGCACCGTGGCGTCTCAGTCGAACGTGGCGAGCTCCGCGTCGAGCCGCTCGTCGTACGCGTCACGCGCGGCCACGCGGGCGACCGTCTCGACCTCGGGTCTGGCCAGGCGCTGCCACCGCAGCACGACCCTGAGCAGGCCCAGCCCCGCGACGACGATCATGGCCATCACGGCCACCGTGAGCCCGAGGAACGCGCCCGCTCTCGGCATCGCGCGGACCTGAGGGCCGTAACGCTCGACGATGTTCAGTTCGATCGCAGCGGGCGACTCGCCGCGCCCCACGCGCTCCTCGATCTCGCGCCGCAGGACCCGGCTGAGCTCCGAGTCATGGGTATCGAGCGTCCCTCCGAAGCAGCACGGGGCGAGCAGCCTCGCCTCCAGCGCCCTGGCGCTCGGCGGGGCCGACGACGCCCCGAGGCCGGTGAGGGAGGTCGCCAGCAGCGCGAGCGTCAGCAGAGCGACCACGACGAGAGCAAACCGCATGTCTGCAACCTGCCGTCTGGCGCCGCAGGGCGCCATGCGGCCGATCGTCGCAGCGTCGCGTGCGACAAATCGCCGCACGCGGGCGGCCCGGGGGGCCTCTACGGTCGCTCCGGTGCTGCTCCCCCCGCGCGCGACTCCGAGGAGGGTTGACGCCTTGCCTGGCAGGAGAGAGACCCGACCCTGGATGGCGACGCCGACGGCAACCCACCAGACCGCGGTCACCCTGGCCTGGCTCGTCCGGCTCCGGTGGGGGTCCGTGGTCGCCCAGGCGGTGACCGTCCTCGTCGGGGTCCTTGGCCTCGGCGCCGAGTGGCGCCCTTCGGCGGGAGGGGTCGTCGTCTTCACCGCGGCGAGCAACCTCGCGCTCCTGGCCGCGACCCGCGCGCACCGCCCGGGTGGGGCCCGGCTGATCGGAGGCGTGCTGGTCTTCGACACCGTGTCCCTCACCGCCCTGCTGTTCCTGTGCGGAGGTCCGTCGAACCCCTTCAGCACGCTCTACCTCGTCTACGTGACGCTGGCGGCGCTCGCCCTCGGCATCCGCTGGGCGTCGGCCGTCGTGGCGTCTGCTGCCCTGGGGTACGCCCTCCTCTTCCTCGCGGGCGACCAGACGGCCGCCATGGCGCACATGCACCATGACGGCTCCGCCTTCTCGACGCACCTGCAGGCCATGTGGGTGGCGTTCACGGTGACCGCCGCGCTCATCGCGTTCTTCGTGGCCCGCGTGGCGGGCGCCTTGCGCGAGCGCGACCAGCAGCTCGCCGTGGCCCGCGACGTGGCGACCCGCGCCGAGAAGCTCGCGTCGCTCTCCACCCTCGCCGCCGGGGCAGCCCACGAGCTCGGGACGCCGCTCGGCACCATCGCGGTGGCTTCGACCGAGCTCGAACGTGCCTTGGCGCAGGCGCCCGAGCTGTCGGGGCTCTGCGAGGACGTACGGCTCATTCGCGCGGAGGTCGAGCGGTGTCGCGACATCCTGCAGCAGATGAGCGGTCGCTCGGGAGAGGCGATGGGCGAGGTCCCCGAGTCGGTCGCCGTGGACGCCCTCGTCACGGAGGTGCGGCGACGGGCGTGCTCGAGCGGCCCCGGCAGCCCGTCGAACGAGCTCTGCGTCGACGTCGAGGACGCGGTCCCGGCGCGCCTCGATCTCCCGGTGCGCGGGCTGGTGCAGTCCCTGCGAAGCCTGCTCCAGAACGCGTGGGACGCCGGCGGGGCCGGGCAGCAGGTGCGGCTCCGGGTGCGGCGTGACCAGGGGCTCGTCCTCTTCGAGGTGGAGGACGGAGGAGCCGGTATGGACCCGGCCACGCTCGAGCGCGTGGGGGAGCCGTTCTTCACGACGAAGCCGCCTGGTCGGGGGATGGGGCTCGGCTTCTTCCTCGCTCGCACGTTCGCCGAGCGGTGGCACGGCAGCCTCACGCTGCAGTCCGACCCCGGGCGCGGGACACGGGCCGTCCTCGCGCTGCCGCTCGCGACCGAGGCGCGCGCCGATGTCGCCTGAGGAGCGGCGCACGATCCTGGTCGTGGACGACGACGAAGTCTTCCGCGCCCGTCTGGTCCGCGCGTTCAACGACCGAGGCTACGAAGCCCGCGGAGCCGAGGGGGCTCCGGCCGCCCTGAGCGCGGCGGCCGCGGACAGCCCCGAGCTCGCCGTCGTCGACCTGCGCATGCCGGACGGGTCGGGGCTCGACGTCGTCCGCGAGCTCAAGGTCATGGACCCCACCACGAACGTCGTGGTCCTGACGGGCTACGGGAGCATCGCCACGGCGCTCGAGGCCGTCCGCCTCGGCGCCACCCACTACCTCACCAAGCCGGCCGACGTGGACGAGATCCTCCGCGCGTTCGACCACGCGAAGCGGCCGGTCGAGGAGTCGACGGGCATGGACCGCGCCCCCTCGCTCGCGCGCGCCGAGTGGGAGCACATCCAGCGCGTGCTGACGGACTGCAACGGCAACGTGTCGCAGGCGGCGCGGGTCCTGGGAGTCCACCGGAGGAGCCTGCAGCGCAAGCTCGCCAAGCGCCCGGTGCAGCGCTGAGGGCCGGCGGCGGCGTCGCCGGCGGCGACCGCCGACCGTTCGCCTCGGAGGTTTCAGGACACGACGCGAAGTGCTCGTGAACACCGCCGCGATGGCCGTGTCGGCGCCCCTCCGCGACTCGCGCGCCGCGTCTTCCGTCGCTGCTCACCAGAGGTGGCCGAGGTGCGTGATGGCGTGCCACGCCCACGCCAGGGCCATCAGCACGCCGCCCGCGAGGCCGGTCGCGAACGCGGTCGGCTCGAGCCTTCGCGTCCGGAGGCCCCACCCGAGACCCCCGAGCGCGAGCCCCAGGTAGAGAGCGGCCGCCACGTTCGCGAGCAGCGCGTCGTTGTGCACGCCGACCTTCTCGCTGGCGCCTGCGCCGAGGAGCCCGCCGCCGGGGAGCGCCTGCCCCGTGACGCCGCCGCCCGGCCCCGGGATCGCGGGACCGTTCGACACCTCGCCCGTGGCGACGTCGATGACGTGGGTCGCGGCGGACGGGCCGTTTGCGTAGACGTCACTCGTCACCACCAGCAGCCGATCGCCGTCGCCCGCGACGACGTCGAGCGTGTCGGACCCCGGCCAGAGCTTCCCGTGGAGGGGGACGTCGTGAAACGCCCGATCGCCGTCGCCCGCGACGAAGAGCGACTGACCACCGCGCGAGTGATCGCGGCCTTCCACGAGGAGGGCGAGGCGCGCCCCTCCGAGCACCGCGGGCGTCAGGTGCTGCTCTTCCCCGATGCGGGCGGCGAGCGCCGTGACGGTCGGCCCCCTCGACCAGGCGCCGTGACGGAAGAGCGCGCTGCGTCGGGCGGTCATCCCGGTCGCCCGCACGTAGAACGTCTCGAGACGGAGAAACGTCCCGCGGTCCTCGTCGCCTCCGGACACGGCGTACTCGCTCGCCTGGAACTCCTTGAATTCGATCGCCGGTCGCATCGGCGCGGGGGTCGGACGCGGCACGACCGGACCGAACGCGGCGCGGGCCGGGTCGAACACGAGGACCCCGGAGTGGTCCGCCCGCATGACGAAGATCGATCCATCGGCGCCGCGCTCAACGTCGGTGGTGAGCAGCGCCGGCCCGGGGGAGACGGCCTCGAGCTTCGTGTCCGCTGCCCGCCAGAGGAACAGGTGGTTGGAGAAGCCCTGCGACACCTCTCTCTGCCGGGGAATGGCGTAGACGACGGCCAGGGCGAACGTCGCGACCACGGGCAAGCCGAGCGCGAAGGAGAGGGCCCGGCGCAGCGGCATCATCGCACCCACCCCAGCCACTCCCCGTTCGCCTCCTCCGGCGTCCGCCCCACGACGCTCCGGAACGCCGTCCTCCCGGTCGGGTCCTCCTCGAACCCATCGCGCCACGCCCGGTAGAACGGCCACAGCTCCCCCCGCCCCTCGAGCCACGCCATCATCGCGCGGACGGCGCGGTCGAGGAGCGACGCGGCCTCTTCGAGCATTGCGGTGCGGGCCCCGACCTCGACGAGGAGGAACGCGGCCTGCGCAGGCGGCGCTTACAAGGAGGAGGGCGAGCCCGGCCGGGAGCCCGGCCCCCGCCCGCCCGCGCGGGCCGCCCGATCAAGGGCCCCCCGTCGCTCCGGCCGTGCCAGAGGAGGGGCGCGTTCCGGGATGCACGCCAAGGTCGAACGTGAGGGGGCGTATGACGCTGGGTCGGGCGCAGACGACCTCGGCGTGGGCGCCTGCGACGGCGTGGCTCACGAGCCCGGCGAGGTGGGCGCCCATCTCGAGCGACCTCACCCTGGCGGCGAGCAGGCGCTTCCCGTCGAGGTCGACCTCGGCGAATTCGGCCCCGTCGAGCTCCGTGTGCCCGCGAACGGCCGCGCGAGTCTGCGGAAACGTGAAGTCGGCCGGGGCGCTCTTGCTCACGTGCGCGAGGATGACGACCGGCGTCTCGCACGCGGCGGTCGCGGGGGGGGGCCAGCTCGAGAAGCTCGGACCCACTTCGGCGTCGCAGCGTGTCGGGGCGTGGGTGGCGCCGAGGCGCAGCAGCGCCTCGCGCTTCTCCGGGGTCGGCCACTCGGGGCGGCGCTCCTCGTACGACGCCTTCGCCCAGACCTCCTTGCCCGGCCCGAAGCGGATGCTCTCCACGACGAACTGCGCGGAAGGCGAGAACGCGGGGCGAGGCACCTCGACGCGGGTCCACTCGCCGCCCGCACGGTGATGCAGGATCACCCCACCGGCCACGACCCACTCGGGTCGCTCGTGCTGCCAGGCCACGCTCGTGACGGGCTCGAGCGGCTGCTTCGCCCATACGCCGGCGGGATCGCGCCTGTAGAGCTCCTTCGCGGCGGTCTCCACCCAGAGGGTTCCGTCGGGCTCGACGTGCGGCGTGACGCGGCCCCGGAAGGGGGTGTCGACGCGCGACCAGCTCGTGCCGCTGTAGTACGCGAGGTACCCCTCCGTGGATCCGTCGGACGACCTTCCGGCCGTCCCGTACAGGTACATCGTGGTCGGCGAGGCCTCGACGAAGCCGTGGAGCTCGAGGTCCGCGTGGCTCGCGACGGGGGGGAGAGCCATCGCGGTCGCCGGAGCTCCGGGGGCCCATCGAGCGACGGTCGCCTCCCCCTGCAGCGCGGGGGGATGAGAGCCATCGTAATGGAACTCCGGGTGGTCATGCGCCGGGTAGATCCCGCAGAACTTGCCCGCGAGGAAGAGCTCCCCGGTCGGGCGAGTCAGGATGGCGGACTCGACGAACGTGCAGTCGGGCGGCTTCGGGACGTGGAGCGCCGAGAAGTCCGGCGCAGGGGCCGCTCCGGCCGGGACCACCACGAACTCCGGGTAGGGCGAGCTCGAGCTCGGCATCGTCAGGCTGGAGCCGGCCAGCCACGGCACCCGGACCTCTCGCTCGGCCTCGCCGAAGGAGCGCCCCGGATGCGGGAGCCAGTGGTCCCCCTTCCAGTCGAAATCGAAGGCGTCGATGAACCCCCGGAACCCGCCCCCCGCGAGCGTGAGCGACGCGTGATCGGGCCAGTGGCCCGAGAGGCTGAGCACGTCCAGCGGACCGGTGCCCGGTCCCCCTCCGGCGTAGGCCTGGCTGACGAGGGGGATGCCGCGCTCCAGCGCCGGATCGCCGTCGATCGATCCGTCGTCGCGGACCCGCCCGAACACGAGCCGGCTCGTCTCCGACACCATCTTCCCCCCGAGGTTGAAGTACGCGCTCTGCACACGGCCGTGATGAAGGAGCGTCGCGTTGTCGAGGAACTCGACGGAGAGGTTGGGGCAGCGCCCCTCGACGACGACGCCGAAGGCCGGCTCCGGCGGAGCGGGCACGGCCACGACCGGAGGGGCCTCCGGGAGCGCGGGCGAGGCGGCCGGGGCCAGGGTGGTCGGGGGCGGCGGCTCCGCGCTCCGGGGTGGTTCGCGTCCTGTCGAACGCGGCGCCTGACAGGCCGCCCCCGCGAGCGCCGAGACCACCAGGCACAGTCCCCTCATCGACCCCCTCCCGTCGCCGCGATGAACCCTTCCGCCACCACCGCGGAGCCAGCGAGCACGGCTTCGGAGCCGTCGCCGCCGAGCGGGTGCTCGACTCGTTGATACTCGACCCGCCACGCAATGGCCCGGCCGCGCGCCTGCTCGCCGAGGTCGAGGGTGACGGGCGTGGACGCGTCGACGCCGACGCGATCGTCAGCGACCACGTGTCGTCCGAAATGACCGGACGCCATGGGCCTCACCTCGAAGCGTCGGCGCAGCTGCCGGGACGCCTCGCTCACGACGAACCAGTCGTCGCCGACGGCCTCGGCGGACACGACGAGGCGCCGGAACAGGTCGCCCGTCGGAAATGCGTGCCCCACGCGCCCCGAGGTGAGCGTCAGCCTGACGCTCGACGGGGACACCCGCTCGCCGCGCACCCGGACCGCGGAGCGAAGCCTCGCGAGGTCTCGAGAGGCGCCGAACAGGTGGCTCCGATGTCCCGGCCGCTGCGGCGTCGGGGCGCGGACCATGTGACACTCCACGCACGACGTCCCCGCGAAGCGGCTCACCGCGTGTTCGGAGACGGTGCTCTGCATGCGCTCGGGGGCCTGATGCGGCGCGGCCTCGGGGAAGTCGAACTCGTGGCAACCGGCGCACGCCAAGGGCGTGCCGAACGCCGGGTCGCGCATCACAGGATGGGGGGCGGCGGAGCCGCTCGATCCGGTGGCGAGCGTGGCCGCGTCGGGGCCCGGCGCGGTGACGTGACAGGTGACGCAGCCGACGCCGACAGCCGAGACGACGG
>Ga0316217_10007719_pt1 | contig 10161 bp, 7 predicted proteins | sample 1anoAmetaG_FD_203633 | JGI IMG/M metagenome (GOLD analysis project Ga0316217, IMG submission 203633) | Freshwater microbial communities from Trout Bog Lake, Wisconsin, USA - 1anoA | ecosystem: Environmental > Aquatic > Freshwater > Lake > Hypolimnion/Profundal zone | place: USA: Wisconsin... | reverse complement strand
CTGGTATAAACAGCAGTTAAATAATAGCAGCATTGCCGGCGGATAGATTTGCGCCAAAAGGCCATGCTAATCCGGTAGTTTACGAACTGCGAAACTGCGGTATGGGCCGGTTTCGACAGTAAGGTATATCATCTCCCAATTTTCTTTTACGCAAAATTCGTGCACCGCTTCAATTACGCCATAACGAATATCATCAACCCAATTGCAAATGGCATAATCATGACCGGCAATGATGCCGCCGGGTTTCATTTTATCTTTTAAAAGATTCAGCTCCCGGGAAGTTAAAGAATAACTATGGTCGGTATCGATGTATGCCCAATCGAAATAGTTAGCGGGGAAAGTTGGAATTATGCTTGTAGAATAGCCAACATTCACTTCAACCTGCGAGCTGGCTATTTCGTTCTTAAACTTCTCAATAACCATTACTTTTAGCCCATCATGAAATCTTTCAGGATTACCCCAGGCGTCAACCAGGTGCAGTTTTTTAGGACGGGCTATTTCTAATATCAATTCCGAAAACTTACCATGGTCAACTCCTAATTCCACCACTACGCCATCTTTGGGAAGCAGGCTTAGCAAATCTTCGCGATTAACAACAGCTTTTAAATTATTGATATGTTTTTGCTGCAGGTTTATTACCGGGATAGCCTTTTCGGTATTAACGCGGCTTTGGCGCAACGTCGCCTTCAGATTTTTATAAATAGAACTTCTTATCGAAGCCGGAACTAATTTGGCTAACAACATAACCGCTTTTTTTACATTTAATGAGCGAAAAATAAAAACAAATCAGAAAATTTTTGGCACCCTGGTTAATTTTTATGGCAGGCCTTAAAGCTCACCCAATCGGCAATATTGCCAGCTGCCTGGAAATTAAAAACCCTCCCGGATGGAGAGGGTTTTTATAAAATTTAGTTATCAGATTCAGGCTCATCCCAAGCAACTAATATCCTGCCACAGTGTTCGCAGGTAATAATTCTTTTGCGCTGACGGATCTCTAACTGACGTTGAGGTGGTATCTTTGCATAGCAACCACCACAAGCATCGCGTAATACCGCAACAACAGCCAATCCATTCTTGTATGCACCGCGTATACGGGTATAAGCTTTCAATAAACGCTCTTCAACTTTCTTGGCTTGCTTATCAGAATCTTTCTGAAGTTCTTTTTCTTCCTTCTCGGTTTCTTCAATGATCTTCTCCAGCTCTTTCTTCTTGTTCTTCAGGTTTTTTTCGCGCTCCTTGATAGTCTTTTCGGTTTCATCAAGCACAACCTGCTTTGATTCTATCTTGGCAGTTGAATCAGCGATCTTTTTATCGCATAACTGAATTTCCAGTTTCTGCAATTCGATTTCTTTTGAAAGCGCATCGTATTCACGATTGTTCTTTACGTTGTCCTGTTGCTTTTCGTAACGGGTGATCAGTTCTTTGGCAAGTGCTTTTGCATTTTTGCGGTTCTTGATCTCCTCTTCCATTTCAGCAGCTTCATCCTGAGAATTTTTTAAACGGGTATGAAGGCCTTCTATTTCGTCCTCAAGTTCTTTCACTTCAATAGGAAGCTCGCCTTTCAGGATTTGTATTTTATCAATCTTTGAATCAATTTGTTGCAGTTCCCACAGTTGCTGCAATTTTTCGTCAATAGAAAGTTCTTTGGTTGCTGCCATTGTTATAGATAATTAATAGGGTTTGTATTGATTTTTGACATTAGGGCTGCAAATGTAGGGAATTTTTCCGAAATTCTTTCAATCAGCAGATGTTTCGTAAACTGCTCACTTTCAAAGTGTCCCACATCGGCAACCACTATTTTGCCCTCAGCATCAAAAAAGTCGTGGTATTTAAAGTCGGCTGTAACAAACACATCAGCTCCGGCAGCAATTGCATTATTTAACAAAAACCGACCCGCTCCGCCGCAAACTGCCACCCTTTTTACCTGTTTTTGACGCAAAGGAGTATATCTGATACAGCCCGTTTGAAGCTGTTTTTTTGTTGTTTTTAAAAATGCCAGCTCATCTACCGGCTTTTTCAGGTTGCCCACCATACCGCTGCCTACCTTGCTATAATAATTATCCAGCGCTACTATATCATAAGCTACTTCTTCATAAGGATGGGCTTTTATCAAAGCATCAATCACCTTGCGCTCAATAATGGCCGGAAAGATGGTTTCAAACTTTACCTCCTCAACTTGTTCTAGCACGCCTCGTTTACCAATGGTGGGGTTCGATGCCGCATTACCCCTGAAAGTACCCATACCAGGCGCGCTGAAGCTCGCCTCGCTGTAATTGCCGATATAACCTGCACCGGCTTCAAAAACAGCCTGTGCTACATTGGCATAATGATCTAACGGTATAAACGTGTAAAGCTTTTTAAGCAACTGATTTTTGGGCAGCAGTATTTCGCAATCAACCAGGCCCATGCGCTTGCAAATTTCAGCGTTAACGCCGTCCATCACATTATCAAAATTGGTGTGTATGGCATAAATGGCAATATCGTTCTTAATCGCTTTAATTACGGTGCGCTCAACATAGTTTTTGCCATTCAGCTTTTTAAGGCCGCCGAAAACGATGGGGTGATGTGCAATAACCAGCTGGCATTTTTCAGCAATAGCCTCATCAATAACTGCCTCGGTTACATCCAGGGTTACCAGGGCTTTCTTAACAGGGCTGTGCTTATCTCCAACAATCAAACCGCAGTTATCGTAGCTTTCCTGATATTCCAGCGGTGCAATACTTTCAAGAAAATCGGTGATGTCTTTTATCTTCATATTTTTGAGCTGATTAAACACAAAGTAAAGAGAAACTCATTAAACAAGGTATCCTATCAACAACGTATCAAAAATACTTCTTTCTCCTTTTGCACTGATTTACGGCTTCATAACTGCCTTTCGTAATTATCTGTATGATAAGAAGATATTTAAATCGGTAAAATTTGATTTCCCGGTGGTGCTGGTAGGTAACCTTTCGGCCGGGGGAACGGGTAAAACGCCCCATATCGAATACCTGATATTTTTGCTGCAATATGTTTATAAGGTGGCTACGCTTAGCCGCGGCTATGGCCGCAGCAGCCATGGTTTTTTAATCGGCGATGCCTATGCCACAGCAGCGCAGATAGGCGATGAACCCCGCCAGTTTAAAACCAAGTTTCCTGAAACTATAGTCTCCGTATCAGAAGATCGCGTTCTGGCAGTGCCGAAACTATTGGGCGAGCACCCTGAAATTGATGTTATTTTGCTGGACGACGCTTTTCAGCACCGGGGCATAAAGGCAGGATTATCTATCCTTATAACCGAATATACCAATCTCTTTACCCGCGATTATTTAATACCCGCCGGTTGGTTGCGCGAACACCGCAGTAATTATCACCGGGCCGATATCATCGTTGTATCAAAATGCCCCTACAACTTATCTCCACACGAAAGCGAAAAAATTATAAACGAAATTGCTCCTTACCGGTACCAGAAGGTTTATTTCAGCTGTATACAATATGCCCCTCTGTATGCGTTTAATGATTTCAGACAAAAGCAGGACCTTGAAAAAGATACTGATGTTTTACTGGTGTGTGGTATTGCCCGGTATGATGAACTTAAAAACTATTTAAGCCAAAGGGCAAGGAATGTTTATGTTCGCAATTACCGCGACCATTATCGTTTTGACAGGTACGACCTGGAGGTGATTCGCGAGACCTTCACTAACCTGGGCGATGTAAAGAAAATAATTGTAACAACCGAAAAGGATGCGGCAAGGCTGGAAGAGTTCCGCGATTGGTTTTTGCAGAATAAAATCGAAATATTTGTCCAGCCGATAGCGGTTCATTTTTTACTGGGCGGGGGCGAAAGATTTAACGCAGATATTCTGCAATATATTGAGGTAACAAAACAAAAAGCAGGGGCTTAAAAACGCATGGAAAACTTGTTAGAGAAAATTAAAGAGACAAGCGATTTTCTGAAAAGGAAAATAAGCAAAGATTATAAGCATGGCATCATCCTGGGCTCAGGCCTGGGCAACCTGACCAAAGACATAAAAATTGACCTGGAACTGCCTTATGGCGAGATACCTAATTTTCCGGTATCAACGGTATTGGGGCATAAAGGCAGCTTGATATTTGGCGAACTGGGCGGTAAAAATGTGGTAGCCCTCAGCGGCCGTTTTCACTATTACGAAGGTTACTCAATGACCGAAGTTACCTTTCCGGTAAGGGTTATGAAGTTTTTAGGTGTTGAGACCTTGCTTATCAGCAATGCATCGGGTGGAATGAATGCTGATTTTGAAGTGGGCGACCTGATGATCATTACCGACCACATTTATCTGCAACCCGAGCACCCGTTGCGCGGCCAAAACTATAACGAACTGGGGCCGCGTTTTCCGAACATGAATAATGCGTATAACCCCGCTATGGTTAGAAAGGCAGAAGCCATTGCGCTTGAAAACAATATTACCTGCCATACCGGCGTTTATGCCGGATTGCAAGGCCCTACTTTTGAAACACCTGCCGAATACCGGATGCTGCATATAATAGGTGCAGATGCGGTGGGTATGTCAACTACACCCGAAGTGGTGGTTGCAAGGCATATGAGTATGGAAGTATTTGCTATTTCGGTTATCAGCGATATGGGTTACCCTTTTGAAAAGGCAGATAAGGTTACCCACGACTTTGTTTTGAAAAAAGCAGCTGAGGCTGAGCCAAAAATGCGCAAAATTATTGTTGAATTGCTGAGACAGATATAATCAGTGCCAAGGGGCGAACGTGTTAAGGTGTTAACGTAGTTTTAGCATTTTACGTCAGCACCTTAACACATAAAAGAAGATATAAGCGTGAAAGCTTCCATTGTTTTAAAGATCCTCTTACTCTCGTTCATATTTTCCTTTACACACCAGTCATCATTCTGCGCCGTGGCAGATTCTACAGGTAATACAGTTGATTCAGTAATGTCGTTTAATAAAAAAAGGCCTTCAACTAAAAACGATACCTGGTATTTACCCGACGAACCGGATAATCACTTTGTTATCGACTCAACTATTTTTCATACAGAAGAGTTCAATCTGGTGCAGCGCCAGGGTATTGAATATATGAATACCGGCAATACCGGTGGAGCTGCATACCCCACGGTTTTCAGTTTGGATAAGCATATGGGTTTTAACACCGGTTATAATCAATACGACATTTATAAATACGAGAAGGATTCAATTAAGCATTACACATTAATAAGGCCTTATGTTGAAGTAGGCCTGATGTTTGGATTGAATAAAGAGGACATGATAACCGCCCGGTTTGCCAACCAGTATAAGAAAATAATATACTATGGCGTAGACTTTACCCGTATGTTCTCGCCGGGTACCTATGGCAGCCAGTTAACCAATGTAAACGGGTTTAACCTGTATGCAACCTATATTTCAAAAAACAAGCACTGGAATGTAGAGGCAGACCTGGTATTTAATTCTGTTAAGAATGAAGAGAGTGGCGGGGTAACGGCCAATCCGTTCGATTCGTTATATTTTAAAAAGACCCTGGTGCCGGTGCGGGATTCGGCATTGAATAAATATATGCAGATCGATGCATATCTTACGGCCACTTACAGCATCGGCCCAAAGATTTACGAGCGCAAGCACATGGATTCGGCCCGAATTGAAAGCATATTGCCGGTATTTAATGTTGGCTACCAGTTTAATGTTGAACGCAGCACTTACAGCTACCGCGATTATGACCCTGATACCAATTATTACCACCAGTTTTATTTGCCCGATTCGGTTTATAATAACCTGGGCTATACCAAGGTGGGCAATGCCGTTAAACTTGAATACCGGCCCCGTAAATTAACCAGCGATTCAACTTTTGAGGAGAAAGACTTTATTGCCTTTGCCGAAACTGGCTTTGATTATTATCTGTTACAGCAAAACGGAAGAGACAATAATTTCGGCAACTGGTATGTAAGTGGCACCTTCCGTAATAACTATGCATCAAAGCAGAAGATAATTTACAATGCCTCGGCCAAATATTATCTGTATGGCTACAACCAGAATGACCTGCTGGTTGATGGAAATGTTGGTTACAACTTTGGTAAATTAGGAACCCTTACCGGTAACGCATCTTATCTGTTAAAAGAGGCACCGTACATTTACGAGAATTATTATCTGCAGTCTGATACGTTTCATTACAAGCTGGACTATCACTACAAGCTGCCTAAAGAAAAAACGCTGGATATCGGGGGGAAATACAGCAACCCATTCCTGGGCATTACTGCTGATCTGAATTATTATGTAGTTGATCATATTCCGGTATTTCCAGGGCTAGCCAATCCTTACGTTACCAATGGTGTTGAAAACGTTTTTGTAGCACACTTTGGCAATAAGAATTCGTTTTACGGATTTCACCTGGATGATGATATATGGTTTACGGCAGCACCTAATACCGGCGATATTAAGGCAACTTATCCTATGCTGTATTCCAGGCACAGCATATACTACGAAACCAGGTTATTCCATAAACTACTTTGGTTAGATGTAGGTTTCGACCTGCGTCTTCGTTACTCTAATAACGCTCCTTATTATGATCCATTTCTGGGTGGTTTTTATCCGGAAGCCAACGCCACAAAAATGTATCCCTACTTAACCGCCTTCCCTATGAAATCGTTTCCGGTTCTTGATTTCTTTGTAAATGCAAAGGTTAAAACGGTGCGCATATTTCTGAAGGTTTCTAACATCAGCTCAGAATTGGGCCCACAAGGTTATTTCAGCTTATTCCATTACCCGGCCGCCGATATCACTTTCCAGGCGGGGGTTAAGTGGAGATTTTTTGAGTAGGGAAATAACAACTGCAATTGGTTATAAAATTACTGCCAACGCTATTAGCCGCGGCTCTTGTAATGCTATTAATCTGCTGTTTACAGCGTCATAAGATAAATCCATTACACGGTGGTATGCCAGTCAGCTAAAACTGTATGTGGTAAAAAAATCGGAACATCCGATATTTCGGTAGTTATTTCAAAAGGCAGAGTTTCATCACTCATGCTTCAGGCAATTTTATAGTGCCTGATATCATTGCCTGTGTGCCTCTGTTATTTTTCAAAAGCCCCGGGTATTACAATATGGGTACCTGCAAATACAGAACATGTTGCTTTAAGCAAAATCGGAGCCGGGCTTTATAATTTCTTCATAACCTAATCCAGCTATAACGTACTTATGATTGACAGCATGAAATTTAAGGGTCAGAACACCTAGAAATAGCCGCTTCACTACAAGGAGAAGTTAACGAGGGGGTGCATATGAGCGGCGAATTTTTGTGGATAAGGAAAGAAAACTATGTACAGTAAATTATAAACCATTAAAACAAAAAAATCCCGCTCCTTTCGGCAGCGGGATTTTCATTTTGTAAAAGAAAGCCGGAAAACTATTCTTCCGTTTTTTCTTCTGTAGATTCTGTTGATTCAGCGGTTTTGTTAGACTTTGCTTCAGCTTCAGCGGCGTCATCGGCAGCTTGCTTGTTTTCCATCTTCTCCTTTAACTGGCTCAATACACCAAGGTCGCCGAGGGTTGTTTTCTCAACATTCTTTTGAAGTGTTTTAACCGTTTTAGCAGTTTTTTCGCGTTCAACTTTCTTTTCTTTTCTTTCGCCATCTTCAGCATCGCGTTTCACGTCTTCCCAAATGCGGGCGTGCGAAACAAGAATTCTCTTATCGTTTCTGTTAAACTCTAATACTTTGAATTCTGCTTTGTCGTCAGCCGCTAAAAATCCACCTGCTTCTTTAGCTAAGTGCTTTTTAGGAGCGAATGCTTCTAAACCATAAGGCAGAAGAACTACAGCACCTTTGTCGTCTGCGCTTAACACAGTTGCTTCATGTACTGAGCCTATCGGGAACACTGATTCAAAAGTATCCCATGGATCTTCTTCAATCTGCTTGTGGCCTAAAGTAAGTTTGCGGTTTTCGTTGTCAATATCCAACACTACCACATCCAGGTCGTTACCTATCTTGGTAAATTCGGTAGGGTGGTTGTAACGTTTAATCCATGAAAGGTCGCTGATGTGAACCATGCCACCAATGCCGTCAGCTAATTCAACAAATACACCGTAAGGAGTAATGTTCTTAACAACGCCCTTGGTTTTAGTTCCTACAGGGAATTTCTCGGCAATCTTAACCCAAGGATCTTCAGTCAGTCTCTTTAACGATAATGACATTTTTCTCTCTTCGCGGTCAAGTGTCATAACGATAGCCTCATGAATATCGCCTAAGTGGAAATATTCGCGGCTATTGATAGGCGTATTGCTCCAAGATACTTCAGATACGTGGATCAGACCTTCAACACCCGGAGTGATCTCCAGGAATGCACCGTAATCTTCAATGTTAACGATCTTACCTTTCACCTTGCTTCCTACTTCGATTTCTTTATCCAAAGTATCCCAAGGGTGAGCCTGTAATTGTTTCAAGCCCAGAGATATTCTCTTTTTGTTATCATCGTAATCCAACACAACCACGTTCAGTTTCTGGTTCAGTTCCAACACCTCTTTCGGATGGCTTATGCGGCCCCACGAAATATCAGTAATGTACAATAATCCGTCAACACCGCCCAGGTCAATGAACGCACCGAAATCGGTAATGTTCTTGATAGTTCCTTCAAGCACCTGGCCTTTTTCAAGTTTGCCGATGATCGCTTCGCGTTGTGATTCGATATCTGATTCGATAAGAGCCTTGTGAGATACTACAGCATTTTTAATTGCCTCGTTGATCTTCACAACTTTCAATTCCATAGTTTTACCTACGTAAATATCGTAATCGGTAATTGGTTTAACATCAATCTGAGAACCTGGTAAGAATGTTTCAAGGCCAAATACATTGGCGATAAGACCACCCTTGGTTTTAGAAGATATTTTACCTGTAACAACAGTACCGTTTTTGTTAGCCTCAACGATCTGCTCCCATGCTTTAAGCATACGGGCATTTTTGCGGCTTAACTGAAGGATACCTTTTTTGTCTTCTTTGTTTACTACATAAACATCAAACTCATTGCCCACCTTCAGATCTTCCACATCGCGGAATTCGGTTAGTGGCACCAGGCCGTCTGATTTAAATCCAATGTTCAATACTACGTCGGCTGATGTAATAGCAACAACAGTTCCTTTAACGATCTCATCGTTCTCGATGGTCTTTAAAGTTGATGAGTATTCTTCATCATACTTTTTGCTTTCAGCATCGCTGTAACGTACTACATTACGTTTGTCTACTGTCCAATCAAAATCATCGAAAGCACCAACTGCTGCGTTAGGCCCGAAATTTTTGACAGGAGGCGTTACAACCTGTTCTTCTGATACTTGTTCTTCTGACATAATTCGTTCGCCGGTTATTGTTTATTCTCATCCCGGAACATGAGTTTAGTTGAATTGTTAAAAATGGGCTGCAAAAATAGTGAAAAATGCTGTTAAATGGAAGTTTTCTTAGATTTTATTGCCTTGGTATTCCGGAGAAATAAATCATGTTTATAAGTCATTGAAAACCATTGAATTGGATTTGGGAGTGCAACCCAAGAGATAAAACCCGGCATCTCTGAAGATGGCGACCGACAGCCCTTTTGCCCGATGTATTGTTTGCATCAGATAAATTTACCCATCTTTAAACCTGCTCATGAAAGCTGTCAATTCCTTAAAATACCTTGTCTCCATTTTGCTATTGATGGTATTTGCCTGTAAAAAGACAGATACAACCGTGCCCGCCATGCAATTAAGCGATATGCCCCTGAAAGGCGGTAATAGCTGGAGTTACGCCGTAACTAATTACCCCGCAACCCATACCGATACCGCAGTTTATCAAATAGCAAACGCAATGTCGGTTTTCGGCGCTACCGTTAGCTATTATACAACCACCACAATAAAAGGTACGGTGGTTGATTCAGGCACAATAAATTCCGGTACGCCTACTATCACTTATACAAGCGATAATGGGGTCCAAGCCTATGCCGGCAGCGGGTTATTTGATAACTGGATTCTTACTTTCCCCATTACTGCCCAGTCGTCCTGGTCTGCCTCCGGCGGAACCATCAGGGTTATTGCTGCCTCGGCAAGCTTATCGGTGGGTGGCAATAACTACAACAATGTTTATACTTTGCTACGAACAGTAATAACTCCGGGAGGCATTGTAAACGATACCATGCTTATTGCCCCGAATGTGGGCATTATTAAATACGA
>Ga0316217_10007718_pt1 | contig 10161 bp, 8 predicted proteins | sample 1anoAmetaG_FD_203633 | JGI IMG/M metagenome (GOLD analysis project Ga0316217, IMG submission 203633) | Freshwater microbial communities from Trout Bog Lake, Wisconsin, USA - 1anoA | ecosystem: Environmental > Aquatic > Freshwater > Lake > Hypolimnion/Profundal zone | place: USA: Wisconsin... | reverse complement strand
AAGACTACAGAGGGACGCAGCAATAACCAGCCCATCACTTATCTCTCCAAAGAGTCATCAAGTCCCCAGCTTTTAAGAGAAACCTAGTCAAAATAGAATGAAAACACTGATGACTAGCCTTTGCTCATCAGCTAACGTAGTATTGCAGAAAGGAGGAGACCAGCAAAAAGTGGATTCCATCACCTTCATCGGCAAAACAGATTAAAGGAGTCAAACTGCCTACCGAAAATTGATTGATATTTTAAGTCTGCTATAATTGTCATATTTTCTATATTGCGAGATGAAGTTTTATCGAAATTTAGGACCCATTCGTTTCCAAGGATAAACCGAAACATTTGAAGTCTTTTCAGCTGAGCCATCAACCTTCTTATTCCAGCCAAAGCAAACTTCGACATAATCAAACATATTCCAAGAGATCGCAACATTTTATAAGGGCTATATGCATTCTGACAATTTTCAGACTTACCAATAAACTGACAAAGCAGTTTCACTCGTTATCTCTAACTGCAAAAAGCAACATTTGAGTCAAATGGATTGCAACTCTTTGTGCAACTGGATGTTGTAAGCCGCTAAGATAGTAGAAAAAGTATCTGAGATAGTGCCTGAAACAATAGGAGACTTTTCCGCACTGCAGTTTTTTACTTTAGCAAATCGTAAGCTCTTCTTCTACGTTCCAACGCACAAAACAAAGGATAATTAATAAAGATAGCGTCTTCAGATCTAAGGACTAACAAAATTAACTAATTGTCTAAAAACGGAAAAGGACATGTCACAGCACTTGCTCGCCAAGAAACTTGGCAAATGCAAAAGCTTACAATAACTTATTTAAGAGCTTACTTACTTTTCGAACATTTATGGATATGGCGTAAATAAAAAGTATGAAAAACTAATGAAGCTTTAACAATCTACGTTGGGCAAAAGGAACAACAAAAATGATAAATCTAAGAGGAAGTTCAATTTGTTTCAGCTAGATCCAAGGAAAGCGAAGCCAACCTTTTACTCCTATCACGAAAACAATTATGTGTCTTCAGAACCTAGAAAGTCATGTACAGCCATTCATATTTCTTTGCCTGACCAGAAAAAAGTGACTAACAGCTTGCATACCTCTTCTCATAGGCAACTTAGACCTTTTAGCTCAGTTAGAAGGGCATCAAAGAATCATTAGTCAGTTGATAATATGAAGAATAGTAAACTGAAAGAAAGTAACATAAGTAAAGACAAATAAAGGCTTAGCAAAAAAACAATCACTAAATAATTATTGTAAAACTATTCAGTAAACAGAAAAGATTAGTAAAAGCTCCTAAAAAGGCTATAGAATAGAAAAAAAGAAGATTCTAAGCTACAGTAAATTGATTTCACCAAATCAGTAGGAATCTAGCTGAAAGCAAGTGACGAATTTTAGACCAAAGAGTAACCCAGGATCAGCTAAATCTAGCCAGTTTCATTAATTAACCCGATTTCTAATGAAATCTCTAGCAAATAACTCAATCAAGCCTAAATCAACGAATAAAAACCTCATTCAAAGCCAAAATAGCAGATAAAATAAAAAAGAGAAAGCATTAGTGTCAGCACAAAGTAAACTGCCAAATAAGCTACTAAACATTTGATTAAGCATGAATCTCCTCGCATAAACAAGTCCAAAAAAACGATTGTCAACCAATTAAGCATGAGCTTAGCTCCTACTAAAAGCACTCCTAAAAAATAGCAGCCTTTGCCTGCACCGCCGCTTATTCAATCAAGCATTACAACTAAACCAAGTACTTAGCCTTAGAAAAAGCTGAAAAAGAAAAAAATTCCTTACAAGCCTGAAGATACTACTAACAGCTAGCTATAAGTCATTGAATTAGAGGCCAAGTCAAAGCCTATAAAACTCCAATAAAACCCAAAGCCCAATCAATAGATTTTTAACTAAACCCGCAAAAACTCTGTAAACTAGCAATTCGCTTCATAAATGCAATAAACAAAAAGAGTTTACCAAAAGTAGCCAACTTTGTAGTAGAAGCTAAACTAAAGGCTGAAAAACGTAGATATGATGGGAACAGCAGTTGCCAATACAATTGGGCATCTAGTAGGATATGAAAAAATCTTTTGGTAACTACCAATGTTTTTCATTTATCGTGCCTTTTACCTGGAAAGAGTTGAGATTTTGGAGAAACTGGAAAGATTGCCATACGGAAACTCACCTCTCCAATAGATCAAAGACTAAAACGCAAAAATCTTTGAATCAGTGACTAAATTGACGAAAATCATTACTAAAAAGCTAAAAAAAGAAGACGCTTCTTTACTCTCCTCAGTAAAATCGTATCTCAACCTTGATCCTAAAATAGATTGCAATGAAGCCATGAAACTATTCTTGAAAGAATACATAGAAAGCTTGGAATAAGCCATCAAATCAAAGTACTCCTAACTCACTTTACATTTACTGTAAATTATAGATGGTTATCTTGTGTACTTTGGCCATTCCCTCGATTTTTCAGCACGCAGCAAGGCATAGAAAGGCAAGGAAGAAATGAACTTCTATCTTGCCAAACAGTTGAAAGCCTTAAAAGGTTATTATTGATATTAATTTTTGTTGATGTAATCTTTCAGATGATAGAGATATCAGATAGAGTCATATTTTTCGATATTATTCCATAAAGCTGCGCTACTATTGTTCATTGCGATTGAAGCTTATTTTGTATACTTCCCATTCGATTATGTTGAACTTTTTGAAGTGATCATTCACTCCAACAAAGTTACGAATTGTAGTTTAGCTGTGTTAGACTTATTTTTCTTTGCAAGTGTAGCAATCTGGAAAATTCGACCAACATCCTTTTGAAGTGTTTGATTTATCATAGATTACTAAATCGTCTCCGAAAGAGGGCCCATAGCTTTGGTGCATGCCAATCGAGAATCTTTTTTTGAAAGGCCTAAATTTCAAACCAATGAGGTGCTTGTGCAATGAAAAGATAAAGGTTTAATTTGAAGGATCTTCTTAGTATTCCCAGTTTTTGGGACTTCTCCAAGGAATATTAGAGTAGCCACCCACCAAATTGCCGAATTAGGTCTTAACTATGGTCAAAGTCTGAACTTTTCCGTCGCATATTTCATGGAATGCATGGGCTGAAAAATTGTGTTCAGATGCTCTATATAAAAGCTGCAAATTAAAAAGCTCCTTAGAAAACAAAGGCTAAATAGATTTGATATTGTTTTCTAAAAGACCTCCAGCTAGTTGCTCCCTATACTTTTTAAAGACCTTCTCTATCTTTTTCATGGAGTTTTAGGGTTACAAATCTAGCTCCACTTCAGCAACAGGCTGATTGTTTGTATCATACTCATCCAAAGTATAGTAATAGCGTAGTTTGGCATTGATCTTTTTTTGCAACTAAATGAGTTAGGTACTCAAAGACCACATCACAGATTGGCTGCGAACGTTGTACTTGTTTTTAAGAGTCAGCTTTTCCTCTAGAATGTTGCCTATAAATCTAGCGGAAAGTTTGTTCTCTTTGTGACTCTTCAGCAGTTGATAAAACTAGCTGAGTAAAAACAAAGTTACGTGATTCTGTTTGAAGCATTTATATGTTAGAACTGCTACCTAAAGAGCACAAATTCAGCTTGAAGGCTTTTCATCAAAGTTGAAAAAGTCTGCTAAACGTATTATTCGTATTTCAGAAGCTACATTTTGTTTATGCCTTGCAACTTGTGAAGATTCCGAATAAGTTATTTGTACTCTATAATTTCGCATTTTTCTTTGTGATGATTGCCGCAGGTTTAGCATACAAAAGGATTGTTTATATTGCACACTGCGCTTATGCAGACCTTTTGGCAGCGGTGCTTCACATTTAGGCATTTGGGCTCATAGTGCATTTATTCCAAAGGATATTTATATGATAATACAAACACTTTAGGGGTTGAAAATAAAAATGATGAGTGAATTCAACCTATCATTACTCCCTTGTCTGCAAAAACATCTTTCTTTTCTTACAACTTCACTCCTAACTCCTGCGCAGAAGTTTAGTATCTGTTGTCATAGGCTCTCATTGCGAAGAAGTCATTGATTTCCATGAATGCTTTGCCAATATTGGCCATACGATTGACCCAAGAAGGAATGGGTTTATGTAGCAAAGCCTCAGCAAAACAGTTTGTAAAGGTATTGCAGTTTTTGCGAATCAAATGGTAAGAGTTGCCTGGAAATTTTTACTTAATGTTGTCTAGCATTGAGTAGATTTCTCTGTAAGAGTAACTTGTAGTCCCCAGTAAAATGGTCTCTCTGAAATTCGGGTGGTTAACTTTAGGCGGAACTTCCATAACCCCTGTGGTATCTCCTGGATGGGAGCCGAATGTAAACTATTTAAGCTAGAGCTGAATGCCGGTATGATAAAAGCCTAGGCCACAAGGATACAAGGTATTGTTGGAGGAGGGATTGAGGTCATAGACGTTGAGATACACTTCGAGTGGTTTTCCAGCCTTCATACTCATTATTCAAATAATATAAATTATAGGTGAGGCTAAGATGCGCATTTTACTCCAAAATAGATATCTTTTTTCTCAGACTTACAAATACGGCGAAGCTTTGGAAAAGCACTACAAGAAAAACGAGCTTCTAAGCGGCTATTGCAACAGTTCTTCCTCCAAAAGCTTTTCCTAAAGAAACAAAGATGTCCATGCCCTCAATTGGCGCAACCCGAAAGGAATTGCTGACAAACTTACTCTTTCTTCGCTTGGAATAGGGACATACAACGGCTAGCCTTCTAATTAATACGATTATGAGATGTTCAGAGCGATTGCGGATTCTTTGCTTTCTGGAGGTGTCAACATGATAGACACTTGTGCTTTGTTTCGTTATGGCAAATCATAGAAGGTCATTAATGCAGTGCTCAACTACCTCACTCAGTAGAAAGGGTTTAAACGTGATGAGTTTTTTGTGTCCACCAAATGTGGCTATATTCCTCATGATATAGATAGCAATCTAAAATAGGAAGACTTCATTCGCATCTTAACAGCCGAGAATATTGTGAATCCGGAAGACATAATCCACAGTACACACTGTATTAGCCCCAATTTCATCTAGTTTTCAGTGTAGAAGTCAAGACTAGGGCTTGGGCTCTAAACGATTGACCTTGTTTACCTCAACAACTATTCATAAGCCCATTTGTACTGTCTTTGATATTAAGGCCAATAGTTGGAGAAGCAGTGACCTACGAAAGGCTGAAACTAGCTTTCGCTAAGTTCTAGGAAATGAGGGCAGATAATCGTATACGTTACTATGGCATAAGTTCATTTGTGGGGCTGAGATCACCTAAAACCGAAACAGGAATACACTTTCAGCTACAAAAGGCGATTCAGTTGGCGAAATAAGTCGGAGGGAAAAACCATGGATTCCGGTTTGTTATGATTCCAGTAATTGTTTCTTAAGATAGTTTAGTTTAGGCACTCCTGAGGCCTTGTTGAAATGGCAGGAATACTTTGATGGTAATTCAACCAAAGATGTGCGAGTTTTTGACATAGCAGAGGCCTAAAATATAAACATAGTTAGTTGTGGACCTCTCTTCCAGGGAAAAGTTGTTCCTGTGCCTTTTCAAACGCAGTTGTTAAACTATCTTTAACACAATAGCGCAAGACATTTGCAACTTATTAGATCTTTTCCTTCATCTTCACTCTTGACCACTTTAGTAGGAATGGTGCAGGAAAAGCATGTTTAGTAGAATCTGAGCATTTTGAAGCATCCTCCTCTAACAGAACAGCAATGGAAGCAAATTTTGCCGATTCCAGAGTGATTTACTGAATTATTTCTATTCGTTATTGATTTTCAAGGATCAAAGTAAGCCCTAAATTTCTGATAATAAATAACAAAAGTATAGAACAAATCATTTTCCTCCAACCTCATTCTACCTTTTGCTTAAGATTAGGTAGCTTCTTCTTCGAAAACTAAAATATTTAGACTCAATCAATTCACATGCCTATTAGGATGCTATTATTATAATTGCTTATGACGAAGGAGACAATAACTTTCTATCAATAACTTTTTGAAAACTGGATTTAATAAAAGTAAAAGGATTTTAGGTCTATAACGTATCTCAAATATTTTCAAACCAAAATACAGAAACAAATCAATTTAAATTTTCATGTAGAAATCACCTTTGATATACTTGGAGCTCAGGTAATCTTTTAAGCGATTTCTCAGCCAAAACTGTGGCACTTTAGCAAAAATAAGCAGAACCATAAAAGAAACAGCTATGGAAGTATCGTAGAAGCGCTATTTAGTGCCAAATTTATTGATAAAAGACATAGAGACCGATTAATCTAGCAAATAGAAAGCTAGTAAAATTGGTTCCATACAAAATTAAAAAAGTTTATTCACTTCATTTAAGTGAATGGTCAGAGAGATGTGGACAAAGAATGGAATGTTGCTATGAAAATCAGCTTTTATAGCTTTTGGTAAGCAATCCAAAAGAATCAGTTTTATGACAGTAGCCTAAACCAAATATTTGTCATTTTACATAGATATCTAAATAGGGAAGAAATAACTTTAGCTGAATCTTGCTTATAAGCTAGAGAGGGATTGTCAAAATAAGAAAAATATGGTCAAGAAGAAACGAACAACAAAATGAGAGTTGATAAAAAAAACTTCGGTGTAAGCAATATACAGTTTATATAATAAAAAGATCATAGTAAAGACGAGGTGAGCTAGATTATAAATTTGCTGAGAATTCGAGAATAATGATCTTAACTGCCTATTTATTCACTACATTTTTCATCTTAACTGAGCACAAGAAAAACTTTGTTACCATTTATACTATTTTTCACTAAGGAAACAGTTCAAAGCGAAATACAATCAACAAAAGTTTGCAAAAAAGTGTGGAAAAGTAGACTTTTGTCGATTTTTCAAAGAATATTTTGATTTATTCAGGCAGTGTAAGAAAAGAATGATTTAGTTATTGATTACAAATTAATGTAGATTAATTTCACATAATATATGAACTGTTAAGCAAATTAGGATGTGTTCCGAAGAGAGATATTCAGGTGGCATGCCCTCAACAGCCGCACAAGTTACGATACCAAGTTTATAAAACAGTTACATTCAACAGCCTGCGAAGTTGCTCAAGCACAAATCACCTTTGACGAGAGATTCGCAGATGCGATCCTTTTCTGTGCCAACCTCCATCTAGCGTTAGCTTTGGGTCAAGAAGAGCAGAATAGGAAGGATCTAGACATTTATGTCAAAATGGCTGCTCAACTCTACTAAAAGAAGCTGATTAGCAAAAGGCACTTCTTCAATATCAGGTCGATCAAACCTCTGACTCTATTAGACCGAATCGAACTGTTTATAAAAAAGATATAATAAAACCCTTGTGGACCAGCTGAGATAGAATAGCAATGGCTAGAACTGATAGGCTTTCCTTTAAGACTATTTTGGACAATCATATTGACACATCAAGTAAGACAAAATCTTCTTGTGCCTCTGTATGAAGCGACGGCAACTGCACCTTCAAGTACTTCGATAGCTGACCTTGAAAACTACATTTAAAGCTAGAGAAATAGGCTAAGAGAGGAAGAAGAGAACGCAAAAAAGGTATAAGAGTTAAAAGACCAAAAGTAAGAAGAATTGAAAGTAACTCAATAGAGCTGTTTTTCACAATCCTTCAGCATTTTCTAGCAATCCTACATGGAAGAAGAAAATTTCGTCTAAAACCAAATCGAGAACTTTTCATTACTTTCCAACATTGAGCAATAAGCCGAGCAACATCTGACTAGAATTGCATTTTACTATGCTCTCTTTAAAAACCCAATTTACCTCATGAATATTCAAAATATTCAGGATTTTATTAACTACATCCACGCCAATATCTTTCGACGCACTGACTATCGACTCTATACATTCGGATCACTAAGAAGTGCATTTGCCCTCGCAAATTAATACGACATAGATTTGACCTTTCTTAGCTAAACTGCAAAAAATAACTAAAGATCTATTGCGATTAGTCATCTGTTCGCAATTCTTAATTAGCTGAAGTTCCATAGGCCAAGTTGGTTCAAAAAAGGCAAAGTTTACTACTTTGACAATATTCCAATGCCATATCTCAAGATTTAGTTCAATTAGGAGGAGTTTCGAAATCTCTTCTTTATTTAGAACTTAACGAAGCTCGACATTACTATTGGAAACAAATAGGCTGTCATAAACAGTTAATTGCTTACTCACTATGCTAGAAACTCAGAAATTCACTATTTTTGCATTTTGGTCAAATTCTGGGCCAAATCAAGAATAGTCATAAATCTAGAAAAACCAATGCATGGACTTAGTAGTTATGTGCTTGTTTTAATGTGCATTTATTATTTGATGGAGACTAAACAAATCGATTTCATTTAAGTGAGTGATAAGGATTTGGAAAAAATAGGCATAGGAACCATCGTACCTGACGTAAAGAGGGCAAAATTAGTGAGTATTTATGATAATTTCAAAGGATTTCTTGAATTCTATAGTGAAACAGGAAAATTCCAAAAGGAAAGAAGGGTAATTTACCTACTAAAAAGATAGTTGCCTAAGGACTTTGTGTTTAACTAGAGCTTTGTAATAAATGTATGCGATTTCATTGATAAGTCAAATCCTGGACGTCTTGTGATGGAGCACAAAGCAGAAATTTTCCACTAGATCTAAAGAGCCTTGTATCTATTGAAGTCAAAAAATGGATAAAAGATTAACCAAATCTTTGAAAAAAAATGATTACTCTTGCAATCATTACTTATTCATGCTTATTTGCTTAAATATCATTTGGCAATAAGTTGATTCAAATTTCTGATAAAAGATCATAGATCTTCGAGCTTTTTGCCAGTCATCAGCTGTTTTACCTTGGACTACCAATTATTGGCATTCTCGAATCCATTAACACCGCTTTGGTAATCTGAAAATGCTTTGTATATCTACTCCTTTGTATTCATGACAAAAGGTCCATGTTGTTGGATGGGTTCGTTCAAAGGTTGTCCACCAATCAAAACGAATTTTGCACCTTTTTATGAAACGAATGAATGGTTTATTTAGTTGCTGTCGTTTTTGCCACTTTACAACAAACAGCAATGTTCCTTTTCAACAAGAGTTTTTCCTTGGTAAACCACTTCTCCTTAGTATACGAAAATGATAGAGTTCCAGTTGCCAGGTATAGGCAAATCGAACTTACCTCCAGAATGCACTGTGACGTCAAAGTAGTAAGCAGGAGTTCTTGCGAAGATTGGACCTGTTTTGCCTTACCATTTTCCAGATATTATTTTTACTTAGATTTTATCTTTATTGAAGATCTAGATTTTGTCACTTGTAAACTACTGATAGGCTGGTGGGTCTAGCTTATTTGCGCTTTTAAGGTTAATCCAAAGCTGGAAGCCTAAAGAATCCTCATCATAAGAAGCAGGGATCTAGGAATGAACAATACCTTTGCCTGCGGTCATCCATTGGAGGTCTCCTGGCCCGATTTTACCTTTGTGACCTTTAAAGTCCTAATGATAGAAGCTACCTTGAAGCATATAAGTGACTGTTTAAAACCCTCTATGAGGGTGGTCAGGGAATCCTGCAGGGAGCCTTACTTTGAAATAATCAAGCATCAAAAAAGGATCTAGATTCTTGAGATATTGATTCCCAATGATCCTTATTACTCTGGCTCCTTTGCCTTAGTTAACCCATGCTGGCTTAAACACGAAAGACATTGTAGTAAATAAAAGATGTTGGATTATAAACAGGGCAATCATTTATATTATGAATTTTCTGATGATAGTTTAAGATATTTTATACTTTCTGACGAAAGCCCATTTGGGACTAAAATTATCAACTTTCGCTCTCAAACTTTAAAATTGCGAAGGCTGTATTTACCTAGCTTTGGTTTTATTGATTGCTATCGGTTAGCTGTTGATAATGAAAAGCAAATCTTTCACACGTATAATATAAATTAATGATAGCAAAGAAGCAGTTTTTGAGCGTAGTGTTCGTTCTGCTGCTGCTCTGTGCCTAGTGGGGTGCAAAGTGTGAAGCCGAAAAGATCCCCTTCGTTGCATAGGTCGGAAGGTACATGATTATTGACCCAGACTCATGGATATCATCATCAACTCCCTCTACACCCAGAAAGAAATCTTCCTTAGGGAACTGATCTCGAATGCCTCGGATGCGCTCGATAAGATTAAATTCATGGCTTACAGCGA
>Ga0316217_10007714_pt1 | contig 10164 bp, 9 predicted proteins | sample 1anoAmetaG_FD_203633 | JGI IMG/M metagenome (GOLD analysis project Ga0316217, IMG submission 203633) | Freshwater microbial communities from Trout Bog Lake, Wisconsin, USA - 1anoA | ecosystem: Environmental > Aquatic > Freshwater > Lake > Hypolimnion/Profundal zone | place: USA: Wisconsin... | reverse complement strand
GTCAGACGCCCGCTCGCGCCCTCGTTCTTTGAGCCGTGGGCGGCATTGTTGGCTATCGTTGTTCTCATACTTGGCAGGGGCGCACTCCGCGCTGCGCCGTATAATGGTCGCGCGCCAACCGGGATCTATGGAATAACCGTTGGCGCACGCGACGGAATCGGCAACGAATATCAGGCTGCATCGATATGCAGCGGAAACTCATGGCCAGTACGCGCAGGGTTGAAGGTCAGTTCCAGGTTTTGCGAAAGGCTCCAACGCGCACCCGGGAAAGGCAGGAAAGCTGATGGCACTGAAATTTCGCGGTGTTGACTTCGCGCAGTTTGATTCGCTGCTGACGGACGACGAACGCCTGGTGCGGGATACCGCCCGCCAGTTCATTGAAGACAACCTGATCCCGATCATCGAAGAGTGCAACCGCCAGGGGCGCTTCCCCCGGGAACTGGTGCAGCCGATGGGGGAGCTTGGTTTTTACGGCGCCAATCTGGATGGCTACGGCTGCGCCGGCATGTCCAATGTTGAATACGGACTGATCGCGCAGGAGTTGGAGCGCGGTGACAGCGGCGTGCGCTCGTTCGTAAGCGTGCACTCGTCGCTCGTGATGTATCCCATCTACACCTTCGGCAGCGAGGAGCAGAAGCAGTGCTGGCTGCCGAAGATGCAGACGGGAGAGAAACTGGGCTGCTTCGGACTGACCGAGCCGGACTTCGGATCCAACCCGGGCGGAATGCGCACGCGCGCCCGCAAGCAGGGCGACGAATACGTCCTGAATGGCGAGAAGACGTGGATCACCTCGGGATCAATCGCCGATGTCGCCGTCGTCTGGGCGAAAAACGAGGATGAAGGAGGCCGGGTCTGCGGCTTCCTGGTCGAGGCCGACCGCCCCGGCTTCCGCGCCGAAGACATTCACGGGAAATGGTCGCTGCGGGCTTCGGTTACCTCCTCGCTTTCGCTGCAGGAGGTGCGGGTTCCGGCGGCCAACAAGCTGCCCCATACCGATGGTCTGAAGTCGGCGCTGATGTGCCTGAACCAGGCGCGCTACGGGATTGCATGGGGAGCGGTGGGAGCGGCGATGGCCTGCTATGACTGCGCCCTGCAGTATGCAAAATTCCGCAAGCAGTTCCGCGGCCAGCCGATTGCCAGCCACCAACTGGTGCAGGAAAAGCTCGTCTGGATGATCACCGAGATCACCAAGGCGCAATTGCTCGTGTTGCAGGTGGGCCGGCTGAAAGACCAGGGCAAGGCCAGCTTCGAGCACGTTTCCATGGCCAAGCGCAATAACGTGTGGATGGCCCTGGAATGCGCGCGCCTGGCACGCGATATCCTGGGAGCCAATGGCGTGGCCGACGAGTACCCGGTCTTTCGCCATATGTGCAACCTCGAGTCGGTGAAGACCTACGAGGGCACGCACGACATTCACACGCTGATCGTGGGCGCTAGCATCACCGGGATCCCCGCGTTTTAGCCCGGATTGGTTCCGCGCCACGGGTTGTTGCCGAGGACGGGCGGCCCGCTGGCGCAGAACCCTGATCGGCGGCGGCAGCATCCAAGTTCGGTTAGCTGGCTTTGCAGTCCCTGTGCAGTTTTAGCGGGGCAGCTTATCTGAACCGTCTGGAGGATGATTCATGGCTGACCGGTTGACCTCGACCGCAGCGCCTTGTCCGCTGGTTGCGCTTTCCGACGACGAGCAATTGTTCCGTGACAGCGTTCGCCAGTTCGCCGAAGACGCCCTGCGCCCGCGGGTGCGCGCAATGGACGAGGCCGGCGTCTTCGATCCGGCGCTCATCCGCCAGTTTCACGAGCTCGGATTAATGAGCATCGAGGTGCCGTTGGAATTCGGAGGCGCGGGCGGGAGCTTTTTCGAGGCCATCCTGGCGGTGGAGGAACTGTCGCGCATTGACGCCTCGGCCGGAGTCATCGTCGACGTGCAAAACACTCTGGTGAATAACGCCCTGCTGCAATGGGCCAACGCCGAGCAGAAGAAGCGCTATCTGCCCAGAATGTCGGGCGCATGGGTCGGCGCCTACGCACTAAGTGAAGCCGGAAGCGGGTCCGATGCTTTCGCCCTGACAACCCGCGCGGAGCGCAAGGGCAACGAATGGGTGCTGAACGGCCGCAAGTTGTGGATCACCAACGGCAAGGAAGCCAGCCTGTTCATCGTCTTTGCGACGGTGGATCCGGCCCAGGGATATCGGGGCATTACGGCTTTCCTGGTGGAGCGGGATCTCCCGGGATTTGCCGTTGGCAAGAAGGAAGACAAGCTGGGGATTCGCGCCTCATCGACCTGCGAACTGATGATGGAAGACTGTCGCGTGCCGGCCGAGAACGTGCTGGGTGAGCTGGGTAAGGGCTACAAGATCGCTATTGAAACCCTGAACGAAGGCCGGATCGGCATTGGCGCGCAGATGCTGGGGTTGGCGCGCGGAGCCTGCGAACAAGCTCTGAAGTACGCGCAAGAGCGCAAGCAGTTCGGGCAGGCGATCGGCAGCTTCCAGGGCGTTCAGTTCCAACTGGCGCAGATGGCGACGGAGATTGAAGCGGCGCGCTTGTTGGTCTACAACGCGGCGCGCATGAAGGACGCAGGGCTGAATTTCGTCAAAGAGGCGGCCATGGCGAAACTGTTCAGTTCGCAGATGGCAGAGCACGTGACCTCGCGCGCGGTGGAGATCTTCGGCGGCTACGGCTTCACGAAGGATTACCCGGTAGAGAAGTATTTCCGCGACGCCAAGATCGGTGCAATCTACGAAGGCACTACCAACATGCAGTTGGCGACCATCGCCAAGCTCCTAATGGGCAAGTAGGGCCGTTAGCCGCTCTAGCGGGCTTGATTTCCGGCCCGGGCGCGATAGCCGGCAATGGCGCCGCCGCTTGCCAATATGTCCCTGAGAAAATCCGGCAGCACCGTGCCCTGGCCTCGCCAGGGCCGGGTGATATTTTCGACCGCGCCGGAGACGGGATCGTATTTCACCTGATCCCCCGCGCTGACCGCTGCCGCGATGCCCGGGCATTCAACTACCAGCAACCCGAGATTGATGGCGTTGCGGAAGAAGATGCGGGCGAAGGACTCGGCGACGATGGCGCGAATGCCGCAAGCGCGCAGCAGAGCGGGCGCCGCTTCGCGGCTGGAGCCGCAGCCGAAGTTCGACCCGGCGATCATGAGATCGCCCGGCTGCACCTTCTTGATGAACTCCGGATCGATACCTTCCATCGTGTGCGGAAGCATGTCTTCGATGCGGGTGGAATTCATGAACTTGCCGGGGATGATCGCGTCGGTATCCACGTTATTGCCATAGCAGTGCGCCCGTCCCAGGATCGCCTGCGGTTGCTCGCTCATCAGAAACTCCCTCCTTGCATCGGCTGACAACGTCCCTAAGTCGCGCAACCGGTTACGTCAGATCGCGCGGGTCGGTCAGGCGTCCGGTAAGGGCAGAGGCGGCGGCGGTTTCCGGCGAAACCATGTAGACCTTGGCCTGCTTGCTGCCCATGCGGCCCAGAAAATTGCGGGTGCTGGTCGAAACACAGACCTCGCCCGCCGCCAAAAGGCCGAAAGAGCCGCCAAAACACGGACCGCACGACGGCGGCCCGACGACCGCGCCGGCTTCAAGGAACGTTTGCAGGATGCCTTCTGCGGCCATGGCTTTCATGACGCTGTGCGAGGCCGGGATGACAATGATCCGCACCTTGGGGTTCGGTTGACGCCCCTTAAGGATGGCTGCAGCCGCGCGCATGTCTTCGATCCTGCCGTTGGAACAACTGCCGATGAACACCTGATCGACTTCCACCGCGCCGGCTTCGGCGACGCTGCAAACATTATCGGGCGAGTGCGGTCGGGCTACGCGCGGCGTCAGTCGGGAAAGATCGAGCTTCACTTCGCGTTTGCAATCGGCGCCGGGATCGCCTGCGGTCACCAGACCGGACTGCATCGGTCGGCCCGCGGCTTGCAAGAACTCGGCGGTGCGCTCGTCGAGGGGCATCAGTGCAACCTTGGCCCCCATTTCGGCACAGAGATTCGAAATGCAGAAGCGGTCCGCCATCGTGAGGCTGCGCACTCCGGGCCCAGCAAACTCGCAGGAGGCATAGCCGGCGCCATCGGCTTTCAGCAGGCCGAGAAGTTCGAGCACGACGTCCTTGGCGCCGACCAAGGGAGGAAGTTCACCGGTGAACTCGATGCGGATGGTCTCGGGCACCTTGAACCACGCTTTCCCTTCGACCATGGCGAGTGCGGTGTCGGTGGAACCGAAGCCGGTGGCAAAGCTGCCGAGGGCGCCGTAAGTAGTCGTGTGGCTGTCGCAGCCGACGATGATCTCCCCGGGATTTACATAATCTTCCACCATCACCTGGTGGCAGATCCCTTTGCGCATATCGAGAAATTCTTTGATCTCGAAGTCGGCGATAAACCTGCGGCACAGCGCATGGAAGTTCGCCGTGGCTTCCGTCGCCGGTGGCGCGTAGTGATCGAAAAGGGCCACAATCTTGTCGGGTACACCGAGTTTGGTTACGCCCATTTCCTTGATAACGTCGGCGATTCCCCAGCCGATGCCTTCGTGGATCAGAATGCGATCCACGGCAACCTCAACGATCTCGCCAACGCGAACCTCGTCGCGACCGGCGGCTCTGGCGAGCAGTTTCTGAGCCATTGTTTGTTTCTTCACCGGCCCTCCTTTTCGCTAAGACGCAGGAACATCTGCCGAATCGCCTGGGACATTTCCGACGGGCCGGCGGTGCCGCCGAGGTCCGGGGTGCGAACCTGCCCGGCCTTGAGCACCTCGGTGATGGAATCGGTAAGGCGCATTGCGGCCCGGGTGAAGCAAGGGTCCTGCCGCTTTTCGCCCAGCCAGGCGAGCAGCATGGCGAGCCCGCGATGGATGGCGATCGGATTAACCGCTCCCTTGGCGTGCAGGGGTTCAAACATGGCGAGCCGATCGCCGAAGTTGCCGGTGGCACCCATGCCGGGGCCTCCCTCGTGATAGGCAAGCAGGTCGGCCAGAATGTCACCGAAGGCATTGGACGTCACGCAGACCGAGTAGTCCTGTGGTCGGCGCAAGACATCCAGCGCGAAGTTGTCCACATACGTGAACTTCAGTGGCAGCTTGGGGAACTCCTCGGCGATGGCCTGCACGGTGCGACGAAAGAGGCGGCATCCGCCCAGTACGTTGCTCTTATCAATGCAGGTAACCGGACGGGAGTCGCCGGCCAGCGCCAGGCGTTCGGCGAGGCGGAAGGCAAAGCGCGCGATGCGCTCGGTGGCTTTCACGGTAATCAGGCGGATATCGACGGCGACATCCGGACGCTGCCCGCGGTTGAGCGAGCCGCCCATGCGCGCGTATAGACCCTCGGTGGCTTCGCGCACCAGGTGGATGCGAACGTCGGCGGGCGCATACGGAGTGCCCGGAAGGCTGGTGAGCAACTGCACGGGGCGGAGATTGGCGTAAAGATCAAGGCCCAGGCGCAGGAAAAAAACCAACTCAACACCGACCAGCTCGCCCGACGGACGTTCGACGCCGGGCACGCCGACGCTGCCGAACAGGATGGCGTCAGCGCGGCTTTCGCAGAATTGCCTGGCTTGCGCCGACCATTCTTCACCGTGCAGCTTCCAATAGGCGGCTCCGCAAGGAAAGGTGGAGACTTCGTAGTCCAGACCGCAGATGGGACGAATAACTTTCAGGGTGGCGAGAGCATGGCCTACCAGCTCGGGGCCGGCTCCATCTCCCAGCAAGGCGGCGATTACGGCTTTTGGCGTGGGATTCATGCGTGTCCTAAGTATGCTTTGGCAACCGCGGGGTTGGCGGCCAACTGCGCGCTGGAGCCGGTGAGCACGATGCGCCCGGTCTCCATTACGTATCCGCGATGAGCCACCGCCAGCGCCAGCGGCGCGTCCTGCTCGACCAGCAGAATACTGGTTCCCCGCTGGCTGATCAGAACAATGGTCCGGAATATTTCCTCGCGCACCACCGGGGCCAGGCCCATCGATGGCTCGTCCATCATCAGCAACCGAGGGCGGGACATCAGCGCGCGGCCGATGGCCAGCATCTGCTGCTCGCCTCCGCTCAGGGTGCCGCCCGCCTGACGCAGGCGCTCCCGCAGACGCGGGAAAATCGAAAAGACATATTCACGGTCTTCCTGCTGCGCCCTCCGGTCGGGCTGCACGTAGGCGCCCATGCTCAGGTTCTCGTCAACCGTGAGGTCGGGAAAGATGTGGCGCCCCTCGGGGACAAGAGCGATTCCCATGGCGACAATGCGGGCCGTAGGCACCGCGGCCAGCGAGCGGCCGAAGGCCGAGACTTCTCCCTGCGGAACCTTGACTAGCCCGAGGATGCTCTGCAGGGTGGTGGACTTACCTGCGCCGTTACCGCCTAGCAAGCACACGATCTCTTTTTCTCCAACTTCGAGATCAATGCCCTTCAGGGCATGGATGTGGCCGTAATAGGCGTGGACACCGCGCAGGCTAAGCAAAGGTCATTCCCTTTCCGAGGTAGGTCTCGATGACCAGCGGATCGTTTCTGACTTCGCCGGGCAGGCCCTCGGCGATCTTCTTTCCCGAACTGATGACGGTGACGCGGTCGGAGACCTGCATGACCAGTCCCATGTTGTGCTCGACCATCAGAATGGTGATTCCGCGGGCGCGTATCTTGAGCACCAGTTGCCGCATGAACTCGATCTCTTCCGGGTTCATGCCACACACCGGCTCATCCAGCAGCAGCAGGCGGGGGCCGACGGCGAGTGCCCGGGCGAACTCCGTCAGGCGCTGCTGGCCGTAGGGAAGATCGGTAGCGGTGCGGTCCTTCACCTCGGCAAGCCCGACGATCTCCAGTGCCTCAAGGGCTTTGGCGTGAATTGTCCTCTCCTGTTCCAGAAAGCGCCGGCTGTGAAACAGAACGCCACCCAGCGAACTGCGCTTGAGCAGGTGCGCGCCGATCATCACCGTGTGCAGAACACTCATCGTGCGGAACAAGGCGATCTGCTGGAAGGTGCGGGTGATGCCGACGCCGGCCACGCGATACGGTGACTGGTTCGTGATGTCTTTGCCGTCAAACCGGATGTGGCCCGAAGTAGGCTTCAGCAGGCTGCTGATCATGTTGAAAGTGGTCGTCTTGCCGGAGCCATTGGGGCCGATCAGGGCGTGAATCTCCCCCGCGCGGACGGCCATGTCGAGGTTGTCCACCGCAGTCAGTCCGCCGAATCGCCGGGTTAAGCCTTGCACTTCGAGCAGCATCAGCCTTGGCTCTCCTTGACCAATGTGTCGGTCGCCGTGCGCCGCTTCAGGTAACGCGTCAGGCTGATGATTCCCCGCGGCAGGAACATCATGCAGAGAACCAGGAGAGCCCCGTGGAATACCATCTTGAAATCCTGCAGGAAGCTGAGCAGGTCGGGAACCAGGGTTAATGCGACGGCGCCGATCAGCGCACCGGGCAGCGTCCCCTTGCCGCCCACGACGATCATCGAGAGAAAGGCTACGGACTCGGTAAAGGTAAAGGTGTCCGGGCTGACGTAGGCCCGGTAGTGGGCGAAGAGGCTGCCCGCCAGTCCCGCCAGAAAGGCGCTCATGGCAAATGCCAGCACCTTGTGGGCAAAGGGATTGATGCCAGCGGCGCTGGCGGCCGGCTCGTTATCCCGCACGGCGATGAAAGCGCGTCCCAGATGCGAGCGCACGACCCGGCAGGCCAGCAACGTACTGAGCAGGAAGATGACGACCAGCAGGTAGTACCAGGCGGTTTCCGAGGTGAGCCGGTACTGCCCGAAGCCCATGGGCGGAATCTCGGCGATGCCCCGGGAGCCTCGCGTCAGGCTCTCCCAGTTGTTGATCACGATGCGGATGATCTCGGCAAAGCCCGCGGTCGCCAGTGCCAGGTAGGGACCGCGCAAGCGCAACGAGGGCGCACCCAGCAGGACGCCAAACAGTGTGGCGACGGCGCTGGCCACGATGACGGTCGGGATCACCGGCCACCCGAAGTTTACGGTCAGTAGAGCCGAACAGTAGGCGCCGATTGCAAGAAAAGCGGAGTGCCCCAACGATAGCTGACCCGTATAACCCGAGACCAGATTCAAACCGGTCGCCGCCACGGCATAGATCAGGATCAGGTTGGTCAGGTGCAGATAATACGAGTGGGTCATCACCAGGGGGAAGACCGCCGCCACCACCAGAATCAGGACGATGAACCGGGACTTCATTTCACCGTCCTCTTGGCGGCCATCAGGCCCCGGGGCTTCAGCACCAGCACCAGGACGAGAATGACGAACGCCGTTGCGTCCTTGTATGCCGAACTGATGTAGGCCGATGAGAGGTTCTCAATTACGCCGACGCTCAGGCCGCCCAGAATGGCCCCTGGCAGGCTTTCGAAGCTGCCGATGATGGCGGCAGTGAAGGCCTTCAGTCCAACGGACTGTCCCATGCCGGTAGTGACCAGGAAGGCCGGCGCCAGCAGAATGCCCACTACGGCTCCGAGTGCGGAAGCCAGCGCAAAGGTCAGTGTGTCGAGGCGATCTACGTTGATCCCCATCATGGCGGCGGCGGCCTTGTCCTGGGCCAGGGCGCGCATCGCGGTGCCAACCTTGGTCCTGCGCAGGAACCAGTTCAGCAGCACCACCAGGGCCACGCCGATCGCCAGGATCCAGACGTTGCGCGGCAGGATGTTCATCCCTGCCAGGCGAATCGGCTTGCGTCCGAAGACGTCAGGAAAGCCGAACGACATCGAACCCCAGATCAGGATGGCAAGATTGATGAACAGGATCGAGATGCCGATCGAGGCGATTAAAAAATTCTCGCCCGCTGCCTGCTTGCGAAACATGTAGTAGTAAATGCTGCGCCGGATGACAGCGCCCACGATCCCGCCGCTCAAACCTACCAGCAGGAAGGCGAGCCAATAGGGAAGATGGAGAAGCGTGTGAAAGGTGAGGCCCAGGAAGGCCCCCATCATCACCATCTCTCCGTGGGCAAAGTTGAGAATGCCCATGGCGTTCCAGATGAGAACGTAGCCTATGGCGACCAGGGCATACATGCTGCCGATGGTCAGTCCGGAAATAACCTGCTGCAGGGCAAAATGCCATTCGGTCAAGGAGCATTCTCCGGAGGCGACAAAGCGGATGGATTGCCGTGACGGAGCCAGGTTGGGCACTCATCCATCGGCGGATGAGTGCCCCGGAGGCTTATCGGTTACATGCGGCGCAAGTACACAAACTTGCCGCTCCTCCACTGGCCGAGCAGGTTCTGCTTCAAGCCCTCGCCCGTGGCGTCGAAGGTGAAGGTTCCACCCGGTATTTTCACGCCCTGCAACTGGTGAATGGCTTCAGCAATCTTGGCCGAATCGTTGGGGCCAACCTTCTTGACGGCTTCGGCGATCAGGCGGATGGCCGCATCGGAGCGGGCCACGTTGTGGTCGGCCATGTAGTTGGCGAAGGCCTTGAAGTCCTTCACGTACTGCTGAATCATCGGATCGGGATCGGTATTCGCGAACGCCACCAGGACGTAAACGCCCTCTGCATTTTCCGCGCCGGCCAGGTCGCGATACTGTTCCGAGGCCAGTCCGGTGACGCCGACAATCGGGAGGCTCATGCCCATCTCGCGCGCCTGCTTGGTCACCAGGGCGGCCGATGGATCGTAGCTGTGAATGTAGAGCACCTCAGCGCCTGACCGCTTGACTTTCAGCAGCTGCGAGCTGAAATCGCGGTCCGGCTCTTTGAACAGCTCCTTGGCTACGGCCGGATATCCGAGCTTGATCAATTCCTTGGTGGCGGCGGTAGCGGCGCCCTCGCCATAGTCGGAGTCGGCGGCCATGATGGCGACCTTCTTGAACTTCAGTTCGTTGACGACGAAGTCCATCACCTGGGCGCCCGAGATGCCGTCGGAAACCGTGGAGCGGAAGATGTACTTGTTGCCTTTCTCGGTCAGCGAAGGGCTGAAGGCGGTGACGAACATCGGAACCTTGGCCTTGTCGACCAGCGGCATGGATGCGACGGTGCCGGTGCTGTCGGCGACCAGCAAGGCCTTCACGCCATCCTTGTTAAGAAGCTTCTCGACAGTGCTGGCCGTCTTGGTGGGATTGCCTTCATTGTCCTCGAATTTTAATTCGATCTGGACGCCGCCGGCGCCTCCCGCCGCGTTAATCTGCTTGGCGGCAAACTCGGCGCCGTCCTTGATGTACTTGCCCCGGACGGCAGCGCCGCCGCTCA
>Ga0316217_10007712_pt1 | contig 10165 bp, 12 predicted proteins | sample 1anoAmetaG_FD_203633 | JGI IMG/M metagenome (GOLD analysis project Ga0316217, IMG submission 203633) | Freshwater microbial communities from Trout Bog Lake, Wisconsin, USA - 1anoA | ecosystem: Environmental > Aquatic > Freshwater > Lake > Hypolimnion/Profundal zone | place: USA: Wisconsin... | reverse complement strand
ATTAGTTGGAGGAATTGCATGTGGAATGAGTGCGAAAGAGAATGTCCCATAGAGTTGTCTTTTCATTGCACTATTACTCCAGCCCAAGCCAATTGTTCTTTTTAAGGTAATTCTACCGAAACCTCAAAACCTTCTTGAGTGTGCTCCACTTGAAATTCTGATACAACTCCTTCATAATGTCTTTTTGAATCTATCTAGGTAGGTTAGCTTGGTTCTTTTTCTATTGTTACTCTTCGTTCTCGACAACTAGTATAATCAGGTTGTTGATGATTGAGACAAAGAATTCGCCATGACCTTTTATTTGCTAAACTGGCATGTTGAGAAGGTTGCGAGCAATTTGATGGTAGCTTTACAGACATGTCATGATGGCCTTTGATAAGTCGCCGTTATTGAAGCCATTCTAGTTGAGATCTGGGGACTGCTTGTCTCTGTAGATTGCAAAACAGTCGTCCAGAAGCAATCCAAGTTTTTCCCTCTAATTTTCATAGTAAATCTTCAAGAAGTATTTGATCAGGCACTAGACACCTATGTCGTGGACTGCATCTCCTTTCATCAATGCCCCCTTAACTAGCAACCCTCGAAGATTCAAGGTGTCATTCTCACCACGAAGGATGTCGGCTATAGAGGGCATATTTACTGAAAGATAAGCCAATAATGGCTTCATTATTTTGCTTGCAATCTCTGTGATTATATTTACTACACCTTAGAAGCTTTAAGCGGTGAGTATTCCGTACTCCTGCAAAACATTTTTAATCGCCTCCAACACCTATTCTTAAGTTTGCTCATTTTCTTCAACTTCCTACTTCTCATCTTGGTTTCCCTTACTCTTTTTCTTGAAGCTGTCATTTTTGGGAATATCTTTCATCTTGTAGCATATCTTCTGCAGTTCTCTGTAGGATATCCCTGTGGAAACTGCCAATGAAATCATTCCTCCGGCTGAGGAACCCATAATGCTGGTGATGGAAATTGGTTTTTTCTTATTCTCGTAAGTAATTTCATTTTATTTGAGTGCTCTGTAAGCTCCAACGTAGGCCAAACCTTTGGCCCCACCTCCTTGGAATGCCAAACTATAATGCCTTTCGTCAAACTATTTTTTCCTTATCCTCAAATCCTCTCTGTAAGGCAATTTGAACTTCCCAGGCGGAAAAAAGGAATCATAGGGTTGCTTCACCTCCTTAAAGGGGTTTTCTTCTATTTTGAGAACTTGCTTGAAAAAGTTGTCTTTATCTTCGACTTAGAAATTGATTAGTAAGACCTTCAAACCAATTTATTTGTGTTAGAATTTGTAAACCTATTTGACTGAGGGCTAAAGTTCAACTATCTGTGGTTTTAGGGTGATTACTAGTTCATAACCTTTGTTGGTCGTTAGGCTAATTATCAGATTCTTTATTGTGATTGGTTCTAAGAACCCCTCGGACTTCTTCTAGTTCGTCCGACGAAGCATAATGGAGTAGAAGGGGGTGAGATGTTGACTATCTGCCTCCTTTTAACCCCCGTTTTAGTTCTGATGCGATTGTTTATTGATCCGCAACTGCTAAATGGTCAAAAACTCCAGAATTTCGTTTTGCGGGAGATGGTGTTGCAGTTAATTGTTGAAGAGGTTCAGGATCTTCTACAGCTCTTTCTATGAAGCAGATATAAAATCTCTGGCTTCTTACTCTGCTTTCTCAGCCTTGGTCTTCTTATCTGCAGGTTTGGTTTTCAAGCGGTCTTTGAATTCCTGAGCTCTTCTCAATTCTTAGTTGAGGTCCCTTCGTTAATGTTAGAGCATTTTGTATTATTTTTGACCTTCCCTTTTTCTGATGATGGTATTCCTCAGAGATTAGATTTTTGTTTTCTCGCTGAGCCAGTGAATAATTCGGAAGTCCCTGGCGACAATTTGAAGGGCCTCATTAAAATCTCCAAAGTTGCCTAAGAGTTCGTACTGGAAGATGAATGAGTAGAGGGTAGACGACTACATTAATAAATTCGAGTGCGATAAATTCAAACATTAAAGCAGCGATCTTATTAGATTCCGAAATAAAAATAAAATTTAACAAAACGCTACAAAATTATCGAGAAATATTTTTGGAACTAATGTCGTTATTGGTCAGCATTTTTGAGGGTTAAGCAGTTTATGCGATTTCCTATTTGGGTCTAATTGTGTAACCAGTCTAAATTGGGCAGTTAATCGCGAAAACTTTATTGAAGGGTTAGGTTTGTATTCAGTAACGGGTTTTAGAGTGACTCTTGAAGTTGTAATCGAATTTTATGTTCATTTTTATTGTATAAATGCAGCAATATTCAATTTTTAGAGATCTCAATTTTTTCATTCAGCTTCACAATTGGTTTATATTGGGTGTTGTCAAAGTCCGCAAAAATGGCATTCAAGTTAAGATTTGGGATTTGAAAAAGGCCTTGCTTATTATTTGTATGATTCTTCTGACTCATTTTGGTTGAGATAACACATCTTTGGCCAGTGTTTGCTTTACTTTATTGAAGTTTCAATAGCTTTTCTCCAAAGTAGGGATATCGACCTAAAAGGGCTCACAATCTTTCATTTGTGTTTACAATTCAAAAACTTTGCATAACTTTCATTAAATCTGATATAATTATACTATTGAAAGAATGATTCTTCGAATTAGATAGAGAAAAAACATTCAAAAATGACTAATCAAATGTCATAGATGCTCAAATGCTTCCCGAACGCCTTTATCCGATCATAGAACAGCCTTACTTTTCCCAAAATTTCCTCACTAAACCTATCAAATCCTTCAGACATAAATGGGTAACGAAAGATTGGTAGATTCATACAGGTATCCGTTATTTATAGAAGTCGAGTGGATTGATCTATTAGTAATTATTAGATGGATAAAGTGCCTTTAAAAAAGTAGGATTGGGAGCACATTTAAGAGAAGAAGACAGCCGAAATCTTTTAGATCATCACAGGGCAATACTATTACTCATCTCGTCCTTTTTCGCAGTAGGACCTGCAACCTGACTTGATCTTAAAGTGGGAAGTTCCTGCCTAGAAGGCTATCAAGCGTACCCTATTCCATCATGTCAGTGCCTTTGTCAATTTGCCAGCAGAGGAACTCTAGTAGGCATATTCGATGGCTGAGAAGAAAATCTTGAGCTAGATGCAAAAGGATAATGAAAACACAGATATGAACGAAATCAGGATTCGTATGCAGTCCTCAATCGATGATGAGAAGGTGCAGCCCAGGAACAAGCAGACTTCTTTGCTTCACTAAAATGGCGAAGCTGAGAAGCTGTAGTTTTATGCAATTGACTAAAAGTCGAAAACATTGGATGGCTTTACTCTGTACTTCAACACTGTCATGTATACGCTTCAGAAGCACTGTGGTTTCAGGGTGAGGGCGTTTATCGTGCACAAGACGGTAAAGCAGATGGCTGGGTGGATAGGGAAGCTCATAGATTTGTTTGAACTAACCTCGATTGTCAAATATTTCGGGTTAGGTACCGAGACGAAGGTGCGATATATCTATCTGTTTTTGAATCTCAGCCAAGACAACTTGATGAAAATTGGAAACAGATACAGGATCAAGAAGAGCATAGATACGACTAATTTTGATTTCTCGCTCAATGATCCTATGGCAGAAGACTTTAGGCCACTTAAACTCCACAGCTCGTTTAGGAAGGAGAAGTATTTTTTGGAGCAATTGAAAAAGGTTTCGAGGTATTTCGATACTTTTGAGGATATCTAGACTAATGCTTAAGTCATGGAGGAAAAAGAAATTCCCCTGATCGTTGAACAGATGTTTAAAAGCTATTGGGAAGAGGCTTGGTTGGTTTTGGGATATTTCAAAGATATGCTAAATGACGAAGCCTCAAACTAACAAAAAGTCTACATTCACGACATAAACAGAGGAAAGCTCAACCCTGGATGTTAGATAATGTACGCCAGGTCCCAAAAAAGGAGAGACTACTACCTTATCTTAAAGCAAATTTGCGAAAAATATGGTTTCCCCTATTATTAACAAACTGAATGCTATGGTGAGTTCATCCTTCCCAGCAAAACCTCCAAAGGCGGCTTCTTCTAGAAGCTCGAACTGATGCTCAGCTACAATCCTGTATACTCCTCACCCTTTGGCGACCTAAGTCTGTTTTCCTCAATGTAAAAAACGAAGATCTGCTACTTGACTTTAAAATCTACCTTCAAAATCAGCTATCTCAACCAGCTTGGGATTGATGTTTTCTGTTTGGACAACAACTTTTAGAAAAAGGGGGATGGGGGAGAAGAATTGCCAGTGAAGGGGGGACTGGATGGGAGTTTTGTGATTGATAGGTGGAACATCTTTGCCTTATTCTCGGACATTCGCCTAATTCGGAGCTACTATGGGGATGCAGTAGCCTACGAAGTTATGCTGAAAGGTCAGCTCATCATTTACTTGTTCAGCATATCTATTCCTTACATTTTTTTGTACGTTATTGAGAATCTTTATGAACAATTTTCAGTGCAGACCAGTCAGATTGAAACAGCATTATTTGCGGTAAGTTTCGGCATCTTTACTCTTTTTATCGAGCAGGAGTAATAAAGGTTCAAAATATAGTACGAAGACAACAGGCAGTAGAGAGTCTTTTTGAAGCACTTCCGAGGGCCATATGTGCGGAACCCTCTCACTGATGAGATGAATGAGTTTAAAGAGGAGTAAGGGATTTTGTCTATCGTGAAAAGTTTCATCTGCATCCTCATACTCAGCATTTTAATAATCATATTCGCCTACATCTTTTATGGCTGCAGAAAGTTCCACCTCCAAATCTTTGACGCGCTCTATGCCTACAAATACAACGTGTTCAACCTGTCAGCAATAATATCCTACTCGATGTACTTCTTCATTGGCGACGTCTTCAAGATAAAGTTCTATGGGTTCATTGTGCGGCTGATGATCTTGATCAAGAACCCTCCGGACTAGTTGAGCGAAAGCTCACTCAAGAGTTACTTTACCTTCTACTATCTTCTCTCGCTTGAGTTTATCCCTATCATCTTTTTTTACATCATTGAGCCTCTCCAAAACGATTAGTGCTTTGGCAATTGCTTTGAGCAATATTTCTTCTATGTAACTGCTAGATTCACATTCAACTTCGTTTTTGCGCTCATAAAGCTAGTAACTGTGGTTGTTTACAGCTACTTCAAGCGCTAGCTCTACTAGAGGCTCGAAAACATCGTAGACAAAATCAAAATCGGGGTTGAAGGGTAGCGGCCAAGGTAAAAGTAGGCTAACAACTTCCAAAACAAGCTCAAGAACCTCATCATGAACTCCATCAAGGAGTCAGAGAAGGATAGCTATGAAGAAGAGATTGCGAAGGACATACTGGCGCTCTTTTCTTATAGCTTCTACTGTACAGCATTTGCGTTGTCTGGGGTTGTTGCTTTTCTCTATATCTGCACAATATACCTCACTACCAGAACTTCGCTTCTCTTCGAAAACAGGAGACCCATCAATAAATCAGCTCCGATTGTTGCTTTTAGTAAGTATTGCAGTACGATCTACTTCTGTGGGTTGTTAGCCAATATATGGGTAAATACTTTCCTTTTGAGCTTTGTGGAAAATTACTACAGCTTTTTGTACAAATGGGCTCCCGACCCTGTCACGGTTGAAACTTCTTTTATGGTCAAAATTTTGGCAAGTGCTTTCTTCTTTTTGCTTTATTCTCTTTTGGGGTTTGTCGTAAGGCACATCGCGAGTTCGTTCAGCATTCAAACTCTTTTTAGTACTTTTAGGTTAACTCAGAGCGGCAAAGAAACAAATACAAAAGCTATCTGCAGAACGTAAAGAAGCCAAAGTCGAAGTAAAACAAGATTCAAGAAGTGTAGCCTTTGAAATTCATGGGTAGAGTAACCAACCCTGAGAAAATGCCACATGAGTTTTTCAAATTCGACAACGCCAAGTTTTTGAAGTTCAGCCCAATTACTCAAAATGTTTAGAAACCTGGGTACCCTGTGAAATTGCAGGAAGATCCGACGCAGGGGCAAAAGTCATCAGTCCGGTTGATGGCTGATTGAGTTGCAAATTGAATCTATTAAAACCCATATCTTTTTATAAGTCTCATTATATTTTTACTTAACTATGGTAATGGACCTCAGAAAAACTAATTTGGTACTTTTGGTTCATGTTGTACTTGCAGTACTTTCTGCGGCTACGGAAAACGTCTACTTCGACAAATAAATTACCATAAACCAAAACTAAACTTTCTTTATCGCAGAGCCACTTAGTTTCACACGCGTAGTGGAGAGGAAGATCGTCTCCCAAGGCTAACCTTTGAGATGTAATTTCGTCAACCCGTAACTATAGCTCACCATCTTGGCTTAGTACCGGTTGAGCAATTTGCAGACTTTGAAGGAAAAGTTCCTTGAACTAAAGTAGAAAATTATAAGTGCTTCTTTCGACTGGGACGACAAAGTCTGGCTGCTTGTAAACGATGGAAGCGTGGTTCAACTGAAGCTCAATTCCCTTGCGAAGTAATTCAAAACCGTTAAGAAATACTACCCTGACAAGTCGGTTGGCATTTCCGGCAGATTTTTCGGAGAGATCTACACCCTCGGGGACCACATTTTCGTCAAATACAAAGGGCTTTTCTATTCGATTTCATTCAAGGACAACTCCTGGCAACTGGAGTACCAGTATACAGTTGAGCCAGTCACTAGAGTCAAATTTAACAAAGAGGAGCTGTATTTCATCACACATCAGAATTTGTATCGCATACAGAAGGATAAGACCTACAAACGGTTAAGTTGCATAGGAAAGACCTATTTTAAAGATTTCGATGTGGATTAAAATAATTTGCTTGCTTTGACCTCTGTGGGAATTTTATCAGTAAACAAGGCTAACTTCTACTATGAGGGTATGGAAAAGATAGAGCATATTTAACAAGCGAGAAAAATCAGAATAAGCTAAAAATTTATGGTAATATACTTCAAAAGGAAGGAATAAGAAATCATTCTAGAGTATTATTTGTAGAAGATGAGATTTCAAAGCATATCACCTGTAAATTAACGGAGATATTTGGAAATAGAAGGAAGCTATGTAAGATAAGGAAAACTTCATAGGCAGTATAAAAGAGTTGAAAATATAATAATGAATACGAAGTATGCGATCGTTCAATAAAAATTTCAAATTTCGTTCTTTTAAGTTAACATTCATACAAAAAATCCAATTCCTTTGAAAGAGAATCAAATAACTCTTAAAAAACAAAACATTATCGGCCTATAGTGGTAAGAAGATCAAATTTTCATGTTCTAGGATAACAAAGTAAAACTTTTTACGATCTAAAACTCTTTCTTCAAAAAAGACCTCTTCCGAGGGGTGCTTAACTGTGTAGCAGAGCAAGAATCAGCAGCCTAGTTGCAGGTACAATACAAAGGGATGTGCAGCAGCGACAACTTCTAAAAGACTTCATGGTAGTGCTAAGAACTAGTGACCTATACATTGAACATTCAGTCAAATTAGTTTTTTGAGCTATTCTCGAAGCTGTAAATCTTTCTGCTCATACTCCTCCTCTCATCTGCGGTAATCGCAGGGCTATTCTACCATAAAATTGTGCTCAAGTTCACGAAGGAGATAGAGAACATCAAGTCGGGGAAGGAAAAGCCCAAATCGCAAGAGTTGAATTAGCTCAGAGAACCTGAGAACAAGGCTGAGGCTGAAGAAAATAAGTGATCTTAATTTTAAGTATGGAAATTAACAATTATAACTTTTAAATTTTGCAGTCGAAGCTTCATGTACTACAACAGATAAGTTGCCATCCTATCATTCTAAATGTTATGTATTATAATAATCTCGTTCTATATTAAAGAGTTACTCTTCAATCCCGTAATGCTCAAGCTCCCAACAATACCACTCAACCCTCATTTCCTTATCTGGAAGACTCAATAAACAAGACTAAACTTAAAATGTAATCACATATAATCGATTACAATTACTTCCTTGTATAATACCGACTATGATTATTGTAATCAAATGGATTTTTCTTCCTTCATTTGTTCTTTTATACGACTGCAGGTCTATTCGCTGTTGCGCTGCTACAAAGACTTCAGTTTTAGGTTTTGAACCATTTTGTAAAGAAAGTATACCATCGTGCTCAAAAACAAAAGCAGGACCAGTAATATAATTAACATTATTTCCAAGAATTTAATGTTTTGGTTACTTTGCTGAGCATCTTTAGGGCTTTGCTTATCTTCATTGGCGACATTCAAGGGTTATTTGGTTACAGGTTTTATAATTTAGCCAGTTGTACTACTGTCTTTCGTTGCCTCAAAGCTAGGTTGAACCATAGTTTATTGTTACTTTTCTTCAGAATTAACTAAAGATTTGGTATCTTTGGGCTCTAAATCGACAAAAAGCTACATTATTGTTTTGTAGGCTGGCTAGTTTTCTTCTAAACTTAGATTTCAAAGGTTATTTTGACTTTTTATTAGCTTCTATCTTAATTAGATCCTGAACCTTACTCGTCTTTTTTGAAGATCTAGGCACTTGAAGAGGACTTGTTTGCTTATTCCTGAGCTTGGATCTTTTGCTTCCGAATTCTCTCGTTTTGATCTTTGAGCTCTTTTTAGACCTTTTCCAACTAAATTCGTTCTTATGCAATCTTTAATTTTTTCTCTTTGTATTATTTCTCCAATCTTGTTATTTCACTAGATTCTTGGGTCAGTTTCAACCTATTTGCTTAATTTTATTTCTATCGCTTTTCTATTCCAACTGATTCTAAAGCCAATTTTTATAGTTTTGCTTTTCGTTCTTCCCGCTATTTCTATAATTTGGCTATTTAGACCTCCTGCTAATCCAATTTCAATCTTTTCACCTTCAATTATTTCTATCCCTGTTCTAAAAATTTGGTATCGGTAGCTATCTTTTGCTTCCTTTCTTCATTTTGTTTTGACCTCTATTAATTCTATTTCTGTGAAGTGAGTAATGTTTTACGTCTCTATTCGTTTTCCTTTTGTAGCTTCTATATGTTCGCCTTTTCTTGGGCTATCTTTTCCATTTGTTTCTGTATTAGTGCCTCATTCTGTTCGATTTATTTCTTGAGTTTCTCTTTCTTTTGGCTGAAAATTCTTTCGTCCACTTAAAGCTAGGCTGCCTCTACTCTGAGTTTTTGTCTTTGCTTCTAGCTCTCTTTCTCCAACTTCGAGATCTCATTCTTTTCCTGCAAGTACTTTAGATACTACTGCTAATTGTGCTTTTCTAGAGTCAAGATTTCAGCTTGCTTCTTCTTCACCTCTTCAGTTTTTGACTTTATCACTTTCTGTCCTTACTCGAATTCTTAGATCTACTTCAGAACTACGGTTCTTTTCAGCTGGTTCAAATTTTATTGGATCTAGATGGCTTTTTGTTACTGTTGGGCTTTTTCTTTTCTACCTGCCAGTGATTTCTCAAGTTCTTAGAGCTTGGCGACCTCAATTTATTTTTCAGTCTTTGGCTTGTCTGTTTTTTGTTCCTTCTTTTACTTAGCATCGTCTTTAGATGTCCCTGACTTATTGCCAGATGTTCCATTTCTGAACTCCTTCCCATCTGATTTATTGCCTCCCTAGGTAATCTTCTTCTAAAGTTCTTTCGAGTAGTACTTTTCTTTCTTGAGCGATTCCCACATACCCTTATTTTCTCCGATTTCAGTCCTGTTATGAACCACATAGCCAACCCTCACTTCAACCGGCTCTCCACTATCATGATAGACATTGAAAAACAAGCCATCGCTCCAGCCATAGCGCGAATTACTCAAATTACCCAAATCTAGATTGAAGCCGTAACCTATTTCGCCCTTGACTACGTGGTCCTGCTGATGGCTCCACATTTTGGCGTCTCTCAGACAGATCTACTTGTTTAGCTGCTGTTGCTCCTTCTTGGAGTAGCAGAGGATTATTCTAGACAAGTCGGCTGTGTCGATGGGCTCGGCTGTTATCACCAGGTTGTTTCTGGGGGATTAGAGGTCGCTATAGGGAATATGGAAATGCGGCTTGGAGTTGTTGGAGCGGAACTCAGTAAAAACATTGATTTTGATATTCTTGTGGATGGAGACGAGTCTGAAGGGATCGATTGATTTGTAGGAGGCAAAACCGATGCTGTAGATATTGGCCTATGTCCGATTCCAGAGTTTGGCCCTGTCCTAGACATAGACGTCGATGTATATTTTTTGTGTCTAGGAGGAGAAGATCTTGACCTTCAGT
>Ga0316217_10007711_pt1 | contig 10165 bp, 9 predicted proteins | sample 1anoAmetaG_FD_203633 | JGI IMG/M metagenome (GOLD analysis project Ga0316217, IMG submission 203633) | Freshwater microbial communities from Trout Bog Lake, Wisconsin, USA - 1anoA | ecosystem: Environmental > Aquatic > Freshwater > Lake > Hypolimnion/Profundal zone | place: USA: Wisconsin... | reverse complement strand
CAAAGAACCATCGAATTTCAGTTCAATCGTCGGCACCGATGGACGTGTAGTGTATGCAGAAGCAAATCTGTTGGTCAATGCTGGCGCGAGCACCATTGCGAATCAATAATCAACGGTGAGACGCCAGGTTGATCGCAGCTTGGCGGTGGCGGCTGATTATATAACAATTATTTAACAAAACCGCGTTGGCGCTATCAGAAAAAGTAGCAAAAAGTAGCACCATGTAGCAGGGTCGGGGTGCCGGCCGGCGCGTGCGGGCTGCGGAAAAGGGTGGCCGCAGACTTCATTGCCAAATGCCTCTCGCCTATCATCGGAGCTATGGATATCAATCTGATGGTTTTGAATGTTGGTAATTCGCGCACCGCCGTGGGCGCGTTTGTGGCCGGGGAATTGCAACTGAGCAAGCGGCTGGACAATGCCAACCGCCAGGAATGGCCGGCGGTGATTGCCGAAGTGTGGGCGAAGGTTTCCGGTGGCGATAGTCCGGCGGTGGCGGGGGCATCGGTCAATCCGCCGTTGGTGGAGGCGCTGGAGCATGTGGTGCATCAGCAAACTAGCCAACTGGTGCAGTGGGTGGGGCGGGAGATTGGCTTGCCGATCAAGGTGCTGACCGCCGTCCCAGCCGAAACTGGTGTGGATCGCGTGTTGAATATCGCGGCGGCTTACGAGCAGATGCAGAAAGCCTGCGTGGTGGTGGATGCCGGGACGTGTGTCACGGTCAATTGCTGCAATGATGCCGGTGAATTTCTGGGCGGGGCGATCGCGCCTGGGGTGCGGATGATGCTGGATGCGTTGCACGAAAAGACCGCCCGGCTGCCGCAGGTGGAATTTGCCGTGCCCACCGAACCGTTTGGAAATTCCACCGCCGGGGCGATCCAGCAAGGCGTGTATCACGGCATTCGCGGCATGGTGAAGGAACTGGTGGAAAATTACGCCACGGCGCTGGGCAATTGGCCGGACATCATCGCCACCGGCGGCGATGCCGAAAAGCTTTTCAAGGATTGGGAATTGATCCACGCCATTGCCCCGGATCTGACGTTGTACGGCATTGCCCTGGCGTATGTGGAACATCAGATCAAGCAAGACGGGCAATGAAATCCAAGCAGCCTAATTGCGCCTGGCTGATGACCGCGCCGGGAAGCGCGGCCATCGCGGTGGTGCGCATCGCCGGGCCGGGCGTGGAACATCTTTTGCGCGGGCATTTTTCGCAGCGGGTTTTGCCGGGAGCGATGGCCCACGGCAATCTGACCGATGGCGACAGCGTGATCGATGATCCGGTGGTGATGCGGCTGGAAAACGGTGCGGCCGATGTGTGCCTGCATGGGGGAACATGGATTGTGCAGGCGGCGCTGGATTTGCTCAAGCGCGAGGGGTTTGCCATTTTCCCCTCACCCTGCCCTCTGCCCGAGTACAGGGGAAGCATTGATGATGCTTTGTTGGATGGCGGCGAAGATGAAATTGAACGGGAAATGCTGGCAGCTCTGCCGCTGGCACAAACTGAACTGGCCGTAAGGATGCTGTTGCGGCAGCCGGTGGCATGGACAGACTTGGAGAAGAGCGGCGAGCAAGCTCGCCGGCTAAACGCGCCAAGCATCATGGCGGATCGTTCGCTGTGGTGGTTGCTGCATCCGCCGCGGGTGGCGATTGTGGGCGTGGCCAACGTGGGGAAATCAACGCTGGCTAATCAACTTTTCGGCACGCAGCGGTCGATCACCGCCGATTTGCCCGGCACCACGCGTGATTGGATCGGCGAAACCGCCAACATCGACGGCTTGGCCATTACCTTGATAGACACGCCGGGACTGCGCCAAACCACCGACGCCATCGAACAAGCCGCCCTGGCTGCCAGCGCGGCACCGATTGCCAGTGCCGATCTGGTGGTGATTGTGCTGGATGTCAGCAGGCCGTTGGATGAGGCGCAGTTGGCTTTGCCGCGCCGCTGGCCGGAAGCGCTGGTGGTGGCGAATAAGAGTGATTTGGGCCAGCCGTCCATCCCCGCCATTGCCTGCGACGCCCTGCACGGTGTCGGTGTGAATTTGGTGCGAAGCGCAATCCGCAAGCGGTTTATTTCCGATGCGGAAAACCTCGACAAGCCACGTTGGTGGACACAGCGCCAGCGTGACTGGCTGGCGCGTTAGAATCACAATCAGACAGGTTTGCAGTGTTCGTTCTTTTTCATTCGACAGCAACGCCGGTATTGAAATAGGCCAGCGCTCGCCGCCCGGCTACATAGGCGGCATGAAGGGCGAAATCGAGCAAATCCTTGAGCGGCACATCATTTGTGTTCATGCAATTCTCCCTGGATGGTGCGTGTGCCGATTCCATAGTAGAAATACGTCGGCGTGGTTTTCACGGTGATCTGAAATCCCGCATCATTGCAGATATCCGTCAGCGCGCGCAGATCGTGAAAGCACTTCACAATACCAAACGCGCGGCCATCGTTGAGGTTTCGCGTCATTATTTGCTCGGTTTCTTTCGGCAATACGTGATCGGCGGCGGTGCTGGAAGGTTCTTTCAGGCCATCGACAAAAAAGATTGGCCCGCCCGCACGGACAGCGCCGGCGACAGTTTGCAGAAATGTCGCAAGCCGCTCTGCCGGCACATGGGAAATCCAAAAGCCGAAGACCACGCCGTCGTAGATGCGGTCGGGCGACCACTCAAACAGGTCGGCAACGATCCGCCTTATGTTGTCACCCGCCACATTCGCCCGATTTAATTCCAGCATTTCCGGAGAGGCGTCGATGGCGGTTACGCTATCGGCCATGTGTGCCAACCGCCGGGTCCAGGTGCCGGTTCCCGGCGCTAGCTCCAACACATGGCCGCTGAAGGCGATGGCATCGAACGCCGAGTAAACTTGCTGGCGTTCGCGGAACCATCGGTCATTGAGATCTGCTCCGCGATTGTAGCGTCCCTGGCGGTTCCACCACTGGTCGTATTCGGCGGCGCGGGCGCGATAATAGGCGATCATCTCGCCGAAAACATTTGCCGGAACACTGGAAGTCATGGAGACATTCTCACATGGCTGGTGAGTTTCTTCACGCCGGCAATCTGGCGTTAATTGGCCAGATGCCGCGTGATATCGCCGTAGGTGACCAGCAGGAACACGCCCAGGATCAGTGCCAAGCCGACCATTTGGATCACTTTCTGGGTTTGCTGCGAAAGCGGGCGGCCCTGGATTTTTTCCAGCACCAGGAAGGCAAATAAACCGCCATCCACAATCGGGATCGGCAGGAAATTCACCACTGCCAGGTTGGCGCTGATCATCGCCAAAAACCATATCAGCCAAACATTTCCCCGGTCGGCAAAGCTCGCCCCGGCGTTGAAGATGCCCACAGGCCCCATGACGTATCCCAGAGGGATGCCGCCGGTCGCCATGCGGTTGAGGGTGACGTAAAACTGCAAAATCAAGTCGCGGGTTTCGATCACGCCCAAGTACATGGCTTTCAGCGGATTATGGGTTACCAGCGTGCCGGGCAAGGTGCGCAGCGGCAGCAGATCGTGCGACACGGTGATGGCGTTGATGTTGTCCAGATCGGCCTGGGTAACCGGGATTTCCACCGTGGATTCTTTGCCATCATCACTGCGCACAGTGATGTTCACCGGCTTGCCGGCCACGCAGCCCGCCAGCAGATAGCGAACCTGGAACCAGTTGCTTACCGGTGAACCGTTGATGGCCGTGATGGTATCGCCGGCCTTCACCTTTTTATCGGTGGACGAACCGGGTTGCACCTCGCCCACCACCGTGTGTTGTTCATCGCTATGCAGGCCGATGCCCACGCCACGCTTGCCATTGCCGATGTTGGCGGTGGGATTGATGTCGGCAACTTCGTGCGGCGCAGGGTCGCCGTCGCTCAGCACCACAAAGGTAATGGGGGTGGCGGTTTGGCCGGCACTCTTGGTGATTTGTTTGGCGTCCAAAACCGTGGGATTGTCCTTCACATCAGAGTTGACGATCATGCGAATGATTACGTCATTGGGTCTGAGCTTGCCTCGTGCCGGTGATTTGTCGTCGATGACTTGCACCATCGCCCGCGGCACCAGCCCCAGATAGTTGTTGGTCTGGTCATGGTCAAATGCCTCGGCGAAATGCGGCCAAACCTGTTCATGGATCGTCTGGCCAGACATGGTCTTTATGGTCAGATCGACCGGCTTGCCGGCGGTTTCCAGGCTGCTGCCGAAGAACGCATCGTCCAGTTTCCAAGCCTCATGGGGTTGCACGTCCTGGCCATTAATTTGGGTAATCACATCGCCCGGCAACACCGCAAAGCAGTCTTTGGGCGCTTCATCGCTAGCCTTGGTTTTCTGTTCGAGGAATGCGACACGATCCTTGGCGTCACCACCGAGCAACTCCGCCGGGGCCGAGGTCAATCCCAGCGATGGCAGCCCACCCGATGGATCGGCAAGCTTGGGCACCACGGTCAGCGTTTCCACCCGGCCATCACGGCGGCGCACGCCCATTTTCACCGGTTCATCATGCCCGGTCAGCGCTACCCACATCGCCACCTTGGAAAAATCCTGGTGCATGTCGTGGCCGTTATAGGTGAGGATTTCATCCCCTTCCTGCAACGGCGCCGGCACCAGCACGCCGCCTTGGTCGCGCATGGCATGAAGCACCGGGGCGTTGGATGCGATGCTGCCAGCGCGGGCCGGCGGGCAGGGATAGCCCACCATGTACACGCCCATGTACAGCAGGGCGGCCAGAATCACATTCATGATTACCCCGGCCGAGACGATCAACATGCGGGCGCGGATCGATTTGTTGTTATACGCGCGGGGGTCTTCCACCATCACGCCGGGTTGCAGATCATCCTGGCCCAGCATTTTCACGTAACCACCCAGCGGAACCCAATTCAGCCGATATTCGGTTTCGCCCAGCCCCAGCGACTTGGCGGCCGCCTGTTCCTGCGACTCGCTTGATTTGGGAGATTCCTGAGATTGCGTCTGCTCTTTACTTTGTGTCTCAACGTGTTTTTCGATTTGCTGGTTATAAGCCGTGTTGGTCGATCCCCAGCGAATTCCAATACCCTTGCGCCAACTAAATACCGCCGGGCCAAAGCCCAGGGCAAACTGTTCCACCTTCACATCGGCATACTTGGCCGCCAGAAAGTGGCCAAGTTCGTGAAAGAAAATCACGAAGCCAAATCCAAAGATCAACAAGACGTAGTGGGACGCTTGAGTTATTAAAGCCATGTTTACCTGTGGTTTGCCATCTGTCGTGCCCATTGATCGGCTTGAAGCAGATCGTCCAACGTAGGCGTCTGCACCAGCCGATGGGCGTTTATTGTAGCCGCAACGATGCGGGCAATGTCACCAAATTTTATTTTTCCAGCCGAAAAAGCGGCCACCGCCACTTCGTTGGCGGCATTCAACACCGCCCCGGCGGTGCCGCCCATTTCCGCCACTTCGTATGCCAGCCGCAAAGCCGGAAAGCGGGCAAAATCCGGCGGCTCAAAATGGAGGCTGAACCGGCTGTTCCAGTCCATCCGCCGGCTGCATCCTTCAGACCGCTCAGGATAAGTCAGCGCGTATTGGATGGGCGTCTTCATGTCCGGCGGCGAAAGCTGGGCTATCACCGATCCATCCACGAATTCCACCATCGAATGCACCACCGACTCCGGATGTATAACGATCTGAACCTGTTTAGGTTGCAGATCAAATAGCCAGACTGCTTCAATTAGCTCCAAAGCCTTATTAAACATGGTGGCCGAGTCAATCGTGATCTTGTTGCCCATCCGCCAGGTGGGATGGTTCAGGGCATCGGCCAAGGTGGCGTTGTTGATCTGTTCGGCGGTTTTGGTGCGGAACGGCCCGCCGCTGGCGGTAAGAATCACCCGGCGGACATCTTGGCGCCGGCCGCAGCGCATCGCCTGAAAGATGGCCGAATGCTCCGAATCCACCGGAAGCAGCGGCACCCCGCGCCGGCGGGCTTCGGGGATCAGCAGCGAACCGGCCACCACCAGCGATTCCTTATTGGCCAGCGCCAAAGTTTTGCCCGCTTGCACCGCCGCAATCGCCGCCGGCAGCCCAATAGCGCCGACCACGGCCGACAGCACAATATCCACATCATCCCGCCGCACCACATCCACCAGCCCGCTGTCGCCGGTGTAAATGCGCGGCGGCGACGAAAACCCATTGAGGCGCGATTCCAATTCACCCTTCAATGCCGCATCGCCCAGCGATACCGCCGCCGGGTTAAACCATTTGATCTGCTCGGCCAATTTGTCGATTTGCCGGTGTGCCCCCAGCGCCACGGCTTTGAACGGCTCGCCCAGATGCCGCACAACTTCCAATGTGCTGCATCCGATTGATCCGGTCGAACCCAAAATGGCGATCCGCTTGCTCACGACAACAACTATATCGTGAATCCCCCCCAGCCGCGAGATCAGCAACGCGGCTGGCAGGCGAGCCGGCTAAACGAAGATCGGTTGCCAGGGTTTTGGCTCACACCAATTCCGTCAAATCTTCCACCACCAAGTCCGGTTGATATTCGGCGGGAACCGAGAGCAAATCGCGGCGGCGGGTTACGCCGGTCAGGGTTAGGATGGTGCGCATGCCTAAGGCTCTGGCGCCGTAGATGTCGGATTCAAGATTGTCGCCGATCAGCAGGCACCAATCGGGGGAAACGTGCAAGCGCGTGCATAGTTCTTGGTAGAAGATTTCCTGCGGCTTGCCGCAGAAGACCGGTTCGACGCTGGCGGCGTAGCAGAGCATCCAGGTGAGTGCTCCAGTGCCAAATTCCAGGCCGCGCGGGCTGGGGTAAACGCGGTCGCCGCAGATGCCGATGGCAGCGGCGCCTTTGCGCAACAGCCGCAGGGCGACACGCTGCCGATCTTCCGTCGCGTAAACGCAGGCTGGCGAACCGATCACCACCGCGTCGCACGGCTCACCGTCGGTTTGCACCCAATCCACCAGTCCTTCGAGCATGTCGTGCATGCCTTCACTGGACAGGTTGAACACCCGCGGGCGGTTGCCGGTTTGCGGCTTGATCTGCTGCACCACGTAATCGGCGGCGGCGGCGGCGGCGGTGTAAATCTGGTCGGGTTCCAGTTCGACGCCCATTTCGCCGAGGCGGATGACGATTTGCAGCGGGCTGGCGTTGCTGTTGGACAAGCAGGCGAATTTACGGCCATCAGCGCGCAGACGCTGCACCAGCGCCACCGCGCCCGGCAAAACATTCTGCTCGCGATAGATCGTTCCGTCCAGATCGAGCAGCACCGCCTGGTACGGGGAGAAATCTACTGACACGGTTGGGAGTGTATGGACGGGAAAGAAGTTGTAAAGCATTTGGCATGGTGACCGGATGGGACCACGCCGGGATAATCGCTCATGTTCTGGGGCGAAGGGCCAGGATCAATTCGATTTCACCCTGCGGGCGATTCAATTGCTGGGCTATTTGCACGGTGGATTGGCCGCTATCGGACAGACGGTAAATTTCGACGTAACGGGCATCGGCTTGGGCCGGCGGCGATGGTTGATCTTGTGCCGCCGCTTTTCCCACCGGCAGCCCTTTTAGCTGGGCGATCTTCTCGTCTGCTTGCTTAATTAGCAGTTCTAACCTGGCGGCTCGCGTGTCCAACTGATTGCTGATTTGCCGAGCCAGTTCCGCCAGTTCCTCCAAGACGTTCTGCGTCTGCTTGTCCACTGAGCGTTGCTGTGCCAAGGTGGCATGCCCAGACGGTTTATCCAGCGGATCTTTTTTACCCATCATCAATCGCAGTAGTATATACGAAACGACAACTGCCAGGCTGACCACCAGCCACCAGTCCGATTGGAAGAAATTAGGTAATTCAGCAGTCATGTTGGATCAAGCAGTAAAGCGGCTGGCGCCGCCCCGGAAAGTTTTTTCCAGGATGGTTTCCAAGGTGATGCAAACTCGCTCCACATCGCGTGCGGTCATTTGGGTGAAAAATGGCAGTGCCAGCGTGCGTGCCGAGACATATTCGGTGATTGGATAATCGCCCGCCTTGGTGCCAAGCCTCTGCATGATATAGGGCTGCACATGAATCGGCGGATAATAATTGCCGCAGCCGATGCCTTGGGAGTGAAGTTCCTGAATCACCGTGTCGCGGTCACTGGATGCAAACAGATCATTGAGCCGCACAACAAATGCAAACCAGTTCACACGCATATCATCCACAGTAGTGGGGAGGATGAGGTGCCGGTTGGTCATCAGGCGTTCGATGTATTCCTGAGCCACGCGACGGCGGCTGGCGATGATATCTTCCAGCCGCGACACCTGGGCCACGCCCAGTGCTGCATTGATTTCACTTAGCCGATAGTTGTAGCCAAGCCGCTGGCGCGTCAGCCAGTTTTCATCCCAGCCCTGGTTGCGCAATGAACGGCAACCAGCGGCGAAATTGTCATCGTCGGTGACGATCATACCGCCTTCGCCGGTGGTGACCTGCCGGTTGCTGCCAAAACAAAAAACCCCGGCCCGGCCAAAACTACCGATGGCCCGGTTTCCGGTGACGCCGCCAAAACCGTCGCAGGCATCCTCGATCAGGGGCAATTCGTGTTTTTGCGCGATCTGTTCAAGTTCGATCATTCCCCCGGGATGGCCAAACGCCTCCACAGCGATAATCGCCTGGGTTTTGTGGGTAATCGCATCGGCCACCCTGCTGATATCCATGTTCAGCGTCTTGGGATCGATATCGACAAACACCGGCTTGGCGTCCAGGTAGAGGATGCAGTTGGTTGACGCCACCGACGAAAATGGCGTGGTGATCACTTCATCGCCGCTCTTAATGCCGGCGGCAAGCATCGCCGTGTGCAATCCGGCAGCGCCGCTGGACACCGCCACACCATGCCGCCGCCCGGCGACCTTGGCGCACAGACGTTCCATTTCCTCAACCCGCGGCCCATTAGACAGTGTGGAGGCATGCAAGACATCCGTCACTGCATCGATTTCAGCCTGCGTTATGTCCGGTAGCGAAAGTGGTATCGACAGAGACATACAACCTTCCCGTGAATTCATTGCCGATTGTCAGTTGCCGATTGCCGATTGAAAATCCGCATCTGCATTTGCCAATCGGCAATTGGCACTCGGCAATCGGCAATGCGATTGTTTCCTAGTATACTCCCATTCCAGTGAATCGAAACCCAATGACGCAACCGAGCAAAAAACGCAAACAGCGCAATACCCATTTCTGGCGGGCGTGCCGGTATCTATTTCCCTATCGCCGCCTGGTGATGATTTCCATCGGTGCCGCCCTGTTTGTGGGTTTGGCCATGACCGGCGGCCTGGCGACCATGCTGCCGATCATGCGCGTGCTCATCAACGGCGACACGGTGCAGGGCTGGCTATATCGCAACACCGCCGAATCACGGTTGGGGATTGCGCTATCCAGCGATCCGGATAGAGTGCAAATCATCCATATCAACCCGGGCGGACCTTCCGCAGATACCGCGCTGAAAGTTGGCGATTTAATTGAAACCAACACCGAACCATCACGATATCATCGCAATCCGTTTATCGACTTGAGCAAACCAACCTATCGAGCCGGGGCGATTTTGCGACGGCTGGCATGGGCCGATGCCGATCCGCTACCGCTGGAGGTGGATGGCAAAATCATTGCGGTGCATCCATCGCCGGGCAAGTGGTATCAGCAATGGCTGCGCGAAGTGGGGCTGGGGCTGGCCGAGTTTCTGCCGGTTAAACCGGTGCAATCCATCGCGGCGGTGTTTTGTCTGCTGGCCAGCTTGGCGCTACTGGGCAATGCGGTGCGGTTTTTCCAGGAATATTTTTCCGACAAGGCCGGCATCATGGCGGTGAATGATATCCGCCGGCAATTGTACGACCGCGTGCTGCACGTTCCCTTGAGTTTCTTTGGCCAGCAGGGCACCAGCGATGTCACCAGCCGGCTGGTGGGTGATTCGGCGATCCTTCAGGATGGTTTTAAGACCATCCTTGGCCAAAGCATTCAGGAACCAATTAAAGCCATGATGGCCCTTGGCCTGGCCTTGTCGCTGAGCTGGAAGCTGACCCTGTTCATTGTGGCGTTTGCCCCCATCATGGCGGCGCTGCTGAAAAAATTCGGCAAGAAGATGCGCCGCGCCAGCCGGGCGGCTTTGCAGAATTCATCCAGCATGTTGGGCCAGGTGGAAGGGACGCTGATCGGCATCCGCGTGGTGAAAGCCTCCAATGCCGAGCGATTTGAACGCCGGC
>Ga0316217_10007710_pt1 | contig 10167 bp, 1 predicted proteins | sample 1anoAmetaG_FD_203633 | JGI IMG/M metagenome (GOLD analysis project Ga0316217, IMG submission 203633) | Freshwater microbial communities from Trout Bog Lake, Wisconsin, USA - 1anoA | ecosystem: Environmental > Aquatic > Freshwater > Lake > Hypolimnion/Profundal zone | place: USA: Wisconsin... | reverse complement strand
CTTGACATTGAGGCGGAGATGTCGCTGGACAACACGGCGGCCAAACAGGAGTTGTTGCAATCTTTCTTCCATGCGGCGAGATTGAAGGTCTGAAGTTATTTACATTACTTTCTCAAAGACCAGTAAGGAAGTGCGCACGGTGAATCACAACCGGCACGAGCGCAGCGCCTTGGCGGGGATTAATCTTCCCGCCGATGCCCATATCCGCGACAACTCGCCCGTGCAGGGGACGGCCGGCAAAGATTTGATCGACAAGGACACCATTGACGATTATTTGGCGGTGCTGAATCGGCAGCCCGGCCGCCATGTGGAAACGGCGCTTTCCTCGGTCAACCAGGAGGAACCAGGCGTTAGTGATGACCAGGTCGTGGTGGACTATTTGGTGACCGATACGAGTAAACCGATCAATTTGTTTGGCAAGCGGCTGTTCGATTTTCCCGGGTACGTTTACGTGCAAGGGCAAAACAGCGGCACCCGCGAAACCAACGACTGGCGCGAAAGTTTTGGCTTGGTCGACAACCAACTGACCCATCACGACGATATTTTGAGTGTTAGCTTCGATACGGCGTCGTTTGGGGATAGTTACGATATCAACGCTTCTTACGACGTGCCGATTTCGTCCGATGAGCAAATCCGGTTGAAATTGTATACGACCTACGATCGTTTTGTGGCGTCTGATATCGGCATCAGCACCACCAACCTTACTGGCCAAGGCACCACTGTCGGTGGGGAGTTGTCCTGGAACTTTTACCATCATAAACAGTGGTTTGCCGACGCCCTGCTGGGCCTGCGCTACGACAATTTCAGCGTGGTCAGCACCGCCACTCCCGACAAGCCGGGCAGCGGCGAGTATGTCATTCCATCGGTTGGCCTGCGGCTCAGCCGCGACCGGATCAACGATGCCACGCATTTTCAAATCAGTTACGAGATGAACGCCGGGCGATCCTTATATGACAACCACAATCAACAAGACTTGGGACGAGCCGATACCAGTGCCAATTTTCAGATTCTCAAGGGATATCTGAACGAGTCGTTCTATATCGAGCCGTTGTTTGCGGGCGGTTACAGTGATGCCGCCACGGCCAATGTGCAGGCGGCCAATGAGATTTACGCTTCGATTCGCGGGCAGGATGCGTTTCAGCATCGCTTGATCGCCGAATATGAACAAGTGGCCGGCGGCATTTATTCGGTGCGTGGTTACGATGAGTCATTAATCGCCGGTGACAACGTCGCCATCGCCACGTTGGAATATCGTTTCCACATTGCCCGCGCTCTGGGCATCGGCACCCCGGGAACCTTCCTGGGTACCCAGACCAGTCTGTTGGGCAATGATTTCCAGTACCAACCGCAATATACCAACGGTCCCACCGACTGGGATTTGGTTCCCTGTGCCTTTGTGGATGGTGCGCTGGTGGAGAACAATCACGGCATCGCCAGCGGCGATGGGTTCGATCAGCAGTATCTGCTGAGCACGGGCATAGGCGCAACGTTGCGGCTTAAGCAGAACCTCATTTTGTCAACGGACTACGGCTGGGTTCTCAATCCGGTGCAGAGCACCAGCATCCATGAAGCGCGTGGTGATGGAGTGTGGAATCTCTCCATCACGTTGATGTACTGAGCGCCGCGATCGCAATTGGTGAATTGATCGCTGGTGGTTTGATCTATGACTTTTTTGCATGAACGAGGGAAGATTATGAAATCGTCTCGTCGGAAGAATCGTTATGCGGCGTTGTTGGTTCTGCCGGTGGCGTCCGCGTGTCAGTTGTTCTTGTCGTCGTTCTTTGCCGCGCCGGCCATAGCGGCGCCCAAGGGTGCCCAGGTGGTCGCCGGACAGGCAACCATTACCCAGACCGGGGCGCAGACGGTCATTCACGCCACCAACAATGCGATCATTAATTTTCAAAGTTTCAATATCGCCCAGAACGAGAAGGTGACGTTCGTGCAGCCGTCGGCCTCCTCGCGCGTGTTGGATCGCGTGCTCGGGCAATCGCCCACCTACATCGACGGCACGCTCAACGCCAATGGCCAGGTCTACATCCTCAACCAGTATGGCGTGTATTTTGGTGGCCAGGCGGTGGTGAGCACGGCCCAACTGGTGGCGGCCGGTGGGGCCATGAGCAATCACGACTTCCTTGCCGGCGTGGATCATTTCACCAGCCTGACCGGCGTGGTCAGTAACGCCGGCACGATCGCGGCCAGCAACCAAGCCACCCTGGTGGGCGCGCAGGTAACGAATTCCGGCACCGTGAACGTCGAGAAAGGCACGGTGGTGATGGCCGCCGGCAGTGACGTGTATGTCGGTCATACCAACAGCGGCATCTTTGTGCAGGTGACCCCCGATGCCGTGGCCGATCGTAATAGCAGCGGTGTTGGCGATGCGTATTCGCTGGCGATTCATCACACCGGCAAAACCGTCGCCAAGAATGTGATCATCAACGGCGGCGCAGGTAATGTGCAGGTTTCCGGTACCATTGATGCTTCGGCCAAGACCGCCGGATCAACCGGCGGCAATATCACCGTCACCGGCGGTAATGTCACCCTGCAAAGCGCCACGCTGCTTGCTGCCGGCGATGCCGGCGGCGGCACCATCAAGATTGGCGGTGATCTGCACGGATTGGGCGCCACTCCCACGGCGCAAACCACCACCGTGTCAGCCGATTCCGTCCTGAACACCGATGCGCTGGTCAATGGCATTGGCGGCCAGATTGTGGTCTGGTCGAATCAACTGACGATCTTTTTGGGACAGATTGATGCCCGCGGCGCGGGCACTGGCGCCGGCGGCAATGCCGAGGTTTCTTCCAAGGGTAATCTGTCGTTTGCCGGTAATGTTAATCTCACTGGGCCGGGCGGTACGGGAACGCTGCTCTTGGATCCGACCACGTGGGAAATCCAACCAGGCACGGGCGGGCAAGACCCGGTGGCGGGAACTTATGGCAACAGCGCGCTGGCTAACGATCTGTTAACCAGCAATGAGGATTTGGTGGCGACCACCAGTATTGTTCTCGACGCCAATGCTCCGGTGGTGGTGAGCACCAATACTTTAACGCTGGATGCACCGCTGATTATCCTCGGTTCGCCGATTACGACCGTCTCGGGCGGTCGGCTGGCGGCGGGTGGTAACAATTTCATCGTGCATGTGCAAACGGGCGGTTTGATCAACAACGGCGTGACCCTGACACCCGTCACCGGTACCCTCAATATCGATCCCGGCACCTATGCTGAGGATGTGGCGATCGGCACGCAAATAACGGTCGCCAACACCAGCGGCATTACCGCGGGAAGCGTGACCGCCAACTCTTGGACGGTTACCGCACCCGTGACCCTTAACGGTGCCTTTGCCACCACCAGCAACGGCAGCTTTAGCTTCAGCCAGCCCGTGACCTTGGCCAATGCCACTACCTTAACTGCCAGCGGATTCGGCAACATTACGTTCACTGCGGCGGCCATCGTGGATGGGGCCTTTGACCTGACCGTAAGCACCGTCACCGGTAACACTACCTTTGCCGCGGCGGTGGGCAGCCTCAATGGCCTCAATAGTCTGACCACCACCGGCAATGCCACCTTGGCTGCCAATGTGACCACCACCGGCAACCAAACCTACAACGGCGCGGTGAGCTTGGGCGCTGACGTCATTCTGAGCGGCGGCAATATCGCCTTCAATTCCACCCTGGCTGGCGCGAACAACAGTCTGGTCGGCAACAGCAGCAAAACCAGTTTCGGCGGCGACGTCAGCGGTGTGAACAATCTGACCACCACCGGCAGCGCGAACACCAGCTTGGGGAATGTCAGCACGACCGGGAACCAAAGCTACGGCAACGTGACATTGCTAGGCAGCAGCACGTTGGTTTCCAGCGGTGGCAAGATCAGTACGGCCGCGCTGACCGGCGGCGCCTTCAATCTGACCGGCAACAGTAGCAACACCAGCATCGGCAACGTCAGCAACGTGGGCGCTCTGGCAACGACCGGCAGCGGCACGACCACCTTGGGCAACGTGAGCGGCACCGGCAGTCTGAGCACGGGCACCGGTAACGTGACGTTGGATGGCAACGTCAGTACCACCGGCAATCAGAGTTACAACGGTCCAGTGACGCTGGGTGAGAACGCGACTTTGATCGGCGGTAACATCAGCTTCGCCAAGGGCTTGACCGGCGGCGGCTTCAATCTGACCGGCAACGCCAGCAACACCATCTTCGGCGGCAACGTGAGCGGCGTGGGCAGTTTGAGCACGGTCGCCAGCAGCAACACCACGCTGGGCAACGTGAGCGGGACAGCCAGTGTGAGCACCGGCAATGTCAGCTTGGACGGCACGGTGGTCACGACCGGCAACCAAAGTTACGGCAACGTAACCTTGGGTGGTAGTACGACGCTGACTGGCGGGAATATCAGTATCGTTGCCGTGTCCAACGGTGGTGGTTTCAATCTGACCGGCAATAGCAGCAACACCAACATTGGCAACGTCAGCAACGTGGGCGCTCTGGCTACGATCGGCAGTGGTACGACCACCTTGGGCAACGTGAGCGGCACCGGTAGCGTGAGCGCCGGCAACGGCACCGTGACGCTGGATGGCAACGTCAGTACCACCGGCAATCAGAGTTACAACGGTCCAGTGACGCTGGGTGAGAACGTGACTTTGATCGGCGGTAACATCAGCTTCGCCAAGACGTTGGCTGGCGGCGGCTTCAATCTGACCGGCAATAGCAGCAACACCAGTTTTGGCGGCAATGTCAGCGGCGTGGGGAGTTTGAGCACGATCGGCAGCAGCACTACCACGCTGGGCAACGTGAGCGGGACAGCCAGCGTGAGCACCGGCAATGTCAGCTTGGACGGCACGGTGAGCACGACCGGCAACCAAAGTTACGGCAACGTAACCCTGGGTGGTAGTACGACGCTGACCGGCGGGAATATCAATATCGTTGCCGTGTCCAACGGTGGCGGTTTCAATTTGACCGGCAACAGCAGCAACACCAACATTGGCAACGTCAGCAACGTGGGCGCTCTGGCAACCATCGGCACCGGCACGACCACCTTGGGCAACGTGAGCGGCACCGGTAGCGTGAGCGCCGGCAACGGCAGCGTGACGCTGGATGGCAATGTCAGCACCACCGGCGATCAGACCTACAACGGCGCCGTGACGCTGGGCACGAACGTGACGTTGAGCGGCGGGGCGATCACGTTCAATTCCACCTTGGCCGGCGGGACGAAGAATTTGAGTTCCGGCGGTACGAGCAATACGTTTATCGGTAACGTGAGCAACGTCGGTAGTTTTACCACGACCAGCAGCGGCACCACCACGCTGGGCAATGTGAGCGGCACCACCAGTCTGAGCACGGGCAGCGGCAGCGTGATGCTGGACGGCAACGTGACAACCACTGGCAACCAGAGCTACGGCGGCCCGGCGACGTTGGCTACCACCGTGACGCTGAGCGGCGGCAACGTCAGTTTCGCTTCGACGCTGGCCGGCGGCGGTTACAGCCTGACCGGCACCGCCAGCACCACCAGTTTCGGCGGCAACGTCAGTGGCGTGAACAATCTGACGACCACGGGCAGCACGAGCACCAGTCTTGGCAATGTCACCACGACGGGCAACCAGAGCTACGGCAACGTGACGTTGCTAGGCAGCAGCGCGCTGATTTCCAGCGGCGGCAACATCAGCATGGGCGCGCTGACTGGCGGCGGCTTCAATCTGACCGGCACCGCCAGCACCACCAGTTTCGGCGGCAACGTGAGCGGCGTGAACAACCTGACGACTACCGGCAGCGCGAACACCAGTCTTGGCAATGTCACCACGACCGGCAACCAGAGCTACGGCAACGTGACGTTGCTAGGCGGCAGCACGCTGATTTCCAGCGGCGGCAACATCAGCATGGGCGCGCTGACTGGCGGCGGCTTCAATCTGACCGGCAACAGCAGCAACACCAACATTGGCAACGTCAGCAACGTGGGCGCTCTGGCTACGATCGGCAGTGGTACGACCACCTTGGGCAACGTGAGCGGCACCGGCAGCGTGAGCACCGGCAACGGCACCGTGACACTGAATGGCAATGTCAGCACCACCGGCAACCAGACCTACAACGGTCCAATGACGCTGGGTGAGAACGTGACGGCGACTTCGACCGGTGGCGGCACGATCGCTTTCGTTTCAACGGTGAACGGCAATCAAAGTCTGGTGGTGAGCAGCATCGGGAGCACGATCTTCGGCGCGGCGGTGGGCAACCTCCAAAACCTGCGTAGCCTGAGCGCCGGCAACGGCAGCGTGGACTTGCAAGGGAACGTCAGCACGTCCGGCAGCCAGACGTACACTGGCGCGGTGACCTTGACGGGGAACCTGACGGCGACTTCGACCAGCGGCATGATCGATTTCAAATCGACCGTGGGTGGCGGAAGCTACAGTTTGAGCACGCTTGGCAACACCACGTTCGAGAATGTGCTGAGCAACCTGAGCAGCGTGAGCACCGGCAATGGCAGTGTGACGCTGGACGCGAACGTAACCACGACTGGCAACCAGACCTACGGCGGCGCGGCGACGTTGGGCGGGAACCTGACGTTGAGCGGCGCATACATTACTTTTGCTTCGACGTTGGATGGGCTGTATGTCCTGACAGGCAACGCCACGGGCAATATGACCTTTGATGGGGCGGTGGGTAGTCAACAATATTTAGCCAGCCTGAACACCACCGGTAGCAACTATACCGTCTTGGGCGGGAATGTGACTACCTATGGTGGCCAGAATTACGGCGATGGGACCGTCCTCAACGGCGCGACGGCGGTATTGACCTCGATTAGTGGCGGCACGGTTAACGCGGGGTCAGTGGGTGGGAATGTGAGTACGCCGCCCTCTACCGTGATGTTGTTGGCTACGAACCCGCCGGCGAATCCCGGCGGCAATGATGTCTACCTGGGCCCGGTGATCGTGAGCGGAAACGTGACGATATCGGCTGGGAATATCACCTTCGGTTCGACTGTGAATGGCAATCAGAGCGGCGTGCAGAGCTTGGTGGTGATCAGCACAGGCAAGACAATTTTCACTGGCGATGTGGGCAGCGGGACGAAGTTGAGCAGCCTGACCGGCAATGGCAGTGTGGTCGTGGATGGGAACGTGAGCACCAGTGGCGATCAGACGTACAACGGCGCGCTGACCTTGGGCGGGAACCTGACGTTATTATCGAGTGCCGGCAACATCAGCTTTAATTCGACGGTGGATGGTCAGTTTAACTTGGCGGTATACGCTTTTGACCACACCAAATTTGGTGCGGCCGTGGGCAATACAACTCGACCGATCAGCCTGAATACGAGCGGTGGCGACCCGACGCTGGATGGGAACGTGACGACCACCGGCGATCAGACGTACCAGAACGCGGTGACCTTGGGCGCGGATGTGACGGCCAAATCGACCGCTGGGAACATCACTTTCGGTTCGACGGTGGACGGAACCTACAATTTTGTGGTGATCGCCGCGGGCAACGCTACATTCGGCGCGGCGGTGGGTAGCCTGCAAAGCCTGACCGCCGGTGGCACCGTGGTGAAGCTGGGTGGCAACGTGACGACCAGCGGCGATCAGACCTATCAGAACGCGGTGATGCTGACTGGGGATGTGACCGCAAAATCAACCGGTGGCAACATCAGCTTCCAATCGACAGTCGATGGACCGCAAAATTTAACGGTGAGCGCGACCAGCGGAAACACGACGTTTGGCGGGCCGGTGGGCAGTCTGCAAAACTTAATCAGCCTGACCGGCAACGGCAACGTTATTCTGGACGCGAACGTGACGAGCACCGGCAACCAGAGTTACAACGGCCCGGTGATGCTTGGCGGCAACGTGACGTTGAGCGGCGGAAATGTCAGTTTTGCCGCGACGGTGAACGGCAATCAGAGTTTGGTGGTGAACAGCGCCGGGACGACGATGTTTGGCGCGACGGTAGGTAGCGGCACGCCATTGAGCAGCTTGAGTGCCGGCAACGGCAGCGTGGATTTGCAAGCGAACGTGAACACCGTCGGCAACCAGACGTACAGCGGCGCGGTGACATTGACCGGGAACGTGACGGCCAGTTCAAGCAACGGCAGCATCGACTTCAAGTTAACTGTGAATGGTGGCAACTACAGTTTAAGCACCCTTGGCAACACCACCTTCCAGAACGTTCTGGGCAACTTGACCAGCCTGAGCACTGGCACTGGCAGCCTGACGCTGGATGGCAATGTGAGCACTACCGGGAACCAGACGTACAACAGCGCAGCGACGTTGGGTGGGAACGTGACATTGAATGGTGGGAACATTGGTTTCGCCACGACATTGACCGGTGGCGGATTCAATATGACCGGCAACGCCAGCAACACCAGCTTCGGCGGCAATGTCAGTGGCGTGGGGAGCTTGAACACCGTTGGTAGCATTAATACCACGCTGGGCAACGTGAGCGGCACCACGAGTATGAGCACCGGCAACGCCACGCTGAACGGCACGGTGAGCACGACCGGCAACCAAAGTTACGGCAACGTGACCTTGAGCGGCAGCACGACATTAAGCGGCGGGAATATCAGTATCGTTGGCGTGTCCAACGGCGGTGGCTTCAATCTGACGGGCAATAGCAGCAACACCAGTATTGGCAATGTGAGCAACGTGGGCGCTCTGGCTACGATCGGCAGCGGCACGACCACCTTGGGCAACATGAGCGGCAGCGGCAGTTTGAGCACCGGCAACGGTTCCGTGACCCTGGATGGCAACGTCAGTACCACCGGCAATCAGAGTTACAATGGTCCAGTGACGCTGGGTGAAAACGTGACCTTGAGCGGTGGCAACGTCAGCTTCGCCAAGACGTTGGCTGGCGGCGGATTCAACCTGATTGGCAACGCCAGCAACACCAGTTTTGGCGGCAACGTGAGTGGGGTGAACAATCTGACCACCACCGGCAGCACGAACACCAGCCTGGGTAATGTCAGCACCACCGGCAATCAGAGCTACGGCAACGTGACGTTGCTTAGCAATGCCACGCTGATTTCCAGCGGCGGCAACATCAGTACGGCCGCGTTGGCTGGCGTGGGCCACAGTTTGAGCACCAGCGGCAACACCACCTTTGGGAATGCGGCAAATAACCTGAGCAGCTTGTACACCGGCAATGGCAGTGTGATGCTGGACGGCAACGTGACCACCAGTGGCAACCAAACCTACAACGGTCCGGCGACCTTGGGCGCCAACGTGACGCTGAGCGGCGGGAACGTCAGCTTTGCCGCGACAGTGGACGGCAATCAGAGCTTGGTGGTCAACAGCGCCGGCACGACGATGTTTGACGCGGCGGTGGGCAACGGCACCGTGTTGAGCAGTTTGAGTGCCGGCAACGGCACTGTGGTGTTGTACGGCAACGTGAGCACCAGCGGCAACCAAACCTACGGCGGCGCGGTGGCGCTGGACGGTAACGTGACGTTGAGCGGCGGGAATGTCAGCTTTGCTTCAACGGTGAACGGCAATCAGAGCCTTGTGGTCAGCAGCGCGGGCACGGCGATGTTTGACGCGGCGGTAGGCAACGGCACGGCGTTGAGCAGCTTGACTACGGGCAATGGCACCGTGGATTTGCAAGCGAACGTGAACACCATCGGCAATCAGACCTACGCGAATGCCGTGACGTTGACCGGCAACGTGACGGCAACCTCGTCCAACGGCAGCATCACCTTCGATTCCCTGGTGAACGGTTTGCAGAATCTGGTGGTCAGCACCAGCGTCGGCGGCAACACCACCTTCCAAGGTGCCGTGGGCACGCTGAGCAGCCTGACGGGTAATGGCAGTGTCAATCTGGATGCGAACGTGAGCACCGTGGGCAATCAGACCTACAGCGGGGCGGTGGTGTTGACGGGGAACGTGACGGCCAATTCGACCAGCGGCATCATCGACTTCAAATCGACGGTGAATGGTGGGACGTACAGCCTGAACACCAGCGGCAACACCACATTCGGGAACACGGCGAGCAATTTGAGCAGTTTGACTACTGGCAACGGCAGCGTGGTGTTGTATGACAACGTGAGCACCGGCGGCAACCAAAGTTACGGCGGCGTGGTGATGTTGGGCGGCAACGTGACGTTGAGCGGCGGGAACATCAGCTTCGCCGCGACGGTGAACGGTAGTGGTTACAACCTGACCGGCAACAGCAGCACCGCCAGCTTCGGCGGCAACGTGAGCAATAT
>Ga0316217_10007709_pt1 | contig 10168 bp, 7 predicted proteins | sample 1anoAmetaG_FD_203633 | JGI IMG/M metagenome (GOLD analysis project Ga0316217, IMG submission 203633) | Freshwater microbial communities from Trout Bog Lake, Wisconsin, USA - 1anoA | ecosystem: Environmental > Aquatic > Freshwater > Lake > Hypolimnion/Profundal zone | place: USA: Wisconsin... | reverse complement strand
CAGGGTCGCCGGCGCTTCGGCCCCCATGAGCAGGGACAGGGCGGAGCGGGCCGACCCGAGCCGCTGCCGGGCCTCGGACAGGCCGGCCTCGGCGGAGGCCCGGAAGGCCCGGGCCCGCTCCCCTTCGGCCTTCAGCATGAGTCCCTGGGCCACCCGGGCCAGGCAGAAGCGCTCGGTCTCCTGGGCCTGCCGGAGGGTGTCCTCCGCCCAGACGACGCCCTGGGCGGCCACCTGGGAACCGAAGTAGGCCCGCTCAATGGCCAGCGCCACCTCCTGCCTGCGGTGGCTCTGGGCGAAGGCCTCGGCCGAGGCCATGGCCGCCCCGGCCTCCCGGGCCGCGGTCAGGCGCCCCCCGGCGTAGAGGGGCTGGGTGACGCTCACGGAGGCGCCCAGGCCCGTCATCGCGCTGGGGTGGTTCAGGCTGGCCGGCATGAAATCGGCCGGGCCGATCCGCGCCTGGTCCAGCCGGGTGCCGAAGGCCAGCATGGGCTCGTCCGTGCGCACGAGGCCGACCGAGGCCGAGAAAGTGGGCAGGTTCAGGTTGCGCATGGCCTCGGCCTCGGCCCGGGCCCGGTCGGCCAGGGCCTGGCCGGCCTGGAGGCCGCTCTGGCCGGACCAGGCCCGCCGGATGGCGTCCTGGATGGTGAGGCTGTCCTGGGCCTGAATACCGGCCGCGGCCAGCGCAGGGAGCATGAGCAGGGCGATGCGTTTCATGGGTCGGCTCCGGGCGGTCAGGGTCAGGACATGCTTTCGTAGGTCTGCTTGATGCGCAGCGTGACGTGGTCGCAGACGAGCCCGCAGACACCGGTCACCAGCGGCGCCACCGGGCTGAACAGGACCTGGTTGCCGTGGGGCTCCCGGGTCACCAGGCCCGCGCTGGCCAGGCAGATGAGGTGCTTGCTGGCGTTGGCCTGGGACAGGCCCGCCTGGTCCGCCAGCATCTTCTGGGACAGGGGCCGGCCTGCGTCCAGGAGCACCCGCAGCAGCCGCAGCCGGGGCTCGTCCCCGAGGGCCCGGAAGATCCGGCTCACTTCGCTCAGCACCGCGTCGTTGAGGTCCATTGGCATTCATCCTTATCTATTCAACCATAGAATAGAATAGTTAAATGCCATGTCAAGCGATTTGGCAAGGCCCCGGGTCCGAACGCAAGTTCGCCGGAGAGGCCCATCGACTGGGCCTCTCCGGCGACGTTGTCCGCTCCGGGGGAGCGGGTCCGGCTACTTGCCGAAGCTCAGGAGGGCGGCGTCCAGGTCGCTGGAGGCCACGCCCGGCACGCCGATGACGGTGGTCACCGCGCCGGTGGCGGGGTCGACCTTCCGGATCGTCGCGTTGTTGGTGTCCGTGACGAGCAGTTGGCCTTTACCGTCCAGGGTCAGGCAGGTCGGGTTGTTGAAGGTCGCCGCGGTACCTTGCCCGTCCGCGTGGCCCACCGCCCCGGCCTGCCCGGCCACGGTCTGGACCAAACAGCGCGCGTGTCAGCCTGATCCTACCCCTTGGCGACGACCAGCCTCGCCCCCGGCACGTGGTCCTCGATCCACGCCTGCGCGCACACCAGCATCCGGTCATGCTCGTACTTGAACCACCGCTCCCGCAGGGCCGGAAAGTCCTCGAGGGTGGTCCTGAACGCGCGGAACGGCCTGGGCAGCCGCAGGGCCCGTCCCAGGGCGCGCGCGGCCTCCCCTTCCGGCAGCTCGTCGACGAAGTCCTCCATGAACGCGAAGCCCTGGGAGGAATCCCGGCACCCGACCTGCAGGTAGCGGCCCGAATCCTCCCAGGGCTCCTCGACGGGTTCCCCGTCAAGCTCGTCGTCCTGGGCGGACACGATCGCCCCGGTCTCCAGATCCAGCAGCCAGACCGCCTCCTCGTAGTCGCTATCCAGCGCCTCCACCAGGTCGTCCGCGTCGATCACGAGGTGCTCGAAGGTCTCCATGGCCATGGCCTCCACTGCCATCCAGCCTACCACCCCGAGCCATCCACGGTCGCCACGAGGGTCCCCATGGCCCGCGCCAGGTTGGTGCGGGCCTTCTCGGCCAGGATGCGGGCCTCGAGATCGGCCGTGCGCGCCTGGTCCAGTTCGGCCTGGCGCTGGAGGACGAAGAAGCTGGTGCTCATGCCGTTGTCCAGCTTCGACATCTCGGCGTCCAGGCTCTCGCGGCGGAAGGCCAGGGCCTTGTCGGCGGCCTCCACCTCCTTGCGGGCTGTGGTGAGGCCGGTATAGGCCTGCTCGACGTCCAGGCCCACGGCTGTCCGGGTGTCCTGCACGAGGAACTCGGAACTCCGGGTCGCGGCCTGGGCCTGGGACAGCCGGGCCCGGCGGGCCCGGTTGCCGAAGGGGTACGAGAAGCTCAGGCCGAGGTAGTAGCCGGGATACCGCCCCTGGGACAGGTCGTTCCAGACGGCGCCCGCGTCGTTGTGGGTCGAAGTGTCCCTCAGCACCGCCACCTGGGAATCCAGCTGGGGGAGGGCGGCGTTGTGCGCGGCCTTCTCCAGGGCCCGGTTCGCGGCCAGGGCGTAGCCCGCCGTGGACAGTTCGGGGCGGTGGGCCAGGGCCGACCGCCGGGCCTCCTCCAGGGGCACGGGCTGGGGCCCGACCCCGGGGGCGTCCACCGGGATCAGGACCCCGGGACGGTCCCCGGCGTCCGGGAACAGGTTCTCCACCAGGGCCGCCCTGGCGTTGGCCAGCATGGCCTGGGCGCCCAGGACCTCCTTGTCCAGCTCGGCCACCGTGGCCTCGACCTGGGGCAGCTCGACGGGGGCCAGCATGCCGGACTTCACCCGCTCCCGGGCCTCCTCCAGGTGGGCCAGGGCGAGTTGCCGGGCGATCTGCTTGTTGTCCAGGTTCTGCTGGGCGTAGACCTGGTTCCAGTAGAGGTTGTCCACCAGGGTCAGGAGGTCCATCATCCGGCCGCGGAAGGTCTCGTCGGCGCCCTTGGCCTGCTCGACGGAGGCCCTCAGCCGCGCCTCGGCCGCGTCCCGCCCGAAACCGCGCAGCAGAGGCTGGGTGTAGCTGAGGCTCATGCTGCCCGAGTACGGGTTGAGGGTGCCGAAGGCGAACGCGGCCGGGGGCCCCCCGGAGAGCAGCTGGTTGTTCACAAGGGCGTTCGTGCTGCTGTAGCCGGCATTGAACGTGAGGCTGACCGTCCCGCCGATGGCGTCCAGCTTGGACAGGCCCAGGCTGGCCGAACGCAGGGCCTCGGTGGTGTTGAGGTCGGTCAGGTAGAGGCTGTTCAGGCCGCTGAACCTGGGATTCCAGCTGCCGGCCTCCAGCCGGGCGTCGGCGACGCTGCCGGCCAGGGTCCAGTCGAAGGCGCCGAGCTCGGCTTCCGGGAAGGCGCGGATCTGGTCCCGCACTTCCCGGGCGATGCGCGCCTGGAGCAGGTTGGCGGCGCCCAGCTGCAGGGCCTGGCGGTGCGTGAGGCGCAGGGGCGCGTCCGCCCCCTGGACCACGCCGGCCACCAGGAGGGCGCAAAGGGTCAGGCGGATGGACTTCATGCTTCACTCCGGTCGGCGGCGGGTTCCTTGGCGAACAGGAGGAACATCACGGGCACCAGGAACAGGGAAAGGATCGTGGAGGAGGTGAGGCCTCCGACCACCGCGAGGGCCAGGGGCTGGTTCGATTCCGTCCCGTGCTCCAGGGCCAGGGCCGTGGGCACCAGGCCGATGATCGTGGCCAGGCTGGTCATGGCGATGGGCACGAACCGGCTGCGGGCGGCCTCGATGATCGCGGTGAGCTTGTCGTTGCCCTCCATGAGCCGCCGGTTGGCGTCGTCCACCATCAGGATGCCGTTGCTCACGGCGATGCCGACGACCATGAGGATGCCCATCATGGCGGTGATGGAGAACCCCTGCCCCGCGGCCAGCAGCGCCATGACGATGCCGACCAGCGTGACGGGGATGGTGAACAGCATCACGAAGGGCAGCCGCAGGGACTTGAACTGGGAGGCCATGATCATGAACACCAGCATCACGGCCAGGCCGATCGCGAGCCCCAGGCCGGAGAAGGTCCTGCGCATCAGCTCCACCTCGCCGGCGAAGCGCCAGCGCAGGTCCTTCGTCCGCGGGTCGGCCCTGAGCTTGTGCTCCAGGTCGAGGGCGGCGCTGCCGATGTCCCGGCCCCTGGTCTGCATGATCAGGTGCCCGGCGCGCTCCATGGTGCTGCGCTCGACCATGAGCGGGCCCAGGGCGCGCCGCGCGGTGGCGTAGGCCCCGAGGGTGACCGTGCGGCCCGACTTGTCCATGAAGGCGGGCACCGCCATCAGCTTGGCGGGATCCGAGATGTCGTGGTACGAGGTCACCACGTAGTAGGTCTGTCCGTTGTTCTGGTCCACCCAGACGCTGGGGGTGTTGATGTTCCCGAAGGTGGACTCGAGGGTCTCCTGGGCCACGAGGCGGGCGCTGACGTTGACCTGCGCGGCCTCCTGGCGGTTGGTGTCCACGTGCACTTCGGGGTAGTCCACCTGGACGGAAGGGTACATGTCCACCAGGCCCGGCACCCCGCGGGCCACGCTGGCCACGTCCAGGAGCTGGTCCTTGAGCTTGTCCAGCTTCTCGTTGCGCACCTCCACCACCATGGGCGAGAAGTAGCCGTTGGAAAAGACGCTCGCCACGAGCCCGCCGGGCGCCTGCACGAACTCCACCCCGGGGAAGCGCTGGTTGAGGATGTCCCGGGCCTCGTCGGCGAGCTCCTGCTGGCTCGACTTGCGCTTCTCCACGTCGGCCATGGCCAGCTGGATGAAGCCCGAGTTGGGCCCGGGGTTGGGGCTGTAGATGGCGCTGCGGGCGGTGCCGGGCAGGCCCAGGTTGGTGATGACGAGCTCCACCTGCCCGTGCAGCTCCGCCTTGAGCACCTTGCCCATCTCGTTGATGCGGACGTTGGCGTCCTTGAGGGAGATGCCCGGCGCGAAACGGACGTAGATCGTCCCCATGCTCTCGTCGATCTCGGGGAAGAAGGTGCTGGGCAGCCGGGAGGCCAGGATCATGCTGAACGCGACCAGCAGGGCCGAGATGCCGACCACCAGCTTGCGGTAGGGGATGACCCGGGCGAGCAGGTCGGCGTAGCCGTTGGCGGTGCCCTCGATGGCGTGCTCCAGCCGGCTGGCGAAGGGCCCGGACTGCACGTGCTTGAGCAGGTAGCGGCAGGCCACGGGGGTGACGGCCATGCTCACGAAGTAGGACGCGATCATGGCGATGGCCACGGTCAGGGCGAGCGGCGCGAACAGCTTGCGGGCCAGGCCTTCCAGCAGCACCACCGGCAGCAGCACGCAGATGGTGGTCACCGTCGAGGCCAGCACCGGCAGGGCCACGGCGTTGGCGCCGTTCAGGGCCGAGTGGTAGGGGTCCAGGCCGGCTTTCTGGTGCCGGTGGATGGATTCCAGCACCACCACGGCGTCGTCCACCAGGCGGCCCATCGCCAGGGTCAGCCCCCCCAGGGTGAAGGCGTTCAGGGTGTTGCCGGTCATGTAGAGGACGATGAGGGTGATGGCGAAGGAGAGCGGAATGGCCACCGAGACGATCAGCGTGCCCCGCAGGCTCTGGAGGAACAGCAGGATCACCAGGGCGATCAGCACGAGCGCCCGCAGGATCTCGGTCTTCAGGCCGTTGTAGCTGGTGCGCACGAAGGTGGACTGGTCGAAGACCGGCACCACCCTGAGCCCCGGGGGCAGGTTGGTGAGCCGGCCCACGGCCGCCTTGACCGAGTCCACGATCTGCAGCGTGTTGCCGCCCGGGGTGCGCAGCACGTTCAGGTAGACGCCCTCCTGGCCGTCCACGTTCACCAGGTTGGTGCTGGGGGCGCCGCCGTCCACGACGTCGGCCACGTCCCGGATCAGCACGGGCCGGCCGTTGACCACCTTCACGGCCGACTCGCCGATGGCGGCGACCTTGCCCGGCACGGCGTTGGTGTAGACGTTGGCGTCGAAGTTGGGGGACAGGAACGCGCCCGAAGGCAGGAGGGCGTTGGCGTTCTGCACGGCCGCGGCCACGTCGCCGGTGGACAGGCCCCGGCTCTGGGCCTTCCGGGGGTCCACCACGACGTTGATCTGGCGCACCGTGCCGCCGTTCACCGCGGCGCTGGCCACGCCGGAGATGCCCTCCAGGATGGGCTCGATGTTGTTGAAGGCGTAGTCGTAGAGCTGGGCCCCGCTGAAGCCTTTCCCGTAGACCGCCACCTGCACCACGGGGGCGTTGGAGGGGTCGTACTGCAGCACGAAGGGCGGCAGGACGCCCAGGGACTTGGGCACCGCCGCCATGGCGAAGGTCACCTGCTGCTGGGCGATGACCTGGGCCGAGTTGAGGTCCGTGCCCCACTTGAACCAGACGGTGACGACGCTCAGGCCGTTCAGGGACCGGCTCTCCACGTGGTCGACGCCGGGGGTGGCGCTCACGTACTTCTCCACGCGCCAGGTGATGGTCTTCTCCACGTCCTTGGGGCCCAGGCCGGGGGCCTGGGTGCCCACCACCAGCACGGGCGGGGTGAGCTCGGGGAAGGTGTCGATGCTCAGGCGCGGCATCACCACCGCCGCGAACACGACGAGGGCGATGCAGATCATGAGGATCGCGATCGGGTTGCGCAGGGAGAGGCGGGTCACGGCCTGGCTCCGGCGGCGGCCTTGAGCACGACCTGGTCGCCGTCCTCCAGCTGCTCGCGCCCGTCCAGCACCACCAGGGCGCCCGGCGGCAGGTCCGGGGACAGGTAGAGCTCCCCCTCCCGCTCGCCCAGGAAGCGCAGGACCTTCTTCCGGGCGCGGTCGCCCTCCAGGACGAACAGGGTGGCCCGGGTGCCCTCCACCTTGGCGGCGGCGCTGGGCAGATGGATGACGTTGCTGCCCTCGTTCTCCAGGATCAGCATCTCCACGCTGGTGCCCACGGGGATGGCGCGGTCGGCGTTGTCCAGGTCCACCTCGAAGTGGAGGGTGCGGGTGGCGGGATCGGCCGAGGGCGAGACCCGCGAGATCTTCCCCGCCACCTCCCTGCCGGTGGCCAGCAGGCGCAGGCGCACCGCCCGGCCCGCCTCCAGGAAGGGGTGGTCCTGCTCGGGCGCGTCGGTGGCGCAGATCACCCGGGTGCGGTCCACGACGGACACGATGTACTGGCCGGGCCGGACGAAGGCCCCGGGGTCCAGGTAGCGCTCGGCGATCTCGCCGTCGAAGGGGGCCCGCTGGACCGTGTCCCTCACCTCCACGTCGGAGCCGGCCATCTGGGCCTGCGCGCCCTCGAGCTTGGCCTGTTCGCTCTGGACCTCGGCCAGCTTGTTCTCGGCCTCGTTCTCGCTGACGATCCCCTTCTTCTGGAGGCCCTGGATCCGCTCCGACTCGTGGGCCAGGAACCCGAGCCGGGCCTTGATCGCCTCGGCCTGCTTGCGGGAGGCCAGGTTGCGGTCCCGGGCCAGTTCCGGCTCGAGGATGGCCAGGGCCTCGCCCCGGCGCACCAGGGCCCCCGGCCGGACCCGCACCTCGGTGACGTAGCCCGAGAGGAACTGCGGCCCGAGCTTGGCCTCGTTCCAGGCCTGGACGGCGCCCACGTAGCGGTGCTCGGCCCGGAACAGGGTCGTGTCGGCCCGCACCGTGCCCACGAACTTGGCGCTCTGGGCGAGGGTGGTGTGGTTCTGGCGGTGGGAGGCGCGGATGGCCAGACCGGTGCCGAGCACGACGATCACTGCAGTCAGCCCAGAAATCACCAGGGGGATGGACAGGGTGCGGGAAGGGGAAGGTTCGGAACTCGGGGTCATCGCAGGCCTTTCTATTGCAGGGTGGAACTTTACAATTAGCATGCCAAGGAGGAAAGCCCCGTGACGCCTGGGCGCGCCCGGGGGCAGGCCGGGCAGGCAGGGAAAAACGCCCTCTCCATGTGGGAATATTTCCCTGTTCAGGGCGCCATGGGCGGACCAACGCGTTCCGTGCCCATGATTCAGGCTTGGCCCCGCTCTTGCAGAGGCTATCCTGCCCTTGGAGGCCCGCCCTGATCCTGTCCCGGTTCGATGCCCTGCCCAGTTCGCCCACCCGGAGGCTGTGGACGGTCGGGTTCGCCATGGCCGCGGCCCTGGGCACGGTCCTGGGGGTCAACCTCGCCATGGAGAGCCGGGAAGCCCGGGTGGCCCTCGAGGATCTGCGCCAGGAACAGGCGATGCTGGCCCACGCGGGGACCTCCCTGCTCCAGTCCCACCTCGACCTCGAGCCGGAGGTCCGGGTGCCCCGGCTGCTCCGCGAGCTCCGGTCCATGGAGCGGCCCGGGATCACCCGGACCTTCCTCCTGCCTCCCTCGGGGGCGTGGACGGATACCCAGGGCGCCCTGGCCCGCCTGACGCCGGCCCCGGAAGGCAGCCGCCTCATCTCCCGGGCGGAAGCGGAGGCCCTCGCCCTGCCGGTCCGCATGGCGGCGCTTGGCCAGGCCTCGTTCCTCGACCTCCAGGGCCGCACCTGGACCGTGGCCGTGGCCGGCACGGCGTTCCGGGAGCGGGACCGGGCCCGGCACGCCCGCTGGCGCCTGAGCCTGAGCTTCCTGCTGATGGGCGGGTTCCTGCTGCTCCTGCTCCGCTGGGCGCTTCTCATGCAGCGCAGGGAGCTGGAATACGCCCAGGAGATGCGGGTCAAGGAACTGGACCGACGGCAGGAACAGGCCCTGGCGCAGGCGGGCCGGGCGGCCACCATGCTGACCCTGGCCGCGGGCGTCGCCCACGAGATCTCGACCCCCCTGGGAGTCATCGCCGGCCGGGCCAACCAGCTCCACACCCGGTTCAAGGACGACGAGCGGGGCGCGAGCGCCATCCCCGCCATCCAGATGGAAGTGGAGCGGATCAGCCTGACCGTGCGCCGCTTCCTGGACCTGGCCCGGGGCGGCGGCCTCACCTCGGAGGAACTGGACCCCGGCTCCTTCCTCACCTCCGCCGCGGCCATGGTGGCCCACCGGTTCCGGGAGGCCGGAGTGGACCTGATCGTGGACGCGCCCCCGGAACTGCCCCGGCTCAGGGGCGACGCGCGGCTGCTGGAGCACCTCCTGGTGAACCTCCTGCTCAACGCCTGCGACGCCTCCAGCCCCGGCACCTGGGTGGACCTCACGGCCCGCCCGGAAGGCCAGGGGCTGGGGATCGAGGTGGCCGACCGGGGCAAGGGCATACCCGAGGTCCTCGTGGAGCGGGTCTTCGAGCCCTTCTTCACCACCAAGGGCCAGGGCAAGGGCACCGGCCTGGGCCTGCCCATCGCCCAGGAGATCGTGCGCATGCACAAGGGCACGCTGACGTTCGGGAAGGCACAACCCCACGGCACCCGGGTCCGGGTGTGGCTGCCGGTCATCTGAGGAGGTACCCATGACGGAACGCATCCTCGTCGTCGACGACCACATGGAGATGGCCGCCATGCTGGCCGAGGCCCTCGCGGAGTCCGGCTTCCAGGCCGAGGCCCTGGCTTCGGGCGCGCGGGCCCTGGAACGCCTGGAGGCGGGCGGCGTGGACGCCCTGGTCACGGATCTGCGCATGGACGGCGTGGGCGGGCTGGCCCTGCTCGCGGCCAGCCGGCGGCTGGATCCCGGGCGGCCCGTGATCGTCATGACCGCCTACGGGGCCATCGACTCGGCCGTGGACTCCATCCGCCAGGGCGCCTACCACTACCTCACCAAGCCCTTCCCCCCCGAGGAGCTGGAGATCTTCCTCCGCCGCGCCCTCGAGGAACGCAGGCTCCAGCAGGAGACCGTGCGCCTGCGCAAGGCGCTGCGCGAGCACCAGGGCATCGAGGGCCTGGTCGGCCCCAGCCTGGCCATGCGGGAGGTGTCGGAACTGGTGGACCGGCTGGCCGTGGTGGACGTGCCGGTGCTCATCCAGGGCGAGACCGGCACGGGCAAGAGCCTGGTGGCCAGCGCCATCCACGCCCGCAGCACCCGCGCCAAGGGCCCCTTCGTCTCCATCAACTGCGCGGCCCTGCCCGAGCCGCTCCTGGAGAGCGAACTGTTCGGGCACGCCAAGGGCGCCTTCACCGGCGCCAGCGCCGACCGCCCCGGCCTGTTCGCCGAGGCCGAGGGCGGCACCCTGCTGCTGGACGAGATCGGCGAACTGCCCCTGACCATCCAGGCCAAGCTGCTCCACGTGCTGGAGCGGGACTCCGTGCGCCCCGTCGGCTCCAACCGGGAGCGCAAGGTGGACGTCCGGATCCTGGCGGCCACCCACCGGGACCTCCACGAC
>Ga0316217_10007708_pt1 | contig 10168 bp, 8 predicted proteins | sample 1anoAmetaG_FD_203633 | JGI IMG/M metagenome (GOLD analysis project Ga0316217, IMG submission 203633) | Freshwater microbial communities from Trout Bog Lake, Wisconsin, USA - 1anoA | ecosystem: Environmental > Aquatic > Freshwater > Lake > Hypolimnion/Profundal zone | place: USA: Wisconsin... | reverse complement strand
TATATTGCCAAGGGACCGAGCGGCGTTGCGGTGCGGACGATTCTGGAGTGGGTGCGGAACTTCTAACCGGACGAATATCAGCCTGGGTGGGATGGATGGATGCGCTTGGTTGCTGCATCTGTCCATCCAGCCTAAAAAGGGCTGGCGCTGGACTCCTCAATAGACATTACAATTGACCTTCCCGTGAAGCGCAGCTCGACGGGCCGCTGAACCGCGATTGATGGCGGGGATGCAGGCATGATCGATGGGCGCAGCATGGCGGAACCGCTGCGCCCGGCTTTATGTGTGCCCGCACAGCGGAAGAGAAGGCGCATCCGAAAGGACGAGAGGGACAGATGACTGCCATGGTTGAGACCAGCCGCGAGAGGCTTGCAAAGGTACTGAATCATCAGGAGCCTGATCGAATTCCCATCGACTTTGGCGGCACATCCGTGACGGGCATTCACGTGAGTTGCGTGGCGGCGCTGCGCGATCACTTTGGGCTGGAGAAGCGTCCGGTGCGCATCCACGAGCCCTCGCAGATGCTTGGCACGGTGGATGACGATCTGAAAGAAGCGATGGGGCTGGACGTGGTGGGCGTGTTCAGGCGCGGCACCAAGTGGGGATTTCCGGCCGAGCGGTGGAAGAGCTGGCAGTTCAACGGGCTCGAAGTGCTAGTGCCGGGCGACTTTAACACCACGGTGGACGCCAATGGCGACACACTGATCTATCCGCAAGGCGACATTACGGCCGCTCCCAGCGGACGCATGCCGCAGGGGGGATACTTTTTTGATTGCATTGTTCGCCAGGAACCTTTTGACGAAGAGAATCTGAATCCTGAAGACAACCTGGAAGAGTACGGGCCGATTTCACAGGCGGATATTGACTACCTGGTGGTGGCGGCCAACGAGGCGGCAGCAACAGGGCGGGGCGTGATTGCGGGGTTTGGCGGCACCGCGTTTGGCGATATCTCGCTGGTGCCGGGGCCGGCGCTCAAACATCCCAAGGGCATACGGGATATTACGGAGTGGTACGTTTCAACCAGCAGCCGGCAGGATTACGTCCACAAGATTTTTGACCGGCAAAGCGAGATTGCGATCCAGAACCTAGAGCGGATTTATGCGGCGGTGGGAGACACGGTGCAGGCGGCTTACCTGTGCGGAACGGACTTTGGCACACAGACCTCCGCATTCTGCTCTGTGAAAACACTGCGCAATCTTTACTTTCCGTATTACAAGCGAATCAACGACTGGATTCACGGGCACACGCCGTGGAAGACCTTCAAACATTCGTGCGGGGCGGTGTCGAAGTTCATCCCATCCTTTATCGAGATGGGCTTTGACATTCTGAATCCTGTGCAGTGCTCGGCTACCGGGATGGAGCCGGAGCAGTTGAAGGAGAACTACGGAAAGCAGATGGTGTTCTGGGGCGGCGGTGTGGACACGCAGCAGGTGCTGCCTTTTGGAACAGCGGCCGAAGTGCGGGAGCAGGTGTTGCGGCGGTGCGAGATTTTTGCGCCAGGCGGGGGATTTGTCTTTAATACAGTCCACAACATTCAGGCGCGAACGCCGGTTGAGAATATTGTGGCGATGCTGGATGCCGTGCACGACTTCAACGGCAGGAAGTAAGCGCGGCAGGCAGTGAAGGCAAGAAAGGGCATGAGCATGACGACAGCAGTCGAGATTACCAGCCGGGAGCGGCTTGCAGATGCGTTGAATCACAGGCAGCCGGACCGGATTCCGATCGACTTTGGCGGGACCGCAGTGACCGGTGTGCACGCAAGCTGCGTGGCGGAGTTGCGGGACTACTACGGGCTTGAGAAGCGGCCGGTGCGCGTCCATGAGCCCTTCCAGATGCTGGCGCTGCTGGATGATGACCTGAAAGACGCGATGGGACTGGATGTGGTGGGCGTCTTCTCACGCAAGACGATGTTCGGCTTTGCGGCGGAGAACTGGAAGAGCTGGCTGTTCAACGGCGTTGAAGTGCTGGTGCCGGGCAACTTCAACATAACGGTGGACGACCGGGGCGATACGCTGATCTATCCCGAAGGGGATATGACGGTTCCGGCAAGCGGGCGGATGCCGAAGGGCGGCTACTTTTTTGACTGCATTATCCGGCAGCAGCCGCTGGATGAAGATCGACTGAATGTTGAAGACAACCTGGAGGAGTTTGGACCGATCACGCAGGAGGACCTTGACCACCTGGCGCGCGCGACCAAAGAAGCAGCGACGGGGCGGGGCGTGATTGCAGGCTTTGGCGGCACTGCGTTTGGTGATATTGCGCTGGTTCCAGGGCCGTTTCTGAAACATCCCAAGGGTATTCGCGATGTGACGGAGTGGTATGTTTCCACGAGCAGCCGCCAGGATTATGTGCACAAGATTTTTGATCGCCAGTGCGAAATTGCCATTGTGAATCTTGAGCGGATTTATGCCGCTGTGGGCGACACGGTGCAGGCGGTGTTTATCTGCGGTACAGATTTTGGCACGCAGACCTCAGCATTTTGCTCTGTAAAGACCTTGCGTGATCTGTATTTCCCTTACTACAAACAGGTAAACGACTGGATTCACGCACACACGCCCTGGAAGACTTTCAAGCACTCATGCGGCGCGGTTTCAAAGTTTATTCCGTCGTTTCTGGATGCGGGATTCGACATTTTGAATCCGGTGCAGTGTTCGGCTACGGGCATGGAGCCTGAGCAGTTGAAGGCACTCTACGGAGACAGGATGGTGTTTTGGGGCGGTGGGGTGGATACGCAAAAGGTGCTGCCCTTTGGGACTCCGGAAGAGGTGAGGGAACAGGTTTTGCGCAGATGCGAGATCTTCGCTCCGGGCGGAGGATTTGTCTTTAACTCGATCCATAATGTGCAGGCGCAAACGCCGGTCAGGAACATTGTGGCGATGCTGGACGCTGTGCACGAATTCAACGGCAGGAAGTGAGGGGAGGGCAGCGAGCGCAGGCTGGCTGCCAACTTTGGAGGATGCCCCGGTTCTGTGCTATATTTTCAAGGTGCGGGAAGGATTTTCTGCCCGCTGAAATCGTGCGCAAAGTGCCTCGCAGCATGGTTTTCCACCCAAGATGGACGCGTAGCTCAACTGGCAGAGCATTCGGCTCTTAACCGACAGGTTGTAGGTTCGATTCCTACCGCGTCCACCATAGAATCAACAACTTAACTCGATTCGCGCTCTGCTTGCGCTCCGTTTATCTGGAATGCCAGCTCAGCTACTCTCAAGCCCGCAGTGCTCATCTCATCCGTGACCACATCCCCGTAAATGTTCATGGTCGTGCGGATGTCCGTGTGCCGCATCATCTTCTGTTGCACGGCAATCGGAGTCTTCACAGCGTCCAGCCAGGAGCGGTATGTGTGCCGGAAAGCGTGCGAACTGATGTGCCCGATTCCGGCGGCCTTCGATGCCCTCTCCAGCTCTTGCCTTGTGCCGGTGTAGGAGTAAGGAAGTCGCCCGAGTTTGAACGGACTGGCAAAAATCCAATCCTCTGCGCCCGAAAACTGGGAAGACTGTTTCCAGGACTTCAGGCGCTCCAGCAATTCAGCCGCAAGGTTGAATGTCTTTGCGGACCCTTGCGTCTTCACATCGCCCACAATTTGATTCACAATGCCGCGCCGGATGCTCAACCGTGAACCTAGCCAATCCACGTCACTCCATCGAAGCGCAAGCGCTTCACTGAAGCGAAGGCCCAAGCACACCGAAAGCAGCGCCATGGTTGCGAATGGTTCTGGCAGTTCTTTCAGCAGAGCGTGAAACTGCTCAGCTGTGAGACTCCGGGCCTTCCGCACTTTCCGCGTTGCCCCGATATTGCGGACGAGGGAGACGGGATTGCGGCTGATGTCCAACATACCGGACCACATCGCAAACTCCACAAGCCCGTGCATGAGTGACCGCACGTGCGTCTTGGACTTGGGCGACAAGGGCAATTCACGGAGCCACAATTCAACCGGGCGCGGCTGCACGTCCTGAATCCGCGTATCGGCCCACTTCGGCAGAACGTGGTTATTCAGGAAAGAGCGATACACCCGCACCGTCGATTGACGTGAGGGCATCCGCTCCGCTTCGTACCGTGCAACCACACTCCGCACCGTGTCTCCTTTGTCTCCGTCCGGTGGCTTCGCCAGGATTTCAAGGCTTTCGACTTCCTTCCATGCGGCGGCCTTGGTTGGAAATTCTTGCTTCGTCCCAATTCGCTTTGACCGGCGAGTTGGTCCGTCATACCAGAGGTAGTTCCACGTTCCGCGCCGCTTATCGAAGCGGACGGAACCCGTTTTGTGTCGCTGTACCCTCAATACTGCCTCCCTTCAGCAGGGACAGCGGATGACGGATTCAGCATAGCATCCAATTCGTGCCGTAAGAAGCGCCAAGTCACACGCTGGCAGCCGGAGAGCCGGTGCGCGGGAACCTTCCCCTCACGCGCCCATTGTGCAAGGGTTCGCGGTTTGATTCTGAGGTGATGGGCGGCCTCGGTCGTGTTGAGCCATTCGGCGGTTTCCATGCCCCCTCCTTTGCCAGGACTCTCGGATTGCAGGCAGCCTCTGCAAAGAGAGATTCCCGACTGAATCCAGATTGGTGCGCAACTGTCGAGTTGTCTAATGAATTCCACGGAGAGGGTTATTCCAACTGGGAATGACGAAGCCATAGCAGAAGTGCCCAGAAATCACGACCTTCATGCAGGCTGCATCATTGGGGAGATGCAGTGGAGGCAATGCTGCTGCCGTGGATAACCCGCCCGCCGTCGCCCGGCTCATGTGGGACATGAGAAAAAGACATTTTTCTCATAGCTGGCTATTCAGCCGCAGCGAGGACGGCAGTCAAGGGCGCGCCGATCTGTGGCGCGTTCATCGCAGCGAAGCGGAGACCCTTGACGGCTACCGCAGCGGAGGCTACGCGCGGCCACGCCGCGCCCGCGATGCCAGAAGCGCCGGACAACCTCGCCGGTCAAGGCTGCGCCGCGTGTTCCTCGGCGATGCCTCTGGCCACCTCGCCTTTGCGCTTATTCGTCTCCGTTATGTAGGCCTCGAAGGTCTTCACCGGCATCGGCTGAGCAGTCGCTGCGGGCCGCAACAAGTTGACCAGCAGCAACCGAACCGCCGTGATTTCCTCCAGTTCCGCACTGGCTTTCACGCCCTGCCGGTCGCGCTCGATCTCGGCCAGGATCAGGCCACGGATCAGCTCGCCCTGCGTCTGCCCCCGCTTCGCCCGTAGCGCCTCCAACTCCCCAAGCTCACGCTCGTTCAGCTTCGTCCCGACGTGATGCAACCGGAACTCCGCACGCTTGGCAACCCGCGCCGCGATCTGCTCCGCTTCGCTCTGAGCCATGCTTCTGACCTCCATCCCAGACAGATTGACGCCTGTTTCCCCAGGGAACCCCAGACGCCCTATCTCCTTGAGACGCATAACTCGCTCGCAAGGTACCCACAGGGTTCCCCTGCACGACCCTTTCAGGGGTGGAGTATCAACATTCTTCCGGCGCGCAGCGCCGCAGTGGTATGGGCTGGGAAGCGAAGGCAAATCATGCCTTCGTTCCCCCTGAAACTGCCGTCCTTGGCGTAGTCTTTGAAGGCGGCTCGACGGCAGGGATATTCTACGTTCACTGATACTGGAGACTGGCCAACAATGCGTCGCAGCGTCCGTGGCCGCTTCCAGCGGATCGACATCTCCTGTAGGGTGACCTAACGACTGCGGCATCACTCTCTGGAACCACGTACACAAAGCGCGCGAGGCTTCTTGAGGCCGTCGAATCGGTAGGAGAACGGTTTTCCACTTCCGAAGCCGAAGACCCATGCCTGGCCGGGAGCATTTCCCTGAGAACTGCTCCATTCCCCCCATGCAGACAGCGCTAGTTTGCCCTTAACTTGCCAAGGGACCGTTTGCCCACCTGTGCTCCGATCTGGAGCATTGATACTGGAGTCAAAGATGCCTTTCAACTCGTCTATCGTCGGCAAGCGCCAGTCAGATTGACTGCCGATTTGGAGATTCTGGCAGTAAGTCGTCGCTTCCTGCCAAGTTACATCGACGCCATTATCCTTCTTCGTCCACATTAACCCGGTTGCCGGGTCTGTCCAAGCCACGACAGCATCCACTGGCACAGGCGTGGTTTCCTGTGGAGTTGGAGTCCTGTCAGTTGGCGGACTGGAACCCTGTATCTGCACCTGCGGCTCCGCTGCTGTAGGCTGCTGTTGGTGCTGTGCAATCATATTTGGCAATGTGACGCCTCTTATTGTCGTGTCATCCGGCATGTGTGCCGTTACAATGGCCATCGCTCCAATCTGATCCCCTCCTTCCGATACCAGCAAGGTTCCGGGCGGAATGTAAGTGCATCTATACTGCTTAGCCAATTCCTTTTCCTTCGCGATAATGTTGTTCCGCTGTGAAAGCACCTCTTCATTTGTCAGCGCACGACCTCCCTTTAGAACGCCACTATTTGTCATCCACGCAATAAAATTGTCGTCATAATCAGCGTAAGCATTTGAGTCTGGGCATATCTCCGCGCCGAATTCATCGCTCTGCGTCCATACATTCCCTTTAGGAATAGGATATGAGGATGGGGTTGTTACGGCTATATGCCCAAGGTTAGGAGACACGTCAGTTGACGGTGACGCGGTGGTCGAATTTACATACCGCGTCGAACCATCTGCGTTGTTGGTCAGATGTGCAGCTACGGTGAAGGCAACCGTGTTCACCGTAACAAGCGGAGTCATTCCGTCCATGGGTTTCGCCGTCACCTCAATACCACCATGCCAAACTTCGCAACCGAGCTTCTCTGCTTTGCTGTCCATGGTAAACGGTGACACATACATATCCATCACCGCGCTCATATCGTGGTCTGCGCGCGGATCACTCAACAGTGACATAGGACAGATGACGGAGTGGCCGGAGGTGTAGATAGGCTTGCTGTAGTCGAGAGGAGCGATGGCTTTTTCAGGCTCCTTTTTTGGAGTCAAGACGAAATAGATCGTCAACGCCCCGACAACTCCCAAAAACACCTTCGTGCCGGTTTTCATAGAATACTCCTTGTCACGGATTACGCACCGTGCTTGCCACTGTTGGGGTCAATGGTTGCCCACGTTTAAGAAACAAGACCCAGCGCCCGGCTTTGTTCCTGCTACGTTATTAGTTTGCCCCTGTGCCCCGGCTTTTCTGCTTCTTCAAAAAGAGATCCCGATGCCGCTTGAGATATGGCAGCATCGCGGGCCGCACAAACCGTAGCTTGCTCCGCTCAGTCACACCAAGAGCGGTTCTTTCCTCGGCGCTCAATTCCTTCGACAGAAGAATAGCCCCATCATTCTTGAATGAGATCAGAAATTGGTCGAAAAGCTTGTCTAGGTTGGGCGTGAGCAGTAGGCCGTTGAATGGGTCGAGACGCTCTTCGTTTGTTGCGCATTTGGCCCAAGGAACAATGTGCGAAGCGATGAGAACACCGGGCATCGAACATCCTGTCACGGCGCAGCTTCCCCAGAGCACAATTACGTTTGTGCGGAATGTGCCTTGTCCTATTCTGGCCTGGATGAGTGTGTCGCGCTCCGTTTCTGCGATTTCTATAGGCTCACTGGACTCAGCTATTTCCTTGACAACCTGGCTAAACCATCCGGTCCTTTCCAATGCCTTCACTACCACGTTGTCCATCTGCCACTGGAACTCCCCCTTTTTGTCCCGGTCCGGTGAAACGCTGGCAATGGTATAGGTTTGGCTGCCCTTAGGACGATAACCAAGCTCGCGGGCAATTCTGCCACATAGTTTTCCATACTGTAAATTGGCAGCCCCGTAATAGCTGTATCCGCCGAATTTCGCTATCCGTCCCATGGAAAGCACTCGATAGAGATAGTGCCCTCTCAGCATGGACATTTGCGGCTCAGCTATTTCAGGGCGGATGGCTATCAGGGCAGACTTCATCTGTTCAATGGTGAAAGGCTTCTCGATTATCTTCTTACGCTTACCTTTGGCCGGGGTAGTTATTTTGGGTTCGTCCACGCGGCGACGAGATTGTTTCACCACCGAACCGGCATTGTAAGACAATAATTTTTCAAGAAGTCCGATAGTCTCGGGCGTTGGTTGCCGCCTTGCCCGGACCTGCCACGCAATGGACTTGTCGTGCGAGAGCTTCTCAGATACCGAATTCTGAAATCTCAACCGCCACTTTAGACTCTTCAAAGGGACGATCTGAAACGGTCCGTAAAGACTTTGCCCCTCGGCCCAGTCCCGGCCTCCGCGTTCGACCTGAATGGCTCCGAGTATATACAGTTCGTCGCCCGTGGTTGCCCAAACGAAGATGCGGTCGCCCTTCCTCAATCCTCCCGAATGGCTTCCCTCCCCGCGCGTAATTACTGAGCCGTTTATCCGCTCAGCTTCGCTCCACTTCCAAAGAACCAGATAGGTACGACCTGCGGATTCTCCACTTGCCTTCATCTCATTCTCCGTACATTGCAGCTTTCTCTGTATTGCGAGTTGGTCCCTACGTGACCGATTGGAATGCCTTTGCGAGTGCGACGACGCTGATAGCATCCGTTTTGCTGTCGAGCGGAAACCGCTCGGTTCCTGGATACACATAGAATCGCTTCTGCGGATTCAGATCAGCGCAGGCGGAATGGAAGCCGCGCTCGATCTTCGGTGCAGAAGTGCGTTTGACCTCAATGGCCCAGAGTTCCCCGCCGGGAAGCGTGAGAAGGAGGTCCACCTCGGTTCCGTTGGAGGTTCGATAGTAGTGAGCCTCGGTTCCGTCCGGCGCTGCGGTGATCAGAGTCTCGATGACAAAGCTCTCCCAGGTTTGGCCAACGACCGGATGACCGAGCAGAGCTTCCTTGTCGCGAATGCCCAGCAGCGCGTGCGCGATGCCGCTGTCGCGCACATAGACCTTGGGCGACTTGACCAGCCGCTTGCCAACATTCCGGTGCCATGCCGGCAAGCGTCGGACGAGAAGCAGATCAACCAGAAGATCAAGATAACCGGCAACCGTTTTGCCATCGACGGCCAGACCGCGCGCCAGAGTGGCGGCATTGTGAATCTGAGCCTGGTTGTGCGCCAGCATCGTCCAGAATCGTCGCAGCGTCTCAGCCGGTATGCGGGGGCCGAATTGCGAGATGTCGCGCTCTAGGTAGGTGCGGACAAAATTGCGCCGCCAGAGCAGACTGAGATCGTCGGACTCGGCCAGAAAGCTGCGTGGAAATCCACCCCTGACCCAAAGCGTTTCAAGCGAGGCCGGATCGACCTCCAGAGCATCGAAGGGGCCGAGTTCCAGATAGGAGATGCGACCGGCCAGGCTCTCGCCGGATTGCTTGAGCAAGTCCATGGCGGCTGATCCCAGCAGGAGAAAGCGTCCATTGGCTTTTCCGTGCCGCCTTCCCCGGTCGATGATGCCCCGCAACTGCTGAAAGAGTTCCGGTACGCGGTGAACCTCATCGAGGATGACCAATTCATCTTCGTGGTCCGCGAGATACTTGCTGGGATTGGCGAGCTTGGCGCGGTCGTTCTCGTCTTCAAGATCCAGGTAGATCGAGGCAGTCTGCGCGCCAATCTCCAAAGCGAGAGTTGTCTTTCCAGCCTGGCGCGGCCCTAACAGAACGACCGCCGGGGAATGGCGAAGCAGTTCGTTCAGTTGTGAATTGAGGCGTCTGGAGATCATGTATGCAATTATAGACATAATATCCATAAATACAATGATGGCGTCTGGCATGACATATCCACGCTGGCGTCGGAGAACGGCAAAGGGGATGGACAACGCACTCCATCTGCGCTCTGATTATCGGATTACGACTGCTTTTCATGGTCTTAGGTGTCATCCGCTGACCTGCATGTCGTTGAAAATACGTTTGGTTGAAAATTCGATTCCTACCGCGTCCACCATAAAATCAATAACTTAGCGAACATCATAGAAAATCCAACCCCACAGAACCCCACATTCGATTAAACCGCTGCCGCCTGTGGTTCATGCTTCGACCTTTGTTGCGCAATTACCATCCCTACGACTTTTGAGTTTGCCTGCAGCTTGGCTCTCAAGCTCGCATTACCGCACCCTGCCTGGCGGCTCCAACAGGAGTTATGAATGGCGGGCCGGAACGATGGAAATGCAACGGATATTACCTTGTACGCTGCGGAGGCTCTGCAAGCCTCGCGCTTCGCAGATATGCGATCCATACATCGCTAGGAGTGTGTCGGGCATAGATCGGTGACGAAGCCTACATCGA
>Ga0316217_10007707_pt1 | contig 10168 bp, 10 predicted proteins | sample 1anoAmetaG_FD_203633 | JGI IMG/M metagenome (GOLD analysis project Ga0316217, IMG submission 203633) | Freshwater microbial communities from Trout Bog Lake, Wisconsin, USA - 1anoA | ecosystem: Environmental > Aquatic > Freshwater > Lake > Hypolimnion/Profundal zone | place: USA: Wisconsin... | reverse complement strand
CAGACGACACGGTTGATAGGAACCATGCTGGATATCACCGAGCGCAAGTTGGCTGTGGCCGAGATCCTCCGCCTGAACCAGGACTTGGAACAGAGGGTGAAGTTGCGCACGTCCCAACTGGAAGCCGCCAACAAGGAACTGGAGGCGTTCAGTTACTCCGTTTCCCACGACCTGCGCAATCCACTCCAAAACATTAATGGATTCAGCGATATTTTGATGGAGGAATATCAGGAGCTGTTGGATGAGAAAGGAAGGCACTATCTATCTCGTATCCAGAGTGGGACCAAGCGCATGGGGCAGATCATTGACGATCTCTTGAGGATGTCCCGCACTGACCGCACCGATCTGAAACCGAAGGTTCTGGATTTTTCCGGTCTGTGCCGAATGGTATTGGAAAATTTGAGGGATTCGGCTCCAGACCGCCAAGTCAACGTCTCCATTCAGCCAGGCATGAGGTTGCAAGCGGATCCAAGCCTGATGCGTGAGGTACTTGAAAACCTGCTGAGCAATGCCTGGAAGTTCACCTCCAAGCGTCAGGAGCCTGAGATCGAGGTGGGCGAGATGCTCTCCCCCAGCGGTGAACAAATCTTCTTCATCCGGGACAATGGCGCTGGCTTTGACATGGCCAATGCCGACAAGCTCTTCAACGTATTCCAGCGACTCCATGCAACTACTGACTTTGAGGGCACGGGCATCGGCCTGGCCATCGTCCAGCGCATCATCCACCGGCATGGTGGACGGATATGGGCGGAAGCAGAGATGGGCAAGGGGGCTATATTCTTCTTCACGATTCCGGATTCTGCACGCAGCCCACGGAACCTCCTGTGAAACTTATGGGATATGGGGCCAGCCCCTGGTCTGGGAATTATTCGTTGGCTGAAACAACAAACCCCGTCTACAAACCATAGAAGATTGAGGAGATGCTAATGGCATTGATGTTGTGGGATAAGCGATTAGAGACGGGGAATGCACAGATTGACGAGCAACACAAAGCTCTTGTGGAAGCGTTGAATAATCTTCACGCTGCCATGAAGCAGGGAAAAGGCAAGGACGAGGTTGCAAAGATCCTGGTGTTCCTTCGGGACTACACTGTCTCCCACTTCAAAATGGAAGAGGGTCTGATGGAACGATCGGTTTATCCGGCTGCAGCATCCCACAAGAAGATCCATTCGGATCTGATAGCCCAGGTTGCTGATCTGGTGGAACGTTTTGAAAAGGGCACGACAGCACTGACACTTCCTGTGATGAACTTCCTGGAGGACTGGCTGACCAAACACATCATGGGCGAGGACTTCCGGTTGGCAGAATTTCTTCGAAGATAGCAGGCGAACCTGCCAATGGATATATTTGGGGAGTCTCCGATGGGAAGAAAGGTGGCAGTTGGTGGCTCTGCAGCGGTTCTTCCGGTGTCATTTCGGATTCGCCCCTGGATCGGACCCATGGCGGCTCTTGGTCTTGCTGGATTGCTCCTTTTAATCAGGCAATGGGAGGGGTATCGTGCTTCGACGCTCCCGTAATGATGTGCGTGATCGATGCGAACCGTCAGGTCCTATCCGTAAACCCTGCTTTCGTTGCTTTCACGGGAACGCCTGAGCACGATCTTAAAGGAGGCAAGGCGTGTGGAGTTTTTGGATGCATCAATGCTCTTGACGACCCGGCTGGCTGCGGGTTCGGAGCCAACTGCCGGAATTGTTCCCTAAGGCTTGCGCTAGAGGATACACAGAAGACCGGAAAGGAGTATGTAAACCTGGATTTGCGGAACGGCTTCTTGACGTAGGCGATCCAGCGCTTGCGTTTCAACTGTGCGATCGCCACGGCTGCCAAGGGTATCCCTTGTGTCCTGCGGTGTGAAAGCCACACCCAGTGCTGAAACCAGAGCAGGCCAATTGTCCCCATTATTTCATTTGTTCCTGAACCGATGTAACGTATGGCCAAGGCGATGGCCAGGAGACCTACGATGACCAAGGATGACTCCAACGTCACCGCCGCATTGGCCCAGGAGGAGATTGCCATTGCTGCCTTACGTGACCCACAGGTCACCGCCGAGGAGCGGGAAACCCTTGGAAGGGCCGTCCGGGTTGCCCGCGCCCTCCGGAAACACCCATCGGTGATGGGGGTGAAGCCATGAGCCCCGAGATGTGCCGAGCCTATCTGGAAATTTATGAGGTAATTCACGTTGCCTTTCAGAGATCCTCTCCTGGAGACTCCCTGGATCCGCTTGAGCTAATCAGAGAGACAGCCATAGCCGCGAAGCAATGCTTGGATGCCGTGGGTGAACAAAGACTGAATAGTGAGGAATTCTGGCAGTACTACCGTGAGGGGCGGGAGACGCGGTCTTACCTTGGTGCCATTCATTGGGCCATAGACCAAACCCCAGAAATGGGGCCATCGTTCGCTGCAATTGCAAAAAGATTGTTGGGTGTTCCAACGCCAAAGACCTCCTCCAACATCATCCATTTTGCTCTTCGGAATAGATGGTGAGTGCCAAGGGATTTTGCCGCATGAACGCACTTGAGGCACATCATGCCAACCCGATCGCTCTATCGAAACGAAACGTTGCTGCCGAAGCAAAAGGGACGTATAGATGAAGTGACTCCCGCCCAGGCGCATATTCCCCGATCTCTGACATCCTTCCGCGATAGCTGAAGCGGGTTACAGCCTTCCGAACGAGGTGGACCCATGGCGATCTTCCAGAGGTACCAGCAACGCTATGAATCGGCGTGCGAAGAGGAGATGAGCCTCCAAGAATACTTGGACCTGTGCAAGCGGGATCCTTGGGCCTATGCCAGTGTCGCCGAACGGATGCTCAAGGCCATCGGCGAACCGGAAATGGTGGATACGGTCTCGGTGGAGCGGCTTTCGCGTATCTTTGCCAACAAGGTTGTCCGTATCTACCCTGCCTTCAAAGATTTCTATGGGATGGAGGAGGTGATCGAGAACATCGTCTCCTACTTCCGCCACGGGGCCCAGGGACTGGAGGAAAAAAAGCAGATCCTCTACCTGCTAGGCCCGGTGGGAGGTGGAAAATCCTCTTTGGCGGAGAAACTGAAGGCGCTTCTGGAAAAGGTCCCGTTCTACGCAATAAAAGGATCACCAGTCTATGAGTCGCCTTTGGGCCTGTTCCATGCAGAGGAAGACGGCCCCACTCTCGAAGGGGAATACGGCATCCCGGAACGGTATCTCACGTCTGTAATGAGCCCCTGGGCGGTCAAGCGGTTGAAGGAATTCAAGGGGGACCTCAGCCAGTTCCGGGTCGTCAAGTTGCACCCCTCGGTGCTATCCCAGGTAGCCATCTCCAAGACCGAGCCTGGGGATGAGAACAACCAGGACATCTCATCCCTGGTGGGCAAGGTCGACATCCGCCATCTGGAGACGTTCTCCCAGAACGACCCTGACGCCTACTCCTTCTCCGGAGGCCTCTGCCTGTCCAACCGCGGGTTGATGGAATTCGTGGAGATGTTCAAAGCGCCGATCAAGGTGCTCCACCCGCTCCTGACCGCCACCCAAGAGGGGAACTACAAGGGGACCGAAGGCTTCGGCGCCATTCCCTTCGATGGATTCATCCTCGCCCATTCAAACGAGGCGGAATGGCAGACTTTCAAAAGCAACCGAAATAATGAGGCGTTCCTGGATCGGGTCTACATCGTCAAAGTACCCTATTCCCTCCGTGTGAGCGATGAAATCAAGATCTATCAGAAACTCCTGGATCATTCCTCGCTGGCGAACGCCAGCTGCGCACCGGACACCTTGAAGATGCTGGCTCAGTTCGCCGTCCTCTCGCGTCTCAAGGAACCCGAGAATTCCAGCATCTATTCGAAAATGCGGGTCTATGACGGGGAGAACCTCAAGGACACGGATCCCAAGGCCAAGAGCTACCAGGAATACCGTGACTTCGCCGGGGTGGACGAAGGGATGACCGGCCTTTCGACCCGTTTCGCATTCAAAATCCTCTCCCGGGTATTCAACTTCGATCATCGGGAGGTGGCAGCCAATCCGGTCCACCTCATGTACATCCTGGAACAGCAGATCGAGCAGGAACAATATCCCGGGAATGTGGAAGAGCAATATATGCGATTCATTAAGGAATTCCTCTCGCCTAGATATGCGGAATTCATTGGAAAGGAGATTCAGACGGCCTATCTGGAGAGCTATTCGGAGTATGGCCAAAACATCTTCGATCGGTACATCACGTTTGCCGATTTCTGGATTCAGGACCAGGAATTCCGCGACCCGAATACAGGGGAGGTTCTGGACCGGTCAGCACTCAATGCGGAATTGGAGAAAATCGAGAAACCCGCAGGAATTTCTAATCCAAAGGATTTCCGGAACGAGGTTGTTAACTTTGTGCTGCGGGCACGGGCCAAGCACGACGGCCAGAACCCCTCCTGGACCTCCTACGAGAAACTGCGGGCGGTCATTGAGAAGAAGATGTTCTCCAACACCGAGGAACTGCTGCCGGTAATCTCCTTCAACACCAAGGCGAGCACAGACGAACAGAAGAAGCACCAGGATTTCGTGGCCAGGATGATCACCAAGGGCTACACGGAGAAGCAGGTGAGACTGCTGTGCGAGTGGTACCTTCGCGTACGGAAGGCCTCATGATCCAGATCATCGACCGGCGGTTCGACAGCAAAAACAAGAGTTCCGTCAACCGGAGCCGGTTCCTCCGGCGTTTCAGGGGCGAGATCAAGAAGGCCGTCACCCGGGTTATCAACCGCGAAAGCGTCAAGGACATGGATTCCGGGAAGAAGGTCAGGATCCCGGCCAGGAACGTTGCCGAACCGCAGTTCCGGCAGGGGCCCGGCGGTTCCCGGAAACACGTCCACACGGGCAACGACCGGTTCATCAAAGGTGACGAGTTGGACCGCCCGACAGCGGGGCAGGACCAGGGCAGCCAGGCCAGCCCGGATGGGGAGGGCATGGATTCCTTCGAGTTCACCCTGTCTCGGGACGAATTCCTGGAATACTTTTTCGAGGAACTGGCCCTGCCCAATCTCGTCAAGCGCCACTTGGGCAGCATCCGGGAGTATCGGTGGCACCGGGCGGGTTTCACCCAGACCGGCGCGCCAAACAACCTGAGCCTGGTCCGCACCATGCGGGGCGCGACCGCCCGCCGGTTGGCCACCCGGAGTCCCTTCCTCAAGCGCCTGAAAGAACTGGAAGCCGACCTGGAGAGCCGGCAACTCCAGGCGGGAGAGGATGACCCCGAGGCGCGGCGCCTGATCCAGGAAATAGCCCGGCTCCGGGCCAGGATTCGCGCGATTCCGTTCGTGGACACGTTTGATCTCCGCTACCGCAACCGGATCCGGGTTCCGCTGGCGACCGCGCAGGCCGTAATGTTCTGCCTCATGGATGTCTCGGGTTCCATGGACGAGAACCGGAAGAATATCGCCAAGCGCTTCTACACCCTCTTGTACCTGTTCCTCCTCAGGAACTACGAACGGATTGACGTGGTCTTCATCCGCCATGACACCACGGCCGAGGAGGTGGACGAGGAGCAGTTCTTCCACTCCAAGAAGACCGGGGGAACCCTTGTGTCCAGCGCTCTCAAGCTCATGATCCAGGTGGCCGGCGACCGCTACCCCACCGACCTCTGGAACATCTACGGTGCCCAGGCTTCCGATGGGGACGACTGGCTGGAGGATGCGGAGCCCTGCCGGCGGCTCCTGGAGGCGGAAATCCTACCCATGGTCCAGCATTACGCGTACATCGAAATAGCCGACTCGCCCCAGGGGTTGTGGCAGGCCTACGAGAAGCTCCAGGAAGCCCGCCCGGACACCTTCGCGATGCGGAGGATCCGGGAGGTTACTGATATTTGGCCGGTGTTCTATGACCTTTTCAGGAAGCGAACCTAGCATGCCATCGGATGGACTTTTCCCACCCGTGCCCCTCCCCAGTGGGTCGGAATGGACCTTCAAGTCCCTCCAGGCCTATGACGAAGCCATCGGCAGGCTGGCCCGTACGTTTGGGCTTGATGGGTATCCTCACCAACTGGAGGTCATCAACTCCCAGCAAATGATGGATGCCTATGCCTCGGTTGGAATGCCCGTGAACTACCACCACTGGTCGTTCGGGAAACACTTCCTGGAGACGGAGGGCCACTATCGCCGCGGGCAGATGGGGCTTGCATATGAAATTGTAATCAATTCCGACCCTTGCATCGCCTACCTGATGGAGGAGAACACCCTCACCATGCAGGCCCTGGTGATCGCCCATGCCGCCTACGGACATAATTCATTCTTCAAAGGGAACCACCTGTTTCGCCAATGGACCAGTGCGGACGCCATCCTTGATTATCTGGTCTTCGCCCGCGACTACATTGCGGATTGCGAGGAACGCCACGGCCAGGAAGCGGTGGAGCGAATGCTGGACGCCTGTCATGCCCTCATGAACCTGGGGGTTGACCGATATCGCCGCTCACCGAGGCTTTCCCTGGTCAAGGAACAACTTCGGCAGCAGGAGCGGGAGAGTTTCCTCCAATCCCAGGTCAACGAACTTTGGAGAACGCTCCCTGCTTCCCCTGCCAGCGAGAAGCCCGCCGCTGATGAGCGCTTCCCTCCTGAGCCCGAGGAGAACCTGCTCTATTTCATCGAAAAGAACGCCCCGCTGTTGGAACCCTGGCAGCGTGAAATTGTCCGGATCGTGCGCAAGGTAGCGCAATATTTCTATCCCCAGCGGCAGACCCAACTCATGAACGAAGGCTGGGCCACCTTCTGGCACTTCACGCTTCTCAACGCTCTTTACGATGAAGGCCAAGTGGGAGATGGGTTCATGTTCGAATTCCTCCATTCCCACACCAATGTCGTCCACCAGCTTGCCTACAGCAGTGGGGGATATAACGGAATCAACCCCTACGCACTGGGTTTCGCCGTATGGCGGGATCTGCGCCGGATCTGCGAAGCCGGCACGGCCGAGGATCGACGATGGTTCCCCGATCTGATCGGCACAGATTGGCGCGAGACCCTTTCCTTCGCCATGCGGAATTTCAAGGATGAGAGTTTCATCGCGCAGTTCCTTTCGCCCCACCTGATCCGAAAGTTCAGGCTCTTCATGGTGGTTGACGACGAGAAGGACCCCAAGATCCGGATCGGAGCGATCCACGACGAAGCCGGCTATACAGATCTGCGCCATTCGCTGGCCGAGCAATACAACCTTGGGAGCCGAGAGCCTGACATCCAGGCCTGGAACGTAGATCGCGCAGGCGATCGGACTCTGACCTTGCGCTATATCAACCCGCTCGGGCGACCCCTGGCCAAGGATTTCGAGGAGGTGCTGGAGCATCTGGCCTACCTCTGGGGGTTCACGGTTCGCCTGGACGAGGTTGATGCCCATGGTGACGTGAAGAACCTTGGATTCAGATCCGTGGAAAAACGGAGACGCTGACGGCCTTGGACAACTTGTCAGGGGGGCTGCGGCCGTCAAGCTCGCAAGGCCGACCGGAACCCGCCCCCTGAATTGCCAACTGTTCTTCCGCGGCTAGGTGCCTAGCCAGTTCTCAATTTGGGTTGACATATACTTCAGCATAAATGGTGTGATTTGATTGAATATTATAAAATGTATAGCTAGGTGATGTACCGACATTTACGGAATCAACGTATACAGCCGATATATAATAGTTTGATGGAGGAATAATTGTATATAATATGTTACTGCCTTGACCTACGCCGGTTTGCCCGTAGGGTTGAATATAACCGTAGGACGTTGCAGTTGCGGAGATGATGAATTGGGTTTGGGTATTCACCATCTGCCAACCGGCGAGGTAGACATAGAGCCCCGGGTTGACGTCTGTCTGGACAACCATGGAACCGAACGCAGGGTTGACCAGGGCCAGCAGCTGGGCGTGAGTCAGGGATGGGATGATCGCACCGCTGGCTCCGGGGGCCCCTGCCGGACCCGTGGCTCCGGTCGGACCCGTGGTTCCAGTCGGACCCGCGGCTCCGGTCGGACCCGTGGCTCCGGTCGGTCCCGTGGCTCCGGTCGGACCCGCGGCTCCGGTCGGACCCGTGGCTCCGGTCGGACCCGCGGCTCCGGTCGGACCCGCGAGGGCCAGTCCGGGACCGCTCCAGCCGGCGGCCCCCTTGGGGCCGTAAAGGAGTGCGGTGTTGGTGTCCAGATAGTAATCACCGGCCAACCCGGTGGCGCCGGTTTGGACCGGAGAGCCCACTCCGCTGCGGAGGGTGCTGCCCGCAAGCCCGGTCGCGCCTGTCAGCCCAATAGGCCCTTGCACCCCCGCGCTACCGGCCGGTCCCTGGCTACCGGCAGCGCCGGTACTGCCGGTCGCTCCCTGGGCACCGGTCGGACCTGCCTGCCCCTGCGCCCCGGTCTGTCCGGCAAGGCCTACCACCGTGGACGCGATCCACTTGGTGCCATTGAACACCAGCGCCTGCCCCGAGGTGGGCGGATTCGTGGTCAGGTCCAAGGGAATGCCTTGGAGGTTCATCACAAGGGTCTGGTTCTGGGTGCCGGACAGGTCGCCGCTGAAGGAACCGATCAGGTTCCAGGCGCTCATGGCCTGGAAGGAGGGCACAATATCGATGTCCGGGGCCAGAGCCAGCCCGGAAACCGTGACGTGCAGCACCAGGCCGGAAAGACTGGGAATGGACGCCGGCAGGGCGGTCATTCCAGTGGACCCCAACACCACCGAATAGAGGCCCCCGCTGACCACGACGGTCTGGGGGCCCGAAGTCCATAGTTCCGCACGAGTGCTGTCCAGGATCGAGAACACGAAGGTACGGTCACCGTTGGCGGGCACGTTGCTCTCCAGGAGCCGCCCCTGGTAGGTGAGGGCCGGCAGCGGTGCCACCGGGGAGGAGAGCGGGGTCCCGGCCCGAAGGGGGGCGGGACTCCCAACGCAGGTGACGATGGCAGCGAAAGTGGGTGTCAGGAACGGATGGCGCATGGGGTGCCCCAGAAAAAGGTTGGGCCGGAATTTAATGAATTGGTTCTATCGTCTGTCAAGAATTCGGGATTGGCGGCGTAAAGCCTGGCCGGGCCTGGATGGTCTGGTTGGTGGAGCTGGACGCCGATGCCGGGAACGGCTCGCCCAGGATGCTGCCATTGGTGACCGCTCCCCCCGGCGTCGCCTGCTGGGAGCCCGAAGCCTGCACGTACGCGGGGGAACTCACCGCCGGAGGCGGGGCCGGATAGCTGGTCAGGCTGGCCTCAGCGGTGAAGCGCACTCCCCGGGTCCAGACGGCGAAGAGGGTGCAGGTTCCGGGAGTGGGCGAGGCCGTGAACAGACCTCCGGCCGTGATGGTGCCGGCGGAGGCGGGTTGGACTGACCATTGGGCGTCGGCACCCCGGCCACCGCTGATCTGGAGTTGGATCGACTGGCCGGCGATCACCGTAGGGTTGGCGGGAAGGATCTGGATCGTGGTGTTCGCCTGTCCCCCTTGGTCCCCACTCCGGGCGCTGCCGACACACCCCAGGCCGATGAACACACCAATCGCAAGGGTTACGAATACCCAAAGTCGTTTGATTGGCATCAAAGTCTGCTACTCCTTAAAGAGGAAGCAATGGCCATGGTCGACCAAATTAAATATAAATATAATCAAACCCATTTTCTGCACCCGGTTGATTCTAGTAGAGAGTAGCATCCGGCCGCCTGTTTGGTCCCATATGCTTTGCGGGCTCAAGGCATTCCAAAATCTTAGGCGTTCAGGTCCCCCCATCGTGCCCGTAATCGTTTTGGGGAGATCGGCGAACAGCATGGGCGCCAGGTCTCGCCTCGTGTGCCACTCCATGCAGTAGGACAACATGCAGAGGAAAGCGTGGGCATGCACCCGGTTCGACAGGGCGTGGTAGATGGGCCGAATTTCCAGGTCGACTGTTTTCAGAAATCGGAAGGCAGTCTCCCCATGGCTGAGATCCTTGTAGGCCTCGACTGCCTCCTCGGCCGAAAGCACCTCGGGGCCGACGCTGGTCCGGATGACGTAGAACCCATCCAGGGCGGTGTCCTCCCGGTAGGTTTCCCGGAGGAGGATCGTAGGGGTGGATTTCCGGTTGGGCACGACAGAAACGAACATACCTAGTCGGACCTGAAAAACAGTTAGCAATTCAGGGGGCGGGTTCCGGTCTGCCTTGCGTGCATAACGATCCATGCCCCCCTGAATTGCGGGGTTGAACAAGCTCGTTCGCAGCTGGAGCCGTAGCGATCGTTATGCGGAAT
>Ga0316217_10007706_pt1 | contig 10169 bp, 9 predicted proteins | sample 1anoAmetaG_FD_203633 | JGI IMG/M metagenome (GOLD analysis project Ga0316217, IMG submission 203633) | Freshwater microbial communities from Trout Bog Lake, Wisconsin, USA - 1anoA | ecosystem: Environmental > Aquatic > Freshwater > Lake > Hypolimnion/Profundal zone | place: USA: Wisconsin... | reverse complement strand
TGGCTACATGCCCACGTCGGAAGCCAAGGACCTGGTGGTGAGCGCGGACGCGATGATGCGGGACACGCCGGACCGGAAAATGTTGTTTGCGTGCAACATGTGCCTGGACGACCGGCATCCCTGGTTCGAGATGACGATGCCGCAGAATGTCACCGCTCCGACCGAAGACGAGGAGTTTCCGGCCAATCCCAAGGGCCATATGTATATTGGGCAAACGGGCATGATGGTCCACCGGGTGGCGCTCAAGGATGCCTACGCCGCCGGGCATCTGCTGTACGACGATTATTCCAAGCCGATGACGTATGAGCAGTGCCGCACGTTTCCATCCATGCGCGGGGGCTGGGACATCAGCTACGCGCTGAACCACCGGGCCGGGGGCGCCGCGGTGATTGATTTGATCGCGCTGATCACGGCGCAGCGGCGGGGGATGGAAGCGGGCTGTTCGTTTGTCTATGTGGAGACGGAGGCGGATTTTCGCCACGCGCTGGAATGTCTGCGGCGGAATTTGCAGGACGGCCGGGTGGCCATGGGGATTGACCAGGCCAGCACGACCAGCGAGACGAGCAACCCGACGAGCATCACCGTCACGGAAAAAATGGGCAGCGAAAGCTTTCAGCGCCTGGTGATCGTGTTCAAGGAAAAGAAGCGCGTCATCATCTGCGACCGGTTGAGCCGCATCGTGGACACCGTCCGGGCCCGGCCGGCCGGCGGCGGACCGTCGCGGCTGGGGATCGACGCCAGCAACGAACGCCTGGCGGCGGAGGAGACTGCGGACGATCTCAAGAGCAAGGTGGCCACGCAACTGGTGATTGCCGGCAACATCGTGGATCCGCGTCCGGCCGGCTATTCGGAAAAGGACGGCAACGTCAATTACAAGACGTACACCGGGGATTTGTATGCCACGCGGTTCAACGAGGGACACATTGCCGCGCCGGCGGACGCTTACTATAAAGCGGACCATCGGCTCACGATGAAGGACGGCGGCCGCTACGTCTGCACGCCGGACGCCCAGACCGGGGCGCATGGTGACACATTTGATTCGGGCAAGATCGCGGAGTTCATGCTCATGTCCGGCGGTCCCGTGGCCTACTCCAAAACCACGCTGAATAATCCGCACGCCGGCAATCTCGGCATGGGCAAGGTGAAAGCGACGGTGACGTTATGAAAAGGGTCTTGCTTATGGCGGCTATACTTGCTTTATTGATCGCGTTCGCTGTGAGAAGCGAATCGCCACTGTTTAAGTCCGGCAACAAACCGGATGGCGTAAATGAAAACAACGAAGTGCAGTGTGGAATAGCGTGTACGGGTTGTGCCGTTACGCAAAAAGGTCTCACCCTTTCCGCACTGCACTTTTTGTTTGATAAACAACATGAGCAAGAAAACAACTGGTCAAGGACCGCGGAGCCAAACGGATGGGGCGGCGGAGTCTCGACGGAGCAGCCTATTCTGGGAGCTGATCGAGGCTCGGAAATTCGAGCAGACGTATGGGCACTTGGACAACAGCGAACTTCACCAAATGGCGTTCAAGTCCGAACTGCTGGGATTCAAACTGCGGCACCTGCTGTGGAGCCGCAGCAACCAGCCCAACCAACCAAACTGACGTATGCCAATCACGCCAAGCCAATTGAAGGCGCTTCGCAAAGTGATCAAGCGCCGGTACCATCCGCGGCGGGTGCTGACTGCAAAACCGGGTTCCAGACCGGTTTACTACGCGCCGAAGTATCCGCCAGCGCCTCTCCTGCCGGCTTTATTGACAGAACAGGAATTGGATCAGGTTTGGTTCCTGGTACGCAAGGATGGCCGAAGCTTCGAGGATGCCAATCGGGTCATTCTTTCCCGGCGCAAGCGCGGGCGATGGCGTGGCTGACCCCGCCGCCAAGCGTTTCTAGCGTGCCGGACGGCCCGTTGGCTACAATCGGGCGTCCGGCGTCGCAAAACGCAGCCATAAGCCCATGCAGCGCGATGCAGCATGGTATAGTTTTTAGCCGAAAGAAAAACTCTCATTCGGGAAGCATCACGGAGGGCAAAAGGGTATGAATCCATCGGGCATATCCCTTTTTAACCAGGCGCGGATCGAGTGGGCGATCCGGCTGAAGTATTCGCCCATGCCGTCGCTGGACATGGACATCCTGTCCAGCCAGTTGAACGCGTTTCGGATCGGTGACTTCCGGCAGATTGGCAAGGCGTGGGAAGTGATGATGGAAAAGGACGGCGAGCTGGCCGTCAATTCGGACAAGCGCAAATCCGACGCCAGCGGCCTGGAATGGCAGATTGTCAGCGACGGTTCGCCGGATGGCGATCGCCACGCCGCCTCGCTCCAATACTTCTACGAAAATTTGCAGGCCACCGAGGCACTGGAGCAGGACGTGACGGGCGGCACGGATGAACTGATCTACCAGGTGTCGTCGGCGCTGGACTACCGGTTCAGCGTTCACGAGATGCTGCTGCGGGTGGATAATGCGGCGGCGCGGGAGGTGACGGCGGAGTTTCGGCACACGCCGCTGTGGTTTTTTGAGGCGCGGCGGGGTTATCTCGGGTACATGCCGCACATTTTCGACATGTACGGGATTCCGTGCGTGCAAGGCGAATGGTTGACGGCCGTCAACATCGGGTGGATGCGGCCGCTCTGCATGGCGTATGCGATGAAGATGTTTCCGCTGCGGGATTGGCTGCTGTTCTGCACGCGCTACGGCAGCGGCTTTCTGGATGCCACCACGGACGCGGCCGTCAACTCGGAGGAGTGGACGCAGGCGCAGGAGGCATTGCAGGCGCTGGCGAATGACGGCGCGGTGCTGCATAACGCCGGCGTCACGTTCAAGTTTTTGGAGCAGTCGGCGCGCAATTCGCTGCCGTTTCATCCGATCGTGGAGATGATCAACGGACTGTATGCGAAGTGTTATCGCGGGGTGGATTTGGCGACGGGGTCGCGGGGGTCGGGCGGCGGTCAAAAGAGCGGCGGCGGCGAAGGCGGTGGATCCAAGAGTCCCGTGGGTGCCAGCGTGCAAAAGGAGGAGTCCGGCATTTTCCTCATCCGCGACGCCAAATGGCTTACCGGCGTTTTCAATGAGCGCGTGGACCGTCCGGTGATTCGGTATCTGTTTAATCAGGAACCGCGCGCTTGGTTTGTGTTGATGCCGCCCTTGGATGACACCAGCACGCAAGACCTCGCTGCGCTGCAAGGTTTGGTGCCGATGGGCTTCAAGGTGATGCTCAAGGAAGTTTACAAGCGGTTCCGCTGGTCCGTGCCCGAGACCGGTGAAGCGTGCCTGGCACCGGCCGCTCCGGTAATACCGCCGGCGGGTCCCTCGACTTCAGACGAAGAGACAAACGAAGACGAAGCGCCGGTCTCCCAATCGGCTCCCAAACAGAAACCCGCCGGGGCAGAGAATATCGCTCCATCCGCCAAGAAACCCGCCGCAGTGGATGCCGCGGGCGAGGAAACGGACCCACTTTTGAAGGGCGAAGAGCCGACGGCCGCGACTGCGCCAGCCCGTGTGCCGGAGAATACGCCGATCGCCCCCGGCGCGGATCCGAAACGCAATCCCGGTTTGGCCAGTCCCGGCAATGCTTATTACGAGCAAGCCGCTTCCCGCCAGATGCCGGTGGCCATGCGCCGTGGCGCCAACGGCACGCCCGAGGTGGACGCGGCCGGCGGCCTGAGCCTGGCCGGTTTACAGATGCCTGCACTCGGTTACTCCATTCCCAATGACGCCGCCCAACTTGAGACGCTGGGCAAGATCGGCCTGGGCAATACGCGCGCGGCGCAGGCGCTCCGCCGGGGTATCTCAAATCGCAAATATGAAATTTCAAAGGCTGTCGCCCTGGCGAATGCGGCCGCCGAACACTTGGCCCCCATTCACCAGCTCGCCACGGCCCATGCGGATGATCTGGATCCGGTGCGTCATGCCCTGGCAGCCATCGAAGGAATTTCGGACGACGAATTGTTCCTCAAGAAATTGCGCGAGTTTGCGGCGGACCACGGGCCGATGGTCCGGCTGTTGACCGACATCAACGCCTATCCGAAGTCGGCCCGCGTGCTGGCCGATTTCACCACCGCCAAGTTGGCGGAGGCGATCAAGCAGGGACCGAAAGCGGCGCTGGCCAACCACAATGACAATCACGGTTTTCATGGGCAGTTTTCCTCCGATGCTTCCATCGGCGGCGGGGGTGGCAATTACGACCCGCATGAGGAGCAACGCAGGGGCGAAGCCGCGATGGAGAAGGCCATCAAGTCTAAAACCGACGTGTTCAATGCCATGCGGCAAAAAGAGCTTGGAGACATTGATTTCCGATGGGGCAACGAAAAAGGCGGCATCGCACATGTAGTTGCCGACCATGGCGAAACGACGGCGCGGAAAATACCGGAAATTTTAGCACATGGCGAAGTCAGCAAGGGGCCAACCAGAGCCTTTGTGGAATACCAAGGCCACCGCTTAGTCCTGGCAAATAATTATTTTGGGACGCCGAGCAACCATTGGGTGATTTCCTCCTACGACAAAACAAAATGAAACCGTTGTACCAGACAAGATTTGCGACTCATCCGGCCTACGCACTGGCCGCCTATACATACGCGTCAGTCAGTGGTTGCGGTTTCCAAACCAATAATACCATGAACCGGAAATTCTGCAACTCCACTTATGCCCTTGCTAACAGTGCTGATTCTTTCGAGGCGCTCGCCAACGATGCCACCGCCCTGGATGACGACGGCTGGGCGCTGATCGCACCGTTTGGCCGGCATCCCAAGACCCGCCAATATGTGGAAGGTGGCCAGGCCAAGGAACAGAAGTTTATCCAAGTCCTGGACAACGAGGCGGCGGACACAATGGTGGGCAAAGAAAATTCGCTGTTTGGCAAGCTCAAGCGGGCGCTGGTGGGGATTCCGGTTTTCAAGGGACACGGCGATTTGAAGGAGCATGATCCCAAGGCGTTGGCGAATGAATCAAAGATCAAGCTGGGCGTGGTGGACCAGGTCCGCAAGTCCGACCGGGGCATTGAAGCGCACTTCGCCCTGGACAACGACGGCGCCACGGCCGTGGCGGCGGGCTGGAAGCTGCCGTCCGCGCTCTGGCTGGTGATGCCCATTGGCAACGAGGGCGATTCCATTATCGCACGGCCATTCAAGCTTTTGAGCGTCGCGCTGACGCAATTCCCGAACATTTCCGGCGTGGAGTCCCTGGCGAACGCCAGACCGACCGAACCCGCCGCGAGCGGAGAAGCGGACAAGAATGTCCGCGCTCCTGTAGTAGAACACCAACACAACGACACCATGAAGCAACTACTCATCGGATGGCTCGCGGCACAGGGCATTGCCCTGGCAAACGAATCCACCGACCAGGCCGTCTTCGACGCCTTCAACAAGGAGATGCTCAACCGTTCCACGAGCATCACCGCGCTGGGCAACGACAAGACGACCCTCAACAGCACGGTCACCACGCTGACCAGCGAACGCGATGCCGCTAAGAAGCTCGCGGCGGACAACGCCACGGCGCTGGGCAATGAACAGACGGCCCGCAAGGCGGAGCGCAAAAACGCGGCGACCTTTGCCGTGGATCTGGCCATCCAACGCGGCAAGCTGACGGTGGCAGACCGCGAAGGCAAAATCACGGCGCTGGAGAACTCCGCCACCTTTGAAGCCGACGTGAAGGCGCTGACCGAAGGCAAGGCGGTGATCAAGACGGAAGCCATCAGCGGCAAACAGCAGGCCGCGCTGGGCAACGAAGAGACGGTGCTGATGAATGAATATCAGCAGGCGTTCACCGCCGAATTGGCGGCCACCGGTCAGAATCCGGTGCAGGCCCACAACAATGTCATGCGGCTGCCGAAGTATTCCGGACTGGCCGCCAAACTGGCGCCGAAGTCCTGACCCGCAACCCTCAACCCTCAACCATCAACACTCAACAATTATTATGGCTGAAACCAAAGAAACACCCGCCCAGACCATCGAACGCCTCACGGCGGAACTGGCTGCGGCGAACAAGACGATTGACACCTTCAAGGCGCAAGCGGCCCAGGCCAGCGCCGATGAAGTGGTCGTGCGCGAAAAGATGGCTCACGGGCTCTCGCGCGAGCAGGCCGTGGCCGTGATCAAACGCCAGCGCGCACACGACGAAGCCGCCAAAGCGCTGGCCGCAACCAAACCCTCCGCGCAGGCGGAAACCAAGTAATCCAGACACCCTGGATTGAAACGAAACCGAAACAAGAAACACCAAAGTAAATGTTTACCTATATCATCCTGATGGCGCTCTGTGCGCTGCTGGCCGCAATCGTTCTGCCCGTTGTGGTTCGCGAATGGAAGGGCATCGTCCGCTGCAAGTCCCATGCTGGCCGCGAGCGCCAGATCCGCAGCTTCCTGCGGATTGTCTTCACGCCGATCTATCATGCGATGGACCGCTTCATGAGCTGGTTACAGCGCGTGGAACACGGCACGCCGCCCGTGGCGCTGGCTAACGCGCTGGGCCTGCTCAATGAACATGGCGTCGAGTCGCTCATCGTGGATCCCGCCTCGGCCAATCTGCCATTCACCGGCCGCTTCCTGATCATCCAGCGCGGCGCCTCGGGCTACCAGTACGGCGACCTCTGCGCCGGGGGTGCAGGCGGAGCCTATCCGCTGGGCATCAGCGCTGATTCGCCCTACGCGGTCGGCGATATATTGAACGTCCGGCGTTTCAGCGCCCGGCCGGGTTTGGAAATCGGCATCGGCGTCGCGGGTAAAACCGTGACGATTGACAAGCTGCTTGTCTCCGCCGCAGGCGGATGCGTGCAGGATGTCACCACGCTGACGGTCAACGGCACTTACTGGGTCGTCGGTCGCTCAGCGGGCTCCCTCACCGCCACCGGGTCGCTAATGGAAGTGCCGTTTGTGCCCTGCGAGCCTTACCAAATCATCAATACCGGCGGCACCCTCACCTTCCCGGCCAACCCCGTTTAAGTGCCGGTTAACCACCAATCAAACTATTAAATTGAAAAATATGAAACAAGCGCCTCTCGCCCTTTCCAATGCCCGCCAAGCCGCTCTCCAGCGCGCCGGCGTGATATTGTCGAACGATGTCAGCAGCCTGCCCACCGGCACCGTCTGCCTGGCCAACGATTCACTGCTCCGCGGAGTCGAGCAGATTCAAGAACTCAACCTGTTCGCCGCCAGCTATGACAGCATGGTCGGCAACGGGCTGGCCCGCCTGCGCGACTTCCTCGCGCCGCCGCGCCCGAGCAATTCCCGCATCGTGCGGCTCACCACGTACAACGAAAACGAGCCCTGGGAAACCGTGGACTACAACAAGGTGAAGCGCGGCCTGCTGGCCGACTTTGCCGAAGTGCGGCAACGGGTCATCTCCAAGAGTGATTTCCAGATCAATAATCGCGGCTTGTCCGTGATTCTTGACCGGGACGAACTCAAGGACAAACCCGAATGGCAGCAAGTCCACACCAAGTGGCTGATTGACCTGCTGAACCGAGCGACGGTGCAGGAAGCCATCGCCATCCTCCAAGCGGCGGCCATCACGACTGGCCGCACTTGGGATTCGGCCTCGAACCCGGACTTGGACATCGTGAATCTGTTGCTCGTACTGGCCAACACCACGGGTTTCTATCCGCAAAACGTGGCCTACGGCGACGCGGCGCATTTCAAGCGCCAGAACGCCTACGAAAGTCAGTTGACCGCCGGCTCGCTGGCCCGCGCCAGCCAGTTCACGGAGGAGCAGCTCGCCACCGCCCTGGGCGTGGCCACCGTGCTGATCAACGCCGAGCGTTATCAGAACACGTCCACGGCCAAGCAGGAATTGATCGGCCAGAACGTCCTGATCTTCACCTCCATCAAGGACACCACGCCGATGGACGCCTCGAACGTCGTGCGGCATATCGTCAGCGGCGCCGGCGCCAGTGGCGAATACGCCGTGTACATCACGGACCTGGGCATCAAAAAAATCATGCTCACGGTGGAAAACTACGAGTATCTCCACACCCAACACACCAGCGGCATCGCCTGGGTGCCGATCAGCTAAGCAAAGGCTGAGGGCTGAAGGCTGAAGGCTAAAGTGCCGGCAGCCGACGGCCCTCGGCAAACAACCAATAACATTCAAATCTAAAAGCGAATGAAAAAATTGATCAAGAAAATCGTCGGTGCGGCTCGCACCAAAATCATGCTGCTGCTGCTGGCTCTTCTTTTAGCCTTCAGCCTTCAGCCTTCAGCCTTCGGGCAAGTGGGGACCTACGTGACGCCCCGTATCAGCACCGTGTTCAACCAGTGGGTGACCAACCAGGGCACCTACACGTTCTACGCCACCAACTATCTCTGCATGTCCGGCTGGCACAACGTCAACTGGCAGATTAGCGAGTGGGGCACGAACAACATGGGCACCAACTTCCTGCCGATTAACATCTATGGGAGTTCTGGTTCCGGCAACAATTACACCAACGCCGCGGCGGGTACGAACTTCGTATATACCAGCTCGGGGCTTATCGCACCATGGCCCGGCGCCATCGGTGGTACCGGCGCCGCCGGCCTTGCCAGCAACACCAATACCCTGTTTGGAATTTGGACCAACATGACCCAGAACGTCGCCGATGGTTTCCAGGTATTCAAAGGTACGTTCACTGTGGGTGCCACCAACTCCGCGACCATAGCAGGATTCAACCTGCAGATTGACGAGGTGATAACCCCATAGCCGATTAGGGAATGCGGAGTGCGGAGTGCGGAACACTCCGCACTCCCAACTCTCAACTCGCCACTCAAATGAATCCCTGGTCCGCCCTCACCATCGCCGATGTCCTGAATCAATTCAACGATTCGGAAACGCTGGCTTACGACACAGCCAAAGGCGACGCCAACAGCGCCTCGCTGCCGGACATCATTGGCAAGGTGATGGACCAGGTTGTTGGCGCCTATGCCAATGCCGGCCGACTAATTGACCTAAGCACCGGATTGGCTCCCGCCGGTGGCACCATTCCCGCCGAAGAAAAGAACCGCGCGATCGCGGTTGCGCGCTGGAAATATTTACTGGCCATACCCACCGGCAAATCGCTCGCCGAAAATCGCGCCGACGATGCCAAAGCTGCTGAGACATACTGGCTCGCCCTGGCCAAGCGTGAAATCAAAGGGCCCGGTGGAGTAACCATCGCCCGGCCCGGACGGCATATCCACACGCACAGTTTTGACGGCATGGGACAGACGTGAGGAAAAGCTAAAATACTGAAATGATTTCCATCGCCCAAATGCTCCTCGACGCCAAGGCCGACCTGCCCACGCAGCTCGGCAGCGCGGCGCTGCGCATGGTGGACTCGGGCGTGTTGCGGCACTCGCTTTTTTCCGCCCGCATGACCAATGCAGACGCCGTGCAGGGTATCCGCACGGCCGTCGCACGCATACTCAGTCCTTTCGTCCCTGCCGTCCCTGCCGTCCCTGGCCCCAACGAGCCCAAGCCCCCAACGAGCCGCAGCACCGACACCATGGCTGATGCACGCCTGGCGCTCAAACGCCTGGGCGAAGCGCTGAAGTATGATCCGGCGGCCGGCGGCTTTCCCGGCCAGCAGTACAAGAGCACCGAGGCCGAGCCCGGCAGCATCCGGGATCTGTACAGCCGTGAGCGCATGGATCTCCAGGTGAAGACGATCACGGCCCAGGCGCAAGGCGCGGCGAAAAACATCTGGGGCAACGAGCCTGATGCCTTGGAACAATATCCCGCCTGGGAATTGATCCGCGTGGAAGCTCGCGAACTGCCCCGCGGCCTCATCAAGAAGGGTAAGGGCGTGATCGAAACCGTCCCGGAAGATTCCTGGGATGAGCAGGGCGGCCGCTGGGAAGCGGCGTGCAAAGAGGCGGGCGATACGGAGGCGCTGAAAATCTGGCAGGAAACCGAGCGCATGGTGGCGCGGAAAGATTCCGGCGTGTGGGCGGCCCTGGGCGCCGGCGCCGGCGGACATGATGATGCGCTGGGGAATAGTTACGAGCCGTATGCGTTCAACAGCGGCATGGGCCGGGTGGAATTGAGCGCGAAAGAATTTTCCGACCTGGGCGGGGATCCGGACAATGTTGGCCAGTCCGGCACGGACTTTGGCCCGAGCGAAGTGAAGGTCAGCAAGGATCGGTTTGATCCGGACATTTTGCGGGCCCTCAAAAAGGGCATGGAATCCGGAGATCTAAAATTCCGCGTGAAAGTGGAGGTCGGCAAATGAGT
>Ga0316217_10007704_pt1 | contig 10171 bp, 9 predicted proteins | sample 1anoAmetaG_FD_203633 | JGI IMG/M metagenome (GOLD analysis project Ga0316217, IMG submission 203633) | Freshwater microbial communities from Trout Bog Lake, Wisconsin, USA - 1anoA | ecosystem: Environmental > Aquatic > Freshwater > Lake > Hypolimnion/Profundal zone | place: USA: Wisconsin... | reverse complement strand
GCTCGTGACCAAAGCGGTCGATCATGACGCGGCGCACCTCGGCGTTAGTCTCTGCGTCGATTTTTTCGACCGTGATTTCGTGCGGGCGCATTACTACGTATTCGGGCACGCGCACCCCGTGGACGTGGTAAAGCGACCACCCGTCCGACCAACGATGCGACGGCCCATCATCGCAGTGTGATCGGTGTTGAGCGTCTTTAAGAATCACATCCGGCAGGTCCGACACGATGCAAAATTCGTCGTGCATCACGCGAAAACCGGAATGCATCGCAGCAGTTTCGTAGTGCTCAAATGCGGCATGTTCGGGCAAATCGAGCCCAAGAACGTCGCGGAAAGCGGTTAAGTACGATAACCAACTGGACCACATATTTCCGCCTTGATAGGCGCTCCCCCAACGATTTGCGCACATAAGCCCACCTTCACCAGCGATCATCTGACATGCAAAAGCAGCCCCATTCACAGCCTCCTGATCGGCGTCTCTCGTGGCGGCGGCCGTGGCAGCCGTAACGTCGTCCGTGGCGGCGTCCGTGACGTCTCTCGTGGCGGCGGCCGTGGCGGCGGCCATGACGTCTCTCGTGGCGGCGACCGTGACGTCTCTCGTGGCGGCGTCCGTGGCGGCCGTGGCGGCGTCCATGACGTCTCTCGTGGCGGCGGCCGTGGCGGCGGTGGCGGCCGTGGCGGCGCCCGTGGCGGCGGACGTGACGGCAGCCGTAACGTCGTCCGTGGCGGCGGCGGCGGCGGCGAACGTGGCGGCGGCGAACGTGGCGACGAACGTGACGTCTCTCGTGGCGGCGTCCGTGGCGGCGGCGGCGGCGGCGGACGTGGCGGCGGCGGACGTGGCGGCGGCGGACGTGACGGCGGCCGTGGCGTCTCTCGTGGCGGCGGCCGTGGGACGAGCGAGTATCGATCGGAGCGGATATCGAAACGTGGCGGCGGCCGTGACGGCGGGCGTGGCGCCTCGTTTACGGCAATGCCAAATCCACGCAGCCGCGCCATACGCAAACGCCATCACGAGCGGGCTTGGCACAATCACTACGCGCGGCTCTTTCAGCCCTGCCGCAGCGTATATGCCGACGATTGACCGCTTGATCGCGTCGCGGTCTCCGCGCCCCGTGCGCATCGCGATGTCGGTCCATTTTCTGGCGTGCGCGTCCAGACGAATTTTTTCGTCCGCTGTAATTCCGCCAGTCGCTTTCGATTTAGTGCGAATGATCGCCATGATTTTCCCCTTAATCAGCAACGCGGCGCAGTGCAGCGGGCGAGTATTCGATTTGCGTCGGGACGATGTACGCCCCAGGCGGAATGCTAACCGTCGAATGTTCTTCGTGCGTCAACGAGACGGTTTCGAGAACTTGCAAGTACCGCTCAGCTCCGGCATCCCACAGCCGCGCTTTTTTCGTGTCTCGAATGCGGTGTGCGTGCCCGGTCACTTCGCCGTAAGCCAAAACCAAATCGCCCTTTTGCGTCGATTGTTTCGCGCCGGCGGGGATCTGCGACACCTGCACCAACAAAACATCGCCTTGTCTGTAAATCGTGGTCATGTCGTTTCCTTGGTTAAGTGGGTGACTGCGTCACCCGAATTGACGCATGAAAAAATCCACGGCCTCAAGCGTATGACACATTGCCCATTGCCCGTTTACCCGGAGCCATTGCTCGCGGCGTAGCTCTTGCGCAGCGCGCAACCGACCAGCAGGGGCTTTCAGCTCCACAAGCCATACATCATGTCCAGGAATCTTCACGATCCGGTCGGCCCATCCATCCATGCCGAGCTTGATAGTGATGCCACCCGCCGCAGCAACCCGGCGCAAGAGTAGCGCCTCCACACGCTCTTCTCTCACTCTTTGTGATACCTCGTCGTCGTGAACCCTTCCACCGCGAGCGGTAAGCCAGTCGCCCACGTCGGTGCCTCCAAGCATAGAGCCTCCAGTCTTTCTAATTCTGTTTCGTCGTTCAATTCCGCCACCGGCTCGTCGTGCACCGTCAGCACAATCGGCAAGCCCCGTGAATCTGCTTCGACCACCACACGCGCCAGCACATCGCGCGCGGCTTTCTGCACCCAATTCTCAAACAGCTTCCCGCCGTGCGTACGGATACGGGTCCATTGCTTCGTGTAGTGGCTCAAACCCATGAATGAGCACCCGTCCTCGGGGCTGTATCGCGCGCCGGGGTAGCACAGACAGGTACCGTTCGGCATATGCACTCGGAGCCACGCGCCGCGCTTATCGACTTTGAAATGGCCTGATCTATACACCCCGCCGGCGCATGCGCAGATCCACCCCTCTTTAAGCTTTCGCCACGCCTCCACGATCGCCGGGTGCGCCGCACGCCAAAGTCGCTTGAGCGCATCGCACGTCACCCAGGCGCGTTGCGACAGGCCATAGTCACTCATGTGGTACTTGCCGCGATTCGCGTAGAGCCATTCGGCTTCTTCGAGCGCCCAGGCCGGCACCGGTGCGTCGCTCGAGATCGCCTCAAGATCGACGCCGTACACGGTCGAAAACGTGAAAAACGCGCCGACACCGCCTTCGTATTGGAGCGCCAGCTCCATCACCTTGCCCACGTCCCGGCGGGCTCGCTCGATCGGTACCCCGAACGCCTTAGCATAGGCCAAAAGGTATAAGTCGGGCCCGGAGCCTTCGTCGTAATCTCGGAACGCCTGTACCTTCCAATTCTCGCCCGCGCCCCAGGCTGCGACCCGGCCCTCAACGTTCTTCCAATCCACCACGCCCAGGATTTTGCCCTCGGGCGCCACGATGCAGCCACGCGCCGCTTCGCGCGCGCCGGCTTTGACGTCGGGCGCGTCGCCGAACGTCCGCATGCAATCAATCCACGCGGCGATGTCTGGGTATTTCCACGTCGGTCGCGCCAGGTTATGGGGCTGGAACATTCGCCCCGCCCACCGGTGCGTACGCTGCGCCCCAGAATAGACCAGGGCCCCGCGCAATCGGCCGTCCGCGTTGGCGCAGCGCAGCAAAGTCTTGTACTTCGACGCCGTGGTGGTCGCAGTCTCCAGGCGCAAGGTCAGGAGCTCTTTCACCCCGTTCGGGAGGTCGGGGTCCTCAAGCCGGCGGGTGACGGTGCTTTTCGTCAAATCCGGAAGGCTGACGCCAAAAGCGTCGAGCACATGTTCGAGCAATGCGTCGCGTTGGTTCGCCGTATTGACCGCGCCCTCGGTAATCTCGTCTACCCGGGCGTCAAGCGCCGCGTTGCGCGTACGTACCGCGCCCACCACGTTCGCCGCGAGCTGGATATCGATCCGCATCCCCCGGTCGTTGATCCGTTGATCGGCGCAGTACACCCGGTTTTCAAATCGGTTGCCCGGATAATTCCAATTCGGCAGTCGCTTCGTAATTTCGCGCATCGCGATCACGTCGCGCCCCGCGTATTCCTTGAAGCGCTCCCATTCGACCGGGTGTGTGGTCTTATCGCAATACCCACCTTCGGCGTTGGGCTTACAGAATCGTTGGATAAGCCGGCCACCCTCTTTGATCTTCGCTTGGTCCTCGGTTAACCGAAAGATATCGCACAACTTATCAAGCGAGCCCGGGAGCCCGTGCGAATGCGCCCAGGCGATCACGTCGATATACCGCTCCGGTGAAATGCCCAGGAGAATCCGCTCGAAGGGCCCGTGCGCGGCGATGGCCTCGTCCGTGCCCTGAACGAAGCGGATCGCCTCCGCTCTATCAACTTCGGCGACTCGCACCTCGCCGCCATCCCGCGCCCATTGCATTAGGATCACCTCGGCACGCTCAGCGTACCGGTAACTGCCATCTGCAATGGGCGTTGGTGAACGGGTTTCGATATCGAGGTAAATCATAAGAACGGATCGTCTCCCGAACCGTTCTCGCCCGCCGGCGAAGTGAGCCCCTCGTCGCCCACGGACAGATCCTCGAAGTCGTCACCGCTCGCCGCGCGGCCGCCGGCGAATGCGTCGCCATCCCGGAAAAACTGAACGCCCATGAGAGTCGCGTTGAGCCGCTTCCCGTACTTGTTGTCCTGGGCCCAGAATTCCACGACAGCATTGACGTAGCACCCGCTGTACGGCCGGCCGGAGCGCTGCCCCAGCGGCGACTTGTCCCGATCCAGTACGGTCGGGGCGATGTCGTTGGACGCATTGACGTACCAATGCTCTTCGTACCCGTCGTATTTGGCCTTGGACTCGTCGTCCCCGTCCCGGAGCGCAGCGCGGTCGGCTTTGAATAGCTGCCGCGCCACGTCGTTGCCCTTCACCCCCCATTTCGCGACGGCGCATTCGAGAAGCGCCTCCTTGATCGCTTTGACCTGGGGGTCGTCCTTCCGAATCAAAAGCGCGGCCGAAAACTTTTTCCGTCCGCCTTCCTCAAAGCTCGTCGCCTCCCACAATTCCGGGAACGCGAGCCGAACATCCTTGAGCTTGAAACTCATGTAAGCCTCCTGTCAGTCGAACAAATCTTCGATCGCCTCGCGCTTCAACGCAGGGCGGTTATCGGTGTCCGGTGCGATCGTCGGTTTGCCCTCGGGTTGCACCACGTACTGCTCGAGCCGCTCACGGTAGAAATCTTTACCGTGCGCATTTTCCGCTTGCGACGGGGTGAGCAATTTGCGCGGCGCGTACGGGTCCAGCTCCGCCGCGAGCATCGCCGCCTCAACCGCCGGCAAAACATCCTCGGGGAATTTCCTCGCGCCCCGCTTCCCGGCGACGAGCTTGTAACCCGGTACCGGCTGACCAAGCGTTAACTGCTGGATCGCGTATGCCTTCACCGCCTCGCACCAAGCCTCGATCAACGCGACTTTGCCATAACGTCGCGCCAATTCTTCAGGCGACGGGATCACCACCACCGGCTCGGCGGAAGGCGTGTCGATCGCGTCCAGCGCGCCGAACACCGCCTCGGACACGTCGGCCGTGAGCTTCGGGCACTTCGCCCGGCCCTCACAGTATTTGCAGTGTGGGCCCGTCACGAGCTCACGGTCGCCGTGTTCGATCGCCTGTAGGCCGAGTCTCACCTCCTGGCGGAAATTCATGAGCCGGGCGATCGGCGCCTCCCACACGTCCGGCTCGTTGCGCAATCGGGGCTGATGAATCCACAGCCTGACGATTGTCACCTCGCCGAACGGATCGAAGCGCTCCAAAAAGCCCAGCGCGTACGCCATGAGCTGGGGGTTCTCTTCCGCGCGCACTTCGACGTACCCATACTTCAAGTCGTGAACGTCCAGGACGGACCCATCCACGCTCGCCGCGTCCAGCGTGCCGATTTCCCCGGGCACGCCGTACACCGCCGATAGATCGAGCTGCAACTCCGGAAACACCCGCCCGCCCCCGGCATTCATAATCACGTCCCGGACGCGGGCGATATGCTCGATCATTTCCCAACTTGGCTCCTCGCCCTTGGGCCCGCGGTAGAGCCCGGGTGCCTGCCCTTTGAGGCAATGTTCGAGGAGCGCATGCGCTAGGACCCCTTCTTCGGCGTTGGGGCTTGAGGGGGCGCTCGGGTCGGCGTAATCGACCGACCCATGGCACGCAAGCACATGGCCCAAACGCGACGGACCGTATTTGCTATGCTTAGCCAAGCGGGTCCTCCAAGTTCTCGTTGTCGTCCCCCGTCCCGCCGCTCTTGACGTTGTTGATGATGCGCTGAGCCGACGCATACACTTCCCCGTAGGCGTCCGGCTTCAAATCCGTCATCTTGGTCACGCCCTGGCGAGCCAGGATATCCATCCCCTTCGACTTGAGCTTCAGCTTGTCGGTCGAGTCCAGGGCGATCATTTCCTTCACCTTCGCGAGCACCTGTTCGTACGTCACGCTCTCCGAAGGGGGTACGGCTTTTGGGGTCAGGTCCTCCGCCTCCATCACGGCGTCGGCGAAAAACGGTTGCAGCTTCTGCGGCGCCTCGGGCTTCTCGGCCGCGTTGGGCTTGCGTCCGCGCCTCGCCGGTTCCGCCGCGGGGGCTTGCGTCGGCGCGGCCGCCGGTGCAGCACCGCCGACTTGCAATTCACCGAGCATTTGCAACGCCTTCGCATGCCCGTTGATCGCGTCGGCAAGATTCTGAATCGCCTGTTCGAGACTCAAGTTTAGCTCCTTTTGGAAGGTTTCAAATCGACACGTTGCAAACGCAACGTGAGTGAGATACTATGCCCTCTCATTACACCCTGTCAATCACCTAGGAGAAAAATTTTGGACGTCCGCGTTTTTGCCGCCAAGGTCGGTGGCGCAAAAGAACTGGCCCGGCATTGTGAAGTGCCGTTGACAAGAGTTTACGTTTGGATCACTCGCAATTCGGTCCCCGCGGGGTATCGTGTCCTGCTCAAACGTTTGTTCCCGAGGATGTACTCCCTACACTTGAAGGACTGACGCTCATGCCGCACGGTGCGACGCGCGACGAGTGGACTCGCTTCGCGAAGGTTGGGCTTACCCCCGACCTTCTTCCAGTGGTCTCCGATCCCACCGCCAGGATTTCAGCTAGATCGAGTCTAAAGGGCATCGGGAAGACTCCGTCGCGTTTCAATCGGCAACGCGAAGCCGTTGGCATTCCAGAATGGACCTCGTTCGAAGCCACGATCGCCGAGATCACACAATGGGCGGCCGAGCCGGAGTATGGGATTTGTGTCCAGACCCGGAGGCTGCGCGCGCTTGACGTGGACGTGGACGACGAGCCCACCGCGAACGCGGTCCTCGATTATATCCGCGCGAGCTTTGGCGATGTAGCGATCCGCTACCGCGCCGGCTCCGCCCGGCTCCTTGTGCCGTTCTGGCTCGACGGAGACTATGCCAAGCGTGTCATGAAGCTCCCCACCGGGGGGATGGTTGAATTCCTGGCCACCGGGCAGCAATTCATCGCCGCCGGCGAGCACCCCTCCGGCGCCCGCTACCAATGGCGTGGCTTCGACTTCCCCAAGGTGACGCCGCAGCGTTTCGAATCACTCTGGGAAGCGCTCGCACACGCCTTCCATGCTGACGAGATCCGACACCATGACAAAATTCTTGATGCGAATCAAAGATCACTTAATGCTGAGCCCAGCGGCAACGTTGGACCGACACATGATCCTCTGGTCGAACAGCTCAAGCGAATATCCCTGGGCACGGGTCGCGACGGCGAAATTTATATCCCCTGCCCCTGGAAAGATCTCCACACCGCCGACAGTGGGCCCAGCGAAACGGTCTATTTCCCCGCCGGCACGGGTGGTTACGTTCGCGGCCATTTCAAATGCCAGCACGCGCATTGCCTCGCCCGGGCGGACGCCGACTTCACGCTCGCTCTTGGATTAACTGCCGGGTCGGAAGGCGATTTCGAAAACGTTGAGCACTATTCGGATCCCGAAACGCCCGCAGAGGCATCGCGCGCGAAGTTCGCCGTCCAGCCGGTCTCCGAATTCGCCTCGGGCCCGGCGGTTGATTGGTTGGTCAAGGGCGTTCTGCCTACCGCCGAGCTCGCCATGATCTACGGGCAATCGGGCAGCGGCAAGACGTTTGCCGTGCTGGATTTGTGTATGGCCGTTGCAACGGGGCGCGAATGGAACAGCAAACGTGTGCGCCAGGGCCCAGTCATCTACATTGCCGCTGAAGCGGCAGCCGGCGTACGGCGCCGCTTGTCGGCCTATGCCCGTGCCTATGGCCTGGACCTTTCGGACGTGCCGATGGGCGTGATCCCGAGCGCACCGGATCTCACAAAGAACGACGACAGGGACCTCGCGGCCGCTGTCCAGGCTTACGGCGGTGCACGCTTGATCGTGCTGGATACGCTCAGCCAATCGATACCCGGCGCGGACGAAAACAGCGCGCAGGACATGACGCGCGTACTACTGCGTTTGAAGCGGCTTGCCCAGGCAACCAATGCCCTGGTCCTGATCGTGCACCATTCCGGAAAAGACCAAAGCCGCGGCGCGCGGGGCTTCAGCGGGATTCGCGCGACGATAGAGACGGAGCTTGAAGTAACACACACCCCGCGCGGCCGCTTGCTTGAAATCGCGAAGCAAAAAGACGAGACCGACAGCGCGGAGTTTTACTTCACTCTGCGCCCCGTGCCCATCGGAATTGACGAAGATGGGGACGCAATCACGTCGTGCGTGTGTGCGTGGAGCCCCGCGCCAGTCGAGGCGCCCGATCCTGTGCAGCAAATAGATGGTAAAGGCCGTGTAGGGAATACCGAGCGCATCGTGATGGACGTATGGGCGGAAATCGGCTGGTGCGATCCGACCTTAGATGACATTCGGTATGCCGTCGCCAAGCGACTCGCGCAAACAGGGAAGCGCGACCGGCGGTTAGAATTCGCCGATCGCGCAATTGAAAGACTTCAGGAATCGGGCGCGCTACCGAAGAATATCGGATAGCGAAAACACCGCGTAAACGATGCCCCACCACAGCACGGCTGCTACTGCTGCCGCTACTATGGTCCATACCGTGATTCTCATTGCCTCAACCCCCGGGGGCAATGCACGATGATGAACTCCTCGATTTTTTCGTCCCCGGGCATCGCGCGCCCGGCACACCACCCGATTTTATCCGAGTGATACACGACATAATCGACCCCCCGCTGGCGCGCGGAGCGCTGCGCGTCGTCTAGCGCTTTTTCGATGGGCGTATGGTCCATGGTCCGTCACTCCAATGATGCGCACAAGGCGCGGGGTGCTGCGCTCTGACAACAGAGCGCAGCGCTCCGAGTCTTACAGCGCGAGCAGGCGCTCGAAAGTCTGGTCTTTCAACGCATTGCCCTCGCCAAACCACGCGCTCGTCAGGCGCGAATCCGCAGCGTTACCCCGTTCGTGATCGACGTATTCGGTCACGGCGTTGAGCAACCCCCAGGCCGTACCGGCGGAACCGTGGTGCGTGGCACCGCGCCCGGCACCCGCGAACAATTCCAGGATCCGTGCCTCGCCCCGTGGTGCCTTAAACGTCGGCAGGCCGAGCCGATCCGCGTCGGTCGCGCCCGTGTTCTGCGCCTTCGCCGCCTCGGCTTTGTACTGCGACCAGCGCTCCCCCGCCAGCAGCTCGCGCACGATATCTTGCGCGTCGGCTTTCGACACCCGCTTTTCGGTCAGCGCCCGCGCATTCTCAAGTAATCCGCGGAATTCGCTGTCAGCGGTCGATAAATCTGCTTCAAGCCGTTCGCCATCGAATCCGCTCCGGTGGGATTGCGCCACCTTCAATCCGGCTCGACCGAGCGCCAGGCGCAAAGTGTTCGCGCAGACGATCCGAATCGCGGTCATAAATGCCGTCGTGCGCATCGATCCGTCAACGGACGTCGCCAGGACCAAGTTAACCCGCATTCCGTCGCCTTCGACGATACTGCCGGTCAGGTCGGGCATTTTCGCCATCGCCCAGATCACGCGACCGCCGTCGATTGCTCCGGCAGTGTGGATCTGCGCGCCGACCGATTCCGCCAATCTGCGAAAAAACTCCAAGATTTCTTTCGGCTGATGAACGCAGTACGCCGCGCTATTCACAGCGAGCGGGTGTCCGTCGGTCGAACGATAAAACACCCGCTTTTCTTCAAGTTCTTTGATCTGACCTGCGAATGCATACATTACCGGCGCGGATAGGACATCGTAGTCAAGTCCGGACTGTCGGCGCCATGTTTCGATATCCGCTCCGATCGATACGCGCTGCCCAAGTCCGTGCCACGGGGTTTGACCTACAAACGCCATTTGGGCTTGTCCGTTCATCATTTCGATTTGATGCGCCATGGTGTCGTGTCCTTTCGTTTGCAATGTTTGCCGGTGTCGGCGGGGTTAATAAGTGGCGCTGCTGTTGAGTCAATGATACGCGATTTTCTTTCATTTGTAACTGTTCTTTTATCCAGTTTTTTAATACAAGCGCCGGCCATTAACTCTAAGCTATTGATTCTTATAAGGGGGCTATGCCGCTTTTAGCTAAAAGCGGCAAATGGGCACAAAAATTCACAATTTGAAATGGTATCGAATGAAATAAGTAACAAATGTAACATGAAAAAAGCCTTTAGAATCAAGCATGCCGCTTTTAGCATGCCGCTATAGCGGCTTTGGTTTTTCGCGATTTGTCCTTGCCTTTGCAATTAACCCCTCCCCTCCTCCCCTTTAGGGGAGGGGTTAAATGCGGCAAATCCGGGCCAAAACTTACATTTTAACACTAGGGTTCTGCCGCACCGGTAATGCGTGGTCGAGTCCCCGCGGCGAGGCCCTGTGCTCCCGGCCGGAACGCGGGCGCTTTGGGCGATTTTTG
>Ga0316217_10007701_pt1 | contig 10174 bp, 5 predicted proteins | sample 1anoAmetaG_FD_203633 | JGI IMG/M metagenome (GOLD analysis project Ga0316217, IMG submission 203633) | Freshwater microbial communities from Trout Bog Lake, Wisconsin, USA - 1anoA | ecosystem: Environmental > Aquatic > Freshwater > Lake > Hypolimnion/Profundal zone | place: USA: Wisconsin... | reverse complement strand
TGCGGAGCACGCGGTCTATCCAGCCTTTCAAAATGGCCGGCGGCATGCCCCACCAGTTCGGGTGGACGATGATGATGCCGTCCGCCTCGGCGATCTCGTGACAGTGCTGGCGGATGGCCGAGCCGAGAGCCGGGCTTTTGGCCAATTCCGCCGCCGACAGCAGGGGATCGAACTGCTCCCGGCAGAGATCATGGAAACGCACCTGATGGCCCAGCTTATGCAGCTGTGCCGCCGCCGCGTCGGCGATGGCGTGATTGAAACTGCCGGGATTGGGGTGGGCCAGGATGAGGGAGATTTTCATGAAATCAGGATGTGTGCGTCTTATTAAATATATAAATAGCAACTCGCATTTATTACGAATAAAAGTAATTCATTGGCCGCGCCGGGGAAAGCAATTTCGCCGGCCGCTCCGCCGCCACCCCGCAGACTGGGTGAACCACAAAGACTGCAGCGCAGACTTCAAAGTCTGCTGTGTCGCGGGTATCCAAACCCGCGTGCCGTCCGCGAATTCAACGCGCTCACGAGACGATCCTGCTTCGCCTACGGGGCTACGCAGGACAGGCGCCCTGCCGATTTGGAAATCGGCGATACGGCAGGTTGGGAAACCTGCGCTACGCCGGTTTTGCCCGCTTCCCCCAAACCAGCCATGGAAGATCCGCGTTAAGAGACGCGTTAAGATGCGCTTGTACAAATTCACATTCTGCATTAGGCTCACTTGGATCGACGAGCCGGCAGTTTCTGATTCAAGCCAAGCGGCGTTGATGAGCAGGTGGTTGCGAGGATTATGGCGAAACCGAAATTAAAATTGCATCAACGAACCGCGGGTTGTTGAATATGAGCAAGGTACTGGAGATGTTCAACCGTGTTACGTTGCATTGATTTGCGCACCAAGACATGCCCGATCCAAGCGCCTGATACACACACCCAGCAAAAAATGGGTGGACCGAAGGTGGTCGCGCAGTGACGTTGGACATTAGCCAGATACGCCAGTGTCTAAAAGATGCTCCGCGATCATGGGACATTCCAACGGAGCGGTCCATGAGTCGCCGCAGCAAGTAAATTCTATGAAACTGTGGCTTATGACATCTCTGGAACCATCGTCGCCCAGGCCCGTGGTCCTCATCGCGTGCTATATCGTCTTTGTCATGGTGCCGACCGCGCTGGCGGGGCCGCCGGTGGTCAGCGGCGACGCGGTTATTCGGGGGCAGGCGGGGGGCTCGGAGATTGTGATCAAGACCAGCTCGCGGATGGCGGGGGCGATTGAGTCCCTGCAATGGGGTGGCAAGGAGTTCCTCGATGACACGGACCACGGCCGGGAGTTGCAGACGTGTTGGAATGGCAACGCGGGGGTCGAGCCCATCGCGGACGAGACGTTCAACCCGACGGAGGCCGGCTCGCTGGATGACGCTAACGGCGCCACTTCGTCCAGCCGGTTGCTGGAAATCCAGGCGCGCGGAAATCAGCTTGCGACCTTCAGCCAGCCCGCTTTCTGGCTGAATCCGGGGGAGACTTCCGGCGGCAAACCCGCGCGCAACAAGACCATTCTGTCCAATGATCGTCTGCGCAAGCGGGTGGTGATCGGCGGCAAGAACCTGCCACACGCCATAGATTATCAGGTCACGGTTTCACTCGCCTCCGAGGACCACAACACACGCTGCGTGATCGAAGCGCTGACCGGTTACATGCCGCCGGAGTTCGATCACTTTCAAGGCTTGGATCCGAAAACCGGGAAGCTGGTCCCGATGGATGATGGACCTGGCGAGCAGGCGCTGCCGCTGGTTTTTTCCACGGCCGATGGAAAGTATGCCATGGGCGTTTTTTCCCGGGGGCCGGAGGCGCCGCGCGATGGGCGCGGACCCAGCTATGGCCGGTGGAATTTCAAAGCCTTTCGGGTCGTGAAATGGAACTGCGTGTTCCGTTTGCAAAACCCGTCAGGCTTGGCGGGCGATTACAATTGCCATGTCTTCGTGGCGGTCGGTTCGCTGGAGGAGGTGCGGACGACCCTGGCGGCCCTTCAATAGTGGGCAGCATCCCGCCCGGTTTTAACTCCGGAGTTCTGATCGGCGCCCGGGCGCCAAACCAGATGGCTCCCGCCGCTCAATTCCCGTTGGGCTTGGACTCGAAATGCAGCAATTCCCCAATACGACGCTCCAGCCGGTTCAAGTCCAGCGGCTTGGTGAAAAAATCGTCGGCCTGCATGGTGGCGGTGCGCTTGGTCACGTCCCCGGTCAGCGCGCTCATGAAGATGATCGGGATTTTCTTGGTGGCCGGCTGGCGCCGCAGAATCTCACACACCGAGAGGCCGTCCAAATCCGGCAGGAGGATGTCCAGCAAGATGAGGTTGGGCTTGAGCGTGCGGGCCTGGCTCAAGGCATGCACGCCGTCGTTGGCCACGATGAGGTCATAGCCGTGCCCCGCGAGTTTGTATTGCAACAACTCGATGAAGTCATGTTCGTCGTCCACTATCAAGATACGCGGCGCCATGCTGACACTATACGTTGAAGCGCGACAAAATCAAAGACGACGGGGTTAATTTCAGGTTACGAACCCGTGACACTTCACGTTTGCCCGGTGGCCGGGGCGGAGGGAATGCGCATGTGGTAGAAGGACCGGTACACAAACACCAGCGCGATGATAAAGCAAACCGCGCCAATGCAGTAGGACGCCGGCGAGTCCGGATGCTTCTGTTTCAGCTCCACGGCGATCTCCACGGCCAGCAGACCGAACAAGGTGGTGAATTTGATGATCGGGTTGATGGCCACCGAACTGGTGTCCTTAAACGGATCGCCCACGGTGTCACCCACCACGGTGGCGGCATGGAGCGGCGTGCCTTTTTGTTTGAGCTCCACTTCGACGATCTTTTTGGCGTTGTCCCACGCGCCGCCGGCGTTGGCCATGAAGATGGCCTGGAACAAACCGAAAAACGCGATGGCAATGAGATAGCCGATGAAGAAATAGGGGTTTAGGAACGGCAGCCCCAGCGCAAAGCAAAAGACCACCACAAAGATGTTGACCATGCCGCGCTGCGCATAACGCGTGCAGATTTCCACGACCCGCTTGCTGTCCTCGATGGAAGCACTTTCGGCATCCAGCTTGATGTTTTGCTTGATGAACACCACCGCGCTGTACGCGCCGGCGACAACCGCCTGAATGCTCGCGCCGGTGAACCAATAGATGACCGCGCCGCCCATCAGCAGGCCAAAGACGATCTGCGGCATGACCAGGCTCAGCCGGCCCACGGCGCCGCCGAAGACGTGCTCCAGCAGCATGATGATGCCAAAAATCATGGTGGTGGATCCCACCACCGCCGTGCCAATCAGCACCGGCTTGGCGGTGGCCTTGAACGTGTTGCCCGCGCCGTCCCCTTTTTCCAATTCCAGCTTGGCCGAGCGAAAGTCCGGGGTGAAACCGAAGGTGCGCTCGATTTCCGGACCGATGCCCGGCCGGCTCTCGATGCGGCTCAATTCAAAGACCGACTGGGCGTTGTCCGTGACCGGCCCGAAGCTGTCCACGGCAATCGTCACCGGCGCCATCGCCAGGAGCCCAAAGGCCACCAGGCCAAACGCGAAAATCGGCGCGCCGAAGACGTACTGCTCCGGGATGAGACTCACGAAATCCGCGTTCAGCGAGAACAGGTAGGCAATGAACATCAACCCCAAGATGAGCAGACCCATCCAGAACGCCGAGAAGTAGCCCGCCACCAGGCCCGAGAGCACGTTCAAGGAGGCCCCGCCGTGGTCGGAACAGCCGGTGACCTCCCGCACATGACGCGACTGGGTGCTGACGAAGATCTTTGTAAATTCCATGATGAGGGCGGCGGCCAGCGTGCCGCAGCCCACAATCGCCGGCAACACCCACCAGAGATTGGTCAGCGTGCTTTGATGCGTCACGCCGTCCACGGTGGTGGTCACCGTAAAGTCCGCCAGCAGCCACCGGCTGGCGCCAAAGCACACCAGGATGGAAACGATGCTCGTGATCCAGACCAGGTCGGTCAGCGGCGCTTCCCAATTAAAATCCTTGCGGTTGCCATAGCGCCTTTTGGCCACGGCCATGTTTAAGTAAAACGAGCCCAGGGAAGCCAGCACCATCAGGGATTGAATGGCAAACATCCAGATGATCAGCCGGGCGCAGAGCAGCGGCGACAGGGCCAGCGCCAGCGCCAGAAACGCGATCAGCGCCACCCCGGTCACGCCATAGGTTTCAAAGCCGTCGGCCGTCGGCCCCACCGAATCGCCGGCGTTGTCGCCGGTGCAATCGGCGATCACGCCCGGATTCTTGGGATCGTCCTCCGGCAGGTTGAACACGATCTTCATCAGATCCGAGCCGATGTCGGCGATCTTGGTGAAGATGCCCCCGCCGATGCGCAAGGCGCTGGCGCCGAGCGATTCGCCGATGGCGAAACCGATGAAACAGGGTCCGGCCAGCGCCGCGGGAATGAAGACCAGGATGCCAATCATGCACGCCAGCTCCACGCAGATCAGCAGCAGCCCGATGCTCATGCCGGCTTGCAAGGGAATGAACAGCGTTTTCAGCGGGCGGCCCTGCAGCGCCGCAAAGGCGGCGCGGGAATTGGCCAGGGTGTTGATGCGGATGCCGAACCAGGCCACGCCATAACTGCCCAAGATGCCGAAGATGGAACAGGCGAGAATGACCAGCACCTGCGACAGGGGCTTGGCCTGCAGGAGCGAAAAATAAAAAATCATGCACAGCGCGATCAACACCCACAGCGTGGCCAGGAATTTCCCCTGCTGCCACAGGTAGGTCTTGCAGGTTTCCCAAATGATGTGCGACACGTCGGCCATGGCCCGGTGGACCGGCAGGGCCCGGGTGCGGAAATATTCCCACAGCCCAAAGGCGGCGCCCACGGCGCAGACAAACAGCCCCAGATACAGGATCGCCCGCCCCGTCACCGAGCCGTGAAAAAAATCAACCTGGTCGAGCGACGGCAACTGAATGTCCGCTTCGCCCGCCGCCGCCCGGCGGCTGGAAAAGAGCGCTGCGGGCAGGATCAAACTACATATTAACTTTCCTGTTCCTCTCATAAGGGTAGCGCAGCTTGACGCAGGCCGCCCGCGTTATCCAGCATTTTTTTGCCGGCTCCCGCGGTGGGCGCCTCCGCGAATGCTTAGCGCTTGACCGTGGTCCGCGCGGCCAGCCACGCCAGGTCCGGGCTGTTGGCGGCCGGCGTCCCATGCTGGATATACGCGGCGCCCGGAGCCAGGTTCACCAGGGTGCGCGAGTCCAGCCAATGATGAACCTCCACGTGGCCATCGGCAAAATTCAACACGCCCCGTTGCCGGTGCCGCGACGACGGCAAATGAATCCACGTATTCAAGGTCATGTCCACGCCAAACGCGGGCGTGCAAATGCTCGCCGGGTTCGCATCCGTAAAGACGAACAGGTTGGCCGGCGCGCAAGCGCCAAGGGCCGCAGACTTGGAGAAGATCCGATAGGCGGCGTTGGTGGTGATCGGCGCCACCATGTCGGCCGGATTGATTCCCATGTAGCAGTTCAAGGCATAGCTGCGCACGTCGGTCACGTAAGTGTTATTGCGAGTGTTCTGGCCGGTCCAGAGCGGCCACACCGAGTTATCGCCGGGACATTTGTAAACGTGTTCCGCCGGGATGGCCCCGGAAAACAGGGCGTAATTGGCGCCCGTCAGGAACAGGTCGTTGGTCTGGCTGCCGGCCGAACCGTGGTCGCTGCCATAGACCCAGAGATGCGCCGCCGTGGAAGTGGCCGTCGAGTCGCCGCCATTCGCGACCAACCGTTCCTGATTGTCGCCCGGGTAAATGGACCACGCCAGGATCATCTGGCGCTCGTTGGAAACGCACTGGGTGCGCGCCGCCTGCTTCTGGGCGCCCGTGAGGGCGGGCAGCAAAATGGCCGCCAGAACGGCAATAATGGCGATGACGACGAGCAACTCAATGAGGGTGAAGGCCCCCGTGGGACAGGGACTTTGCCCTGGCTGCCGGCGCTGGCCGGCGGTCACACACCTGTCCGGTACTGGAACCTTCTGAAGCATGGATGTGCCGCCAACCTACACCCCTTTTTCTTTTTGTAAACACCATGCTTGCCGCTGGGGGCGGAGTGCCGCAAGCTTTCGCGGATGTCCGAACGCCCGGTTTCCAGTTTGAACAAACCCGACGCGGCGCTTGAAATGACGCTGCGGCCGTCCCTCTTTTCCGATTTCACCGGCCAGCCCAAGGTCAAGGAGCGGCTGGAGATTGCCGTGGCCGCCGCCCGGCAGCGCGGCGAGGCGCTGGACCACATCCTGTTGAACGGCCCGCCCGGCCTGGGCAAAACCACGCTGGCCAACATCCTGGCCAAGGCCATGGGCGCCAACCTCAAAAGCACCAGCGGCCCCACCGTCGAAAAAGCCGCCGACCTCGCCGGCCTGCTGACCAACCTCGAAGAGGGCGACGTGCTGTTCATTGACGAAATCCACCGCTTGCAGAAGAACATCGAGGAATATCTGTATCCGGCGATGGAGGACTTCAAGCTCGACATCATCATTGACCAGGGCCCCAACGCGCGCAGCGTGCGGCTGAATTTGCCGCGCTTCACCCTCATCGGCGCCACGACGCGCAGCGGGCTGCTGTCCTCGCCGTTGCTGACGCGGTTTGGGCTGCGCGAGCGCCTGGATTATTATGTGGCGGCGGATTTGGAGACCATCATCCTGCGCGCGGCCAAGCTGCTGGGCGTGACCATTGAACCGCCCGCCGCGCTGGAGATCGCCCGCCGCAGCCGGGGCACCCCGCGCATTGCGAACAATCTGCTCCGCCGCGTGCGCGACTACGCCCAAGTGCGGCACGACGGCACCATCACCCCGCCGGTCGCCGACCGGGCGCTGGCCATGCTGGAGATTGACCAAAACGGCCTGGACGAAATGGACAAGCGCATCCTCGAAACCGTCATTCTGAAGTTCGGCGGCGGGCCGGTGGGGGTGAACTCCCTCGCTGTGGCCGTGGGCGAGGAACCCGACACCATCGAGGAAGTGTATGAGCCGTATCTCATCATGGAAGGTTATCTCAACCGCACCGCCCAAGGCCGGGTGGCGACGGAACTCAGTTACCAAAAGCTGGGTCTGAAGGCCCCCCAAGGCGGCCAGCCGGCGCTTTTGTGAGTCGGCTGCACGAAGAATTGAATCTTTCGCGCCAACCGCTTAGACTGGTCTTTCGTCGCATGACTAAATTCATCGAAAAATCTTGTTCCAAGTTCCAGGTTTGCCTGCGGTGAATTCAGATGCGTCTTTATGACCGGCAACGAATTTACATATTGGGCGTTCCTGAGCTATAGCGCTCAAGACCCGTGCGGGCAGCCGGTGGGCGGCCAGGGCTGGAGCGACTGGTTGCGCAACGCCTTCGAGACTTTTTCCATACCGGCCGAATTCGCGGGGCAGATCAATACGCGGGGTGAGATTATTCCAGAGCGAATTTCCCCCATCTACCAGGATGACCAGGAGCAACCGGCGGAGTCCGCCTTGGGCGAAGAGGTGCGCACGGCCCTGGAGCAGTCCAAATGCCTGGTGGTGATCTGTTCGCCGCGTTCCGCCAAAAGTCTCCACGTGAATGAAGCCGTGCGCTATTTCAAGCAACTGGGACGCGGCAACCGCATTTTGCCCATCGTCGTGGCCGGGGAACCCTATGCCAGCGATGGCAGCAAGCCCGGGATATCACCGGATGACGAATGTTTTGTGCCCGCTTTGCAACACCCGGTAGCACCGGACGGGACCTTGGACACCGCCCGGCGGGATGGCAAACCCATTTTTGCGGATGCCCGCATTGGCGACGGCCAACAGGCGTCGCTCGCGGAAGATCGCCTGCGCGCGGAAACCAAACTGGAAATCGCCAAAATCCAGCTGATTGCCGGATTGGTTGGGGTGGGGTTCAACGGGTTATGGGGGCGCGAACAACAACGCCGTTTTGCGGAAACTCATGGCCAAGCGCGCGGTGTTCACGTTCAGATTCAAGAAGCCCAGCGCCAAGCGCAGGAAGCCGAGCGCCAACTTCAGGAAGCTCGGCAGCAAGCCGAACAAGCCCGGTGCCTGGCACAGGAAACCGAGCGCCAACTTCAGGAAGCCCGGCAGCAAGCCGAAGAAGCCCGGCGTCTGGCACAGGAAGCTCAGGCTCAAGCCCAAGCCACCCGGACCCAGGCCGACGCCGTACCAGATCAAGTCCGAGAAGCCCAAAACCAAGTCGAACAAGCCCGGCGCCAGGCGCAGGAAGCCGAGCGCCAACTTCAGGAAGCCCGGCAGCAAGCCGAGGAGGCCCGACGTCTGGCACAGGAAGCTCAGGCTCAAGCCCAAGCCACCCGGACCCAGGCCGACGCCGTACCAGATCAAGTCCGGGAAGCCCAAAACCAAGTCGAACAAGCCCAGCGCCAGGCGCAGGAAGCCGAGCGCCAACTTCAAGAAGCCCGGCAGCAAGCCGAGGAGGCCCGACGTCTGGCGCAGGAAGCTCAGGCTCAAGCCCAAGCCGCTCGGACCCAGGCCGACGCCGTACCAGATCAGGTCCGGGAAGCCCAAAACCAAACCGAACTAGCCCGCCGCCAGGCGCAGGAAGCCGAGCGTCAACTTCAAGAAGCCCGGCAGCAAGCCGAAGAAGCTCGACGTCTGGCGCAAGAAGCTCAGGCTCAAGCCCAAGCCGCACGGACCCAGGCCGACGCCGTACCAGATCAAGTCCGGGAAGCCCAAAACCAAGTCGAACAAGCCCAGCGCCAGGCGCAGGAAGCCGAGCGCCAACTTCAAGAAGCCCGGCAGCAAGCCGAGGAGGCCCGACGTCTGGCGCAGGAAGCTCAGGCTCAAGCCCAAGCCGCTCGGACCCAGGCCGACGCCGCCCCAAATCAAATCCGGGAAGCCCAAAACCAAGCCGAACAAGCCCGGCGCCAGGCACAGGAAACTGAGCGCCAACTTCAAGAAGCCCGGCAGCAAGCCGAAGCGGCCCGGCGTCTGGTGCAGGAAACTCAGGCTCAAGCCCAAGCCGCCCGGACCCAAGCCGAAACCGCGCCAAATCAAATCCGGGAAGCCCAAAACCAAACCGAACAAGCCCGCCGCCAAGCTGCGGAGGCCCAAGTCCAAGTCCAGAAGGCGCGCCGCAAAACCAGGTTTTTTGCCCTCATGGCGCTGCTCGCCTTGCTGGCGGCTGGCATCGCGGCCGGCGTGGCCTATTGGCAACGCAAAGGAGCCCGCCAATCCGCAGCCAAGTCTGATTTTGAGGAAACCAAGGAGTCCGATATTGCTCCGGGCGGAATGGACCTGGCATGGATTCAGCAGGCTTTGCAGAGACTTGGTGGAACCTGGCAATACACGAACCGGCTGCAAAAGCTGGACGAACTGGCGACCCGGATTCCGCTGGCGGAAATTCCCGAGGCCATCAAGTCGTCATCGGTCATATTGGAGGACAAGCAACGTTGCGCCTTTCAGAAAAGGCTGCTGGTCCGGCTGGGCGCCGCGAACCCCTTGTCGGCCATGACCTGCGCCAACACCATTCAAGGGACAATTGTCAACGACGACGCCGTGAGCGATTCGGGCCTGTGCTTCCAACTCGCGGTGCTGGAGAACTGGGTGAAGACGGATTTGCCGGGCGCGCAGGGGTGGGTTTGTCAGCTGTCCGACGTGGATTCCCGGCGGCGCGCCTTGGAAAAAATCATCCCAGCCCTGACCGCCGACAATCCGACCAATGCGCTGGCAGTGTTGAACGGTTTGAAACCCCTGCCCGGCGCAGAAAATTACACCCAGCTTTTTCAGTGCTGGGCCACCAATGATCCGGTGCAAGCGATTCAGCAACTGCCACAGGTGGCCAACCCTGCTTACCGGGACATCCTTCTCTGCGCCATCATCACTACTTGGGTGGACCTGCATCCGGACGCCGCGTGGGATTGGGTGAAATCCCAGCCCGACTCGGAATCCAAAGACCGGGTGATGGAAACCAGCGTGTGGGAAGCGGCCAAAACGAATTTTTCCCAGGCCCTGACGGAGGCGGAATCCTTTGCCGAAGGCACCTGGCGCGACGCGGTGATCGCCGGCTTGTTCGATCGCTGGGCCGCGCGGGACTTGGATGCGGCCACGGCGGCGTGCCAGCAATTGTCCGAGGGCACGGCCAAAAACAAAGCGTGGCAGCGTGTCCTGAACCAGCGGCTGGCGCAAGCTCCGGCCTCCGCAGCGGAGTTGGTC
>Ga0316217_10007700_pt1 | contig 10175 bp, 12 predicted proteins | sample 1anoAmetaG_FD_203633 | JGI IMG/M metagenome (GOLD analysis project Ga0316217, IMG submission 203633) | Freshwater microbial communities from Trout Bog Lake, Wisconsin, USA - 1anoA | ecosystem: Environmental > Aquatic > Freshwater > Lake > Hypolimnion/Profundal zone | place: USA: Wisconsin... | reverse complement strand
ATTGCCACGGTGGCGGTCTATTCGGACGCCGATGCGCGCGCGCCTTTCGTGCACATGGCCGATGAGGCGGTGCATATCGGCCCCGCGCCCGCCGCGCAAAGCTATCTGCTGGCCGACACCATCATCGCCGCCTGCAAGGCAACCGGGACCGATGCCGTCCACCCCGGCTATGGTTTTCTGTCGGAGCGCACCAGCTTCGCCGAGGCGCTGGCCGCCGCCGGCATCGCCTTTATCGGCCCGCCGGTGGGTGCCATCGCGGCGATGGGTGACAAGATCGCCTCCAAACGCCTCGCACGGCAGGCCGGGGTCAATGTCGTGCCGGGCTTTGTGGGGGAGATTGCGGACACCGAGCACGCGGTGCGCATCGCCGGCGAGATCACCTATCCGGTGATGATGAAGGCCTCGGCGGGCGGCGGCGGCAAGGGCATGCGGCTGGCCTATAATGAGCAAGACGTGCGCGAGGGTTTCGAGGCGGTGAAGCGCGAAGGCCTGGCCAGCTTTGGTGACGACCGGGTGTTTATCGAGAAATTCATCCTCAACCCCCGCCATATCGAAATCCAGATTCTGGGCGACCAACACGGCAATATCGTTTACCTGAACGAGCGCGAATGCTCCATCCAGCGCCGCCACCAGAAGGTGGTGGAGGAGGCCCCGTCGCCCTTCGTCACCCCCAAAATGCGCGCAGCGATGGGCGAGCAATGCGTCGCGCTGGCCCGTGCGGTGGGCTATTTCAGCGCCGGCACGGTGGAGCTGATCGTTTCGGGCGCGGACCCGACCGGCGAGAGCTTCTACTTCCTCGAGATGAACACGCGGCTTCAGGTGGAGCACCCTGTAACCGAGGCGATCACCGGCATCGATCTGGTTGAGCAGATGATCCGCGTCGCGGCGGGCGAACCACTTGGGTTCACACAAGATGACGTGACGATCGACGGCTGGGCGATGGAGGCGCGTGTCTATGCCGAAGACCCCTATCGCGGCTTTTTGCCCAGCACCGGGCGGCTGATGCGTTATCAGCCGCCAGTGCCAGGCTGGTCCGACGATGGCGCGGCGAATGGCCGGCGCGGTGTGGATGGCGTGCGGGTGGATGACGGTGTCTATGAAGGCGGCGAGGTCAGCCTGTTTTACGACCCGATGATCGCCAAATTGGTTACCTGGGGCCCCACGCGCGCGGCGGCGGCGGATTCACAGGTGGCCGCGCTCGATGCCTTTGTGATCGAGGGGTTGGGGCACAATGTCGATTTCCTCAGCGCCATCATGCAGCACCCGCGCTTTCGTGCCGGGGCGCTGACCACCGGCTTCATCGCCGAGGAATACCCCCAGGGCTTCCACGGTGCCCCGGCTTCGGCCGAGCTGACCCGTGCGCTGGCCGCGATCGCCGGCTTCATCGCCACGGCGCGGGCCGACCGCGCGCGGCAGGTCGATGGCCAGCTTGCCGCCCCGCTGGAGGCCCCCGGCGCATGGAGCGTGGTCATCGGTGCGGTGCGTTTGGCGGTTTCTGTGCGTGCCGATGAGGTGCTGGTGGATGGCGTGCGTGTTGATTTGGCAATGGAATATACGCCGGGTGACCGGCTGGTGCAGGCCGAGGTGGGCGACGCGCTGCTGACCGTGCAGATCGCCGCCATCGCCTGCGGGCTGGTGATGACGACGCGGGGGGCCATCCACAAGGTGGACATTCTGCCGGCGCGGGTGGCGCATCTGGCCGGGCATATGCTGGCCAAGGCCCCGCCAGACCTCTCGAAATACCTCATCTGCCCGATGCCCGGCCTGCTGGTGGCGCTGCATGTGGCCGAGGGCGACAGGGTGGAGGCCGGCCAGCCGCTGGCGGTGGTGGAGGCGATGAAAATGGAAAACATCCTGCGCGCCGAAAAAACCGCCACGGTGAAAAAGCTGAACGCCAAAGCCGGCGACAGCCTGGCGGTGGACGCGGTGATTCTGGAGCTGGCATGATGCACCTGGCCCATGCGCCAGAGGCCCCCGCCGCGCCCGAGATCAGCTTTGCCGATTTCCTCAAGGTGGACATTCGCATCGGCACGGTGCTGGCGGCCGAGGCCTATCCCGAGGCGCGCCACCCCAGCCTGAAATTGCGGATCGATTTCGGTCCGGGGGTTGGCGTGCGGCGCAGTATCGCCCAGATCGCCGTGCTGTATGCCCCCGCGACGCTGGTCGGGCGGCAACTGGCTGCGGTGGTCAATTTCCCGCCGCGCCAGATCGGCAAGGCGCTGTCCGAGGTGCTGACGCTGGGCTTTGCCGACGCCGGGGGCAGGGTGGCGCTGTTCGCCCCTGACAGCCCGGTGGCCAACGGCGCGCGGTTGTTTTAGAGCGTTTTCCAGTCAGGTGAAATTATCTGACGACTCGAAAAGTGCTCTAGGGTGTTTTTGCGTCAGGTAAAGCTCTGTGAAATTTGGCAAACCCTGGCATCAGGCGTTTGGCCAGCACCACCATCTCCAGCCCCGGCCCATTTGCGGGCAGCGGAAAGGGCCGGCGCTCCCCCGTCAGGGCATAGCCGCGTCGTTCATACCACGCGATCAGCTCTGTGCGGCGCGAGACGACGGTCATCTCCACCACATGCGCCGCGAAGAGGCGCACGGCGCACCCCTCGCCCTCGGCCAGCAGTGCCTTGCCCAGCCCGCCAGCCTGTAACAAGGGCGCCACGCAGAGCAGGCCGAGATAGGTTTTGTGCGCTCCCAGGTCGCTTATCGCCACACAGCCGGCCAGCGCGCCGGCCGCCTCTGCCACAATTACCCGCTGGCTGGGCGCGGCGATAGTGGCGAAGAGTTCCTGGGGCTGGATCCGCTCTCCGGTGATCAAGTCGGCCTCATGCGTCCAGCCTGCGCGCGCCGCTTCGCCGCGATAGGCGCTCTCGATCAACGCCTTCAGCGCCGGCACATCGGCGGCGGTGGCAAAACGGAAAGCGGGCGTCATGCCTTACAGCGTCGCCTCGATGGCGCGGGCGGCGGTGGCCGGGTCCTCCGCACGGGCAATCGGCCGGCCGATGACCAGCACGCTGGCCCCGGCGTCGCGCGCCTCGCGCGGGGTGACAACACGTTTTTGGTCGCCCAAGGCGCCGGCGACGGGGTGCGTCTGGCTACTCGAAGCGCCCACAGCAGCCATGGCCGAGGCATCGCTGGGGCGCAGGCCGGGCACCACAAAGAATCCGTCCTTCCACTGCTGGTGCACCGCGCCCACCTCGTGGCCCGAGCAGACGATGCCATCGAGCCCGGCCTCATGCGCCAGCTCCGCCAGGCGCAAGGCCTGGGCCTGTGGGCTGCCGCCGATGCCGGTGGCGGCCAGGTCCGCCGCATCGAGGCTGGTGAGCACGGTGACCGCGACCACCTTGGTATGCTCCCCCGCCGCCGCCTTGGCGTCTTCCATCATCGCGCGGCCGCCGGCGGCATGCACGGTGATAATGGCGGGTTGCAGCACATGGATCGCCTGGCAGGCGGCGGCGACGGTATTGGGGATGTCATGCAGTTTCAGGTCGAGGAAGATCGGCAGGCCCAGCTTGGCCAGCTCGTGTACGCCGTGGGCGCCATGCGCGCAGAAAAATTCCAGCCCCAGCTTCAGCCCGCCGACATGCGCCTTCACCTTGCGCGCCAGCGCCTCCGCCGCATCGAGGCGCGGCAGATCGAGCGCGAGATAGATGGGGTTATGGTGCATGTTTGCCCTCGGCAAATGGGGTTTCGGGGTGTGTTGGCTCGGCATGTGGGGCCAGTGGCGGGGTGGGGGTGGCGGCGCGCACCGCGTTTTCAAGGCTGGCGATGCGGCGTTTCAGCCGCCAGCGCCCGGCCTTGGCCATCAGCCACATCGGCAGCAGCCCGGCGAGGAAGGCGAGCACTACCAGGGCGGGCAGCTTGGTATCGAGCACCATGCCATCCCAGATCTTGATCGTGGTGTCGGTCCAGTTCTCGATAGAGAAGAGCGCCAACAGCACCAGGATGACGGCCCAGGCCCCCGTTCGAACGATCTGCATGTTGCCCCTTTCTCGTGCTCTGCCTGGTGACCTTAGGGCGCTAAGGGCGCCAAGGGAAGGGTGGTGCGAGGCTGCGGTGCTGGTCGCCGAACACTAGTCCCCACACATCAGGCCCTGAACACTAGGCCCCGAAGACTCTGGCGAAGATCGCATCGACGGCCTTGAAGTGATAATCGAGATGAAACTTCTCGGCCAGCTCAGCCGGCGGCACCTTTGCCACCACCTCGGGGTCGGCCTGCAACAGTTCCAGCAGCGACAGCGCGCCGTCGCTCTCCCACACCTTCATCGCGTTGCGCTGGACGAGGGCATAGGCCGCCTCGCGGCTGATGCCCGCCTGGGTCAGCGCCAGCAGCACCCGCTGCGAATGGACGAGGCCGCCCATGCGGTCGAGGTTCTTCTGCATCCGCGCCGGGTAGACCAGCAGTTTCTCGACCACCTGCGTCAGCCGCGCCAGCGCGAAATCCAGCGTGATGGTGGCATCGGGGCCGATGAATCGCTCGACCGAGGAATGCGAGATGTCGCGCTCGTGCCACAGCGCCACATTCTCCATCGCGGGGATCACCGCCGAACGCACCATTCGCGCTAGGCCGGTCAGGTTTTCGCTCAGCACCGGGTTGCGCTTGTGCGGCATGGCGGAGGAACCCTTCTGGCCGGGCGAAAAATACTCCTCGGCTTCCAGCACCTCGGTGCGTTGCAAATGGCGGATCTCCACCGCCAGGCGCTCGACACTGCTGGCGATGACCCCCAGCGTGGCGAAGAACATGGCGTGGCGGTCCCGCGGGATGACCTGGGTGCTGATCGGTTCCACCGCGAGGCCCAGCTTGGCGGCGACATATTCCTCCACCGCCGGGGCGATATGGGCGAAGGTGCCGACCGCGCCCGAGATCGCGCAGGTGGCGACCTCGGCCCGCGCCACCACCAGCCGCGCGCGGCAGCGGGCGAACTCGGCATAGGCCTGCGCCAGTTTCAGGCCAAAGGTGGTCGGCTCGGCATGGATGCCGTGGCTGCGGCCGATGGTGGGGGTGTGCTTATGCTCGTAGGCCCGTGTTTTCAGCGCCGTCAGCAGCGCGTCGAGGTCGGCCAGCAGCAGGTCGCTCGCCTGCACCAGTTGCAGGTTGAAGGCGGTGTCGAGCACGTCGCTGCTCGTCATCCCCTGATGCATGAAGCGCGCCCAATCCTCGCCCGAATGCGCCGCCACCTGCTCGCTCACCCAGGTGAGGAAGGCGATGACATCATGCTTGGTGACCGCCTCATGCGCGTCGATTGCGGCGACGTCTATGGCCGGCTTGGTCGCCCACCAGGCCCACAGCGCCTTGCCGGCGGCGGCGGGCACCACGCCCAGCTCGCCCAGCTTGTCGGTGGCGTGCGCCTCGATGGCGAACCAGATGCCATACCGCGCCTCGGCCTGCCAGATGGCGGCCATTGCGGGGCGGGAATAACGGGGGACCATGCGCGACTCCGGTTTGCGGCTGATGCCGGGTCGCTAGGGGGATGGGCGCGGCAAGGCAAGGGGGCGCGCCTCGCACCTACGATGCCGGCCTCTCAGGCGCGCAGCAGTTGTGGCTCTCCCTCCAGTGGGTTATCCGTGGCCTCTCCGGGTGTCAGGGGTGCCAGCAATGGCATCTGCACGGCTTCGCTTTTCGTCGGCAGCGCCAATTCGCGGACAAAGGTGTCGATCTCCGCCCGCGCCTTGGAGCGGACATTGGCGAATTGCGGAATATGCCTGAGGTCAAAATGGGTGAGGCCCAGTAGGAACAATTCGCGATAGGCCACCCGCTCGCTCAGCCCGGTCAACAGGCGGAAGCCCAGCCCGGGCGCCATATTGGTCAAGGCCTCGTCAAACCGTGCCTGATTGTGGCTGGCGGTGGAACGGATACGATTCTGAATCACCGCCCAATCCAGCGCTTGCATGCCCCGGCGCAGACGTTCCTCGCGCAATTCACTCACCATATGGGTAAAAACCCCCGGCTGCATCACTTGCAAGGTGGTGGGGTGCAACCGGCCGATCAGGTCGAGATCGACGAAGGAGCCATTGACCGGAGTGACCAGCGTATCGGCCAGCGCGATGGCGCGGCGCGCGAATCATGGCCCGGTGCGTCGATGATGACGAATTGCTTGTTCCAGCCGATGCGCGAAATTTCCTAGCATAGCACCGCGCCCGAGCGTTTTTCGCAGATCGTCCAGCTGGGCTTTGGCAGGTCTACCTCAAGCCGTGTGGCGGTAGTCTCGCGGAAGGCCAACACCGCCCTTCTCGTTGGCGAACACAATGATATGCGCGGCAGAGCGGGGGCGGGCAGCAATGTCACCCACCACCACGGCGGGGTGCTCGCCATCGCGGGCCACATCGCGGCGTTGCACGGGCATTTGTGGCGCCATAAGATTCATCGCGGCTTCATTGCCTTTAATCACATGGATATGCCGGTGGCCGGTACCACCAGGTGAAGAGGGCGCCTAGGAATTAAGAATCACCCCTTAAAAGCAAGCTAACATCGATCAAACTGTGGGTAAATGGAGTAACACGTATTGACACGAATTGGCACGAAGTTGTCGCTTGCTTGAAGTCTCACGCCAGGCGGCATCGGGCACATGCCTTGCCGCCACCACGGGTATGGCCCCGCCGCACTGGCCCACCCGCCGGCAGTGCCGACCAGGGGCGGCTTTTTATATCAAACCCTTGGTCTTCAAAGAAACAGAGCCTTCCTTGCCGATGATCACATGGTCATGCACTTCCACCCCCAGCAGCCGCCCGGCCTCGGCGATGCGTTTGGTGATCTGGATATCGGCGCGGCTGGGCTCGGGGTTGCCCGAGGGGTGGTTGTGGACGATGATCAGCGCTGCCGCACCCAGATCGAGCGCGCGGCGGATCACCTCGCGGGGGTGGATGGCGGCCTCGTCGAGCGAGCCATCGCTGGCGTGCTCGTCGCGGATCAGGCGATTTTTGGTATCGAGATACAGCACCCGCACCCGTTCCACCGTGAGGTGCGCCATATCGATGGTGAGGTAATCGAGCAGCGCCTGCCAGCTAGCCAGCACCGGGGCCTCGGTGGCGCGGGCACGGGCCAGCCGGCGCGCCGCCAGGCTGACGATGCGGATCGCCGCCGCGCTCGTCTCGCCCATGCCGGGGTGCGCGGCCAGCGCGGCGGAATCGGCGTTGAACACCCCTGCCAGCCCGCCAAAGCGCGTCAGCAGGGTGCGGGCGATGGGCTTGGTGTCCTTGCGGGGGATGGCGGTCATCAGCAGATATTCGACCACCTCGTGGTCGGCCAGCGCCTCCGCCCCGCCTTCCAGCAAGCGCTTGCGCAGCCGGGCGCGGTGACCAGAGGGGTCATGTCCGGCGTCCGCCGGTTTGGCGGGCTTGGCCTTGGCGACGGCCTTGGTGGGCAGAGTGGTGGCGGTTTCCGGCCGGAACATGCGGCCAAAATGCGCTTCTTGCAGGCGGCCGTCTGGTGTTGATGTCTTGGGGGGGGCTTGCGTGGCGGAGGCGGCTGGTGGGCCGTTTACCGGGGCAAAGGGGTCTTTCTCGTCCAAATCCGTCTGCCCCCGTGCCATGCCGCAACCGCGCGGCAACATCGCGCGCAAATCGCCGGCGCGCAAGGTCTATCCTCGTGGAATTTACAGTGCCATATGGGCCGGCCGATGCCGCCATTTTGCCGCCATGCCAAAGGCGCATATGCGCCTTTGGGCGCGGTTGACTTAGGGGGGGAGGCTACCTAAAGGGGCACCTCTGTCATCCCCGTCGCTTATGGGTGGATGCGACGGATCGATGGTTTTGCCAAGCCTGGCGCGGCCATGTTTGTGGTGCCTGGCCTCAATGGGGTTTGCACCTTGGATAAGGATCCGGCCAGGCACGGCGCAAGCGGCGGCGACCTCGACCGGCGGATCGCCGCCGCCGAGGCCAGGCACCCTGCGGTGCCCACTCCGGTGGCGGGGCAGGGGGAAAATCAGGGCTGGGCGATGGGGGTGGACTTCGTCGGCGTGGTGTTGGTCTCGGCCTTTATTGGTTGGGCGGTGGATCGCTGGGCTGGCGGCCATGGCTGGTGGCACGGGCCCTGGGCGATGCTCGGCTTTCTGCTGCTGGGCTTCGCCGCCGGGGTGCGCGGGGTAATGAAGCTGGCGGCCAAGGGTGCCGGCGCGGCAGGTGGCAGCGGCGGAATGGCCCCGTTGCCGGACGACGAGGACGACGACTAGCTATCCGGCGGGCCGCGCGCCCGCCTTGGGATGACGAGTTTTTGAGGTAGAGGGCGCGATGGCAAACCCGATGGAACAGTTCAAGGTGGAGACCTTGCAGCCGCTGCACGCCGCCGGCTATGATGTCTCTTATACCAATTCCTCGGCCTGGATGGTGGTGGCGCTGCTGGCGATTGCCATCTTTTTGTTCGTCGGCACGGCGCGGCCGCAACTGGTGCCCGGCCGCTGGCAGGCGGCGGTGGAATATATGTATGGCTTTGTCGTCAAGATGATGGACGAAAACGTCGGGCCCGAGGGGCGCGCCTATGTGCCGCTGGTGTTCAGCGTGTTCATCTTCGTGCTGGCTTGCAACCTCTTGGGGCTCATCCCGTGGATTGGTGCTTTCACCCCCACCAGCCATATTTCAGTGACGTTGGGGCTGGCGGTGATCGTCTTCGCCACGGTGTGTGTCGTCGGGCTGTTGAAGCACGGGCTGCACTTCTTTTCGCTGTTCTGGCCGAAGGGCGTCGGGCCCATTATGGGTAGCTTTGTGTGCTTTATCGAGTTTCTCAGCTTCCTCTCGCGGCCTTTCACGCTTGCCATCCGGCTGTTCGCCAATATGACCGCCGGGCACGTCGTGCTCAAGGTGTTTGGCACCTTCGTGGTGGCGCTGGGCTCGATTGGCGCCTTGCCCTATGTGTTTGGTGTGCTGCCGCTGGTTGCCAATGTGGCGCTTACCGCGCTGGAGGTGATGATCGCGGTAGTGCAGGCCTATGTTTTCGCCTTGCTCACGTCGCTCTATCTGAATGACGCGATCAATCTCCACTGAGTTTTCAACTTAATCTTGCAAGAAGAAGGGGTTTTACCATGGACGTACATTCCGCAGCCGTGATTGGCGCTGGCCTTGCCGCAATCGGTGCCGGGCTTGCCGCGCTGGGCGTGGGAACGATTTTCGGCCAATATCTCAACGGCGTTGTCCGCAACCCCGAGGCCGATGGCAAGCTGTTTGGCCGCGCCATCTTCGGCTTTGCCGTGACCGAGGCGCTGGGCCTGATGGCGATCGTCGTCGCCTTCTACCTCGCCTTCGCGAAGTAAGCGACGATACCAGGTGGGCGGTGGGTTTGCGCCCGCCGCCGGCCGCGTAACAGGATAGGCCGCCATGCCACAGTTTGATTTCGCCCATGTCTTCTGGCCGCAGGTCTCGTGGCTGGCGGGGTGCTTTGTCGTGCTCTATTTCGGCATCGTCGGGCTGACTGTGCCCCGGCTGGGCAAGGTGATGAGCGCGCGCGAGGGGCAGGTGACGGGTGACATCACCGCCGCCCGCGCCGCCAAGGCCGAGGCCGACGCCACCGAGGCGCGCTATACCGCCGAGCTGGAGGCGACGCGCGAAAAATCACGCGCCGAAATCGCCGAGGCCAAGCTGCACGCCGCTCGCGCCAGCGAGCAGCGGCTGGCGGTGGCGCATGAGGCGACCGAGGGCCTCATCCACGCCGCCGAGGGGCGCATCGCCCAGGCGGTTGCCAATGCCGAAAAGGCGTTGGCCGACATCATCGCCGAGAGCGCCAGCGCGATTGTCGCGCGGGTTGCGGGCGAGGTGCCGGCGGCCGAGGTGGTGCAAAGCGCCATCAAGGCACGCGGGCAGGCTGTGGGGAATTTATGATCGCTCTACTCGCCCTTGCCGCCGCCGCGCCGGAGGGGGAACCGCACCTGCTCGGCCTCGATGCCGAGGGCTGGGTCTATGTTGGCATCACCATCTTTTTCGCCATCGCCATTTTCTATGCCAAGGCGCACCTCAAGTTGCGCGACGCGCTCGATGGCCATATCGCCCAGGCGCGCAAGGCGCTGGATGATGCCGCCGCCATCCGCGCCGAGGCCGAGGTGCTGCTGGCCGAGGCCAGGGCCCGGCTGGAGGCCAGCACGAAGGACGCGGCGCAAATGCTGCACCACGCGCGTGCCGAGGCCGATGCACTGATCGCCAAGGCCGAGAGCGACACCGCCGCCATCATCGCCCGGCGCGAGAAGATGGCGCAGGAGAAGA